>ERZ813253.39-NODE-39-length-55893-cov-7.874171_pt1 | contig 55893 bp, 49 predicted proteins | sample MGYA00520893_ERZ813253 | MGnify/ENA primary metagenome ERZ813253 (study PRJEB31669, sample SAMD00080414) | marine metagenome | biome: oceanic hadal pelagic zone biome; feature: marine hadalpelagic zone; material: sea water | place: Pacific Ocean:Izu-Bonin Trench...
CCGCTTCGCAATCGATGACACGGCTATAGGGACCGAGCGCCATGGTGGCATCGCGACGCGACAGATAATTACCGCCGAATCGCGTCCCCAGGACCGCCGCGTTGGTGTCGCCTGGCGGCAGCCGGCAAAGCCCGAGCCCGAGCCCGAGCCCGAGCCCGAGCCGGCAGCGGCGCCCCCGTCCAACACCGAAGTGCCGATGATGCCGGTGTTCTTCGTGCTGTTTGATTTCGATTCAGCAAGCCTCGACGCCAAGGGCATCTCCCTGGTCGAGAATATCGCCAAGCAGATAATCGCCAGGGAGCCGACGCGGGTCTTCTTATCCGGCCATACTGATCGCGCCGGATCGAACGCCTATAATCAGGCACTGTCCGAGCGCCGCGCTCAGACAGTCGCGAATGTTCTGCTCGGCCTCGGGGTGAATGATCTGATCCTCACCGTCTCGGCCATGAGCGAGAGCGATCCCAGGGTGGAGACGGCGGACGGCGTTCGCGAGCGGCAAAATCGATTTGTCAGAGCGCTGATTATTCCGTAACGGCGTCTCTGACTAAATTCCCGCCGTTGACCGTAGCATCGCCACGGTCAACGGCGGTGCTGTGTCAATCCTCCAGGGTGGTATCTTGGTTGCGTGGTGGTTAAGTTGTCTGCGCTATTTGGAGTGGCGGATAACTTATTTCAGCGCGTAGGGGGCAGCATGACAGCACAAGAAGAACTCAAGCGGTTGAGTGGCAGCTATTTCGTCGATGGCGCTTATCAGAATAGCGCCAGCGGCAAGGGCCATGACGTTATCGATCCGGCGACCGAAGAGGTGATCGGCGAGATCGCCGACTGCTCCGAGGACGAGGTCAATCAGGTCATCGCCGTCGCCAACCGGGCGCAAGCCGCCTGGGCCGCGCAAACCGGCCTGGCGCGCGCCGAGCGTATGCATGAGGTGGCGACCAAAATGCGCGGGATGACGCCGGTGCTGTCGGAGATGCTGACGCGCGAGATGGGCAAGCCCTACAAGGAATGCGCCGATGAGGTCGATTGGTCGGCGAGCGCCATCGACTATTACGCCGAGATCGGCCGTCACGATTGTGGCCGGGTGGTGAACTCCAATATCGAAGGGCAGTTTCACTACACGGTGAAGGAACCGATGGGCGTGGTGGTCACCATTCTGCCCTTTAATTTCCCGTTCGTGCTGCTGTGCTGGGAGGCGGCCGCCGCGCTGGCTGCGGGCAACGCGGTCATCGTCAAGCCTTCGGAACTCACCACCCTGTCCACGCTCAAATTCATGGAGGCCTTCGACGCCCTGCCAAACGGCGTGATCCAATGCATCAGCGGCACCGGCCCGGTCGGCAAGGCCCTGGTCGAGAGCCCCGACACCCACATGGTCGCCTTCACCGGCGGCGTCGAGACCGGTCAGGCCGTGGCGCAGGCCTGCGCCAAGCAATTCAAGCCGTGCCTGATCGAAGCCTCGGGCAACGATCCCTTCATCGTCATGCCCTCGGCGCCGCTCGACATAGCGGTGCGCGGCGCGCTGTTCGGGGCGAACATCAACTGCGGCCAGGTCTGCACCTCGTCCGAGCGGTTCTTCGTGCATCAGGACATCCACGATGAATTCGTCGCCAAGCTGGTGGTGGAAGTCGGCAAGCTGCGCATCGGCAACGGCCTGGATCAGGTCGACTTAGGCCCCATGGTGAATGAAGCCGGGCGGGCGCGTTACGAAGGCGTCTTGGCGCGGGCTATCGAGCAGGGCGCCAAGGTGGCCTGCGGCGGCGGCCGGCCGGCCGGCTTCAATAAGGGCTGGTTCATCGAGCCCACGGTGCTGACCGAGGTCACCACGGATATGGACATCATGAACAGCGAGAGCTTCGGCCCGGCGACGCCGATCTGCCGTGTCGCAAGCTTCGACGAGGCGATCGAGAAGGCCAACGATTCGAAATTCGGTCTTGGCGCCACCGTGTTCACCACGGACCTCAACGAGAGTACGCGGTCGGTCAACGAGCTTGTGGCCGGCATGGTGTGGGTGAATTCGCCGCTGATCGACAACGACGCCGGGCCCTTCGGCGGGCGTAAATATTCAGGTATCGGGCGGCAGCTCGGCGCCGAGGGCCTGGACAGCTTCCGCCATACCAAGCTCGCCATGATCGATTACGGCTGCAAGGCGCAGGATTTCTGGTGGTTCCCCTATCAGGACGCCGAGAGCTACCCGGGCGGCGGCGCCTGAAGCCCAAAGGGCTGAGAAAGATAGAGCCGCCCAAAAAAACAGGCCCCGAAACCGGGGCCTGTTCTTTAGTTTATCGCGTTGATATCAGTTGCCTGTATTAGGAATCCAGGGGCGCCAGGTATCTTCATTGGCGGCCATCCATTCACGGACAACCTCGTCGAGATCGCGGCCGTCAACGTCAATGGCCAGGATCATGCCCGCCTGCGCATCATTCGTCAGATATGAGTTGATGATCAGTTGCGAAGCAGCCGGATGCTCTGTCAACATTCCCGGACGGCCGTAGTTGTAGGTGACGTCGTCAGCCCAAGCCGTTGCGAGATAGTTGTCGGCTGAAAAGGGCAGCTGTTCCAGCGCAACCAGGTCCAGTGCGGCATGAATCCAGTGAGGCTCCCATGTATAAAAGACAAAGGGCTCTCCGCGTTTGTAGGCGGCCTGCAGTTCGGCCCAGTGTGCAGTCTCCGAACCCAGTTCTACAAATATGAAGTTATCAGAGAGACCCTGAGCTTCCAGGCGTTCGGCGTCCTCGCAGGCCCAGGCGGCCACAGGACAGCCCACAAACCGACCTTTGTCTCCGGTTTCGATGGTCTTGAACAAGTCGACGTAATTGTTCAGGTCCGTTATTTTTTTCAGGTCAGGCGCTATTGCATCGGGGCCTTCAACCATATAACGCGGTACGTAATAGCCAGTGGCGCCAATAATGCCGGCGTCACCCAATTTGATGACCGAGCCGTCGCCGCCATATTCCGCTATGTATTTTTCCTTGGACGGGGAATAGGAAGGCCAGCTTTCACAGGCGAAATCCAGATCGCCTGCTTTCATGCCGGCAGAAATGCCTGGGCCCGCCGGCATGGTGATACGCTTAACCTTGTAACCCATTTCGTCTTCGAGAATGAACTGGATGATCTTGCAGGTCACCTGACCGCCGGTCCAGTCCGCCTCCGGGGCAGTCAGCAGACCGCCGGCCTGAGCCGGCGCGCCGGCGGAAAACGCGATCCCTATTGAGATCAGCACGGCGCTTGCCACCGCCATGATTTTTCTTGTGAACGACATGATTTTCTCCCTGATATTTTAGATAATTATGAAAAACTCCGCGATGTCATCTCGCAAATGATGCGAAAACCGTAATGTCACGCGGCATATTTGTCGAATCATTAGATTTTTACAACCCCAGCGCCTTGCGCTGATTTCGCGTCCAGGCCTGGGTCAATCGGTCGAGCACGATTGCCAGTAGAACGATGCCGGTCCCCGCGACCAACCCGCGGCCGGTATCGGCCAAATTCATGGCGTGAAAGACCTCTTTGCCCAAACCAAGACCGGCCACAAGCGGGGTGATGACCTGCATGGCCAAGGCCATGACCACCGCCTGATTGACCCCCAGCATGATGGATGGTGACGCCATGGGCAGTTTTACCTTGATCAATGACTGAAACGTTGTCGAACCGAAGGCATTGGAAACTTCATTTATCTCTGTCGGTAACTGCCGCAGGCCCAGGATTGTCATGCGGATCATCGGCGGAATGGCGTAAATCACCGTGGCGATCACCGCCGTCACCGGATTGCCGCCAAAAAACATGAGAACCGGGATCAGATAGACAAATGCCGGCATGGTTTGCATGGCATCCAGAATGGGCCGTATGACGGCATCAACCGGCCGGTAACTGGCTGCAAGTATTCCCAGCGGCAAACCAATCACAACGCATACCGATACCGAGGCCAGGATCGTCGCCAGGGTATACATGGTGACGCCCCACAGGCCGGCCGCACCGGTGAACAACAGTGACACCACCGTAACCACGGCAAAGCCCATGCCAGCAGAAGCCCGGACCACCACAAAAAATACCAAAAGCACATACCACCACGGCAAGCCGCCAATGAATTGGTCCAGGGGATTAAGGATATAGAGGTAGATGAATGCGCGGATTCCTTTGGTGATTCCAATAAATGTAGGTTCAACCACAAGCCAGTTTATGAGGTCATCCACTGGTCCCCGTAAGGTGATTTGCCAATTCTTCGGAAAAAATCCGACCTTGGCGATCCAGGCGTCCCAAGCCAGTATCGCCAGAATAATGATGATACCGCTAAGGAAGAATGCACGGCGACGCATCCACGCGACAACGGTGTCGGCAAGGTTCTTGTTCGGCGCCCCCAGGCCCAGAACCAGCCCGACAAACATGGATAGATAGAAAACCAACAGATGTCCCATGCGGGCAATAAATTGCCAGACAAAGTCGATGGCTTGCTCGACCACGCGCGCCGGCTGCCAGTGGACCCATTGCTGTGGCAGTAATCGGAACACCATTTTTGACGGATCGTGCATCAGGCCGCTTTCCGCCGGTTTGCTCATGGCCAGTGACAATCTGTCAAAGATGATGGCCATGAAGACGATGCTGAGCCCGCCTTCCAGAGACCAGCCGACCCTGAGTTTCCGGAGCGCTTTCCAGACCTCTTCACCAAGCCCGCCGGCGCCGATGAAGGTTGCCAGCACCGCAAGGCCCAGCGCCATCATAATCGTCTGATTGATGCCAAGCATGATGGAAGGAAGCGCCTGCGGTATCTGTACTTTCCACAGCACTTGCCGGGGCGTAGAGCCGAACGACTGCGCCGCCTCGATTGTTTCGGCCGGTACTTGCCGGATACCAAGACTGGTCAACCGTACAGCCGGCGGCATTGCGTAAATGATGATGGCCATGGTGGCGGATGGTCCGCCAATGCCGAAAAAGAAAATCGCCGGGATCAGATAGACGAACGCCGGCATGGTCTGCATGGTATCCAGGATCGGCTTAACAATGGCCTCAAATCTGTCATTCTGAGAAGACACCACCCCGACAGCGACACCGATAACAACCGAAATAACAACTGAAACAGTCATCAGAGACAGCGTCGACATGGCCGGGTCCCACATGTCCACCATGCCCCAGAACATCACCCCAACAAGTGTGAAAATCGCTAATCTCAGTCCGCCATACGCCAACGCTGGCAGCACAATCGCCAGGGTTGTTGCGGGCCAGGGATTGAACCACAGGAACATTTCCAAGTGCTCCAGACACCAGCCAACCGCTTCAGACGCCGCGCGGGTATACTGTTTGACGTGGAGCTGCAGCCATTTTTCGGCCTGATTGATCCAGTCCGCGAAGTGAAACTTGTCGGATATGCTTGCCGGAAACCCGTAGTCATCCGGCGTCACCGACCAGACCGCCAGGGATACAACAAACCCCAGCAGAATAAGTGCGAGTACCGTATAGTCTGTTCCGTCGTGCGTGAACGCTTGACGGAATGATACAGAATCTTTCACATCGGCCATTAGATTCCCCTCCGCCCCACGCCGGTTATTGTTGAGTTTAGAAGGTCTTTTGCTCACCCGTAAATTCAATACTACTCATTAAACTAACCCATTTGCGGAACAATCGGAAACTGACGCCAGGAACTGCTTAAGGCCAGGAACTGCTTAAGGAATGCCCGCGCGATGACCGATGTACCCAAAATATCCTGCAAAAATCTGTGGAAGATTTTTGGCCCTTATCCGGAGCGCACGCTTGAAACCATCGACCGGTCGCGCAGCCGGGCCGAGGTGCAGGAGAAGACAGGCCATGTGATCGCCGTCAAGGACGTTTCCTTCCAGGTCATGAAAGGCGAATGCTTTGTCGTCATGGGCCTCTCCGGATCAGGCAAATCGACACTGGTGCGGTGTCTTTCACGGCTGATCGAACCCACGGGCGGAGAGGTGATCATCGACGGCCAGGACATTATTGCATTGAAACAAAAGGAATTGCTGGAGCTACGTCGTCACAAGATGGCGATGGTGTTTCAGCATTTCGGTCTTTTTCCACACCGCAAGGTGATCGACAATATTTCCTACGGGCTCGAAGTGCGCGGTATGGGCAAGCAGGAGCGCACCAAAATAGCCATGGAATTTCTGAACCTTGTCGGCCTCGATGGCTGGGACCAGAGCTATCCCCGGGAACTTTCCGGTGGCATGCAGCAGCGGGTCGGCCTGGCGCGCGCCATGGCGGTTGACCCGGAAATTCTGATCTTCGATGAGCCGTTCTCGGCGCTGGACCCCTTGATCCGGCGTGAAATGCAGGACGAATTGCTCGGCCTGCAGGACAGCATGCACAAGACCATGGTGTTTATTACCCATGATTTCCTGGAAGCCATCAAAATGGGCGATCACATCGCCATCATGAAGGATGGCGTGATCAGTCAGATCGGCACGCCGGAAGAAATCGTCGCCAACCCGGCGGATAATTATGTGCGTGATTTCACCGAAGACGTGCCGCGCTACAAGGTTCTGTCCGCCGGTAAGGTGATGCGAAGCGCCAGTCAAGATGTCGCCGCCAATGGATCCAATCCAATCCTGGCAACGGCGAAACTAGACAGCCTGATCGAGCGCATTGCCGCCAGCGATACCCCGGTGCCCGTCGTTGATGACGCCGGCCAACTGGTCGGCGAAATCGATAGGGAAATTATTATGCGGGCGATGAATTCTAAGAGTTAATACCTCCCGCTGCAGTGATTTCACTGCTTGAGGGCGTTCATGACTAAATTGTGAAAATGATGCACCGCCTGCTTGCTGAGATGGCTGTGTTCTTCATCGACCATAAACCGGCCCTGCTGGTCATCGCCGCCCTGGTCGGCACCAACGGCCTCGGTCAGTTGGTCTATGAAGGGGTCACCAAGGCGAACTTCGGCTGGGGCGTGGTCGCCGGCGGCAGCATCGCCTTAATCGCCATGGTTACCGACCGCATCCTGCAAGCCTGGAGCCGCGGCAAGAAGGACCAAATGGGCATCGCATGATAAACCGGAGTTTGTTAACCGCCATTCCGCTATGGTTTGGTTTGGCCATTTCGGGCTGCAGCGCGCAGGAATCGGAGCCTTCAGCTATGACCAGTTCATCCGTAAGCTCACAAGCCTCGCTCATGCAAACGCCACAGTGGCGTGGCGTGCGCGCCATCTCGATCGTCTGCCGGGTGAACGGCGCGTTGGGCGGCGAATTCGGCCAGTCGGGTAGCCAGGGCTCGTCCGGCAACCCGGAACTGGCCCGCCTGGAACAGGACGCGCGCGCCCTGATTTGCGGCCTGGCGAAACGGGTGATCAGCGAGCGGATCAGCGGTAAAATCAAGCTGCGGATCACCCAACGCCCCGAGGGGGAACTGCTGGAAGCGGATCACGCGGGGATCATGATCGATGCAACGCTGGCGTGGCGCGATCAGCCGTTTTCAGGCATCGCCCTGGCTTTATCGTCGAGCCTTTTTCGCCATAACCCGAGCGGCCCGCCCGGGGCCTTCTTTGGATCCCGGCCCGAAATCTTGATTTTCGACGCGCCCAGGCTAGACTCCTTCACCATCGATGACCAAGCCGATGCGTTACGGGCCGCGCTGACCGGGCAGATGGAGACACTGCTTCGTTAACCCCGACGTGACACCTGTCACAGACAGCGCCGAATGCTTGGTGTTAAATATCCTGGTTCTGATGCAGAAGAGGCCCGACCGACCGAATTGACAAAACAGTTTCTGCGTTAGGCGCCGAAGGAATTTGGAGCGACATCATGCCGGACCCAACACACGATTTCACGCTTTCCCAAGTCATCGCCCAGATTGACAGCGGCAGCCGATGGACATCGAGCCAGCTTGGCGTACAGAACCAGCTTGGCTATGCCTTCGCGACGGAAATCCCGGCGGGCGGATTTCCCGGCGGAGAAACCTCCGGCCTGACCCCGTTTAACGGCGATCAGCGCGCCGCGGCCCGCATGGCCGTCAGCCTGTGGGACGATTTGATCAACACTGATTTTGTCGAGCCCGCCGAAGCGTCCGCCGATATTCTGTTCGTCAACAATACCAATGCCGGGCAGGCATACGCCTATTTGCCGCCGTTCGGCGATGTCTTCATCAACCCCAACCAGGCGAGCAATTCTCAACTCAATCCGGGCGGCTACGGCCTGCTGACCCTGGTTCATGAATTCGGCCATTCCCTGGGTCTCGGTCACCCGGGCGATTATGACGCTGTACGGGGCATTGCGATCAGCTATCGCGATCAGGCCGAATATGCTCAGGATTCCCTGCAATACACGGTGATGTCCTATTGGGAAGCCTCCAACACCGGCGCCGATCACGGGTTTAACAATTATGCGGCAAGCCCGCTGCTCCATGATATCGCGACGATCCAGGCGATCTACGGCGCAAACCAGACCACGCGAACCGGCGACACGGTCTATGGCTTCAACAGCACCGCCGACCGCATCATCTTCGACTTCTCTTCAAGATTTTATAACCAGGCGCCCATCGTCTCGATCTGGGACGCGGGCGGCACGGACACCCTCGATGTTTCGGGATTTTCCAACAACGCCATCATCGACCTGAACGACGGCGCCTTTAGCGACGTCGGTGGATTGACGGCGAACATCTCCATCGCGTTCAACACCTTCATCGAAAACGCCATCGGCGGGTCCGGCAACGACCGGATAACCGGACAGGAACTCGCCAATCGGCTCGACGGCGGCGCCGGCAATGACATTCTGACGGGGGCCGGCGGCAACGATGTGCTGATCGGCGGGACGGGGAGCGATACGGCGGTATTCTCCGGCGCCGTCACCAGCTATACGATCACCGCTCTCGGCGGCGATCAATACAGCATCACCGGCATTGACGGCACCGACAGCTTAAGCGGCATTGAGTTCCTGCAATTCGGCAGCGGCGCGGCCCTGACGATCGATGACGCCATTCGCGCCGCGGACGGCTCCACCGTGACCGATCCGACCACGGATACGGATACGGGCAGCGGCGGCGATGCGGATCCGACGGTCACCAGCGACAGCAACGACACGCTGGCGACCGCGGCGTTTATTTCCCTCGGCATCACCTTGTCGGGCGCCGTGGGGTTCGCCGGCGACCCGGACGATTATTTCTCATTCACCGCCCAGTCCAGCGGAACGCTGACCGCCACCCTGACCGGCCTGGCCCAGGATATCGATCTCTACCTCGTCGACTCCAGCGGAACCACGCTCGACTCGTCGATTTTGCCGGGCACCAGCACCGAGAGCCTGAGTTATGACGTTCAAGCGGGCTCGACCTACTTTTTCAATATCCATCCCTATCTCGACGCGCAAAGCAGCTATACACTTTCCGCGTCGATTGCCGCCAACACCAGTTCAGACGCCTCGAATACGCTTCTCGGCGCGGCTTGGTATTCCCTGCCGACGAGTCTATCCGGGTCGGTGGGCTTTGGCGGCGATGTCAGCGATTATTTCCAGATCAGGCCGGAAAGAGACGGCGAGCTTCATGTCATCCTGACCGGCCTGAGCCAGGACATCGACCTATTTGTCCTGGATTCCGTCGGCGCAACCCTTGCCAGCTCGCTGTTCGCCGGATCCTTGCCGGAAGAGATCGTTCTCAACGTCACCGCCGACAGTACGTACTACATCAACGTCGATCCCTTCCAGAGCGCACAAAGCGCATACGCTTTGGATTTCCATTTGCAATCGAGCGGCACACCCACCAGCACCGACGGCAACGACAGCATTTCGACCGCCGCCGACATATCCCTGCCGGGAACGGTCTCACAGACCGTCGGCTTCAGCGGCGACGAAAACGATTATTTCAAGTTCACCGCAAGCGCATCCGGCACGGTAACCGTCGCGTTACAGGGCCTGAGCGCCGACATCGATCTCGATTTCCTGAATTCCGCCGGGGCGCTGCTGTCGTTTTCAGTCGCCGGCGGGTCGGCCGATGAAAGCCTGGCCTACGCCGTCACCGCGGGGGAAACCTATTACATCCGCGTCTATCCGTATCTGGACAATGAATCGACCTATGAGCTAACCACGTCCTTTACCACGGATCTCACGGCGGTTGACGCGGGCGACAGTTTTGCCAGCGCCGTGGACCTCACGCTGGGGTCGGAAATTGTCCAGGATATCGGCGGTGCCGATCTGGTCGATTATTTCCGTCTGGTGGCGTCCTCCGATGGCGAGCTGGCGATCAATCTGAGCGGCCTGTCGGCGGATATCGACATGTTCCTCTATGACGCCGCCCAGGTCGAGGTGGGGCATTCCTTTCTGCCGGGCACGTCCGACGAGACCATCGTACAGACGGTGACGCAGGGCGCGGTCTATTTTCTGCAAATCCTGCCCTGGGAGACCGCGCAATCGAGCTATACGCTGATCGCCGGCATGTCGGCCTCCGTGACCACCGAGCTGGTCACCTATACGGCCGGCGGCAGGACGGAGGTGGAATACGACGGCATCTTCGAGGCCGGCATCGTCACCTTCGATCGCGCCACCGGGATCATCACGATCAGTGGCTCCGCCGGCCAGGGCACGCTCACCGATGTGGACAGAGTGATCTTCAGCGACGGTAGCCTGGCGTTTGATCTCGATGGCAATGCCGGGCAGACCTACCGGCTCTATCAGGCCGCTTTCGACCGCACGCCGGACGTTCCGGGCCTGACCGTCAATGTCGGCGTCGTCGATGACGGCGTCTCGCTCAAGGGCCTCTCGGACGCCTTCCTCATAAGCGCCGAGTTCGTCGCCCTCTATGGCGCCGATCCGACCGTGGAGACATTTCTCACCGCCCTCTATGCCAATGTTCTCGACCGGGCGCCCGACCAGGCCGGCTTCGATAGCTGGAACAGCCTGCTTGAGAGCGGCCAGTTGGACCGCGCCGACGTGCTGATCGGCTTCAGCGAGAGCGTCGAAAATATCGCGGCCGTCGCCCCCGCGATCGATAGCGGCATCTGGCTAGCGTAGCTGAACAGAGTCGGCGGCCGCAACCGCTGAATCATGTCGCCGCCATATTGACCCTGGGGGGGCTTCACCCTATATTTCGATCAAGCGCCGATTTGAAACATCAGCTTGCGGGCGCTCAATAAATACAGCTAAAGCGGTGGCGATGCCCGCCCCGGTTAGCTTAGGCGGGCTTTTTTGTCGCCCGCCCGGTTCAACATTGCTTGACGGGAGGGATCCGATGAGCCAAGCCAAAGTCTACGTCATCCACGAAAACGAAGCGTGGATCGAGCCCTTGCGCGCCGCCTTCGAGGCGCGCGGCCTGCCCTATGAGGAGTGGTTCCTCGACCTGGGCAAACTCAACCTCGCCGAGGCGCCGCCCGAGGGCGTCTTCTACAACCGCATGAGCGCGTCGTCGCACACGCGCGACCATCGCTTCGCCCCCGAATACACCGGCTGCGTCCTCGCCTGGCTCGAGGCCCACGGCCGCCGCCTGATCAATTCGAGCCGCGCGCTGCAACTCGAGATCAGCAAGGTCGCCCAATATACGGCGCTCGAGGCCTACGGCATCCGCACGCCGAGGACCGTCGCCGCGGTCGGCCGCCAGGAAATCATCGAGGCCGCGCTCGGCTTCGACGGCCCGTTCATCAGCAAGCACAACCGCGCCGGCAAGGGCCTCGGCGTGCACCTGTTCTTCAACCACGAGGAATTCGCCGAGTATGTCGCCGGGCCCGGTTTTGAGCCGTCGGTCGACGGCATAACCCTGGTGCAGGAATATATTCAGGCGCCCGAGCCGTTCATCACCCGGGTCGAATTCGTCGGCGGCCGCCTGGTCTATGCCGTGCGCGTCGACACCTCTGAGGGATACGAGCTATGCCCGGCGGATGCCTGCGACACCGGCAAGAACAGCCGCCCGGCCAATGGTAAACCGGCTAATCTGTTCACCGTGCTGCCCGACTTCCGCCACCCGCTGGTCGAGCGTTACGCCGGCTTCCTGGCGGCCAACGACATCGAGGTTGCCGGCGTCGAATTCATCGTCGACGCCAAGGGAGAGGCTTATACCTACGACATCAACACCAACACCAACTACAACCCCGCAGCCGAGGCCGAGGCGGGGCTGCCCGGTCAGGGCATGGGCGCGATAGCCGACTTCCTGTGCACGGAGCTGGCGCGCCAGTCCGGCGATGCGGCTACCTGCGTCCAAGCGGCGTAGTAATACCAAGGATCGCTCCATGGCCGACAAGACGCGCATCGGCATCATCGGCGGCGGCGCCTGGGGGACGGCCCTGGCGACCGCCGTGCGCCGGGCCGGTTGCGCGGCCATCCTGTGGGCGCGCGAGCCGGACACCGTCGAGGCGATCAACGAGCGCCACGAAAATTTGGGCTACCTCGCCGGCATCTCCCTCGATCCTGAAATCCGTGCCACCGCCGACCTCGCCGAGGCCGCCGCCGAAGCCGATGTCCTGCTGCTGGTCGCCCCGGCCCAGCACACCCGATCCGTCATCCGCGACCTGGCGCCCGCCATGGCGCCCGGCACGCCCCTGGTGATCTGCGCCAAGGGGATCGAGAGCGGCAGTGGATTGCTGATGAGCGAAGTCGTCGCCGAGACCCTGCTGGAAACCCCCGGGGCCGGAACACCCCTGGCGGTGCTCTCGGGCCCGAGCTTCGCCCATGAGGTGGCCCGCGACCTGCCGACCGCCCTGACCCTCGCCGCCACCGACGGGGCCCTCGCCGAGCACCTCGCCGGGCTCCTCGGCAGCCGCAATTTCAGGCCCTATCACGGCGGCGACCCGATCGGCGCGCAGATCGGCGGGGCGGTCAAGAACGTCATCGCCATCGCCTGCGGCATCGCGGCGGGGCGTGGCCTGGGCGACAATGCAGGCGCCGCGCTGATCACCCGCGGCCTCGCCGAGATGGCCCGCCTGGGCGCCGCCCTGGGAGCCCGACGCGAGACCCTGATGGGCCTCTCGGGCCTCGGCGATCTGGTGCTGACCTGCAGCCATGAGCAATCGCGCAACTTCTCCCTCGGCATGGCGATCGGCCGGGGCCAGGCCCTCGACGACTATCTGGCCGGGCGGCCGACCGTAGCCGAAGGCGTCGCCAGCGCCCAGGCGACGGTGCTGCTGGCGAGCCGCCACGGCGTCGAGATGCCGATCGCCGCCGCCGTCGATGAGGTGCTCAACCAGGGCGCCGATATCGATGGCGAGATTGCCGGCCTCCTGGCGCGACCCTCCGCGCCAGAGATGATCTAATCCTCAGAGTTTACGCAGGCGCGGTACGGCGATAGTGGCGACCAGGCCGAGGATGATCAGCGCCACCCCGTTGACGGCAAGCGCGCCGCCGACGCCGATGGCCACGATAAGCGCGCCCATGACGAGATGGCCGAGCGGGGCCGAGCCGATGGCCAGGGACCAGGTCCCCATGGCCCGGCCGCGAAACTCATTGGCGACGCTTAGCTGCACCATGCTTTGAGTCAGAACGTCCGATGCGGTCGCCATGACGGCGACCAGGACCAGCGCCGCCAGTCCCAGGACAAACGGCTCGGACACGGCTAAAAAAAGCAGACTCCCGCCGAACGCATAGATCACCACCAGAAACACCGTGCCCTTTCGCTCCAGGCCTCCCATGGCGGACAGGGCGAGGCTAGCGACGATGCCACCGCTGGCGCGGGCGGCATGCATCATGCCAAGCCCTTCGGGCCCCACATGAAAGCGCGCCACGGCAAGCTCCGGCAGGGCCGTGGAGAAGGAAAAACCGAACACCTCGACCGCCGCGGTGAGCAGAATCAACATGAGGAGAACCCGGTTATTCAACAATTCATGCTTGAATTCGCGCAGGTTCTGTAGGATCGGCGCACGCACGGCAGGCGCCGCGAACCCGGCGTATTGCAAACGCAACAGCAGCGTAAAGGCCACCCCATGAGCGCCGGCGAGTGCGAGCAGGGCGGCTGGGGTGCCGAAGCTTTCCATGGCCGCCCCGGCAATCAGGGCGCCAGCAAACGAGCCCATGCGGGTGCCCAGATTGAGCAGCCCCAGGCTGGCGACGATCTGCTTGCCGCCGACGATGTCGTAGGCATAGCTGGTGCGCACAGGCGAGTGCATGGCGCGCAGGCTGCCGGCGACCGACGTGAACAGCAGGATCGGCCAGAGCGCGACCCAGCCCAGGGCGACCGCGCCCGCAAAGAGTAAGAGATTGGCGAGGATGGCGAGTTCCAATCGCCTGAGCAGGACGCGCCGGTCGAGCCAGTCGGCGACCGCGCCCGCCAAGGGCCCGGCGACCAGCAGGGGCAGGTAATAGAGCGCCATGGCCGTACCCACCCAGGCCGATGATTGGGTTATGCGATAAACCAGCAATCCGATGATCACCTGCTCGCCGGTCATGCCGTAAAAGCTGCAGGCCGACGCCGCCCACAGCCGGCGGAAGTCGGCATTGCGGAACGCCGGATTGCCGATCACGGGAAGGCGCCCGGGGGGCGGTGGGCCGTCGATGTCGTTCTGATGGCTCATGGCTTTACTCTATACAGGCGTTCGATGCTGCCGATATGGTTGTCGCAGACAATTCAGCGTAAGGTTCCCTAGGGGATACAGGATTGGGATATGTCGCTAAATCAAATTCTCAAGGATGTGGAAGCTGAAATCCTTGGACGCCGAGGCGATGAAATAAAGCCTCTGTTCGACTCTCAGGTTGCCGCGGCTGAAGCACACCTGGCGTCGGCGCGGGTCATTGGCGTGGGTGACACCGCGCCGGACTTCTCACTAACGGCAACCAACGGCGAGTACATATCCCTGCGGGATGCCCTATCCCGAGGACAGGTCATACTCACTTTTTATCGAGGCAGTTGGTGCAACTTCTGCAATGCGGCCTTGATTACATGGCAACGCGCCTTGCCGGAGCTGGAGGCCAAAGGCGTCACACTGCTGGCCATTGCGCCGGAAACCCCGGACATATGCCGTGACTATAAGCAGGCCGCCGGACTCGATTATGAACTGCTTAGCGATTTGGACAACGAGACAGCGGATGCCTACGGTTTAGCGTTTGAACTTCCTGAATTGGCACGGGAGATGTTGAGTGGCTTGAATACGAACGTCGGTGATCGCAACGGAAACGGGTCCTGGACCGTGCCCATCACGGCGACCTATGCCATCGGTAGCGACCAACGAATATTGCTTGCCGATTGTGGGCCCGATTACCGACGAAGAGTGGATCCACAGGACGCCATCGCTATCTTGTAATATAGGCTCGGCACGTCGCCGCCTGGAAGGAAATCCCATGAGCCAGATCGTTCTCGAGAACTGCAATCTGCTCGATTGCGCCACGGGCGATATGCGGGCCGATGTCCATATCCTGATCGAGGGCGAGCGGATCGCCGAAATCGATGACTCGGCGCTCGGGGCGAAATCCGCCCGGCGTATCGACATGGCCGGGCGCACGGTGATGCCCGGGCTGATGGACGCCCATGTCCATGTCACGGCGACCATGATGGACCTCAAGCGCAACGCCGAGGAACCGATGTCTCTCACGACGGCGCGCGCAGCACCTATTATGAAGGCCATGCTGGCGCGCGGCTTCACCACCGTGCGCGACGCCGGCGGCGCCGACTGGGGCCTCGCGGCCGCGGTCGAGAACGGCCTGCTCGAAGGCCCGCGCATTTTCTATTCAGGCCATGCCCTGAGCCAGACCGGCGGCCACGGCGACATGCGCCCGCGCGTCTGGAGCGGCGACAGTTGCGCCTGCTGCGTCGCCAACGCCGAATTGTCGATCGTCGTCGACGGCGTGCCGGCGGTCCAGAAGGCGGCGCGCGAACAGCTTCGCACCGGCGCGACGCAGATCAAGATCATGGCCTCGGGCGGCGTCGCCTCGCCGGACGACCCGGTCGACAATCTGCAATATTCAGCCGACGAAATCAGCGCCATCGTCTGGGAGGCGCGCTCCTGGCATCGTTATGTCATGGCCCACGCCTACACCGCCGAGGCCATCGAGCGCATCGTCCGCCTCGGGGTGCGCTCCATCGAGCATGGCAATCTGATCGACAAGGGCGCCGCCGAGACCATGGCCGAGCACGGCGCCTTCATGGTGCCGACCCTGATCACCTACGAGGCGCTCCATAAGGAAGGCAAGCAATGGGGCATCCCCCAAGTCAGCCTGGACAAGATCGATTATGTCCGCGACGCCGGCCTGCGCTCCCTCGAAATCACCCGCGACGCGGGGGTCAAGATGGGCTTCGGCACCGATTTGCTGGGCGAGTGCCACCACTACCAATCCGGCGAATTCTCGCGCCGCGCCGAGGTGCTCACGCCGCTTGAGATCGTCCGTTCCGCCACCCTGGGCAACGCCGAGCTTTTCCAGCGCGAGGGCGAACTCGGCGTCATCGCCCCCGGCGCACTAGCCGACCTCATCGCCATCGACGGCAACCCGCTGGAAGACTTAAGCCTGCTCGAAGGCCAGGGCGAGCATATGCCCCTGATCATGAAGGGCGGGGTGATTTACAAAGACACCCTCGGCGCTTAACCAGCATGGGGCGCGGCACAGGGACAAGGCGCTCTTGTGCAAGGAAAGACCTTGCCACGGTAATCCGCTGAAGCGCTAAATCAGGCAGACTCGTTGCGGGGAGGCCGCGTCTTGGCGAAACGTCCCAATATTCTTCTCATCATGGTCGATCAGTTGGCGGCCTCGGCCCTGCCCGCCTATGGTCACCCCCTGGTCCAGGCGCCCGCCATCGACCGCCTGGCCGAGGGCGGCGTGCTGTTCGAGTCCGCCTATTGCAATTTTCCGATCTGCGCACCGTCGCGCTTCTCGCTGCTGACCGGGCGGCTGGCGTCGCGTATCGGCGCTTACGACAACGCCGCCGAGTTTCCCGCCGCCACCCCGACCATCGCCCATCGCCTGCGCCTGGCGGGCTATCGCACCCTGGTCGGCGGCAAGATGCATTTCGTCGGGCCCGACCAGCTGCACGGCTTCGAGGAACGCTTCACCACGGACATCTACCCGGCGGATTTCGGCTGGACGCCGAGCTGGCGCGCGCCCGATGAGCGCTTCGAATGGTTCCACAGCATGGTCAATGTGATCGAAGCCGGGCCGTGCGAGCGTAGCTTGCAGATCGACTTCGACGACGAGGTGGCCTACGCGGCCCGGCGCAAAATCTTCGATCTCGCCCGCGACGACGACGCGCGGCCGTTCTTCCTGATGGTCTCCTTCAGCCATCCCCATGACCCCTACAATGCGACGCAAAGCCATTGGGATCGCTACGACCATGACGCCATCCCCCTGCCCGCCACGGGGTTCATCCCGCCCGACGAGCGCGACCCCCATAGCCTGCGCCTGTGGGAAAACTACGACCGCGGCGACTATCGCGTCACCGAGGATCATATCCGGCGCGCGCGCCATGCCTATTACGCCATGATCTCCTATGTCGACGACAAGATCGGCGAGCTGATGACGACGCTCGATGCCGCCGGCCTGGCCGAGGACACCATCATCGTGCTGACCGCGGATCACGGCGACATGCTGGGCGAGCGCGGCCTGTGGTACAAGATGAACTTCTTCGAGGATTCAGCGAGGGTGCCGCTGATCATCCATGCCCCGGCGCGCTTTGCCCCCCGGCGGGTGGCGATGAATGTCTCCCTGGTCGATCTCGCGCCGACCTTGCTCGACCTGGCGGGTGAGAAATCACCGGCCCTCGACGGCCACAGTCTCGCGCCCCTGATGGCGGGCGATAACGAAGGCTGGCCGGATACGGTGCTCGGCGAATACATGGCCGAAGCTTCCATCGCGCCGATCTTCATGGTGCGCAGCGGGCCCTACAAGTATATCGCCTGCGCGGTTGATCCGCCGCAGCTCTATGACCTCGCCGCCGATCCCCATGAGCGCGTCAATCTGGCCGGCGATCCGGCCCACGGCGAGGCCGAGCGGGCGCTCGCCGCCCTGGTCTCCGAGACCTGGGACAGCGACGCCCTGACCGCCCAAGTGATCGAGAGCCAGGATCGCCGCCGTCTGGTATTCGACGCCCTGATGACCGGCAAGCGCAGCCTGTGGGACTACCGAACGCCGAGGGACGATTCGAAAGACTATATCCGCAACACAGGTGGCCTCTACGATACGGAGCGCCGCGCCCGCCTGCCCAAACTCCATGGAGAGAACTCATGACGCCACCGCGCGGCTTCCCCGCCAGTGAATTCGAGGCCCGCACCGAACGCGCGCAAGCGCTGATGGCGGACGCCGGTATCGATGCATTGCTGCTCACCCGAGAGGTCGATGTGCGTTATTTTTCAGGTTTTCTTACCCAATTCTGGGAAAGCCCGACCCGGCCCTGGTTCCTGGTGCTGCCGAGGGCCGGCAAACCGGTCGCCGTGATCCCGGCCATTGGCGAGGTCTGCATGACGCGGGTAGGCTGGATCGAGGATATCCGCACCTGGTCGTCGCCCGCCCCGGTCGATGACGGCGTCTCCCTGCTGGCCGCCACCCTGACCGAGCTGGCCGGGACCACGGGGACCATCGGCCTGCCCATGGGCCGGGAGACTCACCTGCGCATGCCGCTTGAGGATTACGACGCCTTGCGCGGAAAACTCCCCGGCGCGACATTCAGCGACGGGACCGACATCGTCAGGTCTCTCCGCATGGTGAAATCGGAACTGGAAATCGCCAAGATCGCCCATGTCTGCGGCCTGGTCTCAGACGTCTTCGATCAGGCCGCCACCCTGTTCGCCGTCGGCCAGACCGATATCGAGGCCTGCCGGGCCTTCAAGATCGAATGCCTTAACTGCGGCGTGGACGATGTATCCTATCTCGCCTGGGGCGCCGGGCCGGGCGGCTATGACGACATCATCTCGCGGCCCTCGGGCCGCCCGATTGCGAAGGGCGACGTGATGATCCTCGATACGGGCTGCGTGTATGACGGCTATTTCAGCGATTTCGACCGCAATTATGCCTTCGGCGATGCCGGCGATGAGGCGCGCCGCGCTTACGCTACGGCCTATCGCGCCACCGACGCCGGTCTCGCCCTGGCCCGGCCGGGAACCACCTGCGCCGAGCTGTTCGGCGCCATGCAGGCCGTGCTCGAGGAGGGCGGCGCGCTGGGCAATGACGTCGGGCGGCTCGGCCACGGCCTCGGCTGCCAATTGACCGAATGGCCGTCCCATACATCCTTCGACCACACCGTCCTCGCCCTCGGCATGGTCATAACGCTCGAGCCCGGCATGCTGTTCGCGCCCGGCTGCATGATGGTCCATGAGGAAAACATCGTCATCCGCGAGGGCCCCCCGGAGCTCCTCAGCCGCAGGGCCGCCCCCGAGCTTCCGGTTATCGGTTGATACCCACCTCATAGCCCGACTCTTCGGGCTCGTCGTCGGTCATCTCGGCGGGAAAGCCGTCCGCGAGAATTTCCACACCGCAGGCTTCTTCCAAGCGGCGGATGATATTCGGTGACCATTCCCGGCCGCCGAAGCGGCGCGCGCCGTCCTTGAAGATATCTTGCAACAGGGGCGAGACCTCGAGAGGCGCGCCGACGCGGTCCGCCACCGCCTGAAACAGACCGATGTCCTTGACCACCAGATCCATGGTGAAATTGATGTCGCGGCTGCCGTTGAGGATGACCTGGCTTTCAGTCTCATGGACGAAGCTGTTGCCCGACGATATGCGGATCGCCTCATAGGTGGTGGCGAGGTCCATGCCGGCCAGCTTCGAGGTGACCAGCGCCTCGCAGAGGGTGACCAGATTGGCCGTCGCCAGATAGTTGGTCACCACCTTGAGGATCGATGCCGAGCCCAGGGGCCCGGTATGCAGAATGCGCCGGCCCATGGTGGCAAGGGCGGGAAAGGCGGCATCGAAGGTCGCGCGGTCGCAACCGGCGAAGATCGCGATATTGCCCGTGGCCGCCCGGTGGCAGCCGCCGGACACCGGACAATCGATGGGCTGGGCGCCCTTGGCTTGGACGAGAGCACCGAGGCGCTTGACCTCGGCCTCGTCGGTGGTGCTCATCTCGGCCCAAATCATGCCAGCACTCAATCCGGCGAGGATGCCACCGTCGGCCTCCATGACCTGGGCGCTGGCCGCCGGCGACGGCAGACAGGTGATGATCATATCGACCACCTCGGCCATCTCCTTCGGGCTATCCGCCCAGGCGGCGCCGCCATCGAGGAAGGTTTGAGCGGCCCCCCGATCCAGGTCGCGCACCGTCAGATCGAAGCCGTTGCGCAGCAGGCTACCGGCCAGCTTGCCGCCGACATTGCCGAGGCCGATGAAGCCGATTTTCATGGCAATGTTGCTCCCTAGTGGGCGTCGGCCCAGCTTGTCGCGGCGCCGGTGTCGACCACCAGGGGCACCGAAAGATGGGCGGCATTCTCCATGACCTGTTTAACCAGCGCCGCGGTGGCCTCGACCTCGCCGTCGGGGACCTCGAAGATCAGCTCATCATGGACCTGCAACAGCATGCGCGCCGCCAGGCCCTTGGCCTCCAGGGCGGCGGGCATGCGGATCATGGCGCGCTTGATGATATCGGCGGCGCCGCCTTGCAGGGGCGCGTTGATGGCGGCGCGCTCGTTGAAGCCGCGCCGCGCCGGGTTCTTGTCGTTGATCCCCGGCAGATGGCAGCGCCGCCCGAACAGGGTGGTGACATAGCCCTGCTTGCGGCAGACTTCCTTGGTGCGCTCCATATAATCGAGGATCTCCGGAAAACGTTCGAAATAGGCCTCGATATAAGCCTTGGCGTCGCCCTGGCCGATGTCCAGTTGCTTGGCCAGGCCGAACGGGCTGATGCCGTAGATGATGCCGAAATTGATCGCCTTGGCGCGCCGGCGAATCATCGGGTCCATGCCCTCGATCGGCACCCCGAAGACCTCCGAGGCGGTCATGGCGTGGATGTCGAGGCCGTCGTGGAAGGCAGCCTTCAGGCTATCGACCCCGGCCACATGGGCGGCCAGGCGCAGCTCGATCTGCGAGTAATCGGCCGACAACAGCTTATGGCCGGGCTCGGCGATGAAGGCGCGGCGGATCTTGCGGCCCTCCTCGGTGCGGATCGGGATGTTTTGCAGGTTGGGATCGGAGGAGGCGAGCCGCCCGGTCGCCGCCGCCGCCATGGAGAAGGAGGTATGCACCCGTCCGGTGTCCGGGTTGATGCGGGCGACCAGGGCGTCCGTATAGGTGCTCTTGAGCTTGGCGAGCTGACGCCAGTCGAGCACCCGCGCGGGCAGGTCGTAGCCCTCGGCGGCGAGGGCTTCGAGCACGCTGGCGTCGGTGGAATAGGCGCCGCTCTTGCTCTTCCTGCCGCCTTTGAGGCCCATCTCGTCGAACAGCACCTCGCCGAGCTGCTTGGGCGAGCCGATGGTGAACTCGCGGCCGGCGAGCTGGTGAATTTCCGCGCCATAGGCGGCGATGCGCGACCCGAAATCCCGCGACAAATTCTCCAGCGCCGCGCGGTCGACCTTGATCCCGGCGCGCTCCATGGCAACCAGCACCGGGATCAGCGGCCGCTCGAGCGTCTCATAGACCGTGACCATGCCCTCTTCGACCAGCCGGGGCTTGAGGACGCCATGGAGCCGGCCGGTGATATCGGCATCCTCGGCGGCATAGTCCAACGCCGCGTCGAGCGGCACCTGGTCGAAGGTGATCTGCTTCTTGCCGGTGCCGACAACCGACTTGAAGGGCACCGGATCGAGGCCGAGATGGATACGCGACAGCTCGTCCATGCCGTGGCCGTGCGATCCGCCGTCGAGCACGTAGGACAGCAGCATGGTGTCCTCGACCGGGCTGACGGCGAGGCCGTAATTGGCCAGCACCGCCATGTCGTATTTGATGTTCTGGCCGATCTTGAGCACCGCTTTATCGGCAAACAGAGGGCCGAGCAGGGCGAGCGCCTCCTGGAAATCGATCTGCTTGGGCGCGGCCTGCGCATCGAGGCCGAGTTCGCCCTCGCGGGCAGCCCCATGGCCGAGGGGAATATAGCAGGCGCGCCCCGGCTCGACCGACAGGGAGACGCCGACCAGCTTGGCCCGAAGCGCATCCAGCGAGGTCGTCTCGCAATCCATCGTCACCGCGCCGGCGTCATGGGCCAGAGCGATCCAGCGCTCCAGGGCCGCGATATCCTGGACCAGCTCGTAGTCCCGCTCCGGTGGCTGGTCGGGCTGTTCTTCCGCGCCCTCCGGCGCGGCGCCGAGCCAGGCCTCCACCCGGCCGACGATGCCGCCGAAATTCTGCGCCTTGAGGAAGGCGGTCAGGGTGGCCACATCGGGCGGGCCGGCGTGCAGGTCGGCGAGGCCCTCATCCAGCGCCACATCGTCGACCAGAGTGACCAGTCGGCGTGACATGCGCGCCGCCTCGGCGTTGGCGATCAGGCTCTCGCGACGCTTGGGCTGGGTGATCTCCCCGGCCCGCGCGAGAACGGCGTCGAGGTCGCCGAACCGGTTGATCAGCTCGGCCGCCGTCTTGACGCCGATGCCGGGGACGCCGGGCACATTGTCGGAAGCATCCCCGGCCAGGGCCTGCACATCGATCACCCGCTCGGGCAACACGCCGAATTTCTCGACCACCTCGTCGGGGCCGATGCGCCGGTCCTTGAGGCCGTCATACATGGTGACCCGATCGCCGACGAGCTGCATCATGTCCTTGTCGGACGAGACGATGGTGACCCTGGCCCCGGCCTCGCGGGCGAGGCGCGCGTAAGTGGCGATGATGTCGTCGGCCTCGAAGCCCTGCTTCTCGATGCAGGGCAGGTTGAAGGCGCGGGTGGCATCGCGGATCAAGGGAAACTGCGGGATCAAATCCGGTGGCGTCTCCGACCGGTTGGCCTTGTATTCGGGGTAGATGTCGTTGCGGAAGGTGGTGCCCGATTTATCGAAGATCACGGCGATGCGGTCGGCGTCGAGCTCACGCAGCAGCTTCATCAGCATGTTGGTGAAACCGTAGACCGCATTGACCGGGACGCCGTCGGCGCGGGTCATCGGCGGCAGGCCGTAGAAGGCGCGGAAGATGAAGCCCGAGCCGTCGATCAGGACGACATGTTCGGTGCTCAAAGAGACTCCGCGGGCGCGGCGTCGCCGCTCAATTCGAAGCGGCGGTCGCAATAGGGGCATTCGACCCAGCCCGCCTCCCCGATGCGCAGATAAACCCGGGGATGGCCGAGGTCGCCGCCGTCGCATTGAACTGCGGCGCTGGCGCACTTGATTGTTTCAGGGGCTTGCATGTTGAATTCGTCTATCCGCCCATCCATATCTCAAAACATGGCCATATCTCACGTTGACCGCGAGACTTAACGGATGATACCCATTGCCCACTCACAATCAACCGTCCCCTGTCCCCACCCGGTAGAAAACGCCGATGAATAACCTTCGCGGCGACGATGCCTCCGCCGCCGACTATGCCCTCGTCATACGCGGCCTGCGCAAGACCTATGGCTCCGGGGCCAAGGCCAAGGAGGCATTGCGCGGCATCGACCTCGATGTTCCCAAGGGGGAATTCTTCGGCCTGCTCGGCCCCAACGGCGCGGGCAAATCGACGCTCATCAATATTCTCGCCGGGCTGGTCAACAAGAGCGCGGGCGCGGCTTCCATATGGGGCTATGACATCGATGCCGACTCACGCGCCGCGCGCTGCGCCATCGGCGTGGTGCCCCAGGAAATCAACGTCGATCCCTTCTTCACCCCGCGCGAACTGCTCGAGCTCCAGGCCGGCCTCTACGGGCTTCGCCGCGCCGAACGCCGGACCGACGAAATCCTCGAGGCCGTCGGCCTGACCGAGCAGGCGAACGCCTATTCCCGGTCGCTGTCGGGCGGCATGCGGCGCCGGCTGCTGGTCGCCAAGGCGATGGTCCATTCGCCGCCGGTGCTGGTGCTGGATGAGCCGACCGCCGGGGTCGATATCGAATTGCGCCACAAGTTCTGGGATTATGTCGGCGAGCTTAATGACGCGGGCACCACCATCCTGCTGACCACCCATTATCTGGAAGAAGCCGAGCGTTTCTGCAATACGGTGGCCATCATCGACGACGGCCAACTGGTCGCCTGCGAGGAAACCGCGACCCTGGTGCAACGTCTCGACTGCAAGACCGTCACCCTGACCATCGCCGAGGATATTGAGACCCTGCCCGCGCAGATGTCGCAATACGACGCCAGCCTGGTGCCGTCCCAGGGCATCACCATTAACTACCGCCCGAGCCAGACCGGTATCGGCGAAATCCTCGCCTCGATCAGCGCCGCCGGGCTCACCCTCCGCGACCTGACCACCGAGGAAAGCGACCTGGAGGACATTTTCCTCGCGCTGACGTCACGAAACCACGCAACGCCCGGCGGTAAAGGGGCCTGACCCCCGGTAAAGGGGTAAAGGGGCCTGACCCCTTTAAATCCTGACCCCTTTAAATTTCGCGGACGCTACTCTTTGATTTTTTCGAGCGCCCAGGCGGCGAACCAGCGCACGTCCGTGTCGCCGTCGTCGAGCGCCAGGGTCAGGGCGTCGATGGCGCGCCTGGCGCGGACCAGGCGGCTTCCTTGCGCAGGCGCGGGTCCTTGTCGGTCATCCCGGCGACCAGGGCTTCAATCGCGCCGCTCCCGCCGACCGTGCCGAGAGTCTTGGCGGCGTAGCGGCGGACCGCGGCGGAACCCCCGTTGAGAGACGCGATCAGCGGCTTGGCGCCGTAGAGCCGGCCGATGATCTCCACCATGCGGGCGGTAAAGGATGTCGGCCCGGTGAACACCTCGGCGAAGGGCGCGCCCTCGGGCCGGTCGAACCCCCGGTTGATCTGGACATTGAGCAGCGGGCGTTGAACGGAGCGGAACGCGGTGTGCCACGCGGCGACGCCGGGGACGGAAAACGCGATGTCGCCGACGATTTCGGCCCCGGTGTGGAGATAACCCACCGCTTGATCGTCATAGAACCGCGCGATGGCCCAGCCATGGGCGGCGATCGTTAAGGCCGCGTCATGATCGCCGCTCTCGCCCTTCGCGGGCTCGATCACGGTCACGCCGGCGCCTTCCAGCAGGTTCCGGGCGACCGTTGCGTAGGGCAGAGAAAAACCGGCGATGATCTTCTTTCTCAAATTCTCCCGCGCCGTGTAGAGATAGGTTTGATCGACGGTCAGGCGGACGGTCCGGGCTGCGCGCAGGCGCATCAGCAGGGCGTCGTCAGGCGGCTCGGCCGCCATAGACTCAGTCGCGAGCGGCGCAACCCAGCCGGCGATCAACATCACCGTGTAAAGCAGGCGTTTCATGGCGACCCTTCCGCCCTTCCGCCGCAAACCTACCATAGCGGTCTTGCGCGGGGCAGGCGTTTGGTTGATGATTCATATCCGAAAGGCGGGATTAGGCATGGTCAAACACAGCTTCTTCTGCGTCGATGCCCACACCTGCGGCAACCCGGTGCGCGTGGTGGTCGGCGGCGCGCCGCAAATCGTGGGCGACACGGCGAGCGAGCGGCGCAGCGATTTCATTGAGCGCTATGACTGGGTGCGCACCGGGCTGATGTTCGAGCCGCGCGGCCATGACATGATGTCGGGCAGCGTACTCTATCCGCCGACGCGGCCCGATTGCGATCTCGGCCTGGTCTATATCGAAACCACCGGCTGCCTGCCGATGTGCGGCCATGGCACCATCGGCACGGTCACCGTCGTCATCGAGCAGGGGCTGGTGACTCCCGCCGAGCCCGGCATCCTCAGGCTCGACACCCCGGCGGGGCTGGTCGTCGCCCGCTACCGCCAGGTCGGCGACTATGTCGAGGCCGTGCGCTTCACCAATGTTGCGTCCTATGTCCATTCCAGGGGGATCGAGCTGGACTGCCCCGGCCTCGGCGCGCTCACCCTCGATGTGGCCTATGGCGGTAATTTCTACGCCATCATCGAGCCCCAGGAGAATTATCCCGGCCTCGATGACTTTCCGGTCTCCGACATTTTGCAATACAGCCCGCTGATCCGCCGCCTGCTGAACCAGGCCGGCGAGTATGTGCATCCCGAGGACCCGACCATCCGGGGCCTCAGCCATGTCATGTGGACGGCGCCGCCGAACCATGCCGAAGCCAGCGCGCGCAACGCGGTGTTCTACGGCGATCACGCCATCGACCGCTCGCCCTGCGGCACGGGAAGCTCGGCGCGCATGGCGCAGCTCGTGGCGCGCGGCGAGCTGGCCCCCGGCGACGACTTTATCCATGAGAGCATTATTGGCAGCCTGTTTCACTGCCGCGTCGAGGAAACCGTCCGCCTGGGCGACTATGACGCCATCATCCCCAGCATCGAAGGCTGGGCGCGGATTACCGGACTCAACACCCTGTTCATCGACGACCGAGACCCCTTCGCCCATGGCTTCCAGGTGAGTTAAGGAGCCGGTTCCCAGGCCTTGACCAGGGCCTCGCCGGCGGCTTTTTGATCTTCCGTCAGGGTGGCCGTCAAACGGCGGAGGTTCTCCGCGGCAAGAGCGTCTCCGGCCCGGGCCGCCAGGCTAAACCAGAGATAGGCGTTGGCCGGGTCCGCCTCGACGGCGACGCCCGATGCGTAAAAATATCCGATCATGGATTGCGCGGCCACGTGGCCGGCTTGGGCGGCGGCGCGGAACCAGGCAAGGGCCGCCGGCTCATCGACCGCGCCGCCCTCGCCGATCTGGTATAGCCGGGCAAGCCGGTATTGGGCGCGGCGCTCACCCTGGCTTGCCGCCTTGGCATACCAGGACCGGGCGAGGGCGGCATCGAGCGCAACGCCCTCGCCAATTTCAAACCTATAGCCATAGAGGAACTGGGCGCGAGGATTGCCGCCCTCCGCCTCGCGCTGATACCAGCCCATGGCGTCGGCGTAAGGGCCCCCCGGCGGCGCTTGCGCGGCGGTCTCGGCCGCGAACCCAATACCGAGGCCGAGAACGAGGATCATGGCAATGAAGAAGCGTAGTATAAGTCTTCCCCCACAAATCACTGATGTCATACCACCCGCAAAAGATCGGCGCGGCCAGAGTATCTTTAATCAGGCGGTGTAAAAGCAACAGAAATCATAGCGCCGGCCCTGGCCATGAAGCGCTAGTGGTTCCCACTTAACGCTTGAGTCCCCCAAGAACCTATGGCCTGCCTGGGGTATTGCCCCTTTTGGACGGTACCAAATGTTAGATTCCATCCACTAGTTAGTGTTTTATTAACCAATCGCGGTCGATACTTGTATGAGTCTAGTTGTAAATATTAAGGGTATATCCGTTAATTGAATGATTCGATTTTTGGTGATCGGCAGCCACCGCGACGTAATTTGATGCCAGGGCGCAAGTTGGGATGATATGACAAAAAAGTCGGGGCCAAAGCCGGATAAAAATCAAAAGACCGAGATCGAGTCCTTGATGAATCTTGCCCGGCAAAAGTCCCAGGCCGGCAGAAACTCAATATTTGAAACGGTTCAGGACCTGTTCCTTCAAAAGAAAGATGTCTTGAGCGACCGCGAGCGCGCCATGATGGGCAATATTCTGCACCATCTGATTCACGAGGTCGAGATGTCGGTGCGCAAGGATATCGCCAGTCGTCTCGCCCAGCGCGACGACGTTCCCAGGGAGCTTATTCTGGCCTTGGCGAACGATGAGATCGAGGTCGCCCACCCCCTGCTCATTCACTGTTCCGTGCTCCACGACAGCGACCTGATCGAGCTGGTGCGCCATCGAACCCAGGCCCACCAACTGGCCATCGCCATGCGCAAAAACCTTTCCGAAGACGTCAGCCAATCCCTGGCCGATACCGGCGATGTCAGCGTCATAACCACGCTGATCGAGAATGAAGACGCCAAGATGTCCAACTCTCTGATGGAATATCTGGTGGCCGAATCGAAGCATGTGGACAGCTTCCAAAACCCCCTGGTCTCGCGCCGCGACCTGCCACCCAATCTGGCGCGCAAGATGTATTGGTGGGTATCCGCCGCGGTGCGCCAGCATATCGTCGAGAATTTCAGGGTCGACCCCACCGAGATCGACGATTCCATCGAAGATGCGGTCAAGCAGAAGATCGAGACCGATGCGGCCGACGATAAGCCGACCGAGGCCGACGAAGCCGCCCGGCACATCGACGATCAGGGCAAGTTGACCGAGGAATTCCTTATCGATCTGTTGAAAGACGGCGAGGTCTCGCTGTTCGAGGCGAGTTTCACGCGGGCCACCCATATCCCGATCAAGCTGGCGCGTCGCATGCTCTATGAACCCGGCGGCGAAGGTCTCGCCATGGCTTGTAAGGCCGGCCAATTCAGCGTCGAATTTTTCACGAAGCTCTTCCGCCTGACGCGTAAAGCCCAGGCTGCCCAAGAACCCATCGACGAGAGGGAACTGGTGCGCCTGACCGATTTCTACGATTGCATGCGCACTCCCAGCGTCCAGGCGCTGGTCGAGCAGTGGCACAGGGAGCCGGATTTCCTGCAAGCCCTTAACCAATTAGGTTCGAAGTCCTGAGCCATGGTCGGGACGAAACGCATGCCGGACGAAATTCTCCTGCGCCTCGCGACGGAGGCGATCGTTGCCGGTGACCATCCGCTTGGCAATACGGATTTCATCTCGGCCTTGCTGGAGAAAGCGCAACCGGCCTATGCCACCGATCCCTTGGGCAACTTATTGTACAGCAACGAAAACTATCGCGACCTGCTCGACATGGCGAGGAAAGCCCACGCCGAGGGGCAGCTTGGCGTCGAGGGAGACCTGCTGACGCCCGAGGCGGTGGAGCGCACGGTGCGCGAGCGGAGAGCAATCTGGATCGAGCAGACCATCGGCCCGGAGGCGGCGCCCCGGCGCTATCGCGGGCTGCATTTTCCGATCCATGACGAGGTCGGCGATCTCGTCGCCGTCGGCGGCGTCTATATCGATCTCAGCCGCGAACACGCGCTAACCAAACGGGCGACGCTCATCCAGGATCGTTACGACGATCTGACCCGGCTGATCTCTGATTGGACCTGGGAGACAGACCGGGACTTCAACCTGACCTTTGTCTCGCCCCGGGTCATGGAAACCACCGGCATTCATCCGAGCTTTCTGATCGGCACCAACCTGTTCGATTTCGGTCATTTCGCCGAGAGCGGCAGAGGGACCCCCGACCTCAACAACCGGTCCCCGTTTCGCGACAAACTGTTCCACATCACCGTCTCCGAGGAAAACACCCGGCAATGCCGATTGAGCGGTATGCCGGTGTTCGATGTGGGTTCCGGCGATTTCACCGGCTATCGCGGCACCGGCAACGATATTACCGACGAAGTCGAAGCCGAGGCCCGCGCCAATGCCGCGCAAACCAGGCTCGGCGACGCCATCGAAAGCATATCGGAGGCGATCGCCCTATTCGACTCCGACAATTGCCTGGTGGAGTGCAACGAAAAATACCGCGAATATCATTCGGCGAGCGCCGCCCTTATAGTGCCCGGCACGAGTTATGAGGACATCATCCGCGCCGGCGTCGAAAGCGGCCTGTTCGCCGAGGCGGCCGACAACCCTGAAGAATGGGTGAGCCAGGAACTCGAACGCCAACGCAACCCACAAGGGACCTATGAACAGCAGCTCGCCGATGGCAGGTGGCTGAACGTCAGCCACCGCATGACCGATGACGGGGGCACGATCAGCCTGCGCACCGACATCACCGAATTCAAGCAGCGCGAGAAAGCCTTGCGAGACGCCGAGGCGGCGGCCAAGGAAGCGCTCGAGAGCGCCGAACTCGCCAATCGCGGCAAGTCCGAATTTCTCGCCAACATGAGCCACGAACTGCGCACGCCCCTCAATGCCATAACCGGTTTTTCCGAAGTCATTCTGAACGAGATGTTCGGACCGATTACGCCGGCGCGTTATTTGGAGTACATTCAGGATATCCACGACAGCGGAACCCATCTCTATAGCCTGATCAACGACGTTCTCGACGTTTCCAAGATCGAATTCGGCAAGCTTGAACTCGATCTCACCGAGATCGACATTCATAAGACGATGACCCGTTGCCTCCGGCTGGTTTCCGATCGCGCCGAGACCGGACAGGTGAAGATTACCGTTGTCGTGCCGGAAGACTTACCGCTGTTCCTGGCCGATGACCGCAAGCTCCTGCAAATCGTCCTTAATCTGCTGTCCAACGCCGTCAAGTTCACCCCCGAAGGCGGCACCGTGATCCTGAACGCCGCCGAGGATGACCACGGCGGGCTGGTGATCAGCGTCGAGGATACCGGCATCGGCATCGCGCCCGAGGATATGGAGACCGTCATGGCGCCGTTCGGTCAGGTCGACAGCAGCCTGGCGCGCCGCTACGAAGGCACCGGGCTCGGCATGTCGCTGTCGAAATCCCTGGTCGAACTCCACGGCGGCAGCCTCGACATCGAAAGCCAGATCGATGTGGGAACGAAAGTCATCGTTCGCCTGCCGGCCCAAAAACCGAACCCGGCATAAATTTCAAATTTTCTCCGCGGCATTAATCCCACTTTAACCATCGCTGGATAAGGATGGCTTAAGGTTAATGCTTCTGGGAGATGTGATCATGGCTTTGTCAACGCGGCATATGGACGCGCTAATCGACGTTCTCGAAAACAAACTCAGCGATATGCTTGTTTGGGACGGTGAAGACCGCAAGGAAATCGCCCTGCTCAACGGCTGTCTCGATGAGTTGAATAGCTTGAAGGGAAACGCCGGCAACGTGCTCTCTTTCGAAAAACGCCATTCGTCCGGCGCCACCGTCGCTTAGAGCATATTCCGTCAGCCGGTCCGTCTCAGACAGCCGCCGCGTGACACGGGGCGGCTTGGTCGAGGGCCGCCGCCGCCGATGGTCCTCCCCTCCTCGGGGATGCCCGCGAGCCCCTGGCGATAGCGCTCATTATCGAAGCCGTCGTTAAAATCGGCCGCCGTGGGGTGGCTGGTATAGCGCGGCACCTTGCGGTCGAAGCGCAGGATATCTTGCGGATTCATGGGGCGATCCTAGACCGCCCCCCAACCCCCGCGCCTTGATGCAGATCAAGCCTGTTTTTAATACATGCAGTCCGTGAACAGGGCGTCGATGTCGCCGTTCCAATAGCCGTGGAAGGCTTCGAGCAGGCCCTCGGCGGGGGTCTGGCCGGTCTCCACGATGATGTCCAGCGGATCGAGGTATTGGGTCTCGTCCCTGTCCTTGCTGTCGAGGATGGCGCGGCCCGCCAGGCCCGCCCGGCTCAACGCCAGCACGTCGCGCGCCACATCGCATACCGTGCGGCCGTGGATTTCGACCGCCAGGGCGCGCCTCGGCACCTCGCGGCGGAGATTTTCGTGATCCTCGGGCGTCCAGTCCTTTATCATCTCATAGGCGCCATCGAGAGAATCGGAGCTGTACAGCAGGCCGACCCAGAAGGCGGGCAGGCCGCAGATACTGCCCCACGGCCCGCTATCGGCGCCGCGCATTTCGATATAGCGCTTGAGGCGCACCTCGGGGAACAGGGTGGTGAGATGGCCCTCCCAGTCGTCCAGGGTCGGCCGCTCGCCCTCGAATCCGGGCAGTTTGCCGTCGAGGAAATCGCGGAACGACAGGCCGCTCACGTCCTGGTAGACGCCGTCGCGATAAACGAAATACATCGGCACGTCGAGGGCGTGATCCACATAGCGCTCGAAGCCCATGCCGTCCTCGAAGACGAAGGGTAAGATTCCGGTGCGGTCCGGGTCGGTGTCGGTCCAGATGTGGCTGCGGTAGCTCAGGAAGCCGTTGGGCTTGCCCTCGGTGAAGGGCGAATTGGCGAACAGCGCCGTGGCGATCGGCTGGAGGGCCAGGCCGACGCGCATCTTCTTGACCATGTCCGGCTCGTCGCGGAAGTCCAGATTGACCTGCACCGTGGCGCTGCGCAGCATCATGTCGAGGCCGAGACTTCCGCGCTTCGGCATATAGGCGCGCATGATGTCGTAGCGCCCCTTGGGCATGACATGGATGTCCTCGCGCCGCCATTTGGGCTGAAAGCCGACGCCCACGAAGGCGACGCCGAGATCGTCGGCGACATGCTTGACCTGGGCGAGATGGGTATGGACCTCGGAACAGGTTTGATGAAGGTTGGCGAGCGGCGCCCCGGAGAGCTCGAACTGGCCGCCGGGCTCGAGGCTCACCGATTGGCCTTCCATGGTCAGGGCGATCACATTCTCGCCCTCATAGACCGGCTGCCAGCCGAAGCGCTGCATGCCGTCGAGCATGGCGCCGATACCGTCGGGGCCGTCATAGGGCAACGGCCTCACGTCATCGAGACGGAAGCCGAATTTTTCGTGCTCGGTGCCGATCCGCCAATCCTTACGCGGCGTGCCGCCGTCGATAAGATACTCGACCAGTTGGCGTTTGTCGGTCACGGCAGGCGATGATCCGGACATGTGATTTCCCCACTTCAGCGCGGTAATCTGGTGCTTTATACTCAATCTGCTCGCGGCGACAAGCGCCCATTCCGCAATGCTGCCCCCCGGCTCGCTAGGGAGAAGGTAATATCGATACGTCGAGTTTCAATCCAGCCGGCGCCCAGCCTGAACTTATTCCCAGTCGCCGACCAGGGCCTGCCAGCAGGAAAGTGCCGCCAGCGCCGCCGTCTCGACACGCAGGATGCGCGACCCGAAGCTGACGCGAACCGTCTGTTTGAGGGCCGCCATGGCGTCGATTTCCGCCTCTGCGAAGCCGCCTTCGGGGCCGATGACGACCGCCCAGGGCCCGGGCGCCGCCTGGCTGAGCGCCTCGCTGACCGGCGCGCCGCCGCCGCTCTCATCGCACAGCAACAGGCGCCGCTCGGCCGGCCACTCGGCGAGCCGCCGCGCCAGGGGCACGGGGTCCGCGCAGGCCGGCACGGTCAAACGGCCGCATTGTTCGGCGGCCTCCATGGCGATGGTCCGCAGACGGTCGATGTTGAGGCGCTTGGCGTTGGTATGTGTTGTGACCACCGGCATCAGCGCCGACACCCCAAGCTCGGTGGCGCCGCGCGCCATATGATCGACGGCTGTCCGCTTGACCGGGGCGAACAGCAGCCAGAGATCGGGCTCGGCGGCCTGGTCGCGGGTCTGCTCCACCACCACGGCGGCGGCCTGCCGGCCGCGCACAAGCTCGCTGATTTCGGCCCGCCATTCGCCGTCACGGCCGTTGAACAGCAGCAGCCCGTCGCCCACGGCGCGGCGCATGACACCGGCCAGATAATGGCTCTGCGCCGGGCTCAAGGCGACGGCGAGGCCGGGACCGAGGGGGCTATCGACGAACAGGCGCGAGATAGACATCTGCTTGGCGGGGTGGTTGCATTTGGCATAGTCTAGCCCAGTGAACACAGAAGCCGCGCCCAAAAGCGACATTGCGACCGACGATTGGGTCGAGCGTTACGCGCCGCGCCGGCTCAGGCCCTACTGCCGGCTCGCCCGACTCGACAGGCCGATCGGCACCTGGCTGCTGCTGTGGCCCTGTTGCTGGGGCATTGCCCTGGCGGCCAGGCAAGGTGCGCCCGATTTCCGGCTGCTCGCGCTGTTCGCCGTCGGGGCGCTGATCATGCGCGCGGCGGGCTGCACCATCAACGACATCGCCGACCGCGACCTCGACGCCCGGGTGGCGCGCACCGCCAATCGCCCCCTGGCCAGCGGAGCCCTGAGCCCGCTCAACGCCTGGCTCTTTCTCGCCGCCCTGCTCGCCGCCGGCCTGATCATCCTGCTGCAACTGAACGGAGCGGCGATTGTCCTCGGCCTCGCCGCCCTGCCCCTGGTCGGTCTCTATCCCTTCATGAAGCGCATCACCTGGTGGCCCCAGGCCTGGCTCGGCTTAACGTTTAATTTTGGCGCCCTGATGGGCTGGACGGCGGCAACCGGGGCTCTCGCCTGGCCGGCGGCCGCCCTTTATGGCGCCGGCATCGTCTGGACCCTGGGCTACGACACCATCTACGCCCATCAGGACAAACAGGACGACGCCCTGATCGGCGTCAAGTCATCGGCGCGCAGGCTGGGTGCTGCGTCCCGGCCCTGGCTGTTCGCCTTCTACGGCGCGTGCCTGGCCCTGCTCGCCCTGGCGGGCGCCCTGGCCGACCTCGCCTGGCCGTTCACTCTCGGCCTCGCCCTGGCGGGCGCGCAACTCGCCTGGCAGGCGGCCAAGGTCGACATCGACAATGCCGCCGACTGTCTCGCCAAGTTCAAATCCAACAGCCTGTTCGGCGCCCTGATCTTCGCCGCCATCGTCGCCGGGCAGGTATTTTTTTAAGTGGCGCCCCTTTTTTAATTGGCGACAGTATATAATTAACTCACCAGCACGTCGAAATCCGCGAATTGGGGGCGTTGGGCGTCGCCGTGCAGGGTGGCGGTGCGTTCGGCGCGCAGGGGTTCGTCGTCGATGAGCTCCAGGATGAAGGCGTCGAGGCCGAGGCCGGGGGCGAGACGGTCGCGCGCCAGGGCCAGCATGGCCGACATGGGCTGCGCCCGGAAGCGCCGCTGATGGGCGGTGATGCTGGACAGGGCCACCGGAGCGCCGCTCAGCATGGCGGCGCCGCGCAGGGTGATATAGACGAAGGCCGCGAGCAGGGGATCGAGCCCGTCGACATCGAGAAAGATCCCGCCGATGCGGCCATAGACATAGCTGGTGCCGAGACCCTCGGTCTTGTGCATGCGCGCCAATTGAGCGTCGGTGAGATAGATAACGGCAATCTCCACCGTGGTTCCCGGCGAGGCCGCCAGGGTTGCCGGGATCGACCCGTAGGCGGTGAAATGCGCCGCATAGACCACGTCGTAATCGACCAGACCGCCGCGCAGCACCGGGATGATCACATCGTCGTCGACGCCGGCGAACTTGCGGGCAAGCTGGGCAGGCGATGCATTCGAACCATGGGCGATGACCGGTGTGCGCTGCTCCAGGCCGGGCGGGTTATGGACGCCGATGCGGCGCAGGAACTTGGTCGTCGCCAAGCGCTCCTCGCCCGCGAAGATTTCGCCGTCGAGCACGGGGTCGCCCTGGGCCTTGATAATTTCATGGGCGGTCCCGTTGACGAACAGATAGGAATAGGCCGGGGCGTGATAGGGATAGCCCTTGGCCCGCTCAAGTTTTGACTCGTCGTCGCTGGCGCTCATGAATGGGGGTAGCCATAAGTCGTCTCCGGGAGCGCATTAATATCACACTGAAATTAATCGAGTGATAAGCTGCCACTCTCGGGGCGGGAACAGACCCATCATAACGGAGAGAACGGCCATGGAAGGGCTTGCGATAAGCGGATTTTCAATATTTGTAATGGCGTTCGTGGTGCTCGCCGTGGTTCTGGTGTTCGGCGGCGTCAAGACCGTCCCCCAGGGCATGGAATACACCATCGAGCGCTTCGGGCGCTATACCCGCACCCTGCGGCCCGGCCTCCATCTCATCGTGCCGATCATCGACAAGATCGGCGCCAGGCTGAACATGATGGAAACCGTGCTCGACGTGCCGACCCAGGAGGTCATCACCCGCGACAACGCCATGGTGGCGGTCGACGGGGTGGTCTTCTTCCAGATCCTCGACGCCGCAAAGGCTGCCTATGAGGTCAATAATCTGCTCAACGCCATCGTCAACCTGACGATGACCAACATCCGCACGGTGATGGGCTCGATGGATCTCGATGAGCTTTTGTCCCAGCGCGATAAGATCAACTCCCAGCTTCTCACCGTGGTCGACGAGGCGACAACGCCCTGGGGCGTCAAGGTGACACGCATCGAGATCAAGGATATCGCGCCGCCGCCCACCCTGGTCGAGGCGATGGCCCGCCAGATGAAGGCCGAGCGCGAGAAACGAGCCAACATCCTCGATGCCGAAGGCCACCGCCAGGCCGAAATCCTCAAGGCCGAGGGCGAGAAACAGTCGGTCATCCTCGACGCCGAGGGGCGCCGCGAGGCCGCCTACCGCGACGCCGAGGCGCGCGAACGCGAGGCCGAGGCCGAGGCCAAGGCAATCGCCATGGTCTCCGAGGCGGTCAGCCATGGCGACCCCATGGCGGTGAATTATTTCGTCGCCCAGCGCTATATGGACACCCTCACCGCCTTCGCCCAATCGGATAATCAGAAGACCCTGTTCCTGCCCCTGGAAGCGGCCAGCGTGATTGGCTCGATCGGCGGCATCGCCGAGATCGCCCGCGAGGCGCTGGGCAGGAAATCCGATTAATGGAGCTGCTGGCGAACATCGAATTCTGGCATTGGTGGATCGCCGCGATCGGCCTGATCGTCGTCGAAGCGCTGGCGCCGGGCGCTATTTTCCTGTGGCTCGGCGTCTCGGCTGGGGTGGTCGGCGTGGTCCTGCTGGCAGCGCCCGATCTGTCCTGGGAAAATCAACTTCTGATCTTCGCCGTGCTGTCGGTGGGCTCGGTCTTCGGGTGGCGGGTCTATCACAAAAGCCACCCCACGGAGACCGATCTTCCGACCCTGAACCGGCGCGGCGAGCAATATGTCGGCCGGGTACTCACCCTGAACGAGGCCATCGTCAACCGCGGCGGCAAGGTGCGTCTCGACGACACCAGCTGGAAGGTCGAGGGCGACGACTTACCCGCCGGCGCCCGGGTCAAGGTGACCGGCGTCGATGGGGTGGTGCTCAAGGTCGAGCCGGCGGACTAACGGGCGCCACCATGGCTTTTTCCTCACTGCGAGACTTCATGGCCCGCCTCGAGCGCGACGGGCGGCTGGTGCGGGTTACCGAGCCGGTCTCGCCCGATCTCGAGATGACCGAGATCCAGACCCGGCTGATCGCCGAGGGCGGCCCCGCCGTGCTGTTCGAGAATGTGATTGGTTCCACTATGCCCGTGCTGGTCAATCTGTTCGGCACCATCGAGCGGGTCGCCTGGGGCATGGACCGCGAGCCCGATCAGTTGCGCGAGATCGGCGAGACCCTGGCCTTCCTCAAGCAGCCCGAACCGCCCGGGGGATTGCGCGACGCCGTGGCCATGCTGCCCCTGGTCAAGAAAGTCATGGCCATGCAGCCCAAGACCGTCAAATCCGCGCCCTGCCAGGAGATCGTGCTCAAGGGTGACGACATCGATTTGGCCTCGCTGCCGATCCAGACCTGCTGGCCGGGCGAGCCGGCGCCGCTCATCACCTGGCCCCTGATCGTCACCAAGGGGCCGGGTGGGTCGCCCGAGGACAGCTACAACCTGGGCATTTACCGTATGCAGGTGACCGGCCCGAATACCACCCTGATGCGCTGGCTGAAGCATCGCGGCGGCGCTCAGCATCACGCCCGCTGGGCCCATGAAAAGCGCGAGCCCCTGCCTGCCGCGGCGGTCATCGGCGCCGATCCGGGAACCATCCTCGCCGCGGTCACGCCGATCCCCGACAGCCTGTCGGAATATCAGTTCGCCGGACTCTTACGCGGCAAAAAGGTCGAGCTGGTGGATTGCAAGACGGTGCCGCTCAAGGTGCCCGCCGGGGCCGAGATCGTCCTCGAAGGCCATGTCTCCCTCGAGGATTACGGCGACGAGGGGCCCTACGGCGATCACACCGGCTATTACAACGCGGTGGAGAAATTCCCGGTCTTCACCATCAGCGCCATCACCATGCGGCGCGATCCGATCTATCTCTCGACCTATACCGGCCGGCCGCCCGACGAGCCCTCGATCCTTGGCCAGGCCCTCAACGAGATCTTCATCCCCCTGCTGATCCAGCAGTTCCCCGAGATCACCGACTTCTGGCTGCCCCCCGAGGGCTGCTCCTACCGCATCGCCGTGGTGTCCATGAAGAAGGCCTATCCCGGCCACGCCAAGCGGGTGATGATGGGGGTCTGGTCGTTCCTGCGCCAATTCACATACACAAAATGGGTGATCGTGGTCGACGACGACATAAACGCCCGCGACTGGAAAGACGTCATGTGGGCGATCTCGACGCGCATGGACCCGGCGAGAGACATCACCCTGATCGAAAACACCCCCATCGATTATCTCGATTTCGCCAGCCCCGAGCCCAGCCTGGGCTCCAAGATCGGCCTCGACGCCACCAACAAACTGCCGCCCGAAACCAAGCGCCAATGGGGCACCCTGATCCGCATGGACGACGCGGTAATAAAGACGGTCACCGAGAAATGGCCCAAGCTCGGCCTGCCGGGAAGCGGCAAGCCGATTTGGGATTGAGGGCGATTACGCCGTCGTTGCGTTGCTCAATGCGGGTGGGCGGTCGCGGAGCAAAAAGACTATCAACCCCGCAAGGACTGCCAGACCGATAGAGCTCCACCAAACCCAGTCGTATTGCGCATAGAGCTCAAACAGATAGCCGCCGAACAAGGCGCCAAGGGCGGCGCCCACCGAATGGCCGGCGAAAATCAGGCCCATTGTCAGGCCCATGACATGAAGACCGATATGGCTTTCCACTAGGCTCGCCGTGACCGGCACCGTCGAGTAGTCGACGATGCCGAAGAACACGGCGAAAAGGATCAGGGTGCTGTAATCCGCGCCGATGTTGATCAGCAGGAGAAACGATAATCCCCGCAGGAGATAGATCGATCCAAGCAACAGGGGGCGATTCATCCTGTCGGCCAGCCATCCGGCCATTATCATCCCACCCATATTGACGGCGGAAAGAACGCCATAGGCGGTGGCGCTGGGGATTGGTCCAAAGCCGTGGTGGTCTGCGTAGGGCAGAAAATGTGTCTCGATGACGCCGGTTGTGGTGTAGCCGCAGAGAAAAAAACTCCAAAACAAGATGTGAAACGCCGGTTTGCGAAGCACGTTGCGCACGTCGACTGCCACAGACGGTCTCGCCTTTTCCCGGCGGACGGAGATCGGATCAAGGGATCGCCGCGACGGTAGCAATCGCCAGAGAATGGGGACCAGCACCATGCAGGCGATGCCGATAGCGGCAAAGCTCCATCGCCAGCCGGCGAAGACGAGTACGCCGGCGATCAAGGGAACGATGAGGAATTGACCCGCTGTTGCGCCCGACGTGGCGATACCCATGGCGAGGCCCTTGTGGCGTGTGAACAACTGGGCGACGGCGGTCGATACCACGTGAAGTGCGGCAATGCCGAACCCCAGCGATGTCAAACCACTATACGCCAGGATGAAGACAATTTTGCTGCCGCTCAGGGCAACGGCGAAGGCGCCGAAGGCAATCATGGCGGTCCCTATAACAAGGGCCATTCGAGGCCCATGACGATCGACGAATATGCCGGTCAGAGGCGCGAGTACCGCCATGACGATAAGTGACAGGGCGGCGGTGCTGGATACAAATGTTCGAGACCAATTCATATCCTGCTCAAGCGCCGGCATGACCAAGCTCAATGTAGCGCGCCCGGAAAAGGCAAGGGCCAGAACCAGAAAGCCAAGGCTTGCAACCAGCCAAGGTAACAGCCTAGGTGAGGTCGAAATTGATGTCATGGCGTTCCTCGGTTGAAACGGAGACCTAACGAAGACCTAGCGTAAACATTCTAAATATGGCATAAACGACAGCATGACCTCGTTTACTGCCAAACGCTCCAAACGGTTGCCGAGACGCGTCGTGATTGTCATCTTTCCCGGCGTGACGCTGCTGGACGGCACCGGGCCGGCCCAGGTTTTTCAATCAGCCATAGAGGCTGTCAATGAAATTACTCCACCATATGAAATTGTTATGGCCTCAACCCAGGGCGGCATGGTCACAAGTGACACTGGTATCTCCATCGGGACTATATCGCTAAGGGAAGCCGCCGCAATACATATAGACACGCTCCTCGTAGCCGGAGGCGATGGCGTGTTTGAAGCCGTCGGCGACGATACATTGATTACATGGCTGAAAGATCAAGCGCCGCGGACAAGGCGGTTCGGATCGACCTGCACGGGAACGTTCCTGATCGCCGCAACCGGTTTGCTCTCGGGCCGCCGAGCCGCAACCCATTGGAAAAGATGTGAGGAGCTCCAAAAGCGTCACCCTGAAGTGACCGTCGAATGCGACTCGATCTTTATCCGCGACGGGCCGATCTGGTCATCGGCCGGCGTCACAGCAGGCATCGATATGGCCCTGGCAATGGTCGAGGAAGATTATAGTCGCCGCCTGGCGCTTCAAATTGCACGAACCCTCGTCGTCTACCTCAAGCGTCCCGGCGGCCAGTCGCAATTCAGCTCGACCCTGGCCGCGCAAACCATCGACGGACATGGGACGTTCAGCGCTCTGCATGCGTGGCTTTCCGAGAATCTCAAGGGCGATTTAAGGGTTGAGCGGTTAGCGGACTATGCCGGAATGAGCCCGCGAAGCTTCGCGCGTATTTATGCCCGCACCGTCGGCGTGACACCCGCCAAAACCGTGGAGTCCATGCGCATCGAGGCGGCCAAGCGGTATCTGGAGGACGGCGACAAGACCGTGACGTCAATCGCCGCCCGGTGCGGCTTCGGGGATGACGAGCGCATGCGCAGGGCGTTTCTCCGCCACACCGGTATCGCACCACTTCAATACCGCCGCCGCTTCGGCGCCTGCTGAGGCTGGCGCGAGCGGGTCCGCTCGCCTATAAAAAGCATTCCATCGCCTCCTAACCCACCAGGTCCCTCCATGTCCAACACGCTCGATCCCCTCGCCCTGCTCGACGATCTGATATCGCGCAGCCTAACCGCCGGGGCGGATGCCGCCGATGGGGTGATGTTCGAGAGCGCCAGCCTTTCAGTCTCCCATCGCCTCGGTGAGTCCGAAGGCATCGAACGCGCCGAATCCCAGGATGTCGGCCTGCGCGTGTTTCGCGGCAAGCGTCAGGCCATGGTGTCCTCGACCGACATCGGCGGGCCCGCCTTGTCCGAGCTTATCGAGCGCGCCCTGGCCATGGCCGCCGCGGCCCCCGAGGATCCCCATTGCGGCCTCGCCGATGCGGGCCGCTATGCGACGGATTTCCCCGAGCTTGAGCTGTGCGACGATGTTGAGCCGACGCCTGAGGCCCTGACCCGGCGCGCCGCCGCCGCCGAGGACGCCGCCCGCAGCGTTCCCGGCGTGAGCAATTCCGAGGGCGCCGGGGCGGGCTGGAGCCGGACCAAGGTTTCCCTGGTCACCAGCGCCGGGTTCGCCGCCGGGTACAAAGTTTCTTCGCACAGCGTCAGCGCCAGCGTGATCGCCGGCGAAGGCGCCGCCATGGAGCGCGATTACGATTACGCCACCGCCCGTTTCGCCGCCGATCTCGACGACCCCGAGACCATCGGGCGAACCGCCGGGGAGCGCGCCGTGCGCCGGCTCAATCCCAAGAAGGCATCGAGCGGCCAGATGCCGGTGATCTTCGACTGGCGCATCGCGTCCGGCCTGTTGGGCCATCTGGCGGGCGCCATATCCGGCCCCGCCGTGGCGCGCGGAACCAGCTTCCTCAAGGACCGGTTGGGCGAAGCGGTTTTCGCCCCCGGCATCGTCATCACCGACGATCCCCGGAGGCTACGCGGCCTGCGCTCGAAGGCATACGACGGCGAAGGGGTGGCGACGGCTTCGCGCAACATCATCGAAGACGGCGTACTCACCACATGGCTGCTCGATTCCCGCTCGGCCCGCCAGCTCGAGATGGAGACCACCGGCCATGCCTCGCGGAGCACATCGTCGCCGCCGTCGCCGGGCCCGACGAACCTCACGCTCGCCCCCGGCGCGGAGACCCCCGAGGCGCTTATCGGCGCCATCAAGGAGGGCTTCCTGGTCACCGAGTTGATCGGCATGGGGGTCAATTCGGTGACCGGCGATTATAGCCGGGGGGCCTCGGGATTCTGGATCGAGGGCGGCGAAATCACCCATCCGGTCACAGAGATGACCGTCGCCGGTAATCTCAAGGATATGTTCGCGCGGCTCACCCCGGCCAACGATTTGGTCATCCGGCACGGCATCGACGCACCGACGGTGCGCATCGACGGCATGACCGTGGCTGGCGCATGAACGAGGCCGCCATTCACGCGCACCTCACCGGCGCAGTGCGCGCCGCCGGCCACGTGGCCATGAGCTTTTTCCAGGACGAGCCCAAGGCCTGGGAAAAGTCGCCCGGCCAATGGGTGAGCGACGCCGATCACGCTGCCAATGATTTCCTCAAGCACGCCCTGTGCGGCCGGTTTCCCGAATACGGCTGGCTGTCGGAAGAAAGCGAAGACGATCCCTCGCGGCTTGCGGCTGAGCGGGTATGGGTCGTCGATCCCATCGACGGCACCAACGCCTTCCTCGCGGGCCGGCCGGAATTCACCATCTCGGCGGCCCTGGTGGCGAACGGCATAACCGTGGCGGCGGCGCTGTTCAACCCGGCGACCGATGAGATGTTCGAGGCCCTGGCCGGGGGCGGCGCGCGGCTCAACGGCGAGCCGATCCAGGTGAGCACCGCCGCGGCCATCGAGGGCGCGCGCCTGGTCTCCAGCCGGTCCGAGAAGGATCGCGACGAATGGCGCGACCGGCTCTCGGGCATGACCGTGACGGCGATCAGCTCGATCGCCTACAAGCTCGCCCTGGTCGCCGCCGGGAAATACGATGCCTGCATCACCCTCTATCCGAAGAGCGAGTGGGACATCGCCGCCGCCGCCCTGTTGCTGGCCGAGGCCGGCGGCCGCATCACCGACGCGCGCGGCGAAGGCTTCACCTTCAACAAAGCGGACACGAGTTTCCCGGAAGTCGTCGCCGCCGGGCCGGACCTCCACGCCCTGTTGATCGAGCGGCTGGACTTAAACAAAAACGCGAATTAGACTTTTTTCGTATCTTTGGCTGTTAAAAACATTGCGGGGATCAAATGTCATATTTACGCATCTTCACGCCCTGCGCCTTTGCGGTGGCATTATTATTGTCTGGACTGGTGACATCGGGCGCTGCCTTGGCCCATGGTGCGAGCGCTCAGATCGCCGAGAGAAATACAGCCTGGCTCGCGGCTTTCAAAAATCGCGACTTCGCCATGATTGAGGCGCTCTACACGTCGGATGGCTTGTTGCTGCCGTCAAACTCGCCGCCGGTCGAAGGCCCGAAAGCGGTCGCCGCCGTCTGGGAGAGCTGGAGTGAGCTGCCCAATGTGGAAGTAACCTTCGGCACCACCCGCCTCGACGTCTCTGCGTCAGGCGATATGGCTTCTGACTACGGCTGGTATAAGTTCGAATTCGATACGGAAAACGGCCGCTTCAAGGACAACGGCAAATATATCGTCGTTTGGAAGAAGGTCGGCGGTATCTGGAAAGTCTCAGCCGACATTTTCAACACCAACCTGCCCGCTGAGTAGAGCCTATCCGTCAAACGCACCGACCCTAAACGCATAGAGTCTTAAGCGGCACTCAGGGGAACCGGGGCGCCATAGGCGCGGTTGGCGTAGATCAGCGGATCGCCAACGCCGAGACAAGCGACATCGCGGACTTCGCCGACCAGCACGTAATGGGTGCCCCACAGGTTGTGCTGGGCGAGGTCGCAATCGAAGGCGGCGAGGGCATTGGCCAACACCGGCGAGCCGGTCTCCAGGGTTTGCCATTCGGCGCAGGCGAACTTGTCAGCCGCCTCGACGCGGCCGGCGAAGACATCGGACAGATGGGACTGATCCTGGCGCAACAGATTGACGCAGAAGCGGCGGTTCTCGAGGATCGCCGCCACCGCGCGGCTCTTGCGATGGACACAGACGAGAAGCGACGGCGGATCGGCCGATAGGGAGCACAGGCTGCTCACCGTGACCCCGGCGCGGCCGGCGGGGCCGTCGGTGGTGGCCAGGGAGACCATGGCGGCGGCCTGGCTCATGGCGTCGAGAAAGCGATCGCGGGTCATGGCTTTATCCCCCTCATTCCTAGTCCTTTCCCATCACCCGGTCCGAGAGACCGGCGGCGTTGCGCACGAAATCGAGCGGCCCGTCGAAGTCGAAGTTGTTATAGACCGCGTTGAGATGGGCGAACGGCGGCGACTGGGCGAAAAGCTGGAAGGTCAGCCGGTGCCCGGCATAGTCGGAATTCAGCAGATCGCGGGCGAAGGCGAGCAGCTTGCGCCGGTCGTCGGCGACCCAGTCCTCGTTCACCGAATAGAATTTCTCGAGCCAATGGCCGGATTCCGGATCGGCGAAGGCGGCGGCGTCGGGGGTGACGCAGATCTGTCCGCCGCAAAGCTCGCGCGCCAGATGGACCATTTCGGGCAGCTTGCTGCAGGCATGGACGCGGCCCGTATAGAGCAGGGACGGGTTGGGCATGAGCAGGCCGCCGGGGCTTTCCTTGGCGGTGGCGATGGCGGCGATGAGATGGGCGTCGATGCCCTCGCGGTAGCAGACCAGCGTGGCAATCTTTTCGCGCACCGCCTGCTGCTTATCCAGGCCGGTCTGGCGCACGTTGAACAGGGCGGCGCCGATCATCATATCGGCGACATGCAGGATGCGCTGGACGAAGGCCATGGCGCTGTAGCGATGCAGGGAGGCGCGGATGTAACTCGCCGCCCGGGTGTGGCGATAGAACAGCACGTCTTCCCAGGGGATCAGCACATCGTCGAACACCAGCAGGGTATCGACCTCGTCGAAACGGTTGGCCAGCGGGTAATCCTCGAGTGGCGCGCGCCCGGCAAAGCCGGTACGGCAGATATGCTTGAGACCCTCGGCGTTCATCGGGCAGATGAAGCCCAGCGCATAGTCCGATAGCTCCGCATCGCCCCAGTTGGCGATGGTCGGCTTGACGAAGGCCTGGTTCGAATAGGCCGCCGCAGTCTCGTATTTGGCGCCCCGCACGATGATGCCGGCATCGGTCTCCTTGACCAAATGGAGCAGCATATCCGGGTCCTGGTCCTGGGGCCGTTTCGAGCGGTCGCCCTTGGGGTCAGTGTTGGCCGAGACGTGGAAGGTGTCGCTGGTCAGCACATACTGAATATGGCGCTCGATGTTCTCGCTGAACTGCGGGTCGACCTCGTCGAGCACGTCGCGGCCGTCATACAGGGACCACATCTCGCCCGCCGTCTCGTCGCCCATGCGGATCACCACGCCGCCGATATCGTTCATCACCGTTTTGATAGCCGTGCGCTTGGCGTGCCAGTCGTCCTGGGTGTAGGGCAGCTTGTAGCCGATCGGATTGGCCTCGCCGCTGTCCGCATCCGTATAGGACATGATGTCGCGGTAGCGCTCCTCATGGGCCATGTCGTAGATCCGCGCCCGCACATCGACAATGGGCTTGAACGCTGGGTGGCTGGGCACATCCTTGATGCGCTCGCCGTTCATCCAGACATCGCGGCCGTCACGGATCGATTCGCGATATTCATCGCCGGTTTTCAGCATGGGCTCGCTCCTTTTCCCGAATTATTGAGGCCATTCTGCTTGAATTGTTGTCTTAGATAAAATATTATTTATCTACATTAGATATAGGTTAAATTGATATCTTATAGCCGCGTTTTATGAATTACACGCTTAGGCAGCTTCAGTATTTCGTCGCCGCCGCCGACCATGGCAGCGTCGCCGGGGCGGCGCGGGCGCTCAATATTTCCCAACCTTCCATCTCGACCGCCATCGCCAAGCTCGAAGCCCTGCTTGGCGTGCGCCTGTTGCTGCGCCATCATGCCCACGGGGTGTCGCTGACCCCCGCCGGCCTGCCCCTGCTTGCCGAAGCGCGCAGCCTGCTCGCCCATGCGGTTGAGCTCGCCGAGCACGCCCGGGGCCTAGGCGAGTCCGTGAGCGGGCGCCTCGACGTGGGCTGCTTCGTGACCATCGCTCCGAGTTTCTTCCCGGCCATCGCCCGGGGCTTCACCGAGACCCACCCCGAGGTCGATATCCGCCTCCATGAAGGCCATCAGGACGAGCTTCTGAGCGGCCTGGCGAGCGGCCGCTTCACCGTCGCCCTGCTCTATGACTTCGACCTGGCGGGCGACCTCGATCTCCAGCCGCTCGCTGATCTCGCGCCCTATGCCCTGCTGCCCGGCGATCATCCCCTGGCGCGCCGCCGCAAGGTCGCCCTCGCCGAGCTGGCGCCCCTGCCCATGGTGCTGCTCGACATGCCGCCGAGCCGCGACTATTTCACCTCCCTGTTCCTGAAATGCGGGCTCAAGCCCGATATCCGCTTCCGCTCGCCGTCGTTCGAGACCGTGCGCGGCATGGTCGGCAACGGCGTCGGCTATTCCCTGCTGGTCACCCGCCCGGCGTCCGATCTGAGCTATGACGGCCGGCCCCTGGCCTGCCGCCCGCTGGCCGACGATGTCGAGCCCGGCCGGGTGGTGCTCGCCCGCCTCAGCCAATCGCGCCCGACCCGCCTGGTGGAGAGCTTCGCCGATTACTGCCGCACCTACTTTGCCGAGGGGGCGGGCAGGTGATATGTATGCGGTGATGGTTCAAGCACTTAGGGCGTTTGGCAATTGACTGAAGACACCACTACGCGGCCTGCGCATCTATCGACGCGCGATCTGGTCGGGCGCATCGTGCGCGAGGAAGTGCGGCCCCATGTGAGCCGGATCGTCCTGGCGGTCTGCTGCATGGTGGTCGTGGCGGTGACCACGGCGGCGCTCGCCTGGCTCATCGAGCCGGTGCTGAGCGAGGTCTTCGAGAACAAGGACGAGGCCATGCTGCTGGCCCTGCCGCTGGCGGTGGTCGCGGTGTTCGCGTTTAGCTCGGGGGCCAATTACGGCCAGGCGGTGCTCATGCATTACGTCGGCCAGCGCATCATCGCCGATTTGCAGAAACGCCTGTTCGCCCATCTCCTGGACGCCGATCTCGCCTTCTACCACAACACCGAGACCGGCACCCTGATCTCGCGCTTCACCAACGACGTGAACATGATGCGGGCCGCGGTCTCCACCGCGCTCACCGGCATCGCGCTGGATTTCCTCAAGGTGGCGTTTCTCGTCGCCGTGATGTTCTGGCGCGATTGGGCGCTCGCCCTGATCGCCTTCTTCGTGTTTCCCGTGGCTATACTGCCGGTGGTCAAGATCGGCCGCCGCATGCGCAAGGTCTCGGCCCGCGGCCTCGAGCAGGTCTCCAAGCTGACCGCCTATCTCAACGAGACCTTCCAGGGCGCCCGCCATGTGAAGGCCTACGGCATGGAGGCCCATGAGGTGCGGCGCGGCGGCGAGATCGTCGAGACCCTGTTCGCCATCATCTACAAGGCGCTTCGGGTTCGCTCCCTGTCGAGCCCGCTGATGGAATTTCTCGGCGGCATCGCCATCGCCGTGGTGATCTTCTACGGCGGGTCGCAGGTCATCGCCGGCAACACCACCATGCCGGTATTCATGTCCTTCATCACCGCCCTGTTGCTCGCCTACGAGCCCATGAAGCGACTCGCCAACCTCAACGCCAATTTGCAGGAAGGCCTGGCCGCGACCCAGCGGGTCTATGCCCTGCTCGACGAGGCGCCGAGCATCACCGACAAGCCCGGCGCCGGCGCCCTCGCGGTGACCGAGGGGGAAATCGCCTTCGACGACGTACATTTCACCTACGATGGCGGGACCCCCGCGCTCAACAGCATCACCCTGACCGTGCCGGCGGGCGGTACGGCGGCGCTGGTCGGGCCTTCGGGGGCCGGTAAATCAACCGTGCTCAACCTGATCCCGCGCTTCTACGACGTCGCCTCGGGCGCGGTGCGCATCGACGGCGTCGATCTGCGCGAGGTCACCCTGAAATCCCTGCGCGCCGCCCTCGCCCTGGTCAGCCAGGAAGTCAGCCTGTTCAACGACTCCGTGCGCGACAACATCGCCTATGGCCGGATCGACGCCACGGAAGACGAGATCGTCGCGGCGGCGCGGGGTGCTGCCGCGCACGAGTTCATCACCGCCCTGCCCAACGGCTACGACACCATCGTCGGCGAGCATGGGGTAAAGCTCTCGGGCGGCCAGCGCCAGCGCATCTCCATCGCCCGCGCCATGCTGAAGAACGCGCCAATTCTGCTGCTCGACGAAGCCACCTCGTCGCTCGATTCCGAGTCCGAGCGCATCGTGCAGGGCGCCCTGGCCACCCTGATGGAGGGCCGCACCACCCTGGTCATCGCCCATCGGCTGTCGACCATAGTCGAGGCCGATGTGATCTATTACATCGCGGGGGGCCGCGTCGCCGAACAGGGCAGCCACACGGACCTGATCGCCAAGAACGGCGCCTATGCCCGAATGTATCTCATGCAATATGCCGACACTGTGGAAGACAGCAGCGTAGCGCGCGCGCGGGCCTGACACCGAGAGTATCAAGCCTTGAAATTTCTCAAGCCGGTGTTGCGCAACGAGGGGGTACGCAGCTTACTCTGCGCCGTGGCGGCGCTGTATATCCGTATGGTCCACGCGACCAGCCGCTGGCGGGTGGAAGGCGGCGAGCACGCCGCCGCCCTGTGGGACAGCGATACGCCGTTCATCGCCGCGTTCTGGCACGGCCGGCTGCTGATGCTGCCCTATGGCTGGCGGCGGGGGAAACCGATCGAGCTGCTGGTCTCGCACCATCGCGACGGTCGGCTCATCGCCCGCATTGTCGGACATTTCGGTCTTGGAACCATCGCCGGCTCGACCAGCCGGGGCGGCACGGCGGCATTGCGCGCCATGCTGCGCAGCCTCAAACGGGGCGGCAGCGTAGGCATTACCCCGGACGGGCCGCGCGGGCCGCGCATGCGGGCGGGCGGCGGCATCGCCGATCTCGCCCGGCTGTCGGGCGCGCCCATCGTGCCGGTCGCCTTCGCCACCTCGCACCGCCGGGTGCTCGGCAGTTGGGACCGTTTCATCCTCGCCCTGCCGTTCAGCCGCGGGGTCTTCGTCTGGGGCGCCCCCATCGCGGCGCCGCCCCGTGACGGCGGCGAGGCCGCCGGCGAGGCCACCCGGCGCGCCGTCGAGCAGGCGCTCAACGCGGTCACCGCCGAGGCCGACCGGCTGGTCGGCCAAGCGCCCATTGAACCGGCGCCCATTGAGCCGGCAACCGTTGAGCCGGAACCCCGGCCATGATGCAGCGCCTCTACCGCGCCCTTACGGTCCTGGCGACGCCGCTTATCGCCCTCTATCTCGGACGGCGGAAGGCCCTTGGCAAGGAAGATCCCGAGCGCTTCCGCGAACGCCTCGGCGTGGCCGGTATCGAGCGGCCCCTGGGGCGGCTGGTGTGGGTGCACGGGGCCAGCGTCGGCGAAGCCCTCGCCGCCCTGCCCCTCATCGGGCGCATCCTGGAGAGCCACCCCGAGCTTCATATTCTGGTCACCACCGGCACGGTAACCTCGGCGCGGCTCATGGCCGAGCGCCTGCCGGGGCGGGCCCTCCACCAGTACGCCCCGATCGACCGGCCCGACGCGGTGCGCGGCTTCCTCGATCATTGGCGGCCCGACCTGGCGATCTGGATCGAATCCGAATTCTGGCCCAATCTGCTCGCCGACACCCAGGCGCGCGGCGTGCCGATGATCCTGGTCAACGGCCGCATGTCGGACCGCTCCTATCGGCGCTGGATGCTCATGCGCGGGGTGATCCGCCGCCTGCTCGGCGGTTTCGCCCTGTGCCTCGCCCAGAGCGATAACGACGCCGAGCGGCTTGGCGACCTGGGGGCGACCGAGGTTCTCACCGTCGGCAACCTGAAATCGGCGGCAGCGGCCCTGCCCGCCGACCCGGCGGCGCTCGATGCATTGCGCGACGCCCTGGGATCGCGTCCCCGGTGGCTCGCGGCGAGCACCCATGCCGGCGAGGAGACCATCGCCGCCGCCTGTCACCGGGATCTGACGCCGGCCCACCCGGGGCTGGTGACCATCATCGTGCCGCGCCACCCGGAGCGCGGGCCGACCATCGCTACAGGCCTGCGGAAAATCGGTCTGACGGTTGCCCTGCGCTCGGCGGGCGACAGGATTACCGAGCGGACGGACATCTACATCGCCGACAGCCTGGGCGAACTCGGCCTGTTCTATCGCCTCGCCGATATCGCCTTCGTCGGCGGCTCCCTGGTGCCCCACGGCGGCCAGAACCTGCTCGAACCGGCGCGCCTCGATTGCGCCATCCTGCACGGCCCCCATATGGCGAATTTCGCCGCCTTCACCGCCGCCTTCGCCGCCCAGCGGGGGGCTGTCGAGGTCGCCGACGGCGCGGCCCTGGCGGCGGCGGTCGGCGGCCTGCTCGGCGATCGCGATGAACGCCGGCGGCTGATGGCGGCGGCCCAGACCGTGGCCGCCGCCGAGGCCGGGGTGCTCGACCGCATCGCGGCGGCGCTCGAGCCCTATCTCGAAAGACTGGGCCGGTGATGCGCGCGCCGGATTTCTGGCGCCATGACGGGGGCCTGGCGACGCTCCTGAGCCCCCTGGCCTGGGGCTATGGGGTGCTGGCCTCTGCCCGGCGCGGATTGACGCGCCCGCAAAAGGCGGCCTGCCCGGTGGTCTGCGTCGGCAATCTGGTCGCCGGCGGGGCGGGCAAGACGCCGGTCGCCCTGGCCGTCGGCCAGCGGCTGATCGCGCGCGGACGGGCCGTGCATTTTCTCAGCCGGGGCTATGGCGGCGCCGCCGCCGGGCCGCTCCGGGTCGATCCCGCCCACCATGACGCCCGCGCCGTGGGCGACGAGCCGTTGCTGCTGGCCGCCCGCGCGCCGGCCTGGGTGGCCCGCAACAGGCCCCAGGGGGCGCGCGCCGCGGTGGCGGCCGGGGCCGAGGTCATCGTCATGGACGACGGCTTCCAGAACCGGTCCCTGGTCAAGGATTTGTCCCTGGTGGTGATCGACGGCGACTACGGCTTCGGCAATGGCCGCCTGCTGCCCGCCGGCCCCCTGCGCGAGCCCGTGGCCCGGGGCCTGGCCCGCGCCGACGCCGTGGTGGTGATCGGCGAGGGAAACGCCTGGCGAGATTGTCTCGCCGGTTTCGCCAAGCCGATACTCCACGGCACGCTTGAACCGACCTCCGACGCGCTGGCCGGGCAAAAAGTCCTGGGATTCGCCGGCATCGCCCACCCTCAGAAATTCTTCGCGACCCTGGAGGCCATGGGCTGCGAGCTGGTCGGCAGCCAGGGCTTTGCCGATCATCATGTCTATAGCGCCGATGAAATCATGACCCTGGTCGAAGCGGCAAACGCCCAGGGCGCGGTGGCGGTGACCACGGAGAAAGACCATGTCCGCCTGCCCATTGAGGCCCGCCCCATGGTCGAGGCCCTGGCCGTGGAAATCGCCTGGCGCGACCCGCCTGCGCTCGATGATCTGCTCGGCCGGATCGCCCCATGATGCCGGCTCGCCCCATGATGAAAGCCCTGGTGCAAATCCTGGAGGCCGCGGCGGCGCGGCTTCTGCTGTTCCTGTTCGCCATGCTGTCCCTTGATGGCGCGTCGGCGCTCGGCGGCCGCCTGGCGCGCATGATCGGCCCCCGGCTGGCGGTCAGCACCATCGCCAGACGCAACCTCGGCCGTGCCTTCCCGCAAAAGTCCGCCGGCGAAATCGAGACCATCGTCCATGGCATGTGGGACAATCTCGGCCGTGTCGCCGCCGAATACGCCCATCTCGGCAAGCTCGACGTGACCGACCCCGGGGGCCGGGTCGAGGTGGTCGGCATCGAGCATGTCGAACAGCTGCGCGACGACGGGATCTGCGGCATTTTCTTCTCGGCCCATCTCGGCAATTGGGAAATCACCCCGCTCGCCGCCACCCAGAACGGCGTGGCCCTGACGCAAATTTACCGCAGCCCCAACAATCCCCATATGGAACCGCTGATGCGCTCCTTGCGCGCCCCCATCGGCGGAGCCAATTTTCCCAAGGGCTCGGGCGGCGCCAAGAAGCTCATTCTGGCGCTCAATCGCGGCGAGCATCTCGGCATGCTGGTCGATCAGAAGCTCAACGAAGGCATCGCCGTGCCCTTCTTCGGCCGCGACGCCATGACCGCTCCGGCTCCGGCCCAGCTCGCGCTCCGGTTCGGCTGCCCCCTGGTGCCGGCGCGGGTCGAGCGCCTCGCAGGCGCCCATTTCCGCCTCACCGTCTATCCCCCCCTGGTCCTGCCCGACAGCGGCGACCGCATCGCCGACATCGCCGCGGTCATGGGCCAGGTCAACGCCATGATCGAAGGCTGGATCCGCGAGCGTCCCGAACAATGGCTATGGCTCCACCGCCGCTGGCCGGAGTGAGTTGGTAGGGAAGAGATTCACCACAGAGGCACAGAGACACAGAGAAGCAAAAAGGAGAAGAAAGACTCTTGGCGCTTCGCGCCTAAAAAACTTTCTTGCTTCCTTTCTTCTCTGTGCCTCTGTGTCTCTGTGGTGAAAAATTAATTGCCGATCAGCTTGATCAGCCGGCCGGGCTGTAAGGTTTCATTGGGACCGAGGCCGTTGAGCAGGCGCAGGCGTTCCGGCTTGAAGTTCTCGAAGGGCATGGCGGCGGCCAGGGAGTCCACCGTGTCGCCGGCTTCAACCCGATGAATGGCGATGCGCTGGGGCCTTGCGTTTTCGAGCTCGCGGTCGGTCACCGGGCGCAAGCTGTAGGTCATGCGGCGTAACTCTTCGCTCAGCTGCGCGGTGACGTCCGCCGGCGTGAAAATCAGGAAGCGATAGATCGTGTCGCCGGAGAAGCGGACGGCGACGGCGCGCAAGTCGCGCGGCCCCTTCTTGGTCCGTATTCGGGCATTGCCGGTGGCCGCGTCCATGCCGTTGATGGTGATGCCCTCGACGTCTCGCAGATGCGCGCCGGGGAGCCATACGTCGGTCAAATAACGCCGCAGGGGCAGGTTCCGTCCCAGCTTGTCGCCGGAGAAGACCACCAGGGCGCCGTTGGGATTGCGCGCGAGGACCGCTTTCGGCGAGTTGCGCAGGGCGAAGCCCGGCGGCACCTTGAAGCGGAAGCCGAGGCCCGGATGAAAAAATTCCCGCCCCCGGCGAAGGCCCTCCTCCGGGTCGTCGCCGAACAGGGTCTGATCCAACGCCAGGAGATATTCGTCGCCCGCCAGGCGCTGATCGCTGCTCTGATTGGCGCGCGCCGCCTGCGCCGCGCGCCTGACCCGCTCGACGGTACGCGGATGGCTGTCGAACAGGCTGGTCTCCGCGGGGCGCTCCTCGATGCCGGCAATCTTGGCGGCCAGGGCGTTGTCGGCGGTCAGGGTTTCCAGGAAGTCCGCCATGGCGCCGGGATCGTAGCCGGCGCGCACGAGATAGCGGACGCCGAGCTGGTCGGCCTCGAATTCCTGTTCGCGGGAATAGCCCTGGACATAGGCGGCGGCCCCCAGGCCGGCAATCTGCGATAGCTCCCGGCTGCCCACCACGGCCCCGAGCACCGCCGCGCCGAGCTGGGCGAACACCGACCGGTTGTAGCGCTGGGCGCTATGGCGGGCGGTGACATGGCCGATCTCATGGGCCATCACCCCGGCGAGTTCGGCCTCGTTGTTGACCAGGGCCATGAGGCCGCGAGTGAGATAGATATAGCCGCCGGGCAGGGCGAAGGCGTTGACCACGTCGCTGTTGACGATGGTGAAGGTGAAGCGCGCGGAAGGCGTCTCGGTGACCGCCAGGAGGCGCTGGCCGATGGTATCCACATAGGCGGCCAGGCTCGGCCGCTCGTCATAGGCGCCGCCGAATGCCGCGAGCAGCTTGGGATGTTCCTGGGCGCCGATGGCGGCTTCCTGGTCGGTGCCCATGAGCGGCGTGAAATCCTGAGTACCGGTCGCCGGGTTGACCGTGCAGCCGGGCGCGATGGCGAACAGCAAGGCGGCGAGGACGACATAAGGGAGGCGGGTGATCATGGGTCGATAATTTCGATCTGTTCGGGATGGGTGAGTTCGATCATCGGGCCATTGTAGGATTTTATCCAGCCGCGCGCCCGGATGGTCAGCCCTTCCAGGTTTTCAAGCACATAGCCTTCGCGCTCGAACAGCCTGCGCACTTTAGGCGCCACGCTCAAGGTGAAGTCGCTTTTCCAGTCGTCGCCGAAGTTTATATAGGTGCGGCCCCGCACGGTCGTAACATCGCGCACCCGGCCTTCGACCAGCTCGAAGCCGTCCCTGGGAATCATCGCCGGCTCTGCCTGGCGCACCGCATAGAATGGATTGCGCCAGATGCCGAGGCGCCGCGCCCGCGCCGCCGTTTCCTGCGCCAGCATCTCGGTCACCAGGGCGCGGTTGTCGCTGAAGCTGTAGACCCGCGCCAGCCCCCGCGCCAGCATCTCGCCCTGGAGCCACAGCCCGTCGTCGCGATAGAGATGGGCCAGGGCGCGGCCGTATCGGTCACGCCGGGCGCCGCCGTAATAGAGGGTAACCCGGCGCCCCAGACCAAGCGCCTCGAGGCCGGCGCGGGCTTCGTCGGCGAGCGGCCAGGCTTTGAAACCGGGCCGCCCGAGGGGCAGCTTGGGTGCCTGAATGCCGACCAGACGGACGACGGTGCCGTTGTCCAGGGTCAGGGTATCGCCGTCGGCCACGCTCTCGATGCGCGCGGTTTCGCCGGCTTCCAGTGCGGCGGCCAGGGGCGGCGGACCGGGCTGGGCAACGAGCAGAAAAACGGCGAAGAGGGCAAGGCGTCGCATCGCGCCGACTATAACACGGCGCGGGCGGATTCAACGCGGCCCGGATTGGGCCCCCATCATGGCAATGGTCAGGGCCATGGCCGGTTGCGCGGGCGCGGATTTTCCTTACACTCTCCGGCCAGTGTCAGGGGGTCGAAGGCTATGAGGCAGAGGGGGCGGTTTCGCATAATCAACGCCTGGGCGGCGGCTCTGTTGGTGGGCCTGCTGACGGGCCCGACTTCGCCCGCCCTTGCCCAAGACCCCGATTTCCTGACCATCGGCATCGGCGGGTTCGACGTCAACGACAACGAAACCGCCGCCGAGTTCCGCATCGAATATCGCTCGGGCCGCGCCTTTTTCTTCCTCAAACCGATGATCGGGCTGCTCGGCAACAGCAAGGGCGGCATCTACGGCTATGGCGGCGTCAATCTGGATATCTACCTGGGAACCCGCTGGGTGGTGATGCCCAGCTTCGCCATCGGCGGCTATCGCCGGGGATCGGCGAAGGATCTCGGCTCGGTCATCGAGCTCCGATCCGGCATCGAGATCGCCTATCGCTTCGCCAACAGGGCGCGCCTGGGCGTCGCCGTCTCGCATATCTCCAACGCCGGCATCAGCGACAATAATCCGGGCACCGAATCCATCCTGCTGAGCTTTTCCATCCCCCTTCGCGGCACGCCGTGACGCCCGCCTATGCATCCTTACAGACGAGGCCCCTAGTCATGGTAATTCATAAGGCCGCGGCGGCGCTGGCGGCGCTTATCCTGATCTTCGCCGCCCTGTCCCCCGCCGCGGCCAGGGACCGCAATCTCATCCTGCTCAATGTCGGCCATTCCGATATCGACGATTTCGACGAGCCCACCGTCGAGGGCAATATCGAATATGCCTGGAACCGGACCGTGTTCGGCAATGACAGCTGGTTCAGCGGCATCGGACCGGCCGTGGGGCTGACCGTCACCGGCAAGGGCGGGGTTTTCGGCTATGCGGCCCTCTATGGCGACTTCTTCATCGGCGACTCCTTCGTCATCCGCCCCGAGGGCGGCATGGGCGCCTTCACCAGGGGAGCCGGCAAGGACCTCGGCGGCACCTTCGAAATCCACGGCTCGCTGACCGTCGCCTATATATTCGCCAACGAGGCGCGCCTCGGCGTCACCTTTTCCCATATCTCGAACGGCGGGGTCTACGACAGCTCCCCGGCGCTCGATTCCATCCTGCTCAACTATTCCTTCCCCATCGGCCCGATTTTCTGATGGGGCGGCCGCGGTTGACCGAGCCTGGCGGCGCGCCTAGAGCATCATCCGATCAGTTAGCATAGCCTTCAGCGATTTAACTGGCGGATAAAGATGCTCTACTTTTTAGAAGCTAGATCAATTTTACCCGAAAGGATTGAACCTTACGGGTTCAATCCTTTCGGATATTGATCTAGAAAGGCCCCATGCGCCCGTAGCTCAGTAGGATAGAGCACCAGATTCCTAATCTGGGGGTCGTGGGTTCGAATCCCGCCGGGCGCGCCAATTTTCTATTTATTACAATACTGTATAAGTGAATCGCAATCTTGCCAGGCTTTAGAATGAACCAATAACCCGTATCGGCTAACACAGGGCTAGCAATACAGACTCCATAGCTCGATTGTAAACTCTATTGAATTCAATGCCTTTTGATGGATTCGGCAATTCCAGGATTTATTTTTGATCTCACCATTTTTAGTCACCGCTACTTCTGTATGACATCGGCGGGTGGTCTTCCCCCCATGAGTTGGTCCATCCCTATAGTTAGTAGAGGAGGATCAAGACATGGGAATCAAACGACACAGACCGGAAGAGATCGTCACCAAGCTACGGCAGGTTGAAGTGCTTGTCGGCCA
>ERZ813253.40-NODE-40-length-55509-cov-6.336246_pt1 | contig 55509 bp, 72 predicted proteins | sample MGYA00520893_ERZ813253 | MGnify/ENA primary metagenome ERZ813253 (study PRJEB31669, sample SAMD00080414) | marine metagenome | biome: oceanic hadal pelagic zone biome; feature: marine hadalpelagic zone; material: sea water | place: Pacific Ocean:Izu-Bonin Trench...
CAAGCAGAAGACGGCATACGAGATCGGATCGTGACTGGAGTTCAGACGTGTGCTCTTCCGATCTCGCCGCTGCCCGAATACGTCGAACCGATCATGGGTCCCGTGACCCGCCCCGACCTCAGCGATGATTTTCCGCTGATACTGACATCGGCCAAGTCCTCGCATTACCTGCAAAGCCAACTGCGCGGGCTTGCCGCGTTGCGGCGTATGGAGCCCGATCCACAAATTGAACTTCATCCCGACACCGCGGCGGCGCGCGGTATCGAAGACGGCGCGTGGGTGGCGTTGGTGACACCCCATGGCCGAATGCAGTCCAAGGCACATTTCTCCAGCTCGCTCCATCCCGCAGTTGTCAGCGCCACGCACGGCTGGTGGCAAGGATGCGAGGCGCTTTCGAAACCGGATTACGACGCAAAGAGCGAGACGGGGGCCAACTTGAACGCGGTTATCGGCAAGGATGCCCACGATCCGATCAGTGGCTCGCTGCCTTTCAAATCGTATCTATGCCAAATCGTGAGCATCACTAAAGCGTAGTTCCCGGCCGTCGATTTACCGGATCGTTTTGCGACGACTGAGGATACCATGCTGTTGAGAAGCGGATGCATGCCGGCCATCGCCATACCCCATATCGACATTTCCAAGATAACCCCTAAATTCAGGTAATTCGTACCACCGTTCCAGCGCCAAATGAACCGTACCCACTCTGCTGCCATTCAATGCCTGATTGGGGGAGTCTAAGGCGCCAACGAATGTCCGCTTGTGGCTATAAGCGGACTCTTTTAGGTACGGTAATTTACTTTCGCTTTACCCCCGAAAGCGGACATTGGGCATGTTAGGAGCATGAACGCTCATGCAATCGAGTAATCGAGGTATTCCTGGAGCGATGCCATGCTGTCCGGGTCGAGGGCAATCTCCTTTTTGGCGAAATCAATCGCCACGACCTCATGATGTGTCAGAAGCTTAAGGGCGGTTATATCGTCCTCCGGCGCTAGGCGCTCCAACGCTTCGAACTCATCAAGGTAGGCCGGATAAGGGCGTCAGTCCCCGCTTGATCACGGCCATTCGTATGTCGCCCTGATACTTGATGATGCTTCGCGGCGGCTCGGTCGATGGATTTACCGGGTCAAGGTCCGCTTCTGTCTCCAGCGCTTTGAGGGTATCGGAATCAAGTCGGCGTAAAGTCAATCGAAGGCGTTCCACTTGCTCCATCAATTCATCGAGCGAAGCCCGCTTTTTCACCGTGGACGGACGCCCCTGGTAATGCAGGTCAAGGTACAACCAATGCACCGTCTCAGATACAGCATGTCTCAGTCGCTTGCGCGTCGCTCGGTCGTGAACGCCTGCTTGTTCAATGATGCTATCGAGAACATTTTGAGGATATAACCGTCTGACCTCGGGGCTGACATCGAACCCCTTCGGATTCCACTCAGAAGGTTTCTGCTTCCTCGGCATATTGCACGCCCTACCGGTGCTTCCCTACGTGAATGAAAGGCGGCGCGGCGGGCCGGCGTAGCCTTTCAGATAAAGCCAGGGAAGCAGCTCCTCGACCGACTTGACGCGCCTGAGATAAGGCGGCAGGATCGATGACGTGAAACGGACGCGGCCGCCCGGGGCCGATGGATCACGGTCACGAACCCGCGGGCCTTGACCCGAACCGCGCCGATCCCGGTCTGAACCTCGCGTTCCGGCATATGTCCATGACGAACAATACGGCGCCGGCCCGAAGCGTCGGTCATATCAGCATGGGCTTCAATATGGGCGGTAACTTCCGCTTCAATCGCCTGGCCAAGCAACTGACGGGCGCCGGCGCGCAAAACCTCCGTCAGCGGATCATCGGAAAATGTCTCTGGTTGGCGCAACGCAACAACTGTATCGTCTTTCATGGCGTATCCTTTCTTCGGAAAATTGGCGTCTTCATCAACGCCAGGATACGCCGCCTTAAATCCCCATCACCAAGATTCAGCTATAGCTCCGGAAAGCTTCCGCCTGTGGTGAAACCGCTGAAAGTCACTCCGTTGCCAACCATAGTTTGCATGAAGGATTCATTTTTGGAACTGTCGATTAGAGTGGTGGTCGTTTGTGTGACCAATTTGGTTCCGCGGATTCCGATCGTTGATATCTGCGAGCTTATCGTCATGGCATCGGGGCCGCTCGGGGCAATAGCGCCCGTGAGCAACGCAAAGGTCCCCTCTATCAACGAAAGCTTCATGATGCCCGCGTTCTCCTCGGGGTCGTAGACCAGTTCATCGATCATCATTACCGAATCTTCGCCCATACTGAATGTCGTTTCATCGATGAACACCAAACCGAGCGAAGAATCCGTGCCGGTCTCCATGAGGTCGCCGCTATAGACCAGCGAATCGATCTCGAGAGCCACAACGGAACCGTCTAGCCGCATAGCGATAACTGTTCCCTCGAAAACACCGGCCACGCCGATGGAATCGTCGTCGACGGCGCTTCCGTCTTGGGTGTCGGCCGCCGCCAGGACGATAAGCGCGCCCTCGACGGCAATGGTGACGCCCTCTGTGTACGCGGGCTGATTGGCCGGCCTGGTGGCGAAGTCGGCAATCTCTTTTGCCGCGCCGGGATTGGCCGCGACCATATCGGTCAACGCCTGTTCCGAGAACGCCGAATCGCCGGCATGAACGATCAACGCTAGAATCCGTGTTTCTTCGGCGGCGGTAAGCCTTTCGCTGGCCTGAGCGACGCCGAGGGACAAAAAGATGACCCCCGCCAACGCAAGTCCGGCCAGAACAGCCTTGGTTTTTGAAACCATCATCCGAAATTCTCCCCAGAAAACCGTGTCCTGATTCGTCACCGTCTGCTCAATCACAATAATGCTCAAGCTCCATCAAGTCTTATAATCAAAAAAATCGGTTCACCAATATTTCTTAGGAAAGTTTTATATATATACCGGAATCACCTACCGAAATCAAGGAATCATAACGCCTGATTTCGACGTAAGTCATTAACCATTAACCATTATTTCTTGAGCCACCTTTAAAACCACTGTCGGAGATTACGGGATTTAACGTCGATGGAATACCATGAACGGCCCGGCCGGCCTGTGATGAGCGTCACAGAGAGCCGTAGATTTATGAATGAATAAGCAAATATTAATCAACCTCACTCATCCTTCCGTCCTGAGTCCGCTAACGGGAGTAAGAAGGTGCAGACAATCATCAATTACAGCCAGGACATCATCAACGGCCTGGGCTTTATCATCAGGTTGGGATGGTCGCTGTGGGCCAATCTATTCTCGGCAATACCTTACGGCGACCCCTGGATCGCGGCGGTGGCCATGGGAATTCTGTTCGTCGTTGTCGACCGCATCGTGAGACCGCGAAACCAACAATACGGCTAAAAGTCAGGCCCCCACCACTTGTTTGACCGCCTCGGCGGCTTCCTCGACCTGCTCGCGGCTCACGTCGAGATGGGTGACCGCGCGCAAACTGGTTTTCCCCATGGGGCCGATGCGCACACCGTGACCGGCCAGGCGCTCGGCGACCTCGGCGGCTGACAGGCTGGTCCCGGCGACATCGAAGAAGACGATATTGGTCTCCACCGTTTCGGGATCGACGGCGACACCCGGCACGACGGCGATCCTATCGGCGAAGCGGCGCGCGTTGGCATTGTCGTCGGCCAGGCGCTCGACGTTATGCTCAAGCGCATAGACCCCGGCCGCCGCGATGATGCCGGCCTGGCGCATGGCGCCGCCCATACGCTGCTTCCAGCGCCAGGCCTTGTCTATGAACGCCTTGGAACCGGCGAGCACCGCCCCCACCGGACAGCCCAGGCCCTTGCTGAGATCGACCCACAGGCTGTCGAAGGGCGCGGCATAGTCGAGCGCCGTTACGCCGGAGCTAACCACCGCATTGAACAGCCGGGCACCGTCCATATGGTAGGCCAGCCCATGGCGGCGGGTGGCCTCGCCGACCGCCTCGATGGTGGCGAGCGGCCATATGGTGCCGCCGCCGAAGTTCGATGTCTGCTCGACCACGACCATGCGGCTGTTCGGCGAATAGCGACCATCGTCTCGGATCGCCGCCTCGACCTGCGCCGGCTGATAGATACCGCGCACGCCATCGAGGGTGCGCAGCATGGCGCCGGCGAAGGCCGCCGGGCCGCCGCCTTCGGCAATGATGATATGGGCGGTGCCATCGGCGATGATCTCATCGCCGGGTCTGCAATGAACCAGAATCGCAATTTCGTTGCACATGGTGCCGGACGGCAGGAACATGGCTGCTTCCTTGCCGAGCAGTTCGGCCACCATGATGCAAAGACGGTTTACGGTCGGGTCCTCGCCGCGTTGCTCGTCGCCTACGGGCGCCTCGGCCATGGCGCGCCGCATGGCGTCGCTTGGCCGGGTCTGGGTGTCGCTGTAGAGGTCAATACGATTTTCGATCAAGGTCACGTCTCCTGCTTGAGAGAAAAGGCCGGGCCGCCGGGGCCGAGGCGGACACCGGGACGCAGGTTCTTGTAATCGACGTCGGCCAAGCGGCAGGGATGGGCGCCGGGAGACTCTACGACCAACACCTCGGCGGCGATGGGGGCAAAATCGGCACGGAAATGGACCGTGCTTTTGAGCGCCAGGATTCGCTGATCGGCGGGCTCGACGCCGAGATGGCGAAAGATCGCCTGATCGAGGCATTGGAAGCGGCTTGTGCCGACGATAACGCGAACCTCCGAATCCCCATCCTCGATGCGCAACAGGGCCATCGGTCCGAGGGCGGTTTCGGTACCGCGATACATCTCGCCATAGCAGGTGAAACGGCCGTCACCCAGCGCCTCGACGCGGAAGCGGCCGTCATAAGGGGTCTGACCCGCCTGGCCCGATTTTCCGCCGAGCCCGGCTGTGAAACTCGCCCCGACGCCGGCGGCATGGGCCAGGGCGGCGACCTCGCGATCATCGATGATGGCCATTATCGCGCCCCGCGCCCGGTTGCGCACCAGGGCGTCGAGCAGGCCGACCGTATCCGATGAGCCCCCGGCGCCGGGATTGTCCTGGGCATCGGCGAGCACAACCGGCCCGGAGCGCTGCCCGTTGTAATCCATGGCGCGGCGCACCGCCGTGTCCGCATCCAGCAAGACACTCTCGAAGCGCGCCTCGGCCGCCAGAAGATCGCCGAACAGGCTGTCCGCCGCTGCCTCGGCCACCGCCGGGTCCGGGTCATAGGCGACCACCGCGAGACCGCATTCCCTGATATCGGCGGGCGGAAAGCCCAGGGCCAGGTCGACTCCGGCGGCGCCGCCCTTCTCAAGCTCGACGGCCCGCTCATAAAGCGAGCGGTTGGGCTCGAAATCCGTGCATTGGTCGGGCAGCGGCACCAGAAACGGCGCCTTGCGAAAAGCCTTGGCGAAGCGCTCCCCCGCCAAAGCGCGATCCAGCATGGCCGAGGCCCGCGCCCCCGTTGCCGCCATATCCACATGTGGATAGGTGCGGAAAATCGACAGGCTGGTGGCATGCTCAACCATCGCCTCGGTGACATTGGCATGGAGGTCGAGGCTGACGCAGACGGGAATATGCTCGCCGACCACGGCGCGCACCCGGCGCAGGATCTCGCCCTCGCCGTCCTCGAAATGCTCAACCACCATGGCGCCATGCAGGTCGAGATAGACCCCGTCGAGAGGTCTCAAGGCGGCGAGGTCATCGCACAGCATGGCAGTGATGCGCTCGAAGGCGTCGCGGGTGACATAGGAAGACGGCGACGCCGAACACCAGAGCAAGGGGCGCAATTCGTGGCCGGCGGGCCGGGCCGCCTCGATGAAACCGGCGACCGGCAGGTTAATGCCGGCCACCGCGTCGAACAGCCCGTCCCCACGGGTCAATCCGGGCCAGCCGTCATGCTTCTCGAATTCCGCGAAGGGCGCCTTCGTCATGGCGAAAGTATTGGTTTCGTGCTGGAAGCCGCCGAAGGCGATACGCGCCATGAAATTACCCTGAAAGAACGTTAAACGGCCGCCATTGTCGCCGGACAAGAGGCCATCGGCAAGGGATAGGTCAAGCGGCTAGCAAGTGATATAGTTTTCGCTGGAAAGGACAATGCGCCATGCCGATGCTCGAAGAGCGTGAGTTCAACACCGCCGACATCTATGTGCCGGCCAAACGGCGGCGCACGCTCAATCCCAAGACGGTCGAAGAGATCGCCGAAAGCATGATCGAAGAGGGCCAGCTCACGGCGATCTTGCTGCGCGAGGACGGCGCGCGTTTCGTGCTGGTCGAGGGCCTCCACCGCCTCGAGGCGGCCAAGGCGCTGGGCGAGGAAACTATCATCGGCGTCATCGTCCAGGCCCGCGCTCATTGAGTCTTGCATTGAATCGCGGAATGAACCTCTCCAAGGCGGCTAGCTTGTCGAATTTGTCGTTGATGAGCCGCCTCTTCTCTGGGTGGAAATCACCGTGACGATGGCCAGGACCATGATGGCCGCGGTCATCCAGAACATCCACCGGCCGCCGCCGGCGTCGAGCACCCAGCCATAGACCAGGGGCGAGGTCACGCCGCCGACGCTGAAGCCCGTCGAGACGAACCCGAAGACCTTGCCGATGGAGCCCTCGGGCGTGGCGGCGCGCACGATGAGGTCGCGCGACGGCGCTATCAGGCCGCTGGAGAAACCGGCCAGGGCGATGACCGGCATCAGCGCGGCCAGGGGTAGCGCCGCCTCGCCGACGATCAGGAGCATGGTGGCGGCGCCGGCCAGGCCGCAGGCGGCGACCAGGCCGTGGCGGCGGGTGCGGTCGGCGATCACGCCGCCGGCCAGCACGCCCATTGATGACCCCATGAACATGGCGGTCAGGGCGAAACCGGCCACCGACAGCGTGATGCCCCGGTCCTCGACCAGGACCGAGACCAGGAAGCTGCTCAGGCCGCCCAGCCCCATGGAGAGCAGCACGAAGAACAGGAAGCACATGAGAACCGGCAGCGACATCAACAGACCGATACCGCTCTGGCCCGATCCCCCCGCGGGCCTGCGGGCGGCTTCCTCGCGCGGCGCAATCGAGCGGTTCAGATGGCCACGGGAAGCCAGGATCAAGGCGGCCGCGGCGAGACCGGCGAGGCCGACGACGATCAGCCCCGTCCGCCAGCCCATGGTGGCGGCGAAGAACGCCATCAACAGCGGCGCCGCGGCAAATCCCGAATGGCCCGAGAAGGTGTGGATGCTGAACGCCCGGCCCAGGCGATCACGCCCCACCGCCGCCGACAGGATGGTGTAATCGGCGGGATGAAACACGCTGTTGCCGATGCCCGCCACAAACACCAGCACGAGCAGCAGCCCATAGCTCGACGTGAGCCCCATGAGCAGGAACGCCGAGGCTTCCAAGGCCAGGCCGGCGGCCAGCAGCATGACCGGGCCGAAGCGGTCGACCACATAGCCGGCGGGGATCTGGAAGAGGCCCGTCGACAGGCTCATGGCGCTGACCAAGAGCCCGAGGGCGGTGTAGGAAACCCCCAGCTCATCCTTGAGCAGAGGAAACAACGGCGGCAGGACGAGCAGATAGAAATGGCTGAAGAAATGCCCGACGCCGACCACGGCGACGGTCTTCGCATCGCCGCGCGCAGAGTCGACGGGGCTCACGGCAGGCGCGCTTGGGCGACGCTCAGCCAGCCCGCGAGGCGGGCGGCCCATTCCTCCTGACCGGCTTCGGTATCGATCAGGTCCTGGCGTATTTCGATCTCCAGATTGACGATGCCGCGGCCCACCCCATGGACCGGGATGGTGTAATCGACACCGAAGTTCACCGCATAGGGCTGATTGTCGCCGACGGTGATTTCGCCATCCTCGGCGATCAGCCCGAACAGGATATCGGCGAGGCGGCGTTGTTCCTCACCATAGAGCAGACCGATATGCCAGGGCCTCGCCGCTCCCTTATAGATCGGCGTGAAGCTGTGAATATCGATCAGGATCGGGGCTTCGCGCCCATCAATATACCCGTCAAGATAATCGCTGATACAAGCCTGATAGGGCCGGTGAATTTCCCGGATGCGGGCGTCAATGTCGTCCCGCGATAGACCGTGGTTGCCGGGAATTTCGGTCTCCTCGCTGATCGTGGGAATAGCGTCGGGCGCTTCGGGCAACCGGTTGCAGTCAATCACCAGGCGTGAATAGGTCTGGGTGATGAGGGTCGCGTCGAGGCGCCGTGACAGTTCACGCGCCACGGCGGCGGCGCCAATATCCCAGGCGATATGCCGTTCCAGATCAACCGCGCCGAGGCCGAGATCGCCGAGCTTGCGGGGCAGACGCTTGCCGGCATGTTCGCAGACCAGCAGATAGGGCGACGCGCCCCGCGCCCGCTCGACATGAAAGGGCGGCGGCTCGTCGGCCGCGAGCAGCCCCATCAAGAAGCCACGCCGGTCGTCTTGAACTCGATCTCGATGAAGATGAATTCATGGTCATTGATGTTCTTCACGTCATGTTCGACACCGGCGCTTCGAAAATACGACTGGCCGGCGGCCATCTCGCCCAGATGAACGCCGTCGGGCCCCCTGAGCTCTAGCCTGCCCGTGGTCATCGGGACGATTACATAATCATGTTCATGACGGTGATAGCCGGTGGCGGCGCCCGGCGCGAACCGCCATTCGGTGACCCGGGTGAGGTCGTTGTCCGTCTGGATAGTGGCAGTGGCTTTCATGGCTTTCGATCCTCAATCACGTGATAATCATCGGCGTAGATCTCGGCGGTGTCGATGAGGTCCATACCCAAATCGAGGCCGAGAAATGGCCGGGCGGCCCCGCCAAGGGCGCTCTCCCGGCGGACCACGCCGCCGGTGTTTTCGGATTCCGTCATGGCTTAACCCCTACTTGCTCGGTTTCGCCCGGCGCATGAACCAGCGGATCGCCACCAAGGGCAAGACCACCATGGCACCGACCAGCATGAACGGCCCGGCCCAACGCCCAAGGCTGACGATCATATCGAACAAGCCGCGCCCGGCCTCGCCCAGCCATATCCACATGGCGAGCGGATCAAGGCCAAAGAACACCAGCACGAACCCCACCACCAGGCACCACAGGGCAATCTTGATCGATTTTTTCATAACGATGCTCGCAGCGGATTCATGGCGCTCAATAAGACGCGTCGTCGCCGGCGATCATGGCGGAAAACCTCACGGGAAGGACTTCGCGCGTGTTGAGCCGCCCCCGGTCGTCCTTGACCACCACCATGAGCTGCTGAGAGTCTTCGATGCCGGCGGGAATGACCATCTTGCCGCCGGGCTTGAGCTGTTGCAACAGGGGCGGCGGAATGAGATCGGGCGCCGCCGTGACCATGATGGCGTCGAACGGCGCCTGGTCGGCCCAGCCCTGATAGCCGTTGCCGAGGCGAAGTTCGATATTATCGTAGCCCTGACCCTTGAGACGCCGCTGCGCTTCGGCATGTAATTCTTCTATTATTTCAATGCTGTAAACCGTCTCCGCCAGACGGGACAGAACGGCGGCCTGATAGCCCAGGCCGGTGCCGATTTCGAGCACCCTGTGGTGCGGCTCGATTTCGAGCAGGTCGGTCATGAAGGCGACCATGAAGGGCTGGGACACGGTCTTGTCGTAACCGATGGGCAGGGGATGATCGTCGTAGGCCATGGAGCGGTATTCATGGGGCACGAATTCATGGCGGGCGACCTCGCCCATGACCTCCATCACCCGGCGATCGAGCACATGCTTTCCCGCGTGATCACCGACCAGAGCCACGTGAACGGTGATGAGATGGAGCATATCCCGGCGCATGGCCGTGTATTGCGCGTTTTCCATGACAGTGTCGTAATGGTCTCCGAGATTTATACGCCCTGTCGGCGGCTCTCCCTAAGCCGCTTCGAGGGCCTGGGTGAGGTCGTCGATAATGTCGTCCACGTCCTCGATGCCCACGGACAAGCGAACTAGGCCGTCGCTCAAGCCCCGGGCGCGGCGTTCGTCGTCGGGAACCTCGGCATGGGTCATAGTGGCGGGGTGGGTGATCATGGTCTCGACCGAGCCCAGGCTTTCGGCGAGGCCGCAGAGCTTGACCGAGTTCATCATCGTCTTGCCCGCCGCGATGCCGTCCACCAGCTCGAAGGAAATCATCCCGCTGAAGCCGGACATCTGCGCCTTGGCGATGGCGTGCTGAGGATGGGACGGAAGGCCGGGATAGAACACCCGCGAAACCTTGGGGTGATCTTCCAGGAATTGGGCGACGATCAGGGCGCTTTCCGCATGGCGCGCCATGCGCAGATGAAGGGTCTTGACCCCGGACAGGATGAGCCAGCTGTCGAACGGGCTGGGCACCGCGCCGATGGTCTTCTGGATAAATTTGAACTGGTCGCGGATGTCGTCGCGGTTGGTGACCAGCAAACCGCCGATGATCTGGTTATGGCCGCTGATATATTTGGTCAGGCTGTGCATGACGATATCGGCGCCGTATTCGAGGGGGCGCAGGAAAACCGGCGTGGCGAAGGTCGAATCGACGCCGAAATAAAGCCCGTTTTCCTTGGCGATTTCCGACATGACGGCAAGGTCAGTGATCTTGAGCAGGGGATTGGTCGGGGTCTCGATCCACAGCATCTTGGTCTCGGGGCGGATCGCCTGGCGCACGGTCTCGGGCTGAGAGCTGTCCACATAGGTGAAGCTCAGCCCATAGTTGCTCAGCACCTTGTTGAAATGCCGCGACACCCCGCCGTAGACATCATCGGAGCAGACCACATGATCGCCCGACTTGAGCAGCTTCATGCAGGTATCCACCGCCGCCATGCCGCTGGCGAAGGCGATGCCGTATTTGCCGCCTTCGATGGCCGCCAAGTTGTCTTCCAGCACCTGGCGCGTCGGATTCGACGAGCGCGTATAATCGAAACCTTTGTCGCGCCCTACTTCTTCGAGGACATAAGTCGCGGTCTGGTAAATCGGCGGGACGATGGACCCGGTGGTGGGATCGGGCGTAATCCCGGCGCGAACGACCTTGGTATCAAACTTCACGGCTGGCTCCTCGGGTTGGTATTCGGTAGTCTGGACGGTAATATAAAAGAGCGATTGCGGGTTGTATATGGCTGGAGGACAGCGTTATGGCATGGAATCTGTTTGGTTTGTTCGGCGACGACAAGGGCGAGGACAGCCCCGGTGAGGCGGTGCCTTACCAAGGCTTCAGCATCGTCCCAGCGCCGCGCCAGCAGAGCGGCAACTGGCTGACCGCGGGCATCATCAGCAAGACCGACGATAATGGTGAGATCAGGGAACATCGCTTCATCCGCGCCGAAACCCATGGCGATAAATCCGCCGCCGAGGCCTTCTCGATCATCAAGGGCAAGCAGATCGTCGATGAATTCGGCGATCGAATGTTTGACGGATAAAGTCGCTCTCTAATTGATATTATGAATCCAGGCGGTTATTAACACGGGGGGAGTTCAGGGTTCCGTTCAAAAAGCAAGGCCATAAACGAGGCCGCAATTAAGGTAAACCCATGAGTTTCAAGGTCAAGTTCTGGGGCGTTCGCGGGAGCATTGCCTGCCCCTCGCCCAATCATATCGCCATCGGAGGAAACACAAGCTGCGTCGAAGTTTCCTGCGGCGGCACGCGGATCATTCTCGATTCCGGCACCGGCATCCGCAATCTAGGCCACTGGCTGAATCGCAAGAATGTCAAACATGCGACCATGTTGTTGTTCCATGTTCACTGGGATCATGTGTGCGGCTTCCCGTTTTTTTCGCCGGTCTTTCACAAGGGCTTTTCACTCAACATCATGGCCGGCCACCTGTCTGAATTTGGCGGCGTGCGCAACGTACTCGCCGGACAGATGACGACGCCGAGCTTTCCGGTGCCTCTCGACGCCCTGCATGCGACCCTGTCGTTCGAGGATATCAATACCGGAGACAGCTTCAATCTACCGGCAAACCCCAAGATAAAGATACGCACCGCCGCGCTCAACCATCCCGACGGGGCGACCGGCTATCGTATTGAATATGCCGGCAAGGCGCTGTGTTACGTCACCGACACGGAGCATGTCATCGGCAAGCCCGACGAAAATATCCTCGGTCTGATCGAGGGCGCCGATTTGGTGATTTACGACAGCACTTATACGGACAAGGAATTCGAGGGCAAGATCGGCTGGGGACATTCGACCTGGCAGGAGGGCCTGCGCCTGGCGCAAGCCGCCAATGTCAAGAATCTGGCCATCTTCCACCACGACCCCGATCATGAAGACCACTTCATGGAACGGATAGAGGGCGAGGCGCGGCTCCTGTGGCCCGGCGCCGTGCTGGCGCGCGAACATATGCGCTTTAATCTGACTTAGACGCCTAGACGCTTAGACGTTGGCGCGCGGCCAGATCACCGGCTGCGGGTGGACATTCTGCTGGCGGGCCGAACCGCAGAGAAGATCGAGAATGGCCCCGTCCATGGCGTGACCGTGGCCGTTGGTTTCGTCAAAAATCAATGCCGCCATGGCGTTGATATGGGATTTGACCAGATCAAGATCATCGGCATCCGTTTGGGCAGCTTTGCGGCAGGTGTTTAGCAGGGATTCGGCGATGCTGCTCATCAGCGGGTAGTTCGCGGCCATGCCCTGCTCCATGATGGAGCCGGCCAAAAAGCCGATTGAGCGTAATGCAGGACGCCGCTGCGCCGGGTCGCGGGTGGCTTCGTCAAGAGCACGGATGATGGTCTGGATATCGTTATGGGCGGATTTGATGAAAGGTGTTTCCGGAATTCTTGGCGTCGCCGCCATGGCAGCCTTGACCTTCGCCCAATCGACGACGACCTGATCGCCATTCCCGGTATTGCTGCCTTTGCGCAGCCCGATGACGCCGCGCGGATTCTCCCGCCTGTCGAGGCCGATGAAGTTTTCCGTGCGGATTAAATCGCAGGGTTTCAAGGCCACATTCAGCATGCAGGAATAAACAGAACTCGGCGACAGGGCCTTGTCGATGAAGCCGTTGACGCCAATATCAGGGGCCGCTTCCATGAGGGCTCGCTCATGAGCGGAGGCCAGCATGATGATCGGGGTCGCGGGGTCCGTAGCACCTTCGCCGTGGCGAATACGCCGGGCAAATTCGAGACCATTGATCGGCGCCAACCCGTAGTCGGTGAAGACCATGGCCACCGGTTTGTCACGAAGCGTGGAGAGGCCGGCCTCGACGCCAGGGGCGGTGAGCAGCGAATGCACCCCGAAAGCGCGAATCATGGTTTTCAATGAGTCAAACAGCGGCCCATCGTTCATCACGATCAGCACGGTCATTTTGCTAAACGAGGTATCCAACAGCATAGCGCCTCGACGATCTTCGACGTCTGACGCCTCCAAAGGGAGCATAAAAAGATAAAGAATTTATGTATGGCGGCCCAGTTCGTCACAGATGAAGCGGCCGGCCTCGCGGAGACGGTCGAGATCGACGCCGCTCTCGATGCCCAGGCCATCGAGCAAGCCGACAACGGCCTCGCTCGCCACATTGCCCGCCGCCCCCGGCGCATAGGGACAACCGCCGAGGCCCGCCACGGAAGTGTCGATCACCGAAACCCCAAGCTCAAGCACCGCGATAAGGTTATCGAGCGCCCGGCCGTGGGTGTCGTGGAAATGGGCCGCGAGCCGGTCGATCGGCACCTCGGCGGCGACCGCCTCGAACATCGCCAGCGCCGTCTCCGGCGTCCCCACGCCGATGGTGTCACCGAGGGATATCTCGAAGCATCCCATCTCTCGCAGGATCACGGCGAAGCGCGCCACGGCGTGAGGCGCAATGTCCCCCTCGAACGGGCATCCCAGAGTGCAGGAGATATAGCCCCTCACCCGAATTTTCCGGCCCAGGGCAGCCTCGCAGATCGGCCGGAAACGCTCGATGCTGTCCGCCACCGAACAATTGATGTTGGCCTGGGTGAAGCCCTCGGAGGGGGATCCGAATATGGCGACCTCCTCGGCGCCGGCTGCCATGGCGGCGTCGAAGCCCTTCATATTGGGCACCAGAACCGGGTACCTCACGCCTTTCTTTCGCGCCAAGCCCGCCATGACCTCGGCGCCGTCGGCAAGCTGGGGTACCGCTTTGGGCGAGACGAAACTGGCCGCCTCGATGACCGTCAGCCCGGCCGCGGCGAGGCGCTCGATCAGCGCGATCTTGACCGCCGTGGTCACGCATCGCGGCTCATTCTGCAAGCCGTCGCGCGGCCCGACTTCCACGATGGTCACGGCTTCGGGCATGGCCATCTTATTGGCCCTCCATGTCCGCGCTGAACACGATCAGCTCCGCTCCTTCATCGACGCTGTCGCCGACCGCGTAGTTGACCCGCTCGACAACGCCGTCGGCGGGCGCCGTGATGGCATGCTCCATCTTCATGGCCTCGATCACCATCAGGGTCTGGCCGCGCGACACCGGGGCGCCGGCCTCGGCCGCCACGGCAACGACCCGGCCCGGCATGGGCGCGCTCAAGCGGCCTCCGGACACCGCCTCGTCGGCTGCCCGCCCCTCCAGGCCCTGGATGGTCAGCCGCCAGGTGGCGCCGTCGAGAAACACCGTGACCTGGCCCTCGCCGACGGCGGCGGCGCCCTGGCTGAGCGATCTGTCATGGCGCCGCCCCTCGATCTCGATGTGATCGCCGAACAGGGTCACGCGCCGCTTCTCGGCCCCGTCGAGAAAAACCACATCATGGCGCGCGGGCAGGTTCAGGCGCCAGCCGTCGACCCGGCCCCAGGGCGGCGCCGAGGCGCGGCTTGCCATGCAATGGCCGGCGGCAATGGCGAGCGCCCGGTCCGGCGCCGGCGCCAACGGCGGGATGAGGGTCTCGATCTCACGCCCGAGAAAGCCGGTATCCAGGCCGCCGCGCACATAATCCTCATGGCCGACGATGGCGGCGAGGAAGGCGGCATTGCTCGCCACCCCGGCGATTTGCACCTCAGCAAGGGCGCGGGCCATGCGCGCCACGGCCTCGGCGCGGTCCGCCCCGTGGACAACCAGCTTGGCGATCAGCGGGTCGTAATGGGGGCTCACCGCGTCGCCCTCGCGCAGGCCGGTGTCGAGGCGTATATCCACGCCTGTGCGAAAGCGGTAGACCTTGCCCGTCGAAGGCAGAAAACCGCGCGCCGGATCCTCGGCGCAGAGCCGCGCCTCGATGGCGTGGCCCCTGCCGTCTCCCCGGGCGGTGATGTCTTCCTGGGTCAGGGGCAGCGCCTCGCCGGAGGCGATGCGAAACTGCCATTCCACCAGATCGATGCCGGTGATCATCTCGGTCACCGGATGTTCGACCTGAAGCCGGGTGTTCATTTCGAGGAAGTAAAACGCGCCGGCGCCATCGACCAGGAATTCCACCGTGCCGGCGCCGATATAGCCGGCGGCGCGCGCCACCTCGCAGGCGGCGTCGGTCAAAGCCCGCCGCGCTTTCTCGGAGAGGCCGGGCGCGGGCGCTTCCTCGATGATCTTCTGGTGGCGGCGCTGGATCGAACAATCGCGCTCGAACAGATGCACCACATTGCCCTGGTTGTCGCCGAAGACCTGGACCTCGATATGGCGCGGCCGTTCGAGAAATTTCTCCAGCATCAGCCGGTCATCACCGAAGGCGCTCCTCGCCTCGCGCCGCGCCCCATCGAGGGCGGCGACGATGTCCTCCGCCGCCTCGACCAAGCGCATGCCCTTGCCGCCGCCGCCGGACAGCGGCTTGACAAGGAGCGGATATCCCATGGCCTCGGCGGCCTGGGCCATGGCATCGTTATCTTGCGCGCCGTCATAGCCCGCAAGCACCGGCACGCCGGCCTTCGCCGCTAACGCCTTGGCCTTTGCCTTGTCTCCCATGGCCTCGATGGTCTCGGGCGCCGGGCCGATGAAGGCGATGCGGTTGTCGGCGCAGGCCCGGGCGAAGCCGGCGTTTTCGGCGAGGAAACCATAGCCGGGATGGATCGCCGTCGCCCCGCAGGCCAGGGCAACCTCGACGATGGCGCCGCCGCGCAGATAGCTTTCCAATGCCGGCGGCGGGCCGATGGGGTGGGCCTCGTCGGCCAGGGCGACATGGCGCGCGTCACGGTCGGCGTCGGAAAAAATAGCGACCGTGGCGATTCCCAGCCTGTGCGCGGTATCGATAACCCGACAGGCGATTTCGCCGCGATTGGCGATGAGGATTTTTTCGAACATCAGGGAAATCGGTAAATCAGCCGTGCCAGTCGGGCTTGCGCTTCTCGAGGAAGGCGGCGATGCCTTCGCGGGCCTCGTCATGGGCGCGCCGCTCGGCGATGCGCCGCGCCGTATCCTCGATGAGATGGCTATCGATAGGCTTGCCGGCGACCGCCTCGATGAGATCCTTGGCTTCGCCCAGGGCGCCCGGCGCCGCGGTGAACAGACGCTCGACCATGCGCTCCCCGGCGGCGATCAACCCAGGCCCGTCATCGACCAGCTCATGGACCAGCCCGAGCTTGAGCGCCGCCTCGCCGTCGAAATGCTCGCCGGTGAGGAAATACCGCCGCGCCTGGCGCTCGCCGATAGCGGCGACCACATAGGGCGCGATGGTCGCCGGGATCAGCCCTAGCTTGACTTCGGACAGGCTGAAGGCGGCAGCACGCACGGCGATGACGATGTCGCAGGCCGCCATCAAGCCGACGCCGCCGCCGAAAGCCGAGCCCTGGACCAGGGCCACGGTCGGCTTGGGCAGGCGGTTGAGGCGGCGCAGCATTTCGCCGAGGGCGCGAGCGTCCTCACGGTTTTCATCGGCGCTGAAGCTCGCGGCGCGCTTCATCCAATTGAGATCGGCCCCCGCCGAAAAGCTCTTGCCCACCGCGTCGAGCAGCACCACGCGCACACCATCGGCCCCGGCGAGGTCGTCGAGCATCTCGCTCAACAGCTCGATGACTTCGGCGTTGAAGGCGTTATGGACCTCGGGACGGTTCAGGGTGATCGTCGCCACCCCCGCCTGAGTCGCTTTCAGAAGAACAGGCTCCGTCGCTTTCGGAAGAACGGGATCGTCTGCCATGATTACATCCTGAAGATACCGAATACGGTATCTTCGATGGGCGCGTTGAGCGCCGCGGTGAGTCCCAGGCCGAGGGTCATGCGGCTGTCCGCCGGGTCGATAACGCCGTCGTCCCACAGGCGCGCGCTGGCGTAATAGGGATGCCCCTGGGTCTCATATTGTTCGCGCAGAGGCGCCTTGAAGGCCTCTTCCTCGGCGGCGCTCCACTTCTCTCCCTTGGCCTCAATATTGTCGCGCTTGACCTGGGCGAGCACGGACGCGGCCTGCTCGCCGCCCATCACCGAGATACGCGCATTCGGCCACATCCACAGGAAGCGCGGGCCGTAGGCTCGGCCGCACATGGCGTAGTTGCCCGCCCCGAAACTGCCCCCGATGACCAGGGTCAGCTTGGGCACTTTTGCGCAGGCCACGGCCATGACCATCTTGGCGCCATGCTTGGCGATGCCGCCGGCTTCGTATTTCGAGCCGACCATAAAGCCGCTGATGTTTTGCAGGAAAATCAACGGGATGTGGCGCTTGGCGCAGATTTCGATGAAATGCGTTCCCTTGAGCGCCGACTCCGAAAAGAGGATTCCGTTGTTGGCGATAATGCCGACCTGATGACCGAACAGCCTGGCGAAACCGGTCACCAGGGTGGCCCCGTAGAGCGCCTTGAACTCGTCGAAGCGGCTGCCGTCGACCAGGCGCGCGATGATCTCGCGCACCTCGTAGGGCTTGCGCGGATCGGTCGGCACGATGCCGGAAAGCTCGGCGGCGTCATAGAGCGGCTCGATGGGGTCCTCGCCCTGGACAGCCAGTTTGGGAGCGAGATTGACCACCGCGCGGCGCGCCAGGGCCAGGGCATGGGCGTCGTCTTTGACATAATGGTCGGCGACCCCCGAGATGCGGGTATGCACATCGGCGCCGCCGAGGTCTTCGGCGCTGACCACCTCGCCGGTCGCCGCCTTGACCAGGGGCGGGCCGGCGAGAAAGATGGTGCCCTGCTTGCCGACCATGATGGTCTCGTCCGCCATGGCCGGAACGTAAGCGCCGCCCGCCGTGCAGGAGCCCATGACCACGGCGATCTGGGCGATGCCTTGCGCCGACATCATCGCCTGATTGTAGAAGATGCGGCCGAAATGCTCGCGGTCGGGAAACACCGCGTCCTGCTCGGGCAGATAGGCGCCGCCGGAATCCACCAGATAGAGGCAGGGCAAGCGGTTCTCCTGGGCGATTTCCTGGGCGCGCAGATGCTTCTTCACGGTGAGCGGATAATAGGTGCCGCCCTTGACCGTGGCGTCGTTGGCGAGGATCACGCATTCGCGGCCCTCGATGCGCCCCACCCCGGTGATCAGCCCGGCGGCGGGGGTCGCGTCGTCATAGACTTCATAGGCCGCGAGCTGGCTGAGTTCGAGGAACGGCGAGCCGGGATCGATCAGGGCGGCGACACGGTCGCGGGCCAGCATCTTGCCGCGCCCCAGATGGCGTTCGCGCGACGCCTCGCTGCCGCCGGTCTCGATGACCGCCACCTTGGCGCGCAAGTCGGCGACCAGGTCCGCCATGGCCTCGCTGTTGGCCTTGAACTCGGGGCCGCGCGAGTCCAGTGATGTTTCCAGAACCGTCATGGCTCCAAGATATCCCATGAACGCCGGGCGGGGAACCTACTCCCCGCAGAAGCAACATGATAGTTTTCGCCGAAACCTATCGACCACGGAGAGTTCCATGTCCAAGCCCGACCTCGCCACCCTGCAAGCCACCGCCGAGATCGTCTATCGCTCGATGACGCCGACGGCGCAAATCCGCTGGCCGTTGCTGGGGCTGCGATGCGGCTGTGAGGTCTGGGTCAAGCATGAAAACCACACCCCCACCGGCGCCTTCAAGATACGCGGCGGGCTGGTCTATATGGACGATCTCGCGAAGACCCAGCCTGACGTGCCCGGCGTCATCGCCGCGACGCGGGGCAATCACGGCCAGAGCGTCGCCTATGCCGCCCGCGCTCATGGCATCGCCGCGGTGATCGTCGTGCCCTTTGGCAACAGCCCCGCCAAGAACAAGGCGATGAAAGCTTACGGCGCCGAGCTGATCGAGCATGGCGACGACTTCAACGCCGCCTTCGATCACGCGCAGGATTTGGCCGAAGAGCGCGGCCTGCATATGATGGGCTCCTATCATGAGCTTCTCGTCCAGGGCGTCGCCTCCTACAGCCTCGAGCTGTTCAGCGCAGCACCCGATCTCGATACCTATTATGTCCCGCTCGGCCTGGGCTCGGGCGTCTGCGCCGCCATCGCCTCCCGCGACGCGCTCAACCTCAAGACCAAAATCGTCGCCGTGGTCGCCGAGAAAGCGGCGGCCTACGCCCTGTCCTTCGATGCGAAGACGCCGATCTCGACCGAGTCGGCCGACACCTTCGCCGACGGGGTCGCCGTGCGCGTGCCCAACCCGGACGCCCTGGATGTGATCCTCGCAGGCGTCGAGCGCGTGGTTGCGGTCTCCGACGACGAAATCCTCGCCGCCATGGGCCACTACTTCGACGATACCCACAATATCGCAGAAGGCGCCGGCGCCGCCCCCCTGGCCGCCCTGTTGCGGGAGCGCGAAGCCATGGCCGGCAAAACCGTCGGCCTGGTCCTGTCGGGCGGCAACCTGGACCGAGATTTATACATACGGGCGCTCGGACAGGGCTAAATCGACGAAGACGGCTTGGCGGTTTGGTTCACTGAATATTGTAAACCCAGCGCGGATTAAGCCGTGGTCGCGGCCATGCTCGGCCGTTCGCTCATTTGGCTCCACCAGTCTCGCCATCGCGGATGATCCACCAATAGGCGCTCGCCCTCGGGCGTGGTTTGGAACAGGGCGAACATGGGAGCGGCGTGGAGGTCGGCCAGAGTCGGCCCGTCACCGAGGAAATAGGTCTTACCTCCCATGAGCGCCTCGATTGCCGCCAGGCAAGTCTCCACCCGTGGCAGCGCCTCGGCGATCTTCGCCTCATCGGGCTCGGGCTTGGTCCGCTCCACATAGAGATCCCACACCCAGGTGCCATAGGCATAGGAATCGAGGATGCCGATGATCTGATCGGCGCGCGCCCGGGCTCGTGGCTCAGCCGGCATGAGGGCCGGGCCGGGGAACGCCGCGTCGATGTAGCGCGCAATTGCCCCCGCTTCGTAGAGCCGAAAGCCGTCATGCTCGAAGGCCGGGATTTTCAGAAAGGGTTGGCGTTGCTCGTAGCTTGCCGGCGGGCCGCCCGGGCTGAAAATATCGACGTCCTCAAGCCGGTAGTCGACGCCCTTCTCTTCAAGGGCGAGGCGGACGATACGCACATAAACGCTGTAGGTCGCACCGAACAGGATTGGCTTCGCCATGGCGCGCCCCTACCAGCCTCCACATCCGAGCCATTTATCGACTTGGTCGAGGCGGTCGGCGCCCCAGAAGGGCTCGCCGTCGACGATGGTGAAGGGCGAGCCGAAAACGCCGCGGTCGATGGCCGCCTGGGTCTCGGCCTTGAGCCGATCCTTGATCGCCGGATCGGTGAGAGCGGCGGCGAGGACTTCGCCATCGGCGCCGCAGGCCTCGGCGATGGAGACAATCACGGCGGGCTTCGAGATATCCCCGCCCTCGCCGAAGATGCGATGATAGACCGACTTGGCGAAATGCTTGGCCAGGGTCGGGTCGCGGTCATGGAGCCAGTAATAGGCGCGCGACGCCGCCAGGGTCAGCACCGGGAACGTCTCGGGCATGACGAAGGGTACGCCGAGAGCCCGGGCGCCGCGCTGGAAATCATGCAGGGCATAGTCGCCGCGCAGGGGCTGGTTGGTCAGAGGCGACTGGCCGGTGATAGCGAAGACAACGCCGAGCAGGAACGGCCGCCACATGACCTCGCGCCCGTGCTTCTCGGCGATCTTGTCGATGCCGTGGCCGGCGAGATAGCCATAGGGGCTGGAAAAGTCGATATAGAAATCGATCGGCGCGTCTTGGTTTCCCGGCATGTTTTCACTCCTCAAGGCGTCGGCGGCGGTCGAGCCACAGGATTGCGGCGAACAGGACGATCACCGGCGGCAGGGCTGAAATATTCAAGACCTGCCAGCCGACATAATAATGCAAACTGCCCGACAGGAACGCGCCGATCGAGGCACTGAAGAAAACCGTAAATTCGTTCATCGCCAGAGATTTGGCGCGCTCGGCCGTGGTGTGGGTCTCGGTTACCAGGGTGGTCGCCCCGACAAACAGAAAGTTCCAGCCCAGGCCGAGCAGGCACATGGCCAACAGGAAGTGGGGAACGGTCACCCCCTGAAGCGCAACCCCGATACTCGCCGCCATGGATACAGCGCCCCAGGCCATCACGGTGAGCACGCCGAAGCGGCGGATGAGATGGCCGGTGGCGAACGACGGCGCGAACATGGCGAGCACATGCCATTGGATGACGAAGGTGGCGTCGCCGAAAGCCAGCCCCTGGCTGACCATGGCGAGCGGCGTCACCGACATCAGCATGACCATGACGCCATAGGCCACGGCGGCGCCGAACACGGCGACCAGGAACACCGGCTGGCGGGCGATAACGCCAATCGGGCGGCCGCCACGAAGCAGGACCGTGCTGGGCTTGGGAATATCGACGAAGGCGACCAGGGCGAAGATCGCCAGGGCGATGCAGCCGACGGCGACGAAGGGGCCGAAATAGAGGGTCGTCAAAAACCAATCATTAGCGGCCTCGGAGATGCGCGGCCCGAGGAAGGCGGCGACCACGCCGCCGGCCATGACCAGGGAGATGGCCCGGCCGCGGTAGTCCGAGCTCGCCACATCGGCGGCGGCGAAGCGAAAGTAAAAATTGAAGCCGTTATAAGCGCCGATCACGATGACCGCGAGGCACAGCAGCGCGAAGCTCTCGGTGCTCACCGCCAGGCCGCCGAGGGCGGCGCCGGCCACCCCGAGCAGGGCGCCGGCCATGAACCCCAGGCGGCGGCCGATACGCCGCATCAGGAACGATGCCGGCACCGCCGCCGTGGCGGTGCTGATCCACATGAGCGCCGCCGGCAGGGTGGCGAGCGCCTTGTTATCCGCCAGGGCGAAGCCGACCAGGGCGCTGATGCTGACCACCACCACGTTGCCCGTGGTCATCAGCGCGAAGCAGCCCGACAGCAGGCGCACATTGCGCCGCATATGGCGATCGGTCGCGGCGGTCATGGGCCGGCGGCGTTAGGGGCGCAGCTCAAAGCCGCTCGAGCGCCATGGCGGTGGCCTCACCGCCGCCGATGCACAGGGTGGCGACGCCGCGCGCTACGTCGTATTTCTCCAGGGCGCTCAGCAGGGTAACCAGGATGCGCGCGCCCGAGGCGCCCACCGGATGACCCAGGGCGCAGGCCCCGCCATGGACGTTAACGCGATCCGGCGCCAGATCGAGATCGCGCATGGCCGCCAGGGGTACCACGGCGAAAGCCTCGTTGATTTCGAAAAGATCGACGTCCGCCACCCGCCAGCCGGTCTTGTCGAACAGTGTCTTGAGCGCGCCGATGGGCGCCGTGGTGAACCAGGCCGGGGCCTGGGCATGGCTGGCATGGCCGACGATGCGGGCCAGGGGTTTGAGCCCGCGGCGCAACGCCTCGGACTCGGCCATCAAAACCAAGGCCGCCGCGCCGTCGGAGATCGAACTTGAATTGGCCGCCGTCACCGTGCCGCCCTCGCGGAACGCCGGCTTGAGCGTCGGGATGCGCGCGAGATCGGCCTTGTGGGGCTGTTCGTCGCGCTCGACCACGGTCTCGCCCTTGCGGCTCTTCACGGTGACCGGCGCGACCTCCGCGTCGAAGCTCCCGTCGTCGATGGCGCGGCGCGCCCGGCTCAGGGATTCCACGGCGAATTCGTCCTGGGCCTCGCGGGTGAATTGATAGGCCTCGGCGGTGTCCTCGGCGTAGCTCCCCATCAGGCGGCCCTTGTCATAGGCGTCCTCGAGGCCGTCGATGAACATATGATCGAGCACCCGGCCGTGGCCCATGCGGTAGCCGTCGCGCGCCCGATCGAGCAGATAGGGCGCGTTCGACATGCTCTCGAAGCCGCCGGCGACCATGACCTTGCCCGAGCCGGCACGGAGCGCGTCATGGGCCATCATGACGGCCTTCATGCCCGAGCCGCACATCTTGTTGACCGTGGTGCAGCCGACGCCCTCGGGCAGCCCGGCGCCGAGGCTGGCCTGGCGCGCCGGGGCCTGGCCCATGCCGGCGGGCAGCACGCAGCCCATGATCACCTCGTCGATATCGCCGGGCGCGACGGCGGCACGCTCTAGCGCGGCGGCAATGGCCACCGAGCCCAACGCGGGCGCCGCCACCGGCTTGAGCGCGCCTTGAAAGCCCCCCATGGGCGTCCGCGCGGCGCCGACAATGACGATGGGGTCCGATGGGGAGACCGATGAGGGGTCGGATGCAGTAGCCATGATTTATCCTTGATCCTTAACGGTTTCCGCGAATCAACCGCACCTCGACACCAATGTCGAGTTCCGACCATACCCGGTCGGCGGTCAGAACCGGCAAGACCTCCCGCTTGGCCAGCGCCAGACAGGCGCGATCGCCGAGGGATAAACCTAAATGTTTGGTCACGGGCCGCAACCCCGCGCAGTCATAGGCCAGTTCGTCGTCAAAAGGAACAATCGATAAGTGGAGGCCGCCGAGTATATCGCGCACCTCGCCGATCATGGCGCCCCCGTTGGTGAAGAATGTGGCGACTTCCGCCAGATTGACCGACGACATCAACGACGTCGGCAAGGCAATCGCAACCTTATCCGATCCGGGCTCTTCTCGAAGAAAAGCAATCAGCGCGGAGGAATCAAGAATCAGGTTTCAGTTCCTCGTCTTCTCGCGCCGCCTCGGCTCGCCGTTCGGCGATCAATCGATCCGAGAGCGGACCGTCGCCAGGGAAATACTTTTTCACCAGAGCCTTGGCGCGCGCAACGGCGACCTCACGGCTAAAGATGCGCATCTCATCGCTATCCATGCGCAACACCACTTCATCACCGGCCTTCAGACCCATGATCTTGCGGTATGCGGCGGGGATGACCAATCGTCCCGCCGAATCCAATTTTGCCGTTGCGTCTCTAATTGCCATAATATTTAGAATATGGGATTTTTTCAAAAATTGTCAATCAACCATCGCTAATCAGGCGTCATTGAAACCGGTTGTCGGGCAGAATCGTTAAGGGATAAAGGGCGCCGCCGCCACCATAATCTTGCCCATGGTCAGCCGCTCTCCTCGAACAGCTCGCGGCCGATCAGCATGCGGCGGATTTCGGAGGTGCCGGCGCCGATTTCGTAGAGCTTGGCGTCGCGCAGCAGACGCCCCGTGGGGCTTTCGTTCATATAGCCCATGGCGCCGAGGCACTGGATGGCTTGCAGGGCCATCCAGGTGGCCCGCTCGGAGGCATAGAGGATGGCTCCCGCCGCGTCCTTGCGCGCGATCTCGCCGCGATCGCAGGCCCGGGCCACGGCATAGACATAGGCGCGGCAGGCAGCCAGGGTGGTGTACATGTCGGCGAGCTTGCCCTGCATGAGCTGGAACTCGCCAATCGCCTTGCCGAACTGCTTGCGGTCATGGACGTAGGGCAGCACCACGTCGAGGCAGCTCTGCATGATCCCCAGGGGGCCGGCGGCGAGCACCGCGCGCTCATAATCGAGGCCGCTCATCAGCACGGCGACGCCGCGGCCCTCGCCGCCGAGCAGGTTCTCCGCCGGCACCTCGCAATTCTCGAAGACCAGCTCGCAGGTGTTCGAGCCGCGCATGCCGAGCTTGTCGAGCTTCGCCGAGGTCGAGAACCCGGCCATGGTGCGCTCGACGATGAAGGCGGAAATGCCGTGCTTGCCGGCGGACCCGTCGGTCTTGGCGTAGACCACCAGGGTGTCGGCGTCGGGGCCGTTGGTGATCCACATCTTGGCGCCATTGAGAATGTAGCGGTCACCCTTCTTGGCCGCCTGTAAGCTCATGGCGACCACGTCGGAACCGGCGCCCGCCTCGCTCATGGCCAGGGCGCCGACATGCTCGCCGGAGATCAGCTTGGGCAGATAGCGGCGTTTTTGCTCTTCGTTGCCGTTGCGGCTGATCTGATTGACGCAGAGATTGGAATGGGCGCCGTAGCTCAACCCCACCGAGGCCGAGCCGCGGCTGATTTCCTCCATGGCGAGCACATGTTCGAGATAGCCCAGCCCGGCGCCGCCGTCGGCCTCGGGCACGGTGACGCCGAGCAGGCCCATATCGCCGAACTTGCGCCACAGATCGGCGGGGAATTCATTGTCCCGATCGATCGCCTCGGCGCGCGGTGCGATCTCGTCGGCGGTGAAATCGCGCACGGAATCGCGGATCATGTCGGCGGTCTCGCCGAGGCCAAAATCGAGCGCCGGAAGCTGGTTGCGGATCATGGGCGATTATAGGCCGCGAACACTCATCCTTGCTATAAGGTCGAATAGGGTATCGCAAAGCTTAGTGTAGAGATGACTCAAGCCTTAAATGACGATGTGCTGACAGGCGGCTGCCAGTGCGGTGACATTCGCTACGCCCTGCGCGGCGAGCCGGTCGATCTCTATGTCTGCCACTGTCGTGAATGCCGCAAACAGTCGTCTTCGGCGTTCGGCATATCGCTGATCGTGAGAGCCGCAGATTTTGTTCTGCTGTCCGGCGCACCGAAGGTTTGGAGCCGGCCGGCGGCCGTGGCCGGTTCACTCGACTGCGCCTTCTGCCCCAACTGCGGCTCACGTTTTCTGCACGGAAATACCGAGACCGACAAGACGGTCAGCATCAAAGGCGGCTCGCTCGATACGCCGCTGGATATGACGAACGCCAAGCACATCTGGGTATCGAGCAAGCTCCATGGCATTGCGATCCCCGACCATGCAGAGACCCACGCGGAGGAACCGCCCGCCTAGTCAGGCCGGCTTGTCGGCGCGGTCCGCCAGGACCATTAACGTCTGAGTGGCGACGGCGCAGAGGGTTTCCTCGCCGTCCCTGACGGCGAAGACTTCGCCTCGGCTGACGATCAGGGTGCGGCCCGCCCGCGCCACCGCGCCGCGCGCCACCAGGCGCATCCCGTCGGCGGGGGCAACCAGGTTGAGCTTGTATTCGACGGTGAGCGCCGTCGAGTCGGCTTCGATCAGGGTATATCCGGCATACCCCATGGCCGAATCGATGATCGCGCCGATCGCCCCGCCGTGGATGAAGCCGTGCTGCTGGGTCAATTCGGGGCGATGATCGAGGCCGATCTCGCAAGCCCCCGGTGTTACCGAGATCAACTCGGCGCCCATCAGAGCCATGAAAGGCTGGCGCTCGAAGCTATCGCGCACCGCCGCCGCGAAATCTCGGTTCCTGGGTTCGAATACGGTCATGCTTCTAACCTTTTCACATAGTTATATTCGACGCTACGGCTGGCGTCGTCGAGGCGGCGGGTTCCCGGTTTCCGGCGGTAGCCGAGGCTCTCGTAGAAGCCATGGGCTTCGGTGAAACGGGTGTCGGTCCATAGATCGATGACCTCGGCGCCGAATTTCCGCGCCGCCACTTCGACCAGGGCGACGAGCCGCCGGGCGAGGCCCTGGCGGCGCAGAGCCGGGTCCACGTAGAGGGTTTGGATATGCGCCCCGCCCGATGCCGGTTCGACAGCCGCCGAGCCGACGACTTTCCCCGCATTTTCGGCGATCCAGGCGCGGCCGCCCCTATCCGTGTAATGGCTGGCAAAGCAGCGAAGCTCGGCGTTCTCACCATCCACATCGAGGATGCAGCCGGGATAGTCGGCCCAACATTTTTCGATCAGGGCAATCAGCGCCTCACCGTCGTCGTCGTGGGCGTCGCGAATGGTGATTTTTCGTCCCGTGGCGCTCACAACAGCACCAGGGCGGCGAGGCCGAGAAAGATGAAAAACCCGACCACATCGGTGACCGTGGTCAGCAACACCGTGGCGGCGATGGCCGGGTCGATGCCGATCCGGTCCAGCCCGAGGGGGATGAGAATGCCGGAAAAGCCGGCGACCACCATGTTCACCACCATGGCCGAGGCAATCACCATGCTCAACCGGGCGTCGCCGAACCAGAACCACACGACAGCGCCGACGAGGCTTGCGAAGACAACGCCGTTGAGCAGGCCGACGACGCCCTCCTTGCCGATCAAGCGGGCGGTGTTGGCCGCGGTCACATCCTTGGTGGCGAGCGCCCGCACGGTAACCGTGAGCGACTGGGTGCCCGCGTTGCCGCCCATGGAGGCGACGATCGGCAAGAGCACGGCGAGCGCCACCATTTGCTCGATGGAAGCGTCGAACAGGCCGATGACCAGGGAGGCGAGGACCGCCGTGGCGAGATTGACCAGCAGCCAGATAAACCGCCGCCGGGAGGTCCGCCAGGCCGGCTCATGAAGGTCGGTCTCGATGACGCCACCGAGGCGCATGATGTCTTCTTCGGCCTCGTCGCGGATCACCTCGACCACGTCATCGACGGTGACGACCCCGATCAGATGACCATCCTCGTTGACCACCGGCGCCGAAACCAGATCGTACTGCTCGAACAGATAGGCGACGTCTTCCTGATCCATGACCGCCGGCACGACCTTGATATCGGCCTCCATGCTGTCCTTGACCAGCACCGGACGGCGGCTGCGCATGGCCCGGCTCAAGGGCACGTAACCAACCGGCTGGCGCTCTGAATCGACCACGAATATATCGTAGAACTCGTCGGGCAGATCGTCGCTGGAACGCATGTAATCGATGAGCTGGCCGATGTTCCAATATTGCGGAACGGCGACCAGGTCGCGTTGCATGAGTCTACCGGCGCTGTTCTCGGGATAGCTCAGGCCTTCTTCCAGAGCGGCGCGGTCTTCGGTCGGAACCGCCGCCAACAGCTCGCGCTGTTCTTCCTCATCGAGGTCCTCGATGAGATACATGGCGTCGTCGGTATCGAGCTGGGCAACCGCACTCGCCAGTTCTTCGGTCGACAGCAGCTCGACGATTTCGTCTCTGACCGTCTCCTCAAGCTCGGCGAGAATATCGGGATCGACGTCGGGGCGCAGCACCTCGATGATGAGCCGCCGTTCGCTGGAAGAGACCATTTCCAGAAGATCGGCCATGTCGGCGGCGTGCAACGGCACCACCAGCGCCTCGACCCGTTCGAGATCGTCATCGTCGAGAGCCTGCTCGATGGCGCCGATCAGGTCGGGAGTCAGGCCGTAGAGGTCGAGACCGGGTTCGCCCTCGCCCGCGTCATCGGGCTCGGTCTCCCCCTGCCCCGTCATTGAAACTAATCTCCGACAGCGGCCGCCGGTGCGTCCGCGTTGTACGATTGAGCGTCGACCACGGTAAGCGCGCTCATATTGACCGTGCCGCGGACGGTGGTCGAGGAATTGAGCACATGGGCGGGCTTCGCCACGCCCAGCAGCATCGGCCCGACCGACAGGCCGGAGGCCAACTGCTTGACCAGGTTGAAGGCGATATTCGCGGCATCGAGATTGGGCATGACCAGTAGATTGGCCTGCCCCTTGAGGCGCGAATTGGGGAAGGTCTCGTCGCGCGCCATTTCCGACAGGGCGAAATCGCCATGCATCTCGCCCTCGATGTCGAGGTCGGGCGAAATCTCGAGGATGATCGCCAGGGCCTCGCGCATCTTGACCGCCGAGGGCTCCGCGGTGCTGCCGAAATTGGAATGAGACAGCAGCGCCACCTTGGGCTCGATGCCGAAGCGCTGCACCTCTTCCACCGCCAGCAGGGTCATCTCGGCGACCTCGCGCGCATCGGGATCGTAAGTGACATTGGTGTCGGTCATGAAATAGATGCCCTTGGACAACACCAGCATCTGCAATGCCGCAGCCGATTTGACCCCCTCGCGCAGGCCAACGATGTCGAGCACATGTTTGAGATTGTCGCGATAGGTGCCGACCGGGCCGGCAAGCATGGCATCGGCCTCGCCCCGGCTCAGCATCAGAGCGGCGATGGCGCTGTTCTCGGTGCGAACCACCGCGCGCGCCTTGGCCGGCGACACGCCACGGCGCTCCATGATGTCGTGATAATGCTCCCAATAGTCACGATAACGGGGGTCGTTCTCAGGGTCGCAAATTTCGAAATTCTCGCCCCGTTTTATGCGCAGGCCGAGCTTCTCGATACGCGCATCGATGACCGCCTCGCGGCCGACCAGTATCGGTTCGGAAAAGCCCTCGTCGCAGACCACCTGGACAGCCTGCAACACGCGCCAATCCTCGCCCTCGGCATAGACCAGCCTCCTCGGCGACGACTTGGCCTGGTCGAACACGCTCTTCATCACATGGCCGGTGCGATAGACATAGCCTTCGAGCTGTTCGCGATAGGCGTCGAGGTCGGCCAGGGGGCGGGTCGCGACGCCTGAATCCATGGCCGCCTTGGCGACCGCCGAAGAGACTTCGACAATGAGCCGGGGATCGAACGGCTTGGGCAGGATATATTCACGCCCGAAGGTCAGCTCGGCGCCGGCATAGGCGCGGGCCACTACGTCCGAAGTCTCGGCCATGGCCATATCGGCGATGGCGCGGACACAGGCGAGCTTCATCTCGGTGTTGATCTCGGTGGCCCCGACATCGAGTGCCCCGCGAAAGATAAAGGGAAAGCAGAGCACGTTGTTGACCTGGTTGGGATAGTCCGAGCGGCCGGTGGCGATGATTGCGTCGGGCCTCGCCTCACGCGCCTCTTCGGGCAGGATTTCAGGGGTCGGGTTGGCGAGCGCCAGGATCAGCGGATCCTTGGCCATGGGTTTGATCATCTCGCCATCGATAACCCCCGGCCCGGACAGGCCGAGGAAAATATCGGCGCCGACCAGAGCCTCGGCGATGGTCCGCAAGTTCGTCTTGATGGCGAAGCGCTCCTTCGACGGATCGACCCCGCCCTCTCGGTCGTCGTGGATCACGCCCTCGCGGTCGCATATAATGACGTTCTCGAGGGGAATGCCGAGATCGACCAAAAGATTGCAACAGGCCAGCGCCGCGGCGCCGGCGCCCGCACAGACCACCCGGGCATCCTTGGGCTCCTTTCCGACCACGCGCAGGCCGTTGAAAATCGCCGCGTTGACGCAGATCGCCGTGCCGTGCTGATCGTCGTGAAACACCGGTATGCCCATGCGTTCCTTGAGCTTGGCCTCGATCTCGAAACATTCCGGCGCCGCGATGTCTTCGAGATTGATGGCGCCGAAGGTCGGTTCCAGGCGGGCCACCGTATCGACGAATTTATCGACATCGAGTTCATCGATCTCGATGTCGAACACGTCGATACCGGCGAAACTCTTGAACAGGCAGGCCTTGCCTTCCATGACCGGCTTCGAGGCCAGGGCGCCGATGGCGCCGAGCCCGAGCACGGCGGTGCCGTTGGTGATCACCGCGACCAGATTGGCGCGCGAGGTATATTTGTATGAATCGGCGGGATTGGCGGCTATTTCCTCGCAGGGAATAGCCACGCCCGGCGAATAGGCCAGGGCGAGATCGTTCTGATTGGCCAGGGGCTTGGTCGGATGGACGCCGATTTTACCCGGCTTTGGACACAGATGATAATTCAGCGCGGCTTCACGTAATTCATCCGACATGATGGCTGCCCCCGGTGGGTATTGTTTTTTTCGCTGTCAGTATAGACGCGCAAGGCCGAAATGACATGGCCGGCTTGGCGGATAATGAGAAAAATACCCGTGGCGAACCACGGGTATTTTGTCATTGGTGCGGTCGAGAAGACTCGAACTTCCACGGGATTTCTCCCACAGCGACCTCAACGCTGCGCGTCTACCAGTTCCGCCACGACCGCTAATCAAACTGATAGAAGCGGCATATCAAATCCCCCACAGAATCGCAAGCCGCTGTGCTATGAAATCCGATATGGACTCAATCGAATGGCGCACCAGCGCCGAAGCCGTGGAATACGACCACGCCGTCGCCGAGATGGAACGCCGGGTGGCTGCTATCCGCGCACGCGAGGCTCGCGAGCTGGTGTGGCTGCTCGAGCATCCGGCGCTTTATACCGCCGGCACATCGGCGAAGCCTGAAGACCTGATCGAGCCTGTCCGTCTGCCGGTCCATGTCACCGGACGCGGCGGCCAATACACCTATCACGGCCCCGGCCAGCGGGTCGCCTATGTGATGCTCGATCTCAAGGCGCGGGGCGGCGATATCCGCGCCTATGTGGGCCATCTCGAGGCGTGGCTGATTGCCACTCTGGCGGCCTTCGGCATAAGCGGCGAGCGGCGCATCGGCCGGGTCGGCGTCTGGGTGGTCGACGGCGCGAGCGAGTCCAAGATCGCGGCGATCGGCGTCCGCGTGCGCCACTGGGTGAGCTATCACGGCGTCTCTCTCAACGTCGCCCCGAACCTCGACCACTACCAGGGGATCGTCTCCTGCGGCGTCCGCGACCACGGCGTGACCTCGCTCGCCAACCTCGGCGTCGCAGCCACCATGGATGAGGTGGACGGTGTCATGCGTGAAGAGTTCAACAAGCTGTTTATACCAAGGAGAGATAATAGAGACCCATAGAGATCCTTGGTATTAGCTCGGTAAGCTGTGAAATCCGGGCTCAACCGGGGCGCTCTCGGCTTCAACCGCGACCCGATCGACACGGGCGAAAGAGGGCCCCTCATGGCAGCACCGCTGGATTTCATCGAGCGCCTTTTGGGAGCCGCTGAACACCGCCTCGACCCGGCCGTCGCGAAGATTACGCACCCAGCCGTCGAGGCCGAGTTGCAAGGCTTCGCCGCGCAGCCAATAGCGGTAGCCGACCCCCTGGACACGCCCCTCAATGAGCACGCGAATGGCCGATTTGTTAGCCATCACCTTGGACGCGCTCGACGGGGAAGATGATCGATACCGTCGTCCCGGCGCCGAGTTCGCTTTCGAGCAGCAGCTCACCGCCATGTTGCTGGATCATCGCCCTGACCAACGGCAAGCCCAGGCCGGTGCCTTCAAATTTGCGGGTCATGACACTGTCGACCTGGCCGAAAGGTTCGAGAACCAAGGGAACGTCTTCGTCCGATATGCCGATTCCAGTATCGCTCACGGTGACCATGAGGCGGCCATCGTTAAGACACTCCGCACTGATGCGAACCGTGCCGCCCAGCGGAGTGAACTTGATGGCGTTCGACAACAGGTTGCCAAGCATTTGCTTTACCCTGACTTCGTCCGCGGTGAGCCGGGGTAGATCGGCCGGGATGACCTTCACCAACTCAACCCCGCTCGATTCGGCTTTCAGGGCGACCAGCGTCAGCACGGCATCGATGGTTCCCGCGACATCGATCTCATCATCATCCAGCATGATTGACGAGGATTCGATCTTCGAAAGATCGAGGATAACGTTGATCATGTCCAATAGATGGGCGCCGCTCTCGCTGATGGCGTCGACATATTCGCTGTATTTTGGCACCCCGATGGGGCCGAGAATTTCATTCTTCATCATATCGGAGAATCCGATGATGGCATTTAGCGGCGTTCGCAGATCGTGGCTCATGTTGGCGAGAAATTCGGATTTGGCGCGGTTGGCGAGTTCAGCCTGCTCCTTCGCGGCGACCAGAGCCTCCTCGGTCTGCTTGCGTTCGGTGATGTCCTGAATAATTCCGAACGCCTTATTGATCCCATTGCTTTCGTCGTGTTTATATTCGCCTTTCTCGTTCAGGATGTGAATTTCACCATCCTCGTTGAGGATACGGTACACGGTATCATAGGGCTCCCGGGTGGTTCTGAAACGTTCCATGACTTTAGGGCTCCCGGGTGGTTCTGAAACGTTCCATGACTTGATCGAAATTGGCTCTGTCATCGGGATGCACGCGTTTTCGGTATTCGGTGACGGAGATGAAATTTTCACCGGGGTCGAGGCCGAACATACGTGAAATCTCTCTCGACATGAAAACCTCATCGTCGTCGAGATTCCATTCCCAATGGCCGAGTTTCGATATCCGTTGCGCGTTCCGCAGCCGCGCCTCGCTCTCGCGCAGCGCCTCCTCGGCATGCTTGCGCTTCGTGATGTCGATCATGAAGCCCCGTAACGTTTCGGGTCCATCCTCGCCGAGCACGACGGTTACGATATCGCGCAACCAGATGCTCCACCCGTCCGCCGCGATCATACGGTATTCGAAATCGTGGTCCTCGCCCCGGGCCGTCGCCTCGCTGCACAATGCGACCGTACTCTCGCGATCCGAGGGATGGATATGATCGACCCAGAAATTCTCGGCGTACCAGTCCTCGACCGGGTAGCCGGTCAGGCGTTCCGCATGGGGGCCGACATAGGTGAACCGCCAAGCCGAAAGATCGACTTCCCAGGGAATGACATTCGTGGATTCCACCAGATTGCGGAAACGCGCCTCACTTTCGCGTAGCGCTTCCTCGGCCTGCTTCGCCTCGGTGGTATCGTTTGAAACCCACAGCAACAAGCCGCACGCCAGGATAATGGCGAGCGTCCATGCAAAAAATTCACGTTGATGGTTGTCTAGTCGCAACAGAAAATAAAATCCCCAATACTACGGATCGCAGAGTCCCCTGCTTGTCCGCTTTACAGAAGCTCTGGACGGTAATGATATTGGGTTAATTGTTCGTTAATTTTTATTAATTATTGGCGGCTTTTCGTAAAACTTATTGTGTTGTAACCACACCTTAGTCAAATTCTAAAATCACCTGGTCGACGCTCACACTATCGCCTTCGGTAGCGGCGATACGGGCTATTCGACCATCACGCTCGGCGCGCAGTACATTCTCCATCTTCATGGCGTCGATCACGCAAAGCGCCTCGCCCGCCTTGACTTCCTGGCCCTTAGCGACGGAAATAGAGAGCACCCGGCCCGGCATGGGCGACAACAGAAACCGCGAATGGTCAGGGGCCGCCTTGGCCGGCATGCGGGCGGCGAGTTCGGCGGCCCGGGCGCGCCGCACCACCACATTGGTCTCCACCCCGCCATGACGCAGCCCATGGCCCGCGCCACGCACAACGATCTGGACCGCCACCGGCCGGCCGTCGACGCGCCCCCGCAGCAGGGTCTCCCCAGGGCGCCAATCGCTCTCCAGGACAAGGCTCTTGCCATCGAGGCCGACCTCGATCCCGGCTTCCCGCCAGACAGCCGTGACGTTGTGCTGCTCACCCCCGAGGCTCACGCACCAAGCCCCCTCATGCCTCGACAAGGCGTCGGATCTATAGTCGGCGCGCGCCTGCTCGCGAAGGTGGATCAGCACCGACGCCGACAGCAGCACGTCGAACGCTTCGCCCTCGATGGCATCGCCGGTAAAGCTATCGCCGTATTCCGCCTCGATAAAGCCGGTATCCAGGCGGCCTTCCCGGAAACGCCGACGCCGCATGACCGAGGCCAGAAAGGAGATGTTGTGGCCGGGACCGTGCAATTCGAATTCGTCGAGCGCCGCGCTCATTCGGGCAATAGCGCCGGCGCGGGTCTCGTCCCAGGCGCACAGCTTGGCGATCATCGGGTCGTAGTTCATGGTCACCTCGGCGCCCTCATAGACGCCGGAATCGATACGCACGCCCGCCATGCCGACCGGCGGTCGATAGCGCCGGATGCGCCCCGGCGCCGGCAAGAAACCGCGCGACGGATCCTCGGCGTAAATTCTGGCTTCAATGGCGGCGCCTTCAATCGCCACCGCGTCTTGCTCGATTTCGAGCCTTTCGCCGGCCGCGATACGGATCATCTGTTCGACGATGTCGATCCCTGTCACCAGTTCTGTTACCGGGTGCTCGACCTGTAATCTCGTATTCATTTCAAGGAAGTAGAAGTCTTTGCTCTGATCTACGACGAACTCTACCGTCCCCGCCGAACGGTAGTTCACGGCCTTCGCCAGGGCGATCGCTTGCCCCCCCATGGCGGCACGGGTGGCTTCGTCGAGGAAGGGGCTCGGCGCCTCCTCGATGACCTTCTGATGGCGTCGCTGAATCGAACATTCCCGCTCGCCGAGATGAATGCAATGGCCATGAGAATCGGCGAGAATCTGGATTTCGATATGGCGCGGCCCGTCGATATATTTCTCGATCAACAGGCGCCCATCGCCAAAGCTCGCAACCGCCTCCGACGCAGCGGACGCGAATCCCTCCGCCAGGCCGGCCTCGTCGCGGACGATGCGCATACCCTTGCCACCACCCCCGGCGGTCGCCTTGAGCATGACCGGATAGCCGATGCCGCGCGCCACATCGACCGCCTGATCGGCATCCTTCAGAATTTCATCGAACCCGGGGATTATGGTGACCCCGGCCTGGTCAGCCAGCCGTTTCGATTCAAGCTTGTCGCCCATCGCCTGGATGGCCTCGACGCCGGGGCCGATGAAGACCACGTCGGCCGCCGCCAGGGCCTCGGCGAAAGCGGCGTTCTCGGCCAGGAAGCCATAGCCGGGATGGACCGCCTGGGCGCCGCTCTCTTGCGCCGCCTCGACGATACGCTCGATGACCAGATAGCTCTCGCTCGACGCCGCCGGACCGATGGCGATGGCCTCATCCGCGGCGCGCACATGGGCCGCGTCGGCATCGGCCTCGGAATAGACGGCGACGCAGCGGATTCCCATGGCCTGGGCGCTGCGCATAATCCGGCAGGCGATCTCGCCGCGATTGGCAATTAGGATCTTGTCGAACATTACGACCCAAACAGCCCCATGGCGTAGGCCGCATGAACAGCCAAGGCGCCGCCCCAGCCCACAAGGGGCCAAACAAACCAAAAAATATCGGGCGTGACCATGAGATTGACCGTAAACAGCGCCCCCATCACCATGAAATAGCCGATGAGATGAAGCCCGAACCGCCGCAGGCGGCGCGCGCCGTTATCATCCTTATCCTCTGTCACAGGGGGATATTGCTGTGTTTTTTCCACGGGTTCTCTAGCTTCTTGTTCTTCAGCATGGCCAGGGCCCGGCAGATGCGGTGGCGGGTATTATGGGGCATGATGACGTCGTCGATGAAGCCGCGATGGCCGGCGATGAAGGGATTGGCGAATTTCTCGCGGTATTCCTCGGTGCGCTGCTCGATCATCTCAGGATCGTCCGCATCGGCGCGGAAGATGATTTCCACCGCCCCCTTGGGGCCCATGACGGCGATTTCGGCGCTCGGCCAGGCGTAGTTCATATCGCCGCGCAGATGCTTGGAGCTCATTACGTCATAGGCCCCGCCATAGGCCTTGCGCGTGATCACCGTGACCTTGGCCACGGTCGCCTCGGCGAAGGCGAATAGCAGCTTGGCGCCGTGTTTGATGATGCCGCCATATTCCTGGGCGGTGCCGGGCAGGAAGCCGGGCACATCGACGAAGGTGACGATGGGAATGTTGAAGCAATCGCAGAAGCGAACGAACCGCGCGGCCTTGCGCGACGAATCGATATCCAGGCAGCCGGCCAGCACCATCGGCTGGTTGGCGACGATCCCCACGGTCGAGCCTTCCATGCGGCCGAAGCCGATAATGATATTGCCGGCGTAATCGGGCTGTATCTCGAAGAAATCGCCTTCGTCCACCACCTTGGTGATCACCTCGATCATGTCGTAGGGCTGATTGGGACTGGCCGGAACCAAGGTATCCAGCGCCTCTTCGACCCGGTCCGCGCGATCGCTGGTGGGCCGCGTCGGCGGCGCCTCGCGGTTCGAGCCGGGCAGGAAATCCATGAAGCGGCGGGTCATTGCGAGGGCCTCGACATCGTTGTCGAAGGCCCGGTCGGCGACCCCCGACTTGGCGGTATGGGTTTTCGCCCCGCCGAGTTCCTCGAGACTGACCTCCTCGTGGGTCACCGTCTTCACCACCTCGGGTCCGGTGACGAACATGTAGGAGGTATCGGAGACCATGAAGATGAAATCGGTCATCGCCGGGGAATAGACAGCACCCCCGGCGCAGGGCCCCATGATGACGGAAATCTGCGGCACCACCCCGGAGGCCAGCACGTTGCGATTGAACACATCGGCGTAACCGGCCAGGGAATCGATGCCCTCCTGGATACGCGCGCCGCCGGAATCATTGAGCCCGATGACCGGCGCGCCGACCTTAAGAGCATGATCCATGATCTTGCAGATCTTGCCCGCATGGGCCCGGCTCAGGGAGCCCCCGAAGACGGTAAAATCCTGGCTGAAGACGAACACCAGGCGTCCGTTGATGGTGCCGTGGCCGGTCACCACGCCGTCGCCGGGGACCTTTTGCTCCGCCATGCCGAAATCCGTGCAGTCGTGCTCGACGAACATGTCGAACTCCTCGAAGGAGTCCTCGTCGAGCAGCGTCTCTATGCGTTCGCGCGCGGTCAGCTTGCCCTTGCCGTGCTGGACATCGATGCGCCGCTGACCGCCGCCGAGGCGCGCCGCCGCCCGTTTCGCTTCGAGCTTATCGATAATCTCTCTCATGGCGCTATCTTACCGTGATTGCACAGCTTCAGGAACCGCGCCGACTCAAACAGGCTGGCGCGCAAGCGCTCGGCTTTCTCCTGGGCTTCAGCGTCTTCACCCCAACGCTCGGCCTGAAAGCTCTCATCGATGCGGCTGAGGCGCCAGGATGTTTCAGCGTCTGTATGCCCCTCGGCCAGGGCCAGGGCGATGACCAGGGAGCCGCTGGCCGCCGTGACGCCATGGAGCGCCGCCAGGGACATGGCGTCATACCCATCGACCACGGCCCGAAGCGTCTCAAGCGCAGCCCTTTCCTGGGGCGCCGCGATCACCCCTTCGACAGCCGCCAGCCGAGCGCCGTAACGCTCGGCACACCAATCGAGCAGCGGTTGCCAGCCTTGTGCTTGGCGGTCCTTGAGGTCGGCCGGTTCGGCGGCGCGCAGGCACAACAGGTCGGTCTCGCCATAGGCGGCGATTTCATCGACCACCGCGCGGCGATGATCGGCAACCCGGTCGATGGCGGTGGCGGCAAGCCGCATGAGCGGCATGCAGTCGGGCTCGATGCGGTCACCCTGCGCCGACCACTCCTCGGCGATGGCCTCGGCGAGCGGTTCATTGGGTAGGGTCAGGGGCCGCCCCGCCGGGGTCTTCACGGTCTTGCCGTCGAGGGTGACGGTGATGCGGCCCTCAACCACGGCGGTGGCGACCTCATCGTAGACCCGTTTCACGGCGCCAGCCCTTCGATGACGCCAGGCAGGACCGCGAAACTGTCGATCACGGTCAGCGCGCCGGTGCGATGAAGCTCGGCGGTCTCGTGATAACCCCAACTGACGCCGATGGCCCGGGCGCGGGCGTTGATCGCCATCTCCATATCGAAGCTGGTGTCGCCGACCACCACGGTCTCCTCGGGCGTCACGCCGGTTTCCGCCATGGCCTGCTCCACCATGCCGGGATGGGGCTTGCTGGGCGCCCTGTCGGAGGTCTGCAGGGTGATGAAATAATCGGCGAGATCGAAGCTCTCTAACATGACATCCAGGCCACGCCGGGATTTTCCCGTGGCAATGCCCAGAAGATAGCCCGCCCCATGGAGCCCGGCGATGGCCTCAACGGCGCCGTCATACAGCGGGCTCTCGGGCTCGCCCAGGGTGCGCTGCTCCACCGATGCGCGGCGATAATCTTCCACCAGGCTGGCGCGCAAGGAGAAATTCGCCGCCGGCCACAGGGCGCCCATGGCGTAATTCAACGACAGGCCGATGGTACCGCGCACCGCCTGCGCCTCGGGCTCGGGCAGGCCGTTCATGGCGAAGGCCCGACGCATGGCGGCGACAATACTGTGCTGGCTGTCGACCAGGGTGCCGTCGCAATCGAAGAGGATGAGCCGGGGCTTCATGAGGGGGCTTCGGCGAAGGGGTCTTCGTCGTATTTGGCGTCGAAGCCCAACAGCCGCCAGGTCTCGGCCATATGGGCGGGCAGCGGCGCGGTGAGATGGAGCATGCCGCCGCCGCGCTTGGGCAGGCTCAAGGACCGGGCATGGAGATGGAGCTTCTTCGAGAACCCTCCACCGCCGAGATAGGCGTCGGCGCCGCCGTATTTGCCGTCGCCCATGATCGGCGTGCCCATGGCCGCGCAATGGACGCGAAGCTGATGGGTGCGCCCTGTCGAGGGCCTCAGCGCCAGCCACGCCGCCTGGCGGCCGACCCGGTCGATGAGTTTGAAATCGGTCACCGCGTCGAGACCCAGGGCGTCGCCGACCATGCGCTCGCCCCGTGGCCCCGGCCGCTTGCTCAGGGCGAGATCGATACGGCCCTGGTCCCGTTCCGGCTCGCCGACCACCACCGCCCAGTAGGTCTTGATCACCTCGCGGCCGCGAAACAGCCTGCCCAGCCAGGCCGCCGCCGAGACACTGCGCGCCAACACCAGCACCCCCGAGGTGTCCCGATCGAGGCGATGGACCAGACGGGGCCGCTCATCGCCTTTGTCCCCGAGCGCATCGAGCATGGCATCGAGATGGCGCACGGTCTTGCTGCCGCCCTGCACGGCAAGGCCGGACTGCTTGTCGATGGCGATGATGTCGTCGTCGCGATAGAGCACCCGGGCCCGCAATTCTTTGCTATCGGCGGCGCTGACGGGGGACCGGGAGGGGCGCCCGCTCGACTTTTCGCCGCCGAGCGGCGGGATGCGGATTAGCTGGCCGGGGCGCAGGCGTTCCTTGGCCTTTACCCGGCCGCCGTCGACGCGCACTTGCCCGGTGCGCAACAGCTTCTCCAGGCGGCCGTGACCGAGGCCTGGAAAATGCCGCTTGAACCAGCGGTCAAGGCGGATATCGGCCTCGTCGCCGGTGACCTCCCGGGTCTCGACCCGGCTTCCCGCAGATCCTGTCAAAACGCCAGTCGGACGGCGGCCATGCCGCCCATGAAGGCGGCTAAGGCAAGTCCAACAGAGGCCAGCACATAGAGCGATGCGGGCAGGACATCACCGCGGTTGAACATCACCATGACGTCGAGCGAGAAGGTCGAAAAGGTCGTGAAGCTGCCCAGGATGCCGACCACCAGGAAGGCGCGGAAATCGTTCCCCACGGTCCAGAACAGCGCCAGGCCTTCGATCAGCGCGCCGAGAAACATCGAGCCCACGATGTTGATGATCATGGTGCCGTAGGGAAACCCCAACCCCAACAGATGGCCGATCTGAATGGTCAGCAGATAGCGCGCCACCGCACCGACCGCGCCGCCGGCGGCGATTGCCAAAAGCATACTCATGACCCCTCCCCGCCTTCACCCTCTCCCGTACCGGCCCGTTTATGGCGCAGCTTGGCCCAATAGGCCAGCCGCTTGGCGACATCGCGCTCGAAGCCGCGATCCTTCGGCCGGTAGTAGATCTCGCGCGCCATCTCGTCGGGGAAATAGTCCTGGCCCGAGAAGCCGTCGGCGGCGTCGTGGTCGTATTCATAACCCTTGCCGTAGCCAATGTCCTTCATGAGCTGGGTGGGCGCGTTGAGGATATGCTTCGGCGGCATGAGGGAGCCCTTGTCGCGGGCGCTGCGCTGGGCGGCGCCGAAGGCCCGGTAGGCGGCGTTCGACTTGGGCGCGGTGGCGAGATAGACGACGCATTGGGCCAGGGCAAGCTCGCCCTCGGGGGAGCCTAGGAAATCATAGGCCTGCTTGGCGGCAAGCGCCTGGACCAACGCCTGGGGATCGGCGAGGCCAATATCCTCCGAGGCGAAACGCACCAAACGGCGGGATATGTAGAGCGGCGCCTCGCCCGCCGCCAGCATGCGCGCCAGCCAGTAGAGCGAGGCATCGCAATCGGAGCCGCGCAGGGATTTATGGAGCGCGCTGATCAGATTGTAATGACCCTCCTGGGCCTTGTCGTAGAGCGGCGCCCGTTGCTGCACCGCCTCGGCGAGACCGGCGCGGTCGAGGGATGCACCTGCCGGCATGGTCCCCACCATGGCGAAGAGCTCCTCGGCCAGATTGAGCAGATAGCGGCCATCGCCATCGGCGATCTCGCAGAGCGCCGAGCGGGCGCCGCCGTCGAGCGGCAGCTTGGCCCCCTGTTCGGCCTCGGCGCGGACAAGCAGCATCTCCAGGGCGGCGTCGTCGAGACGCTTGAGCACCAGCACCTGGGAGCGCGACAACAGGGGCGAGATGACTTCAAACGACGGGTTCTCGGTGGTCGCCCCGATGAGGATCACCGTGCCGTCCTCCACATAGGGCAGCAGACCGTCCTGCTGAGCCCGGTTGAAGCGATGGATCTCATCGACGAACAACAGGGTCCCCTGGCCCGCCTCGCGGCGCTCTCTCGCCCTGGCAAACACCTTGCGCAGGTCGGCTACCCCGGCGAACACCGCCGATAGGGCTTCAAAAGCGTGATCCGTGTGCTCCGCGATGAGCCGCGCAATGGTCGTTTTGCCGCACCCCGGCGGCCCCCACAGCACGATCGAGGCGAGGCGGCGCTCGGCGATCATACGGCCGATGGGCGCATCGGGGCCGAGAAGGTGATCCTGACCGACGACCTGGGATAGATCGGTGGGGCGCAGCCGGTCGGCAAGCGGTCGGGGCGCGTTCGATTCAAAAAGAGTCGCCATCGATACGGCCCCCAGGCCTTACAAACAGCAGTGGGGTTAAACGCTGCGGAATGGCATCCGCGGCGGACTAGGCCTAGTCCTCGGAGTCGTCCTCGTCACCCGGAACCGGCCCGGAATCGAGTCCCTTGGCGTCCTCATCGCGGTCGACCAACTCGATGACCGCGAGCGGCGCCATGTCGCCATGGCGAAACCCGGCATGCAGCACACGGGTATAACCGCCAGCGCGATCGCTGTAGCGCGGGGCGATGGTCGCGAACAGTTTTCCGGTGATCGTCTCATCGCGCAACACGGACATCGCCCGGCGGCGAGCGGAGAGATCGCCGCGCTTGCCCAGGGTGATGAGCTTTTCGACCACCGGGCGAAGCTCCTTGGCCTTGGGCAGGGTGGTGGTGATCTGCTCATGCTTGAGCAGGGCCGCCGCCATGTTGGCGAACAACGCCTTGCGATGGGATGAAGTGCGGTTAAGCTTGCGGCCGCTTAGGCGATGACGCATGGCAAGATTTCCTTGTTAAACGAGAGCCGGTTAGTAGGGCTCGTCGAGGCGCTTGGCGAGCTCCTCGACATTCTCGGGCGGCCACTCGGTAACCTCCATGCCCAGATGGAGGCTCATTTTGGTGAGGACTTCCTTGATTTCATTCAGAGACTTGCGACCGAAATTCGGGGTCCGCAGCATCTCCTGCTCGGTCTTCTGCACCAAATCGCCGATGTAGACGATATTGTCGTTCTTGAGGCAGTTAGCCGAACGCACGGAAAGTTCCAGCTCGTCGACCTTGCGCAGCAGGTTGGAATTGAAGGCCGGCACCGGCGCTTCGCTTTCGGCCTGGGCAACCCGGGGCTCTTCGAAGTTGATGAAGAGCTGAAGCTGGTCTTGCAGAATACGCGCCGCCAAGGCAACCGCGTCCTCGGGCGAAATCGCACCGTTCGTCTCGACCTTCATGGACAGCTTGTCATAGTTGGTCACCTGGCCGACGCGGGAGTTGTCGACCTTGTAGGAAACCTTCGAGACCGGGCTGAACAGCGCATCGACCGGGACCAGGCCGATAGGCGCATCCTCGGCTCGGTTCAGCGCCGCGGGCACATAGCCCTTGCCGGATTCAACGGTCATTTCCATGCTCAGCTTGGCGCCCTTATCCAGGGTGCAGATATGGTGACCGGGATCCAGCACCTCGATATCGGGGCCGGTATCAATGTCCGAGGCGGTGACCTCTCCCGGACCCGATGCCTTCAGGGTCATGCGGCGCGATCCTTCGCCATGCATGAGAAGCCCGGTCGATTTCAGATTGAGCACGAGATCGGTGACGTCCTCGCGCACACCGGAAATCGACGAAAACTCATGCAGCACGCCGTCGATCTGCACCGAGGTGATCGCCGCCCCCTGGAGAGACGATAGCAGGACACGCCTGAGCGCATTGCCCAGGGTTAATCCGAATCCCCGCTCCAACGGTTCCGCAACGATGGTCGCCACTTTGTTCGCATTGTCGCCCGCGTCGATATCGAGCTTGGAAGGCTTGATCAGTTCTTGCCAGTTCTTCTGAATCACGTACTTGACCTCACGATCGATGGGCGGAACAGTCCGCCGGGTATAAATTCAAAATGCGCGGTACCAGTACCGTGCGCCTTAAACAAAACAGCGACACGCCCAAATTAGACACGACGCCGTTTGGGCGGCCGACAGCCGTTGTGGGGAATGCGACTGACATCCTTGATGGACGTCACCGTCAATCCAACCGCCTGTAACGCGCGCAAAGCCGATTCACGACCCGAGCCGGGGCCTCTGACCTGAACTTCGAGAGTCTTCATGCCATGTTCCTGGGCCTTGCGTCCGGCGCTTTCCGCGGCCATCTGGGCGGCATAAGGGGTCGATTTGCGCGATCCCTTGAAACCCTGCCCGCCCGCCGAGGACCAGGCGATGGTATTGCCCTGAGCATCGGTGATGGTGATGATGGTGTTGTTGAACGTCGCGCTTACATGGGCGACGCCTGACGAGATATTTTTGCGTTCGCGGCGTTTGACGCGCGACGCCAGATCCTTGGCCATACCCTCTCCTATTTCTTCTTGCCGGCGATGGGCCGGGCGGGACCCTTGCGGGTGCGGGCGTTGGTGTGTGTCCTTTGGCCGCGAACCGGCAGGCCGCGGCGATGGCGCACACCCCGATAGCACCCCATGTCCATCATCCGTTTGATGTTCATCGCGGTGGAGCGCCTGAGGTCGCCCTCAACCACGTAGCCGCTGTCGATGGCTTCGCGGATCAGGATGATCTCGGCTTCGGCCAGTTCGTTGACCCGGCGCTCGCGCGGCAGGCCGACCGTCTTGCAGATTTCGAGCGCCTTAACGCGTCCGATGCCGAATATGTAAGTCAAGGCGATCTCGACACGCTTGTTGGTGGGTATGTTGACGCCAGCTATACGGGCCACGGCTAGTTCTCCTTAATCATGACAAGACGCGCCTGATTCGCGACGAAAGCATGCGGGTCGTCTATCCCGATGACCGCATTGAAACTATGATGGGGGCGGAGCGCGATTATAGAAAAATAAGACATACAGTCAATCGTCTCCGTGCCCATTGATGGCGGATTTAATCTGCTTGGTGACCGCGTCGATACCTTTCATGCCATCGACGCTGACAAGCCTGTTCTGAGCCTCGTAATAAGGCAGCAAAGGCGCTGTCTGCCCGTAATAGACTTCGAGGCGCACGGCCACGGCCTCCGCGTTGTCGTCACTGCGCCGGCTGAATTGAATACCGCCGCAAATGTCGCAAACATTGTCGTCCTTAGGACGATTGAATTGATCGTGATACGCGGTGCCGCAATCGGCACAGGAATACCGCCCCGCGATCCGCTCGGTCAGTTTTTCATCGTCGACCCTGATCTCCACGATGTGATCGATTTTCATGTCTTTTTCGGCGAGCACCTTATCGAGGGAATCCGCTTGGTTGAGGGTGCGCGGAAACCCATCGAGAATGAACCCTTTGGAACATTCCGGTTGGGCTATCTTCTCGGAGACGATGGCAACAACGATATCGTCTGATACATACTCGCCAGCGTCCATTACGGCCTTGGCCTGGCGACCGATTTCGGTGCCTTCCTCGACAGCTTGGCGCAGCATATCGCCGGTCGAAAGCTGCACCAAATTATAGGCAGCGGCGATACGCTTAGCTTGAGTTCCCTTGCCGGAACCTGGGGGGCCCATGAAGATCAAATTCACCCGCGCCTTCCCCGGAGCTTGGATTTCTTGATCAAGCCTTCGTACTGATGCGCCAGTAGATGGGAATGAATCTGCGCCACCGTATCCATGGTGACCGAGATGACGATGAGCAGCGAGGTGCCACCGAAGAAGAAGGGTAGTGAGAATTTCGCACTGAGAAATTCGGGAAGCAGCGCAACCGCCGTGAGATAGGCCGCGCCGACCACGGTCAGCCGCGTCAGCACATAATCAAGGTATTCGGCGGTATTCTTACCCGGCCTTATGCCGGGAATAAAGCCGCCGTTCTTCTTGAGATTCTCGGCTGTATCCTCGGGATTGAAGACGATCGACGTATAGAAGAAGCAGAAAAAGATGATGCCGATCGCATACATCGATATGAAAAGCGGCTGGCCGCGACCGAGATGCGTGGTGATCAAGGATAGCCACTCGGGCCCCTGGCCGGCGGCGTTGAACCCGGCGACGGTGATCGGCAGCAACAGGATCGAGCTGGCGAAGATCGGCGGAATGACGCCCGCGGTATTGAGCTTCAAGGGCAGATGCGAACTCTCGCCGCCAAACATGCGCTGGCCGACCTGACGTTTCGGATACTGCACCACGATGCGCCGTTGGGCGCGTTCGATGAAGACGATGAAGGTCACCACGACGATGACCATGACGATGAGGAAGAGAATGAAAACGGTCGACAGCGCCCCGGTGCGCCCGAGCTCGAGGGTGCCGGCGATGGCGCTCGGCAATTGGGCGACGATGCCGGAGAAGATAATCAGCGAAATTCCGTTGCCGACGCCGCGCGCGGTAATCTGCTCGCCCAGCCACATCAGGAAGACCGTGCCGCCGGTCAGGGTGACGACGGTGGTGAAGCGGAAGAAGAAACCGGGCTCGATCACCGCGGAGCCCACCGAGCCGGCCATGCCTTCGAGGCCGACGGCGATGCCGTAGCCCTGAAGCGCCGCCAACAGCACCGTGCCGAACCGGGTGTACTGATTGATCTTCTTGCGCCCCGCCTCGCCCTCTTTCTTGAGCTGAGCGAGTTTCGGCGACACGGTCGTCATGAGCTGCATGATGATCGACGCCGAGATGTAGGGCATGATGTTCAGCGCAAAGATTGTCATGCGCTCCAGGGCGCCGCCGGACAGCATGTTGAACATGTCCAGGATGCCGCCGGACGTCTGCTTGAACACGTCTTCGAGAATGCTCGGATCGACACCCGGAATGGGAATATAGGTTCCCAGCCGGTAAATGATCAGCGCAAAGACCGTGAACCACAGGCGCTTCTTGAGTTCCGTCGCCTTGGAAAGGGCGCCGAAATTCATATTGGCGGCAAGCTGTTCGGCGGCTGATGCCATCGCGGTCTACTCCTGTTCCTCACTGGCCGCGCCAGCTTGGCCAGGGGAGCGCTCGTCTTCCTGGGAATCCTCGACTGTCTCGGCCTTCTGAGCCTTCTGAGCCTTCTGAGCCTTCTTGGACTTCTTAGCCTTCTTGTCTTTCTTCGACTCCTTGGGCGGCGCGGCCTCGGGCATAACCACCTTGCCACCGGCCTTCTCGACGGCGGCCACAGCGGACTTCGATGCGCCTTCAACATGGATCGTCAAGGCGGCCTTGAGCTCACCCCGTGCCAGCAGACGCAGACCATTGGCGTTGTCGCGCACCAGTCCGATAGCGTTCAGGGCGGCGCGGTCGACGGGCTTCTTGGCCGCCAGCTTGCCGTCGTCGACGGCCTTCTGCAGGCTGTCGAGATTGACGATCTCGAAATGCTTGCGAAACAGATTGTGGAAGCCGCGCTTGGGCAGGCGGCGATAGAGCGGCATCTGGCCGCCCTCGAAGCCATTGATGGACACGCCGCTACGCGATTTTTGCCCCTTCGTGCCCCGTCCCGAGGTCTTGCCCTTGCCGGAACCAATGCCGCGGCCGACGCGGGTGCGTGCCTTGCGGGCGCCCGGGTTATCGGAGAGTTCGTTGAGGTTCATGGTAACCCTTTCCCAACGCCCATACGGGCGTCCGCGCCGCTATTCGGCGTCTACGATCCGCACAAGATGCGGAATTTTATTGATCATGCCGCGCACCGAAGCCGTATCTTCGAGCTCGCGAGTGCGGTGCAGCTTATTCAGGCCGAGGCCGATGAGGGTCTGACGCTGATCCTTCTGGCGCCCGATGGGGCTGCCGATCTGGGTGACGCGGAGCGTCTTGGTCGATGATGTCGTCGCCATGATGAAACCCCTACGCCTTCGCTGCCGGCGAAGCGGCGGAATCCACACCGCGGCGGCTGACGATTTCGCTGACCTTCTTGCCGCGCTTGGCGGCGATAGCGCGCGGCGAATTCAGCTTGGCCAGGGCGTCGAAGGTCGCGCGCACCATATTGTATGGGTTTGAGCTACCGATCGATTTGGTCACCACATCCTGAACCCCGACGGTCTCGAACACGGCGCGCATGGGCCCGCCGGCGATAATGCCGGTGCCTGGCGGGGCGGCGCGAAGCACGACATAGCTGGCGCCGAAGCGACCGGTAATGTCGTGATGCAGGGTGCGGCCTTCACGCAGCGCCACACGGATCATCTGGCGCTTCGCCGCCTCGGTGGCCTTGCGGATCGCCTCGGGAACCTCGCGCGCCTTTCCCTTGCCGAAACCGACCCGGCCCTTGGTATCGCCGACGACGACCAACGCCGCGAAGCCGAAACGGCGGCCGCCCTTGACCACCTTGGCGACGCGGTTGATGCCGACCAACTTGTCGACGAGATCGCTATCCTCGGCGTTGCGCTTGTCGAAATATGCCATGAATGCTGCCTTTACTGCATCTTAGCTAGAATGAAAGCCCGCCCTCGCGGACGGCGTCCGCCAGGGATTTTACCCGTCCGTGAAACAGATAACCGCCGCGGTCGAACACCACTTCGGTGACGCCCGCTTCAATCGCCCGCTTGGCGATCAGCGTACCGACCTGCTCCGCGGCCGCCTTGTCGGCGCCGCCCTTAAGCTTGCCTTTCAATGATTCATCGAGGGACGATGCCGCCGCCAGGGTCACGCCCTTGGCATCGTCGATGACCTGCGCATAAATATGGCAGTTCGATCGGAAAACCGACAGACGGGGCCGATCACCCGAGAGCTTTTTCAGTCTGGTACGGACCCGCCGCTTACGGCGGTCATAGAGGTGTTTAGTAGATTTCATGAGCCCATCGCCTACTTTTTCTTGCCTTCCTTGCGCCGGACCCATTCGCCGACGTAGCGGATTCCCTTACCCTTATATGGTTCGGGTTTGCGGAATTTGCGAATTTCAGCCGCGACCTGACCGACACGCTGGCGGTCGATGCCCGAGACAGCGATCTGAGTCGGCTTCTCGCACTCGATCTTGATGCCTTCCGGCATGGCAAATTCGATATCGTGGCTGTAGCCGAGCTGCAGGGTCAGGGTCTTGCCGGCGACCGACGCGCGGTAACCGACGCCCAGTATTTCCAACTCGACCTTGAAGCCTTCCGTAACGCCGGTGACCATATTATCGATGATGCTGCGCGACGTTCCCCACATGGAACGGGCGCGCTTGCCGTTATTGATCGGTTTCACCGTCACCTGCCCATCGCCGACGCCGATTTCGACATCGTCCGTGAGCCTGACGGAGAGCTCCCCGAGCTTTCCCTTGACCTTGACCAGTTGGCCGACGACGGCGACATCGACGCCGCTCGGAATGACCACTGGATGTTTGCCTACACGAGACATCTTTACGCTCCCAAAGGCTCTAGAATACGCGACACAAGACTTCGCCGCCGACATTGGCGATCCGCGCTTCGCTATCCGACATGACGCCTTGCGGCGTCGACAGGATCGAAATGCCGTGGCCGTTGTAGATGGTCGGCAGATCCTTGATCGACGAATAAACCCGGCGGCCGGGTTTGGAGACCCGGCTGATCTCGCGGATCACCGGCTCGCCTTCGTGATATTTCAGCTCGATCGACAGTTCCGGCTTGCCCTCGTTTTCTTCAAACTGGGTATAGCCGCGAATGTAGCCTTCGCGCTGCAAGACATCGAGCAGGTTGGCGCGCAGCTTCGACGCCGGGCTATTGACCGCCGCCTTGTGCGCTCGTTGGCCGTTGCGGATACGGGTCAGCATGTCCCCGATGGGATCGGTCATCATGGTGCCGTCCCCCCTACCAGCTCGACTTCACGACGCCGGGAATATATCCCGCCGAGGCGAGCTCCCGAAGCGCGATGCGCGACATGCGAAACTTGCGGTAAAACCCACGTGGACGTCCGGTAATTTCGCATCGATTCCTCACTCTTATCTTGGCCGAATTACGCGGCAGCGCGGCGAGCTTGAGCCGCGCGGCAAAACGCTCCTCCTGAGGCAAGGCCGAATCATTCGCCGTCGCCTTGAGCGCCGCGCGTTTGGCGGCAAACTTCGCCACCAGCTTCCGACGCCGCTTGTTTTTTTCGATGGAACTTTTCTTCGCCATGAACGAGACCTCTCGTTAATCCGATGTCTTGTCGGTCGAATCACCTGACCGGCCGGGGAAGGGCATTTCAAACCCCGCGAGCAACGCCTTGGCTTCCTCGTCGGTTTTCGCCGAGGTCACAATGACGATGTCCATCCCGCGGATGGTGTCGATTTTGTCGTAGTCAACTTCCGGAAACACAATCTGCTCCGTCAGCCCCAGGGCGTAATTTCCACGCCCGTCGAAACTCTTTTCCGAGACCCCCCGGAAATCACGCACCCGCGGCAGCGCAATGGTGATCAGGCGGTCAAGGAAGTCATACATCTGCTCGCGCCTGAGCGTCACCTTGCAGCCGATCGGCATGCCTTCACGCAGCTTGAAGACCGATACCGAACGCTTGGCGCGGATGACGATGGGTTTGCGGCCGGTGATCGCCGTCATGTCGGCCACCGCCGCCGAAATCACCTTGCTGTCACCCGTCGCTTCGCCAACACCCATGTTGACGATGATTTTTTTGACCTTGGGGACCTGCATGGGGTTCTTGTAGTCGAACTGCTTTTGCAGTTCGCCCTTGACGACATTGTCGTAATGCTCACGTAAGCGCGAAGCCATGATGTTGTTCCTTCTGCTCCGGGCCTAGACGTCTATCACTTCGCCCGAGAGCTTGGCGTAGCGCACTTTGCGTCCGTTCTCGAGGGTGCGATATCCGACGCGGGTCGGTTTATCCAGCTTGGGATCGACGTGGGCGACATTCGAGACATGGAGAAAGGCTTCCTTCTGGATGATGCCGCCGGGACCGGCGGCCGTCGGCCGGGTATGCTTTTTGATCATGTTGACGCCCTGGACAAGAACCCTGCGGGTCGCCGGCACGACCTTGAGCACGTCGCCCTTCTTGCCCTTGTCCTTGCCGGAGATGACGATCACCTCGTCGCCCTTTTTGATGCGCATCTTGGGTCTGGTCGATGATTTGCCAGCCATTACAGAACCTCCGGCGCGAGGCTGATAATTTTCATGAACTTCTTGGCGCGCAGCTCGCGGGTGACCGGGCCGAAGATACGGGTGCCGATGGGCTCGCCCTGGGGCGACAGCAGCACCGCGGCGTTGCGGTCAAAGCGGATGGCGGAGCCGTCGGGACGGCGGATTTCCTTCCGCGTGCGCACGATGACCGCATGGTGGACATCGCCCTTCTTGACCTTGCCGCGCGGAATGGCGTCCTTCACCGACACCACGATGACATCGCCGACTCCGGCGGTCATGCGCTTGGACCCGCCCAGCACCTTGATGCACTGCACCCGCCGTGCGCCTGAATTATCGGCGACGTCGAGGTCGGTTTGCATCTGAATCATAGTCTGTTCCTCTTATCCGTGCGGCCCTAAGACCGTCACGCCGTATCCGTAATGACTTCCCAGGTCTTTCTCTTGGAGAAAGGCCGGGCTTCGCGAATGGTAACCTTGTCGCCCGCGCTGAAGCGGTTGTCCTCGTCATGGGCCGCGTACTTCTTCGAGCGACGGATGAATTTCTTATACTTGGGATGCATGACCCGGCGTTCGACCCGCACGATTACGGTCTTGTCGCCGCCGGCCGTCACCACGACCCCTTGGAGTACTCGTTTCGGCATAGTCGCCCTCCTCAGGACGCGATCCGGGTCAGCGCCCGGATGGTTGTCTTTATGCGCGCGATATCGCGGCGCACCTGGCCGACCCGCGCGGTGTTTTCGAGCTGGCCGGTCGCCTTCTGGAAGCGCAGATTGAACGCCTCTTTCTTGAGCGTCATCAGCTCGGTCTTCAGCTCATCGGGGCTTTTCGCCCGCAACTCCTCGGCTTTCATAACCTTAAGCCTCCTCGCGCGTGATAAAGCGCGTCGCCATGGGCAGCTTAGCGGCGCCCAGGGCAATCGCGTTCTTGGCAAGATCGTGCGGCACGCCGTCGACCTCGAACATCACCCGGCCCGGCTTGACCCGGCACATCCAGTATTCGGGCGAGCCCTTGCCCTTGCCCATGCGCACTTCGGCCGGTTTGGTGCTGACCGGCACGTCGGGGAAAATGCGGATCCACACCCGGCCGGCGCGCTTGAGGTGGTGGGTGATCGCCCGCCGCACGGCCTCGATCTGGCGTGAGGTGATCCGCCCCGGCGCCATCGCCTTGAGACCATAGGCGCCGAAATTAAGCTCGGTCCCGCCCTTGGCGTTGCCGTGAATACGCCCCTTGTGGGCCTTGCGGTATTTCGTCCGTTTCGGGCTCAGCACTTTAGTTTCTCCCGCCGGTCTGCTGTTCCTGGATACGCTTGTCCTGGGCCATGGGGTCGTGTTCCATGATCTCGCCCTTGAACACCCATACCTTGACGCCGCAGGTGCCGTAGGTGGTGTGTGCCGCGATCAGCCCGTAATCGATGTCGGCGCGCAGCGTATGCAGGGGCACCCGGCCCTCGCGATACCACTCGGTGCGCGCGATCTCGGCGCCGCCGAGGCGGCCGCCGCAATTGATCCGGATGCCCTGGGCGCCGAGGCGCATGGCCGACTGCACGGCGCGCTTCATGGCGCGGCGGAAGCCGATACGGCGCTCGAGCTGCTGGGCGATATTCTCGGCGACCAGTTGCGCGTCGATCTCGGGCTTGCGAATCTCGATGATATTGAGATGGACCTCCGACTTGGTCATCTTCGAGAGTTCCTTGCGCAAGCGTTCGATATCGGCGCCCTTCTTGCCGATCACCACGCCGGGCCGGGCCGTGTGAATGGAAATGCGCGCCTTCTTGGCGGGACGTTCAATCACCACCTTGCTGACCCCGGCCTGAGCCAGACGCTTCTTGAGGTAATTGCGCAGCCTGATGTCCTCATGGAGCAGGTCGGCATATTCGCTGTCGGCGTACCAGCGGGAATCCCAGGTTCGGTTGATTCCCAACCGCAGACCGATCGGGTTAACTTTTTGACCCATTAGAGCGACTCCTCGCGTTCGCGGACAACAACGGTCAAATTGCTGAAAGGTTTAAATATTCTAGCGGTACGGCCGCGCGCCCTGGGGCGCCAGCGCTTGAGCACCATGGCGCGGCCCACGGTCGCCTCGGCGATATAGAGACGGTCGACATCCAGATCGTGATTGTTCTCGGCGTTGGCCACCGCCGACTGCACGATTTTGCGCACGTCGCCGGCGATGCGGCGCTTGGAGAAGGCGAGCTGGCTAAGGGCGTCCTCGACCGAATGGCCGCGAATGCTCTCGGCAACCAGATTGAGTTTCTGCGCGCCGATCCGCAAGGTGCGGCCGACAGCCATGGCCTCGTTATCGGCCAGGCGGCGCGGCGTTGATGATTTACCCATGACGACTAAACCCTCTTCGACCGCTTGTCGGCGACATGGCCGTGATACGTACGGGTCGGCGAAAACTCACCCAGCTTGTGGCCGACCATATTCTCGGTGACCAACACGGGGATGAATTTTCGGCCGTTGTGGACGCCGAAAGTGAGGCCGACAAACTGCGGCAGAATGGTCGAGCGACGCGACCAGGTACGAATCACCTCTTTGCGCCCCGACGCACGGGTTTTCTCCGCTTTTTTCAACAGGTAACCGTCAACAAACGGTCCCTTCCATACCGAACGGGCCAAATCGTTGCTCCTACTTTTTCTTGCGCCGGCGGCGCAAAATCATGGAATCGGTCGCCTTGTTCGACCGCGTCCGCTTGCCTTTGGTCGGCTTGCCCCAGGGCGAGACCGGGTGACGTCCGCCTGATGTGCGGCCCTCGCCGCCGCCATGGGGATGATCGACCGGGTTCATGGCGACGCCGCGCACGGAAGGGCGCTTGCCCAGCCAGCGATTGCGGCCCGCCTTGCCGATATTGATATTCTGATGGTCCGGATTCGAGACCGCGCCCACCGTCGCCATGCATTCGGCGCGAACCATGCGCTGCTCGCCGGAGCCGAGCCGCAACAGGGCATAGCCGGCATCCTTGCCGATAAGCTGGGCATAAGCGCCGGCCGAACGGGCGATCTGCCCGCCCTTGCGCGGCTTCATCTCGATATTATGGATCACGGTGCCGACCGGGATATTCTGCATGGGCATGGCGTTGCCCGGAATGATATCGACCTTCTCGCCCGAGATCACCGTGGCCCCGACCTCAACCCGCTGGGGGGCCAGAATATAGGACAGCTCGCCGTCCTCGTAGCGAATCAGCGCGATGAAGGCCGAACGGTTGGGGTCGTACTCAAGCCGCTCAATGGTCGCCGGCATGTCGTATTTCTGACGCTTGAAATCGACAATACGATAGCGCCGCTTATGGCCGCCACCGCGTCGGCGCTGGGTGATGCGGCCGTGATTGTTGCGCCCACCGGATTGGCTGAGGCCCTCGATGAGAGCCTTGATGGGCTTGCCCTTCCACAGACCGGAGCGGTCGACCAGAACGAGTTCGCGCTGGGACGGCGTGGTTGGCTTGAAAGATTTGAGGGCCATGACTAGATCCCCGTCGTGATGTCGATGGATTGGCCCTCGGCGATGGTGACGATCGCTTTCTTGTAAGCGGCTCGTTTGCCGAGGCGGCCTCTGAAGCGCTTGACCTTGCCGCGCATATTGATGGTGTTCACCTTGGTCACGGTGACCCCGAACAGCTCTTCGATGCCACTCTTGATCTCGATTTTGGTGGAGTCGCGCGCGACCCGGAAGGTGAACTGATTATTCTCGGAGCCTGCGGTCGATTTCTCCGTGATCCAGGGCGCCAGGATGACGTCGTATTTGCGTTCCGGGTTCATTTCAGGCGCGCCTCCAGATGTTCGACGGCGGCGCGGGTGAGAACCAGCGTATCGCAGCGCAGGATGTCATACACATTAGCGCCTTGATGGGGCAGCACATCAATGCCGACCAGATTGGCGGCGGCGCGGTGGAAATTGGCGTCGACCTCGGGGCCGTCGATAAACAGCGCCTTCGACAGGCCGAGTTTTTCGATCACGGCGGCGAGGCTCTTGGTCTTGGGCGTTTTAAGAGATGCCGCATCGACCACAATCAGCTTGCCGCTGGCCTGTTTCGACGACAACGCCGTCTTGAGGGCCAATTTGCGGACCTTCTTCTGAAGACCGTGGCTGTGATCGCGGACCACCGGGCCGAAGGTGGTGGCGCCGCCACGGAACTGGGGCGCCTTGCGGGTGCTGTGACGCGCGCGGCCCCCGCCCTTCTGGTTGCTGATCTTGCGGGTCGAGCCGTTGATCTCGTTGACGACCTTGACCTTATGGTTGCCCGACCGCCGTTTGGCGAGCTGCCAGTTGACCATGCGATGGAGGATATCGGCGCGCTCGGGAAGGCCGAAAACCGCCTCGGAAAGCTCGATATCGCCGGCGCTCTTATTGTCGAGCGTTGTGACCTTGCACTTCACCGCGCTCACTCCTTTTCCTTGGTCGGGGTTTCGGCATCAGCCTCGGCGTCGCCCTCGGACATGCTTTCGGCTTGCGGAGCCTCCACGGCTTCGGCTTCGGCCTGGGGCTCGGCAGCCGCTTCGACTTCAACCTCGGCTTCGGCGACCGCCTCTTCTTCCTCGGGCGCCTCGGCGGGATCGCCGATCAGGCCGGCGGGGAAAGGCGCTTCATCCGGCCGCGCGTGCTTTACGGCGTCCGAGACCAGAACATAGCCGCCTTTCGAGCCGGGCACCGCGCCCTTGACGAGAATCAGGTTGCGGTCGGTATCGACTTCGATGATCTCCAGATTCTGCGTGGTGTTGCGCTCATCTCCCATATGGCCGGACATTTTCTTGCCTTTGAAGACGCGGCCGGGATCCTGGCACATGCCCGTCGAGCCGGCCGCCCTGTGGGACAGGGAAACGCCGTGGGTAGCGCGTTGACCGGAGAAATTATGGCGCTTCATGACGCCGGCATGTCCCTTGCCGATGGAGGTGCCGCAAACATCGACATACTGGCCCGAAACATAATGCTCGACCGACAGGGTGGCGCCGACCTCAAGCATGGCGTCGGGCGAGACGCGGAACTCGACGACCTTGAATTTGGGTTCGACCTTGGCCTTGGCGAAATGTCCGCGCATCGCCTTGCTGACATTCTTGGTCTTGGGCTTGCCGAGACCGAGCTGCACGGCGCTATAGCCGTCGCGCTCATCGGTCCGCGTTGCGATCACCTGGCAGTCGTCCATGCGGAGCACAGTGACCGGCACATGGAGACCGTCCGCGTTGAACACGCGGGTCATTCCCAGTTTTTTAGCGATGACGCCGGAACGCATGGTTTCGGTCCCCTAAAGCTTGATCTCGATATCGACGCCGGCGGCGAGGTCGAGCTTCATTAGCGCGTCCACGGTCTGCGGCGTCGGATCGATGATGTCCAAGAGGCGCTTATGGGTGCGGATCTCGAACTGTTCACGTGATTTCTTATCGATGTGCGGCGAGCGCAGCACGGTAAACTTCTCAATCCGGGTCGGCATGGGGATCGGTCCCCGCACCCGCGCGCCCGTGCGCCGGGCGGTATCGACGATCTCGCTCGTTGATTGATCGAGAACGCGATGATCGAACGCCTTCAATCTGATCCGGATATTCTGATTGTTTAAAGCCATGATCTGCGTACTTTCCGTTTACTCGACTATTTCGGTGACGACGCCGGCGCCGACGGTGCGGCCACCTTCGCGGATGGCGAAACGCAGGCCCTCGTCCATGGCGATCGGCGCGATCAGCTTGACCGTCATGGTCACATTGTCGCCC
>ERZ813253.41-NODE-41-length-53261-cov-13.471882_pt1 | contig 53261 bp, 48 predicted proteins | sample MGYA00520893_ERZ813253 | MGnify/ENA primary metagenome ERZ813253 (study PRJEB31669, sample SAMD00080414) | marine metagenome | biome: oceanic hadal pelagic zone biome; feature: marine hadalpelagic zone; material: sea water | place: Pacific Ocean:Izu-Bonin Trench...
TTTTGAATGAACTAATCGGAGATAGTTCAGAAGGCATTGCCGGCGATGTGAATAATGACGGCCTCATCAACATACTGGATGTGATTCAAACGGTGAATATTATTTTAGGTGCCAACCCAAACCCCACCGATTACGAACTCTGGGCAGCTGATATGAACCAGGATGGCAATATTGATATTCTGGATATCGTGCTCATAGTGAATACGATATTGGGGTAACGTATTGGATTGGCACAATGTTTATCCGCCTATGGCGGGCATTGTGCTCCAATAAATTGTCTCTCATTTAAAAACCTCTTACCAAATTCCCCTTAGAACATTGTAAATTTCTCAGTTATCCCATACCAAAGTCAATTATAAATGAATGGAAAGGAATATCAGATGATTAAAACCCTGTACACAGCAGCCAATGCCCCGGAGGCCCATTTAATCAAGGGGTTGCTCGAGCAGTCAGGTATTGAAGTTTCATTAGCCGGTGAGAGTCTCACCATAGGAATAGGGGGCCTACCCATTGATGCTGCCCAGGTTGAAGTTAAGGTGAATGAAGATCAATTTGAGGAAGCGGTGAAAATTATTAAAGAGTACGAAGATAAAATGCTGGGGGATGATGAAGAGAATTCACAATGGGAGTGTAAAAATTGCAGTAAGATGAATCCAGCCTCTTTCGGAATCTGCTGGAATTGTCAGAATGAAAAGTGATTAGGGTTATTGTGTAGTGGCACAATGGATTGTGCCACTACAATTTAATCAAATTCAATTTTAATTCACCATCAACACCGGGCAGTTGGCACGTTGTGCAGTGTGGATGGGTTTACTGCCAAATATAAATTTTAGGATTTCATTCCCTTTAGCTTTACCCATAATAATGATATGATCCTCACCTGCTTCATCCACAAACACATCCACTGGATTTCCACTAAGTAATTTAGACTCAAAGGGGATTTTCCCCCGCTTCAAATAGCGCTCGGCCCAAGTGTGGGCGTTCCGGTAGCCCTTGCCAAAAAAGGAAGTCTTGCTCACAGTTACTGAAATGACATCCGCATCAAACTGTTTTGAGATTCGTGTACTTAAAATAACTGCCCGCTTGGTTGCCCGTGAATCATCAACGCAGAGCAGTATTTTATAATCCCAACTGGGCTTGAAATTTTTCACAAAGAAAATACTGGTATCCAGAAATTGAGCCATTTTGTGAGTCATACGTTTTCGTCTGGGAAAACCCATAATGGCAATGTCAAATTCCCCGTGTTTGACTTCATTATTCAGCTCTGATAATAGGTCCCCCTCCCGAAGCACCAGGCGGATTTGATAGTTGGTTGTTTTAGGAAGCACCATTCGAATCCGCCCCTTTTCTTCTACCAGATTTTCAATATTAAACTCGGAGTCCGGAGCAAAGCCCTTTTCTTTGAGAATGTTAAATGCCCATTCCAAAACTTCTAAACCAGGATGATGAATATTCCATTCAGAAAGAGTTTGGCGAGCAAGATTTACATCTCCTTCAATGAGCGCCCTGGACTGTTTGCCAATATAACAAATGGTTAAGTCCGCAGAAAATCCCTCTGCAATTTTACAGCCAATCTCCAGAATATTCTTAGATTCATCTGTGGTATTTTTTAGTGCGATGAGAAATTTCATAATAATTATTTCCTATTTAAAATTTGTAAAGCCAATGATAAGAGGCCAATAAAATTTGTAAAGCAATAACAGGGTAATGGTTGACATTATAGCCATGCGCCAGCCTGCTTTTAGAAAATCAGTCATTTTTACTAAACCCGAAGAATAAATGATCATACAGGCAGGAGCTGCGATAGCTGAAAAATAACCAAATGCCGATGAGATAGCTGTGGTCATACCCATATAAGCAGGATCACCCCCCATACTCAAGGTAATGGGTCCCAACACCGCCACAGTCCCGCTGGAGCTCATGATATTTGACAAAAGCATAGTGAGAAAAATATTCAGTATATAGGGAATCATAGTAAATTGATCAATTAATGGGGAAAATAGGCTCATGAGTGAATTTCCAATCCATAGAGCAGTACCGGTGTTTTTCATCTGCACACCCAGAGAAATAGTGCCGGCAAAAAGGAGAATTACCCCCCAGTTAGTATTTTGGCTCACCTGCTTCCATTCTACCAATCCCGTTGCCATGTATAAAAATGCACCGCCAATAGCGATTATTCCTAAGCCATACTGCTCATTGAGGAAAATCCAGCAGAGAAACACAATAACGAAAATCAGGATAGTCAAAAATTCGTTGCCGGTGATTTTCCCTTTATGCGCTACCTGAATTTTAAGGCGGCGGATAGCCGTATCCATTCGGTTGAATTCGGGTTTGAAAGCCATTTGGAGAAGAAAGGTTGTGCTGAGCATTCCAATTATCACCATGGGATAGGCCATAATAATCCATTGAAAATAGGTAAGTGTCAGCCCACTATCGGTAATTGCGCGCCAGTATTCCAGCATGATGGCATTTCGCGCTCCCCCTGATGGTGTGCCAATACTACCCACCGTTGATCCATAGGCAATACTGAACAGAATCAGCGCGGTCAAATTGGGAATAGGTTTGTTTTTCCCACAGTTTCGCACCAGTGAAAGTCCCACCGGCAGCATCATTGCCACCACCGTATGTTCTCCAATAAAGGATGAGAGCAATGCCGAAACACAGGTGAATCCCAACACGATATTTTTTACTTTATTTCCGGTGAGGCGGATTATTCCTAATGCTAATCGCGTATCCAGCCCTTGATGAACAATTGCCACAGCCATCATGAGCGAACCCATAATAAAAAATACAGAATCATTCATATAGGAATTTGCAACTTCTACTGGAGAAGCAATATGAAATACCACCTCCAAAACTGCGATGAGCAAGGCAACAGCCGGCAGTGGAACGGGCTCGGTAATGATAAGGGAAATGACAATGATACACAGAATTAATGTTCGGTATCCCGCAATGGAGATTCCATCAGGGTATGGCAATTGGTACATAACCACACCAAGGAAAGCAATGATTATAAGCCAGCGTTTCTGTTGAGCCCAAAAAAGTAAATTACGGATTAGGTCATTGGGTAATCTCATTTGGACAAGGAATAATTGTAATTTAAAATATAAATTAACAGGAAATTAAGATTTACATAATTATTTATTTTATAGTTAATAATGAGACTTTTTGTATTAAGGATAACCAATTTAGGAGAAATAAATTATCTAAATGCTGATATCCCTGTGATATCCTGCCCTAAAATCAGGGTATGCATGTCGAACGTGCCTTCATAGGTGTAGACAGATTCCATATTCATGAGATGCCGCATGATGGGGTATTCACCGGAGATTCCATTGGCGCCATGGAGTTCCCGGGCAAGTTTTGCGCATTCCCGAGCCACCCAGGTATTGTTGCGTTTCAGCATGGAAATCTGCTGAGGTGTGACGGTGCCGGCATCTTTGTTTTTTCCTACATGATAAGCCAGAAGCTGACCTTTGGTAATTTCGGTGAGCATCCACACCAGTTTTTCCTGAACCAGTTGAAAGGAGCCAATAGGTTTTTGGAATTGAATGCGTTCTTTGGCATATTTAAGGGAAGCTTCATAAACTGCCATTGCACATCCAATTGCACCCCAGCCAATTCCATAGCGCGCCTGACTCAAACAGCTGAGAGGTCCTTTTAATCCTTCTACGCCGGGGAGCAAGTTTTCTTCCGGTACAAATACATCCTGTAAAATCAGTTCCGAAGTAACGGATGCCCTTAGGGACCATTTATGTTTCATCTCCGGAGTAGAAAACCCTTTCATTCCTTTCTCAACCAGAAAGCCCCGCACCACCTCGTCTTCTGTTTTTGCCCAGACAACAGAAATATCCGCATTGCTTCCATTGGTGATCCACATTTTATTGCCATTGATTAAAAAGCCCCCATCCACTTTTTTTGCCAATGTTTTCATGCTTCCGGGGTCTGAACCACTATCTGGTTCCGTCAAACCGAAACTACCGATTGCATCTCCTTTTGCTAAAAGTGGAAGCCATTTCCCCCTTTGTACGTCACTGCCAAAGGCATGAATGGGATACATGACCAGGGAACTCTGCACGGAAATAAAGGAGCGGATAGCGGAATCTCCCCGTTCGATTTCCTGACATACCAATCCATAAATGATATTGTTCATACCACCACCGCCATCTTCCTTTGGAAGGTTTATTCCAAAGAATCCCATGTTTGCAATCTTGTGTGTGAGACTATCAGGAAAGGTTCCATTTTCAAAATATTCATCAATAATGGGAATTATTTCCTTATCCACAAATTTCCGTGTGGATTGTTGAACCATGATTTCATTTTCTGATAAATGGCTGGATAAATCTAAATAGTCAAGTCCGGCAAGTTTCATTAAAATTAATTATTAATTGGGGAGTAATTTAACAGGCAGTAAGAGTTAGATAAAATTGAAACTCAAGAATTATTTATTACATGAGCAAAAAACATATTCCTGTTCAAACTATTTTAGATAATGATGCCGTTGAAAAAATTATAGCCTGGGCGGATAAAAACCCAATAATTTCAGATTTGGTAGAATTTCTTTCATTTGAATTTCAAATTGATATTACATCCGATTTGGATATTGTAAAGGGGTATGAACGGGACAGCTCTAACATAACCGGGAATGCAGAAGTTCTCTGCCGTCCGGTAAATGAACTGGAATGTGCATTAGTTCTACGCTGCTGCCAGATGGCTAAAATTCCTTTGACAATTTCGGCTGGTCGAACCAATCTAACGGGTAGCGCCACACCGGAAGGTGGTTTAATTCTCTCAATTGAAAAAATGACCCAGCCAAGAGTGACGGTTGATATTGAATCAAAAATACTCACCACTCCAGTAGGAATTTATCTGGAAGACATGCGGAAAGAAGCATTGACCCAATCGAATAATAAATTGCATTATCCGGTAGATCCCACCAGCCGAAAGGAAGCCATGGTTGGCGGCACCCTGTCTTGTAATGCCTCTGGTTTTATTCCGGGACCTGCAGGATCCACCCGCTATTGGACGGAAGGATTAGAATTTCTAACGCCTAATGGATTTAAAATTTCCTGTAATCGAGGAGATTATATTTCTGAAAAGGGTGAGTTTCTTTTTGATTATCCAGATAGGGAAGTAATTGTTGAAATACCATCTTATCCGCGACCGGATATTAAGAATGCCAGCGGACCATTCTCAGATGAAAATGGGAAAGTGGATTTGGTTGATCTTTTGGTCGGGTCAGAGGGAATTTTTGGACTCATAACATCTGCTACTTTACGACTCAAAGAAATGCCTGATGAGTTTCTGGATTTGTTTTTTACACTACCTAATGAAATGGATGCTGTCCGATTTCATCAGTATATCAGCAATCATTTCAATGGGGATTTATCCCATATAACCGCCTTGGAATATTTTGGTTATAATTGCCAAACCTATATGGATCATCGGGAAACATTATTTAATTCCAACTCTGAAGTTGGGATTTATCTGCAGATTCCCCTTTATAATGAAACGGTGGAAGATGTTGCCGAAGACTGGCTAAATATATTGACAAAATCAAATTGTGGTATTCATGAGGATGGGATTCTGCTGCTGAATACTCCCCAAAACTGGCAGACATTTTTTGAAGCGCGGCACTCAATCCCTTCTAATGCTTTGGAGAAAACACGTCAATTGGATACCTGGAGTATTTTGACAGATACCATTGTACCACCAGATAATTTCCCGGAATTTTTAGAAATAACTCATTCAATACTACAAACTGCAGATATTGAGTATCTCCTGTTTGGTCATTTGGGGGACTGCCATTTGCATTTTCATTTAATTCCCACCAAAGACCAACAGCCCAAAGCGTTGGAAGCATATCATCAAATTGTAGAAAAATCTGCTGAATTGGGTGGTGTCTATTCTGCTGAACATGGCACCGGCAAACGAAAACGCCCAGACTTTCTTAAATGTTATGGAGAAGAAGCTGCTGAACAAGTACGTTCAGCTAAAGCGGCACTTGACCCGGACTTTCTTTTAAACCGAGGGAATGTGGTGGAACCGGTTAGTGTGCAAATAAGGTAGAAATTTGAAACTTGAAAATACTGATGACCAATTTTAAGATCATCTATAACTATTAAAAAAAGAATGATGAAAAGACATCTATTAGTACTCATTTTAGTTTTCTCCTGTGTTGAGCATAAATTCTCTTTTACTGTTTCACCTGATGGAAGTTATAAAGTAGAGTACAAAGGTCATGGGGATAAAAACGACCTAACCGATTTTGATTTTCCTCTGCCAACCAGTGGAAAATGGACCATCAATTCCACTTTAGAAAATACTGAAGCAGAATCCTATGATTATACCGCCCATCGATTATTTAAACGCAATGAATATTTTCCAACTACATTTTATAATGGGGATTCAATTTATTTTGAGTCCTTATTGAAACATCCTATTAAGGTGAAGCATTATAATTGGTTTTTCCGGGAATCCTTTTCTTTTGATGTGGAAATTGGGGGACGAAATGTCAGCAGTAAATACCCTAAGGTTGAACAATTTATTTTAGATACTGAAAATCCACCTATGGGGTGGTTGAAAGAAGCTCTCGTTTACCTTTTAACAGAAACATTAAATCAAGCTGAAATGGAGTGGAATACTCGTCCCATCATTGCTGCTGAATTACTAAATTGGAAAAATAATGAATTAGAGATTCTAAGTGATTCAACTCTATTAGAAGAAATTGATTATTACAAAAATATAGGATTAGACATCATCATGCAGCCGGCATCTCCCGATCTCTATAATGAAATGGATTCCATTTTCAAAAGCTTGGAAGATGAGCTCACAATTACCCTGGACCTCATTGATGACAGCTTTTCATTTCAACTCATTCTCCCTGGAATTTTGGAATATACCAATGCTGATTCCTCTGCCAGCGATACCCTCTTCTGGTCCTTCGAATTACAGGATTATATGAATGAAAATTTTGTTATGCGGGCTAATAGCAGCATAAATTATCCTGGTCGGCAGAAGGCAGGATTATTTATTGGATTTACCACCATTTTGATATTTTGGGGATTGAGGAGAAGAAAGAGATTGAGTTGAGGATGATAAACCATTCAAAAGTTTTTCAAGGATGGCATCTTTCTATTAGTTTTAAGGCTGAAAAGATGTCATTCTTATAAGGGTGGTTGAAACATCCTTCGTAGTTGATACCCGCTTACTGCACTAATCCCACCCAGAAATACTCCTAAAACCAGTGTGGCTATTATTAATAAAATGGGAGACCCCAAGCCCATCATATCTGCAACTCTCTGCATTAGAATAGAACCTCCGGAGAAAAAACCAATCCCAATTTTGATTCCCCAAGCGAGGGATGCAGCAGCAACACCAATACCCACGGACTCTCTATAGGTATTTGCAAACCACCCGCACACACCGAGAGCGATCCAAATCATCCACCAGGCAGTAAATGGAAGACCAAAAAAACATATGAGCGAAATTATAAAAATCAGTTTCATTTTCCATTCCCAAATTTTATGGTTAACCCCGAAATTTCGGCTGGATTATCTGAAAAAGATAAGGGATAGGCAACGCCATGCACCCAATCATCCACCATATTGTCATAATAGATACTTCCGGGAAAACCTGATTGTCCACCAGGGTAAATTCCATATGCTATTTTCTTCTCTCCCATTTCAACTACAAATCTCCAGGAAGGACCAAAGGTAGTACCTGTGGCATTGGGAATATCACTTCCGCCAGAAGTGGGCAAATCCAATACACCCATGCCTGGAATATTAGCTACATGGTTAATATCCGTTCCCTGATATTTTGACCAAATCCAATCCGTCTTAATATCACCCCCATAATTACTTTGTAAATCTGAAACCATTTTATGAAATGCCTGTTGAGACAGCTGAGAAAATGTTTCTAATTGTAAAGTTGTTTTATTATCAAACCAGTGAGATTCAGGGTTGGTCAAAATGAGTTCCATCATTTTATCCCGATATGGCCAAATAAATTTATCATTATCCATGCCAAGGTCATCTTCCCATGTTAATTCTTCCAAAAGAGCATACCAATATCTGTACATTGTGGGTGCCGGAGAATGACCATCCATTTCATAATCCCAGTCAGAAAGAATGGTGAAGGCATGTTTTTCTAAGTCATTCCTCAGATGATTTTTCCATGTTCTCAAAATAACTGGCATGGTTTTTTCTGCAAATACAGAACGATTATCTAATTGAATATCCAGCATATCATTTATCGTGGCAGACTGCAGTGTATCCAACCGTGTATGGATTTGATTCCAGCGAAAACTTGCCCAATAAAACTCACTGAGAAAATAGGGGTAATCAGAGGTAGTTGGATGTTGATTGGCAGAACCAATATATCCCCGTTCTGGATTTTTTATATGCGGCTTCTGATCATGGGGTATAAATGCCTGCCAATCATAACGTGGGTCCGTTCCATCGCTGATAAACATACCCTGTCTTTCCCATTTTGCAGGATTATTTCCTGCATGCCATAGGGCGATATTACCTTCAACATCAGCATAGGCAAAATTCTGGCCGGGGCAATTAAAATATTCAAGTGCATGGACATAATCCTCATAATTCTCAGCCGTGTTCAGTAAATAGAAAGTTCGTAATTCATTGGATTCATCATGAGCCAACCATCTCAATGCCCTACCTGTAGAAACTTGGCGAATTGAATTTCTGATACTCTTTTCTCCCAATGATAAAGTTTGATAAGGGGTATCCCACACAATAGGACCATGATGCGTAAAAGTTATGGTATCACTAAAAGTCATTCCACCTCTAATTTTAAATATTTCGACAACTTTTCTTGTGGGCTTCCATGTGTTATCGTGAAAATACTCTGTCATTGTTGAATCTCTGAATTGGATATCGTACCAGTCCATCACATCATCATAACCATTGGTAACACCCCAGGAAATGTAATCGTTGAATCCGGTAATAATGCCAGGAGCACCAGGGAGCGACACACCCATTACATTCTGATTAGGGCTCACCAAATGCATGGCATACCAGATAGATGGCAGGTTCAATCCCAAATGGGGATCATTGGCAAGTAGAGCATTGCCTGATTCTGTCCGGGTACCAGAAACGACCCAATTATTACTACCAATACCATCATGAATTTGGGTAATTATATTGCCTCTGTCAGCTTTGGATTGATACAAATTGGGAGGTTTGTCTAAAGGCACAGGTTCAAAATCATATTTCATTCCAGGGGGAATGATAGGATCCACAAACCAGGGGTAAATGGGAAAAAGTTCTTCCACTACATCTCTCCCCATTTTATTCCACATGCGGGTATAGGTGAGTTCGGTGTTACGCCCCGTGAGCATCCAGGCCATATATTTTAAAAGCAGGCTGGTTTTAAGAGGCGTCCATGGTTCAGGGCTATAATCTAATATTTTATATTCAAGAGGATATTGATCTTTTGAAAGTGATGAAATATAGGCATTAATCCCTTCTGTAAAAGAATCTACCATGGGTGATAACAGTTGATCTTTCAAAATGGCATTGAGAGAATTTTCTGCTCCAAATTTCATACCAACCCGTCGTTGAAAGCGGTCATAGCCCAGTGCTTTTTCTCCTATAATTTCGCTCATTCGTCCACCGGCAGCGTGGGTCTGGAATTCCATTTGCCACAGCCGCTCAGATGCCATAACATACCCCTGTACATAATAAAGGTCTCGATCATTTTCAGCGAATATATGAGGAATACGCAGGCTATCAAAAATGACGGTTACTGGTGATTCAAGTTGAGGGGTCTCTATGTTTAGTCGATTGAGATCGTCCGAGCCCACTAAGGCAAGATAGCCATGAAAGGGATCAAGGAATTTACCCAATGGGGGTAGCGCGCCAATTCTGGTGTTCAACACCCAAATGAGCAGAGTGGTCAATATGGGTAAAATGAGGTAGCGGATTCTGGTCATGTATTGCTGTTAATCCAACAAGCGCACCACCATACCGGACCGGAGTTTTGGTTCAAACCAGGTGGATTTTGGCGGCATGACCTGTCCCGAATCTGCCACAGATAGAAGCTGTTCAATGGAAACGGGGGGTAATGCAAATGCAACGGTACAATCGGTTTGACAACGCCTTTCCAGCTCTTCCATTCCCCTGATTCCCCCAACAAAATTGATACGTTTATTGGTACGGGGGTCATCTATATCTAAAATTGGAGTGAGCAGATATTTTTGCAGAATGGATGCCTCTAAACCTTCAACTGGATCGTCAGATTTAACATGAGTCAATGCTTCTAATTGGTACCATTTGCCATTTATATGCATGGAATAATTATTTTCGGGGATCGGTAATGGAGGATGGGGAATCGGGACAACATCAAAATTTTCTTTTATTGACTCATGAAATTGCTCTTCAGTTAATCCATTCAGGTCTTTTACTACTCGGTTATAGTCTAATATCTGCATTTCATCATGGGGGAAAATCACCGACAAAAAATAGTTATATGATTCATCACCAGTATGATGTGAATTGGCATCTTCTCTAAACTTCTGCACCCGGGCAGCAGAAGCTGCCCGATGATGTCCGTCAGCAATATACAAGGCAGGCATTGCTTGGAAATAGTTGATTAAACGCTCAACCTGGATTTTGTTTTCAACTTTCCAGAGCGTATGAAAAGTACCATCATCAGCAGTAAATGAAATATCCGGATGAGAATTTAAAATCTCCAAAGTAACGTTTTTCAGTTTTCCATCGTTTCGATAGGTAAGAAATACCGGTCCGGTATTAGCATTGGTAATCTCAATGTGGCGGGTACGGTCATCCTCCTTTTCCGGTTGGGTGAATTCATGTTTTTTAATCAAGCCCTCATTATATTCAGCAATTGAAACAGCGGCCATAATACCTGTTTGGGTATGATTTCCCATTGTAATCTGGTATAGATAAAAACAAGAATTGGCATCCTGTATCAGATTACCCTTTTCAATATAATCAAGAAGATTATGTTTAGCATGATTATGTAAATCATCTCCCTTTGGTTCATTTTCAGGACTAAAATCAATCTCAGGCTTGATTACCCGAAGGAAGGAATCATTATTATTTTGGACCATATCCCGGGCTTCATCAGAAGTCATTACATCATAGGGTGGAGAAGTTATTTTATGAGCTAAATCTGCTGGAGGACGATACCCTCGAAATGGTTTAATGAGCGCCATTTAATACTTTTCTTAATTAGTCACTTAGTTATTCAGTAGAATTTTCTGAGGAAGAATGTTTTTTGAATACCGATCTTAATCCTGTTTCAGATCCACTCAAAATTCGCCGTACATTAATCCAGTGTTTGATCATTCCCACAACAAACAAAACTACTGCACAACCTATCACTACATCGGAATATTTACCATAATATGCCAAAAGAGGAATTATGATATACAGGGAGATTGACCCCACGGCAACATAATCTGTAATAATGGTTAGCAGCACAAGACAAATTATGACGATAACTCCAATTTGCCAGTCTATGGCAAGGAGCATGCCAATATAGCATGCCACACCTTTCCCGCCGCGAAAATCCAGAAAGAAGGGATAGATATGCCCCAAAACTGCACCGGTACCAGCGAGCGCCATGAGATCTAATGGCTGGTAGGCTCCAGGAAATATGTATAGTACAATCTGGGTTGGAATATAAGCTTTGAGTACATCCGCAAAACCAGTAAGTATGCCATATTTCCATCCCAGTTCCGATGTTACATTTGAAGCGCCTGCATTACCAGACCCAATTTCCCGGATGTCTTTTTGGGACACCATTTTATAAATAAAGTAAGAGGTCTGGAAGCATCCAAACAAATATCCGATTAATAATGCAGTGGATCCCTGTATAATATTCATATTATCGACTCCAATTCTTCAAAGATACCCATTTTCTTATTTTTCTTTACATTTTCCTGATCAAAAATTTGACCATTCATGGCGATGTAAACACCCGGCGGTAATGCCTGAACAAATGAGAGGGCGCTGCCCATATTAAACAGTCCATCGGAGCTGCCGAATTTTACGGGAATCATAGCACCGGTTAGAACTATTGTTTTATCTATATTTGCGTCTGCCAGCATGTTGGCGGTATTCACCATGGTATCTGTACCATGGGTAATTACAATTTGTTGAACGGGCTCCTCAATACATTTTTGAATAATATAGTTTCGTTCGGTTTTTGACATTTCCATACTGTCTACCAACATGAGAGTTTCTATGTCCACATCTAAACGACATCGCCCTAATTCTAATAATTCATGCATGTGAGAACTTTTGAAATACAACTCTCCGGTGAGTTCATTGTACTCTTTATCGAAAGTACCCCCTGTGATAAATATTTTTGTTTTTGCTTTCAAATGATTAATAATTAAGATGTGAAATATACAGCCATTAAGAATTTCACTTTTCCAGAAAAATGAACTCTATTTCTCACTATTAGATAAAAATATTTTTTCCAATATATCGAAATCTAGGGGAGTATCAATTTCGAGGCTGTATTCTTCCGGCCATTCAACATATCCAATTTTCCCCCCTAATCGATTCCCCGTTTTGTCAAAATGCCTGCGTGTGAAAATATATAGTGATCCATTTTCCATATAACGAACATCTTCCTGCTTCAAATCCTGCCGACGGGGGCGATTTAAATAATCATATTCAGCATAGGTTGTTTGATCATCTTTGACTCTCCAGAAAAAACGGTGGGTTGGAATAATACTAAGAAGTGAATCAAATCCATTTTCAGTAAAATGAGAGATGGCATTTTCTAATGACCCATTTGGACGATAGGGGCTTGTGGGTTGCAGAAGAACAAGTATGTCCGGCTTTTTATTAAATTTATTTACAAAGTGGTGAATGGCAGATTCTGTTATGGCTGAATCCGTTGAAAGTTCAGGAGGGCGATTCACAATCCTGGCTCCCGCTTTTCTGGCTATTTTTGCAATATCATCATCATCTGTAGATACAACAACTTCATCAATTTGGCTGCAATTTAAGGCATATTCAATACTGTGAACTATGAGGGGTTTACCGGCAAACTCTTTTATATTTTTCCCAAGGATGCCCTTGCTACCACCGCGGGCTGGTATGAATGCAGTGATCATGATCGGAGATATTCTTTTAATAAGATTATTTGTTTTTCCTGGATCAGTTTTTCTATAAACTGTTTTTCTGCCATCATATTATGTTTACCACCCTTTTTATTAATTCCCCTATTAATAAGCCATTTATTTATAAGATTTTCATTATAATGGGACTTGGAATCTATGAAAAAATCAAAGCCATGTATGAATATTTTTTCAAAATTTTCTACTGCCCAAAGAATGGAAGCTGTTCCTGTAGTTAACCTCGTTACTCCGGATATTTTTTCAAAAGTTTCCATAACCTCCAGAGGGATAAGTGAATATTTTGCTTTATCAATATTTAAACGTTTAGAAATTCGACCATGTATTTTTTCCTTTTTACGACGAAGTATTTCCGGAGGAATAAAGACAACTACTTCATTGGGAATTACTTCCTGCCTTTTCAAATTTTGATTTGCACCGTTAAACCAAATGTCCGTTTTAACGCCAACGTATTCAGAGTAATTTTCTACTGAAAAATTATTTATTCTGCCTACTATGGGAATGGCATTAATTTGTTCTCCAAAGGAATGGTTTAAAACAGTGCGGCCATTTCCAATAATGAGGATTTCTTTTCGTTTAGACATGGGGAATTTGGCTAACAAACTCAGAATATTTTTTAATATGATCAGCCCTCGAAAAATTGTCCCAATATCTTTTGTGTGCATTTTCAGTACTTTGGGCCCTGAGTGAATCATTTGAATAGACTGTATGAATCCCATCAATCATTTTATCAATATTAGAAAGAGAAAATAAAATTGCAGACCTGTTATTTTCAACCAATTCTGGAATACCATCCACATCTGATGCAATAATAGGGGTTTTTAAAGCCATCGCTTCCAGAATTGTTCTTGGAAGCGCTTCAGATCGTGATGGTTGTAATAGCATATCCGCTGCATAAATATATTCAAGGGCGTTTGGTTGATGAGAAATAAATTCAACCCTGTTCTCTAAGTCTAAATTAAACAGAATATTTTTCAACTCTTTTATAAAGGCCTGATTTTGCCGACCTAATAGTAATAACTTAAAATTGGGAATAAGATCGCATATTAATTTCAAATTTTCTATGATAAGGTCTTGACCTTTTCTGTATTTGACTTCCCCAGTACAAATTGCAATAAACTGATCATCATTACCAAACAGCTTTTTTTTGACATCGGATTTTGAATTCTGGGATATTTTCCCGACTCTTTTTTCCCAAACACAATTGGGGATATAAAAACTTTTTGCGGCATCTATTTCACTGAATTCCAGCCATTTTTTTCTGACCAAATCTGAAACAAAAATAAAATAATCATAATAATTGAAACGATTTAAAATAGATCCAATGGAACTACTTTTATATAAATCTGGTGACTCACGAACAATTAGGGTGCCGGACCAATTATATTTTTCCTTTATTGGTTTCCATAACGAATGGCTGCCCATAGAATTTATAAATGACATTCTTGGTGAGATATTTTTCAATTTATTCATTAAAAAGGGTTTTACAACAATATTGCTTACTTTTTTCAGATCAAATTTTGAAGTACCATCTATGGACCTTGGACTTAAATATGACTGTGAGTATAAAACTTTTTTACCATCTAACTCATTGGGGATGTCATTTTTATAAAGATAAATCAATGCCATTTCAGGGTCAATTTGCCCCAACGAAATCAATACATCCAATGCAGACAGAGAGGCACCATTCCCCTGTCCAATATTTTTTGTAACAAGGGTTAGCACTTATTAACTAATGTGGTATAAAATTTTCCCCAATATTTTATGGGATATTTAATTTGAAATACATTGGAAAGAGTTTCCTCCAATTCGGGCTTAAAATAAAACCAATCCCACAGAATTTTATTATCCCCAAAATTCCTTTCAAAAAAATTACCTTTCCACATGGGATTAATTTCCAAAAATATTGGTTCATCATCAACAAGCAAGAAATCTACAGCTCCCATATTTGTAATGGACTTCATAGCCTTTAAGATTTACTTATTAAATACATCATTTTTCAACAATTCAGTAAATTTTGTATTAATTCTGACAAATTCATTCAAATCGCTGGCTTCTAATTTGGCCATACTCACTACTAAAGCTTTACTGATGGCAACATAGAAACTGATGATTTCATGATTGATTTTCCTGCCGTGATATAGATTTATCATCAATAACTACGTTCCAATTTTCCCTGGGAATTTTCCAATCATCTCCATATTTCGCTTCCAGATATTCAGATGTTTTTCCCGGAGTAGAATATTCACGACCATAGAAAGATATTGTGCTTAATTCTTCCAATAATTTATAATCGTAATAGGCATTTTTATTCCAAACCCCATATTTGTAAACTTTCTTATTATCTGATTCTAGTACAGAATGGTAAAAAATAAAAATGTCTAAACATAGTTTTTCATGAAAAAATAAATACTTTCTGGGATAAACTTTAATAATTCTATACTTCCCAAGACTCCATACATTTTCCTGCTTAGAGAAAGGTAATGGTCTGATGTAATATTTTTTTCTTAATTGTGAAATTAACTTTTCGAGAGTTTCATCATTTTTATATTTAACCCCAATATCTAAATCATGGTCCCATGGAATTAATTTTTTATCCCTTACAGCCCCAAGCAAGGTACCCCCGTCCAACCAGTATTGGCAATTTATATTTTCTAAATTATTAACAACATCTTCAAGAAGATTAATAGCCTCCATTTCAGTTTCACTATTAAAAGATACCGAAAAATTTTGATAAACACCTGATAACAAATTTCCATTATACTTCTCCTTAAAATCCTGATAATTGTTAGGGAGAGTATAGGTTTGCTTATTTATTTTAATTTTAGAAATATTGTTTTCATGCAGGTCATCAATATTGAAATAAATAAAACGTCCTCCAATAAAAAATTTATACATACTATTTTCTATTTCACCAGGGAATAATATATAATACTCATGGTTTTTGCTAAATAGGGAGTTCTTTTTTCTCAGCTTGAATTGTAAATGACCTAATTTAAATTTCGGCTTTAAAAGTATCCCCTGAAATAAAAGACGAAAAAAAAGAATAAATATTTTATACTGATTATAATTAAAAATATATAAGGTTATATTATTTGTGTACTTGGTCAGCGCCCCTGTCGTTAATCCGATAAATGAAGAACCCCCTACAATATGGGGAATTTTAGAAGCAGTGAGACATTGGCATATAATAGAGGTATTCTTATCTATCATTTATAGTTGTTTATTAATTTGTTCCAGATCATCCAAAAAATCAATCTCCATACATAGATATTTGTTTATATCAACCGGTATGATTTTCATTCCATCCTGAATGGATAGCTCCAGAGCCTTCTCAAAATAATCCTGATGGTCGCATTTCTCAAGCTTCGCCTTTAACAGAGGTAAATCTGATGCAATTATTTTATTAATACCCACAGCTTCTCCAAGTGCAGGAGAAACTATTTTGGAAACATCCTTTATGTTCCCCTCATCAAATACATTGTATTTTATTTCTTCTTCTCCCACTGAATTGGTGTTTACTGCCATGCAGGATTTCGGACATTTAATAATTTGAGGGAGCAATTTCTTTTCAAACACCACATCCCCATTTAGCCATACTACATCTTCATTTTCAATTTTAATTAATCCAGCCAAAAGAGATTTGGATGTATTCGTGGTATCGTAAAAATTATTATACACATAAAGAAGATTGGGGAAGGATTCCATTATCAAATCTTTTTTATACCCCACAATTGCAATAATATTATTCATCCCCAAATATTCAGATAAATAAGCAACTTGTCTTTCTAAAATAGTTTCACCATTTTTCAATTTTGTCAATGGCTTTGGGTTGGAATTTTCCAATCTTGATCCAATTCCTGCGGCGAGGATTATAGCTTTCACCCCTCTTCCCTCAAAAGTATTTCTGCTAATAGGTAATCTTGCTTTGTGGTAATTTTGAAATTATTTTCAGAACCTTCAACAGTTGCACATTTTATCCCCATCTCATTTACCAACCGGATGTCATCTGTTGTGTCAACTTGAAAATTGGTGTGTGCTTTCAAGATAGTTTGATAATGAAAGCCTTGGGGAGTTTGTTCTAAATACATTCGACTTCTGTTAGGCATTTTCACAATTATATTTTCATTGGTTTCCACTACTGTATCCTTAGCGGGTATAACGGTGGAAATTGCTTTTGCCTCATCCAAGCCATTTATACAGCGAATAATTGTAGCAGTATCAACCAATGCTCTGGCAGCATCATGAATGAGTACTTTCTCCGTTTCAGGAGGGCAGGCAAGCAGCCCTTGAAAAGCTGATTCTTTTCTGCTGGAACCGCCAGATACAACCGAATGGTCTGGATATTCTTTTTGGATTTCAGAGCAATAGTTTTCCGGAACCACAATAATAAGCCTGTCAATTTCACCGCATTCAGAAAATGTCTGGATGGGGTAGTCCAACAGCATATGCCCATTAAGTTTATGAAACTGCTTGGGTATTTCACTGTTAAATCGGGTGGAATTACCTGATGCTAAAATGATTGCACAAATCAATCCAAGTCTCCAATTTGTTTTCGCTCTCCTGTTTTCTGGAAATGTTCAATCATTTTAGCAATTCGGAGAGAAGATTTACCATCACATTTATAGCAGGATTGCTCACCCCAATATTTCCGTTCTTTTTTGAACTTATCCAATTCTGCCAATGCAGTTGAAACAGTATCACTAATTTTTTCCGGTTCTGAAATTTCACCCATTACCCAGTCTTCATCCAAATAGGCAATTTTAAAAGGTCGTTTATTCAGATCTGTATTTTTTTCTTCCCTCTTTATAAAATCATCAGTCAAATAGACATCTTTTTCCCTGCGGTCTTTTTCCGGGAAACAGCCGGGATAAGAGTGTAATTTTAATTGCACCACCGGTTTATCCAAAATAGCAGCTTCTGCCAATACTGAAGACACATCACTTACCACAATATCTGCAAGTTGTAAATATGGATTTATACCTTCATCTTCTGATGGTAATATTGCGTTTAATTTTTTAGCATAACGATAATCTTGAGAATGAGGGACGATTATGAGGTTTGGTATATCTTTAAGAAAATCAGCATTCCATATTCCCGATTGTTTGCTGTATTTTCCACCCCAGGATGGTGCAAAGAGCACAACCGGTTTGTCAAGGTCTAATTTTAATTTTGCCATCATTTTTTGCCGATCTATTTTTCCATTAATGAGAGCATCCATTTTAGGGTATCCCCCTAATAATCCATTTTTAAATTGGGGATTTATAGCTTCCATTTTCCGCTGGAAAACCGGTCCGGGATAAAATAATAATTCCGCTTCATGGAAAAAATTATATTTGTAGGTATAATATTTAATCGCTCCCAGACCATGTTCTATATAGATGAATTTCCCATCCCAGCCACTTTTTCTTAATCGATATAAGGGTTGGTCATAGGCAATTACAATTAAATCTGAAAGTGATTTGACAAGTTTACGATTTAAAAAAAAATGTTTTTTAACTTTGTAAAGATTGCTATCCCATCCTTGCGATAAGGCCATTTTATATAAAGGGTATAAACTTGACATTCCTTTTTGAGCGGACCAGACAAAATCTATGTGAATATTATTTGCCATTGCTGTACTGACTATCATGGAGATGTTTATATGCACCATCCGCTTTCAACAGGGAATCATGGTTACCACTTTCAACAATTCGTCCATCATCCAATACTATGATATTATTGGCATGGGTGATGGTAGATAAACGGTGAGCAATAACTATAACCGTTCTATTTTGAACCAATGTATCGATGGCTTCCTGAACCTTTCTTTCAGAGCCTGTATCCAAGGCGGAAGTGGCTTCATCTAAAATTAAAATATCCGGGTTTTTTAATAAAGCCCTGGCAATGGATATCCGCTGCCTTTGTCCGCCAGAAAGCCGGGTTCCTTTCTCTCCAATGATAGTATCAAATCCATCTGGAAGGTCTTCAATAAACTCCAAAGCATTGGCAGTTTTAGCCGCTGCCCGGATTTCGTTAATTCCGGCACTGGGAAGAGAATAACTGATATTGTGGGCAACTGTATCATTAAATAGAATCGTGTCCTGGGAAACAATACCCATTAAACTGCGAAGATTTTCAACTGTAATTTCCCGAATATCAACTCCATCGATTGTAATTTTTCCACTGCTGACATCATAAAACCGTGGAATCAAATCTGCAAATGTTGATTTTCCTGCACCGCTGCTGCCCACCAATGCCAATACTTCTCCTTGGGGAATCGTCACTTGAACATCTTTGAGGGAAGCCTTATTGGTATTTTCATATTTAAATGAAACGTTCTCAAATTTTATTTCTTTATTAAAGCCATCTAATTTAACCGGAGTTTCAGGGTCAACAATATCGGGCTTCACATCTAAAATCGTAAACACACGTTCGGCTGATGCCAAGCCGCCCTGAATAATGGCATTTACATTCCCCAGTTTGCGTGCTGGCTGTAACATTGCAAAGAGATAAATGATGAATCGAATAAAACTATCGGGATCCATTGTGCCGGCTTCAAGAACTTCATAACCACCAATCCATAATAAAACCACACCCAACAACACGCCAATCATATCGTTTATAGGTGTGATAAAGTGACGCAGTTTTGCCTGACGAAAAATGAGTTGAAAATATTTCATGCTTTCCTTCATAAAACGGCTCACTTCCCATTTTTCCATACCGAATGCTTTTACTATTCGAATCCCCGATAATGTTTCCTGCAGTATATTTGTAATTCCGGCAATTTGAATACTGCTTCGTTTAGCCTTTCTTCGAATACTTTGCCCCAATTTTACAATAATATAGGCAGATATGGGTACTGTAATGAAAACATACAGCGTTAGTTTTACATTGATTATAAACAGTAAAATCAAAAATACAATAATATTGATAGGTTCATTTATCAGTTTTTGAATGGTCTGTGTAAAGGCGGTTCTCATTGCAGAAATATCCTGGATCAGAATACTGGAAATATTTCCTATTTTACTTCTATCAAAAAAGGATAATGGCAGGCTGTGTAAATGTTTAAAAAATTGGGTTCTAATATCTCTAATCATGTGATATTGGACATGGGAAAGAGACACATTATTTATATAAAAGAAAACATTTTTCAAGAAATAACTCAAAACCAGAATTATACAGAGCATTTTCAATTGTTCAAGCGGTGAACCGCTACCAATAAGCTGGTAGGTTAATCCTTCCATTTTTTCATGCAGCGAGGCTGTAGTCATAACATTTGGAGTTAATGATTTTCCGGGATTCATAATAGTAGATATGAGCGTACTCACCATCCATATTGAAAATGCATTGAACATAACAAACAAAATGGAAGACAACAACGAAAGAGCTACCATCAAACGATATGGTTTGACGTAGCTAAGAACTCTTAGGTATAAATTCACAGAGGATAAGGTCCATCACCATCCCGAACAATTATTGGAGGTGAAGAAGAAAAGTCAATAATAGTTGAGCCTTTTGAGGGCGAATGGTTTGAATCTTCAAAAATATCTACATTAGGAAAATCAATTTCAACCTGGGTAACATCGTTTAAGGGATCATTTCCATGGCGATTGATACTGGTGGTGATTATGGGTTTCCCCAATAATTTGACAAGTTTAACCGGGAAAAAGTGGTCTGGAATGCGAACCCCAATTTTTGGAGATCCGTTTTGAACAAATGGAGAGAGATCACTTTCTTTTGCAGGGAGCAAAGCAGTGTAGCGCCCCGGGAAAAGCTCATTCATTTGGGATTCAATCTCATCATTAAATTCGGCAAAATCATGTAGATGTTCTACAGATTCCAGGACAATGCTTAATGGCTGGATTCGTCCTTTCAGGCGGTTCAATTTATGAATTGCTTCCGTATTGGTAGCATCCACTCCGAATCCATACAGTGTATCTGTGGGGTAAACAATGACTTCACCATTTTCTAATGCAACATTAGCTAATTCGATATATTGGTCAGTAGCAGGATAGATCATGCGTGCTAAAAGCGGGTTAATCCCTTATAATTTTTTTTTGCCCATTTTCGATGAAACCAAAAATACTGCTGCGGATTTTCCCTAATTTCTTCCTCGAGAAGTTTTGAATATCGCTGGTTAATTTCTACAATAGCCTTATTTGTATTATCAGGTAATCCTTCAACATCCAATTCTTTAAAGGAAAGATGATAGGTAAAATCAGGTGATAATATACAAAATCCTAGTAAAATGGGGGAATTTGTTTTCAAATGAAAAATGGCCGCACCTTTGGGTACAGAAACGGTTTTTCCAAAAAAGGTTGCATCTGTACCTTTTCTCCCGGCATTCTGGTCACTGGCTAAGCCCAAAAAATACCCCTGATTCAGCAATTCTAACATTTCACTCACTCGAGCATTTTTAGGGAGTATGGTTATTTGTCCGGTTTTTCTCAAGTTATTGAAAAATGCATTGGATTTTTTATTTTTCTGGATTTGTGCCACCGCAGCCAGAGAAATACCGTTTAAACCGAATGCCGGAAGAATATATTCCCAATTTCCTATATGCGCTGAGAGAATTATCCCTCTGGAATATTTGTTCAATAGTTGTCTGGATTCATCATCAATTTCTACAATTTTATTAATGTTTTCAGAGTTTAATGCCGGCATGCGGAGAAATTCTGTAAGCACCATTCCAAAATGCCGAAAACATTGTTTAATTAAGTCATTATTTTCCGAGGGAGAATTTTCAGGGAACGCCATGGACACATTTTTCAGTGCCACAGATTTTCGTAGAGGGATAAAATAGTAAAAAAATAAACCCAGTATTCTCCCAAAAAAGAGCGAAAGTCTCCGAGGTAATAATTGAAATTTCCAACTGGCAAGTTTAAGGAAAATAGTCATGATGAGTGGTTAGTCCATTAATGGTATGGTGGAAATTTAGGACGTTTTGGAAATACGGGGGTAAGGGAAATAGAGGGTTCAGAGGAAAGAGGAATGGGGTGAGTGTATCAAGAATTGGGTATCGGGGATTGGTAAAAATAACTACTGGATGATACTTTCAGCTTAAAATTTTAAATTTCAAGTTTCCATCTTAATTCTCTCAATCCCTTTCTTGTTCGTATTCTAAATAACCATGTAAATTTTAGTGTGAAATTTCGAGACCTATTACTACTTACCTGCATTTTTGCTGCGGCCCTCAAAGCCGAAGTTGGTCCGGTCTACCATGTGCCTATACAGGGCACCATTGATATGGGGCTGCCCCATTATATTCAGCGTGTGGTGAATGAAGCCGAAGCAAATAATGCCAGTGCCATAATATTTGATATTGATACCTTTGGAGGCAGGGTTGACGCTGCCACCCAGATTAAAGACATCATTTTAGACAGCAAAGTTACCACCATTGCCTTTATCAATAAACGGGCAATTTCTGCTGGCGCCCTCATTTCTCTCAGCTGTGATTCGATTTTCATGACACCCGGGGCTTCCATTGGTGCAGCTACGGCAGTAGATCTGCAGGGGAAAAAAGCCTCTGAAAAAGTAATATCCTATATGCGGGAAGAGATGGCATCCACAGCTGAAGCCAATAACCGCTCTCGTGATATTGCCACTGCCATGGTGGATGAAGAACTTTCTATTGATTTTTTACTAAACATTCGAGGAGACACACTCACCTCCAAGGATGTAAACGGATTTGCTGAAGGAAAATTAATTACACTCTCCACCCAATTGTCAGTGCAGTTGGGTATTGCCAACGGTGAATTTGAAAGCATTGAAAAGTTATTAAAATATTTGGGGCTAGAAGATGCTGAACAAAAAGATATGGAGGAATCCTGGTCGGAAAAGCTGGTACGCTTTCTTACAAACCCTGTAGTTGCGCCCTTATTTATGAGCCTGGGCATGTTGGGTTTATTTATGGAAATCAAATCACCAGGATTTGGAGTTCCTGGAACGGTTGGATTAATCTGTTTGGCATTATTTTTCGGGTCTCATTTTCTGGTAGGTTTGGCTGATATGACGGAAGTGATTTTTCTACTTGTCGGCATCGCATTAATATTAATGGAGATACTGGTTATCCCCGGTTTTGGTGTGGTGGGAATATCGGGGATTTGTATTGTCTTTTACGCCTTTTTCAAAATGTTAATTGGCGTGTACCCTTCACCGGAAGATTATTATTTTGCTTATATGGGGCTATCGGTTGGGATTATCACTTCAATAATTATAGCGGTCATTTTTTATAATACCTTTCCACACACTGAATTATATCAGAGGTTAATTCCATTTTCTCCTCAGAAAAGTGAAGAAGGGTTTACTATTTCAAAAGGGTACGATAATTTGGCGGGAGAAAAGGGAAAGACAGTTACTGATCTAAGGCCAGCCGGTAAAGTGGAAATAATGGGCAAATATTACCAGGCCATGAGCCATGGTGATTATATCGAAAACGATCAGGACATTGTTGTAGATGGCGTGGATGAAAACCAAATTATGGTGAAAAAGGTGTGAGAATGGGAGTATACATAATTAGGTTCACTTCGACATGCTAAGGGGATATAGAAAATTTTCAACTTCAAATTTCTAATAACTAATCCGTCAGTAGGCGGCTAAGAAGCTAAAAAAAGGAGCTAAACATGGAAGGCATATTTGTAACAATACCTATATTTTTAATCGGACTTGTCCTGATTTTATATTTTGTACCCCTGGGACTTTGGATTCAAGCTGGTGTTTCCATTGGTTGGGGTAAAATTGGAATGCTCAAGCTGGTGATAATGCGCATTCGTAAAATACCACCCAGATTGGTAACGGATAGCATTATTAATCTTCACAGAGCTGGACTTGATTTTGTTACTTCAGAGGAATTGGAAACCCATTTTCTTGCAGGTGGAAAGGTATCTAATGTAGTGGATGCTCTTATTGCAGCTGACAAAGCCAATATCACATTAAATTTTAAAACCGCTACTGCAATTGACCTTGCGGGAAGGGATGTAAAAGAGGCGGTTCAAACCTCTGTGTATCCCAAAGTTATAGACTGCCCAACTGATGGAAAAGTATCGGCTGTGGCAAAAGATGGAATCGAATTAAAGGCAAAGGCACGGGTGACGGTTAGAACCAATATTGATCAGCTGGTGGGTGGTGCTACGGATGAAACAATCGTTGCTCGTGTAGGACAAGGAATTGTCAGCGCTATTGGTTCCTCTGAGTCATATAAAACCGTTCTTGAAAACCCGGATGATATCTCTCGGGCAGTTTTATCCAAAGGCTTGGATTCGGGAACTGCTTATGCAATTTTATCTATTGATATTGCAGATGTAGATGTGGGGAAGAATGTGGGAGCGGACCTTGAAACCGATCAAGCAGAAGCCGATAAAAAGGTTGCCCAGGCAAGAGCAGAAGGTAGAAGGGCAATGGCCGTTGCGGAGGAGCAGGAAATGAAAGCGCGGGTTCAGGAAATGAGGGCGAAGGTTATTGAGGCTGAAGCAGAGGTACCCAAAGCCATGGCACAAGCCTTCCGTGAAGGCAATATAGGAATTATGGATTATTACCGTATGCAGAATATTCAGTCTGATACAGGAATGCGTCAATCTATTTCTGATATGGATGAAAAGGAAAATAAAGGAGATTCTCCTGAGGAATCCTAAATCATGACAAATGCTGATTTTAATCCGAGTATTCTATTCTTACTCCTGTGGGGATTGCTTTCGTGGTTTACTAAGAAAAAAAAGAAGGAGTCACGAAAAGTAGAAACTGATTCACCACAAACATTGCAGGAGAAGGGGGATATATTTTCTCGTCTTAAGAAACTTCAGGATCATCTGGCTAGTAATGTAGATATACTTCCATTAAAACCCGAAGAAGAATATTGGGAGGAAGAGGAAACAGACTTTCTGGAAGATGCTGTACCAGCAGTGGTAAAAGAACCTCCTGCTGAATATCCCGTTCCAGAAGAAATCGTTTGGGATGAGTCAACTCCACTAGCTACGAAACCCCCGCAAGTAGAAACCACAAAGGGGAATTGGTTGTTCTCTGTAATGGCTGATAAAAATAACATCAAAAAAGCCATCATCCTGAAGGAACTACTGGGCGAACCCAGAGGGTTGAGACCGTTTTGAGAAGGGGGTGTATAAACTGCTCATAAACCGATAAATCGGTTCAGGGTTTTTATAGTTTTTTCCCCCACGATTAAATTCGTGGGTTACTATGCATTAATTATTGTAAATCGTCTAAAAATGTAACCGGCAACCTGTGACTTCAGTCATGGGATATAAAAACAACTACATTCCCTAACTGTTTAAACGGTTTACAAAAAGAAGTTATACCCGACTAAAATAATCGTATTAATTGCTTGTACCCATAGTTTTCACTCTGGTAAATTTCACCTATAGAATTTTATACTAAAAAATGCTAAAACTCACACGCAAATTAGAATATGCTTTGATTGCCCTGCGTCATATGCAGGATAAGGGAGATACATTTATTTCTGCAAAAGAAATTGCGGACATGTATTTAATTCCCCGGGAACTACTAGCTAAAACCCTGCAGCAAATGGTAAAGCTTAATTATATCAAAGCAGCACAAGGTCCACACGGAGGCTATCGAGTTCGAAAAGGCTTAACCGAAATTAGCATGACCCAATTTATGGAAGATTTAGAGGGTCCTATGGGAATTGTAGATTGCAACATCAATGCTGAATGTATCCAGTTAGAGAATTGTAATATCCGTCTGCCAATTAAAAAGATCAACAGTAATATCCGCGCGATTTTTAATGAAATCCGGGTGGGCGATATCACCAGTTAATATTCAAATTTTAAATTTAACCATATAGATAGATGTCAAATGAACTCATAAAAAAATCCATAGCAGAAGATTATAAATACGGATTTGAAACGGATATAGAACAGGATACCTTTCCTCCGGGATTGGACGATGATGTTATTCGGGCTATATCTGAAATAAAAAAGGAGCCGGAATGGTTATTAAACTGGCGCCTGAAAGCCTATCATCATTGGCTTAATATGTCTGAACCCACTTGGGCAAATATCAAGTTTAATCCCATTGATTATCAGTCGATCAGTTATTATTCTGCCCCGAAAAAAAAATCAGCTGGCAGTCTGGATGAAATTGACCCAGAGATATTAGAAACATACACCAAGCTTGGAATTCCATTGGATGAACAGAAAATGATGGAGGGTATAGCAGTAGATGCAGTTTTTGACAGTGTTTCCGTTGCCACTACCTTTAAGGATACTCTTAAAAAAGCGGGAGTGATTTTCTGTCCATTCTCTGAGGCTGTGACTGAACATCCAGAACTGGTAAAAAAATATCTGGGGTCAGTGGTTCCTGCAACGGATAATTATTATGCAGCCCTCAATTCAGCTGTCTTTAGTGATGGCTCATTTGTGTATATTCCAAAAGGGGTACGTTGCCCCATGGAACTATCTACCTATTTCCGGATAAATGCTGCCAATACGGGGCAGTTTGAAAGAACGCTCATAATAGCAGATGACTCCAGTCATGTGAACTATCTGGAAGGCTGCACTGCACCCATGCGGGATGAAAACCAACTCCATGCAGCCGTGGTAGAATTAGTGGCATTGGATAATGCAGAAATCAAATATTCTACCGTACAAAACTGGTATCCCGGCGATAAAAATGGCATAGGCGGAATTTATAATTTTGTTACCAAGCGCGGAGCCTGCAGAGGCAAAAAATCCAAAATATCATGGACACAAGTCGAGACAGGGTCAGCCATTACCTGGAAATATCCATCGTGTATTTTGCAGGGAGATGATTCTGTGGGAGAATTTTATTCTGTAGCCCTTACCAATAATTTTCAACAGGCAGATACGGGTACAAAAATGATTCATATTGGAAAAAATACCAGAAGCATCATTATTTCAAAAGGTATATCTGCCGGAAAAGGACAGCAAACCTACCGGGGAGAAGTAAAAATTATGAAGTCCGCAGAAAATGCAAGGAATTATTCTCAATGTGATTCCATATTGATTGGTGATGAGTGTGGAGCACATACCTTTCCCTATATTGATGTTCGAAATCCATCGGCACAAATGGAGCATGAAGCTACTACCTCCAATATTGGAGAAGATCAACTTTTTTACTGCAATCAGCGGGGGATATCTACAGAAGATGCCGTTTCCCTCATTGTAAACGGGTTCTGTAAAGATGTGTTTAAAGAACTTCCAATGGAATTTGCGGTGGAAGCACAGAAATTGATGGAGGTGAGCTTAGAAGGAGCAGTGGGATAATTATTAAGGGTAAATTATCAATGAAAAATTAAATGTAGCCCACGATTTAATCGTGGGTTATTAGATTTATAAAATTATAAAAACCGTTTCAATGGTTTAGACAAAAATATTATTGTATAGAATAGAAACAAATAAAAATGAAAAATATTAATGATTAAAATAGAAAATTTATATGTTAGTGTAGAAGAAAAAGAAATTCTGAAAGGGATAAGCTTGGAAGTCAAACCCGGAGAGCTACATGTTATCATGGGACGAAATGGATCGGGTAAAAGCACACTTGCAAATGTGTTGGCAGGAAAGGATAAATATAAGGTGACCAATGGTTCCATCAAGTTTAATGGTGAAAATTTATTGGATATGTTACCAGAGAATAGAGCCCGCGCTGGATTATTTTTATCCTTTCAGTATCCTGTGGCAATTCCCGGTGTGAATAATATGTATTTTCTAAAAGCGGCTGTAAATGCAGTACGTAAGTCTCGAGGTGAAGAAGAGATAGATGCTGTGGATTTTCTTTCCATGATTCGGGAAAAACTAAAAATGGTAGACCTGGACGAAAGTTTTATTCATCGACCGGTGAATGACGGATTCTCCGGTGGTGAAAAGAAGAGAAATGAAATATTACAAATGGTTACATTAGAGCCAAAACTTTCCATCCTGGATGAAACGGATTCAGGTTTGGATATTGATGCGCTGAAAATAGTAGCCAAAGGTGTAAATGATTTTCGTTCACCCGACCGATCTTTCATTCTCATTACCCATTATCAACGTATTCTGAATTATATGAAACCGGATTTTGTACATATACTTATGAATGGAAAAATTGTCAAATCCGGAACTATGGAGCTGGCAAAAGAAGTGGAGAAAAAAGGCTATTCCTGGATTGAAGAAGAAGTGGCTGAAGCTGCATAGGATATAATTAATGAGTATATCAAATTATAAAGCTGAATTTGAGAAGATGTTAAATAGAGATTATTTCTCTAAATCATTACATCTTTACCGAAAAGAAGCATTTGCTCAACTTGAGAAAACGGGATTTCCCACACGAAAATGGGAAGATTGGCGCTTTACAAATGTCTCCATAATTTCTGATGGTGAATATAAAATTTCTGAAATTTCCGACGCCCCTCAAACAACACCCAATATTGATTCCTATCAAATGGAGGGAGTTGACACGGTTGTGATCTATAATGGACATTATCAAAAAGAGTTATCTTCCGTGCCAGATGGGGTTGCACTTTTAAGTGGGCTTGAGCATTTTGAGAGAAAAAATGGAAAATTTGACACGGCAAATAATTCTCCATTTGATTTATTAAATACTGCTTTTACAGATAGTGGTATGTGCATTGTGGTAGAAAAAGATACCCAGGTTGAAATACCCATTCGTATTTTGTTTATCTCAAATGGTGTGAGATCCATTATGGTAAATCCACGAATATACATTGATGTTGCAGAGTCAAGCAGTCTCACATTTATGGAACATCATGTGGGTGATGCTGAATCCTTTTTTCAAAATGAATCGGTTTTTATTTCATTAGAAAATAATGCCCAATTAAACCACATCCGAATTCAGTCAAATTCCGAGTTCACCCAAAATATGGCAAATATAAATGTTAATCAGGATGCGGACAGCCAATATCATTTTTGGCAACTTGTAGATGGCGGTAAGCTTGGAAGAAGCAATATTTGTGTACAATTAAATGGGGAGAATGCGCAATGTTATATCAATATTTTAGCGCTTTCAAAAAATAATCAACATATTGATAATAATATTATTGTGAATCATAATAGTCCACAAACCCACAGCTCTCAATTTGTAAAATCAATTCTTTTTGATACTTCTACCGGAGTATTTAATGGGCGAACGGTTGTGCATAAAAATGCCCAGAAAATAACAGCACATCAAACCAATAAAAATTTACTTTTATCTAAGAAAGCGAAAATGAATTCTAATCCTCAATTAGAGATTTATGCGGATGATGTAAAATGTTCTCATGGCTCAACAACGGGGAAAATTGATGAGGATGCACTATTTTACTTGCAATCCCGTGGAATTAATAAGCAAGATGCCATGGAACTGATGGTAATTGGATTTGCCAATGAAGTGTTGGACAAAATTCCCCATCCGGAGATAAAAAAAGCGATTCACACAGAATTCACAGTAAAACTTAATAGGTTGATGGCATGATGGATATATTCAGAGATTTGTATCAGCAGGTCATCATTGACCATAATCAGAATCCGCGAAATTTTCATGAAATTACGGATGCAAGTCATCATGCAGACGGACAAAATCCACTCTGTGGTGATGAATTATCTGTTTTTATAAATGAGAAGGATGGTTTAATAATAGATATTGCTTTTATGGGAACAGGATGTGCAATTTCCAAAGCATCTGCTTCAATTATGACCAGTACATTAAAGGGTATGACGGTAGATGAAGCAAAAACCTTATTTGAGAAATTTCATATTTTAGCAACAACCGGTGAAAGTGCAGAAGATTTAGGAAAGCTGGCTGTTTTGGGAGGTGTACATAAATATCCATCAAGGGTAAAATGTGCTACTTTAGCCTGGCATACCTTTCAAGGCGCCATGAATAATTCACATGAGGTTATTAAAACAGAGTAGATATGGATTTTTCAAATGAAATAATAACTGTGGTAAGGGATTGCGAGGCAATCCTAATCCCTTCAGGAGATCCCATTAAATTATTGGAGGGGACCCGTGTACGCATAACCCAGGCATTGGGCGGTGATTACACTCTTTTTGTAAATGGCAATCTTGCCAAGATTTCAGGGAAGGATGCTGATGCTATTGGTATGAAACAGGAGGAAGCTGAAAAGCCAGCAGTGAAATATAAACCTGGTGATTCTGTAGAAGAAGATTCTGTTTGGAAACAACTCCGCACCGTATATGATCCGGAGATCCCAGTGAATATAGTTGAATTAGGTTTGGTGTATGATTTAGAAATAACACATCAAGATAAGGGATACTTTGTAAAAATTAAAATGACACTCACAGCACCAGGCTGCGGTATGGGGCCAGCGATAGCTCAAGATGCTGAAGATAAACTCAGGTCAATCCCGGGAGTAAATGATGTTCTGGTTGAAATTGTCTGGGAACCACTCTGGAACAGGGATATGATGACCGATGAAGCGAAACTCCAATTAGGGATGATGTGATGTCAGAAAACGTAATTCAGCAAAAACTTTTTGATGCTAAAAAAATAAAAGAAGATTTTCCCATCTTCCGAAATAACCCCGATCTGGTTTTTCTGGATAACGCATCAACAACCCAGAAACCTCAATCTGTTATTGATACACTCAGCCATTATTATGAAAATTATAATTCTAATATTCATAGAGGCATTTATCAGATTGCTGAAAAAGCCACAGCTGCCTACGAAAAATCCCGTGATAAGGTAACAAAGTTTATCGGTGCAGGAGACAGACGATCTATTGTATTTACAAAAGGGACAACCGAAAGCATTAATTTGGTTGCAAACAGCTGGGGAGGGCAGAATCTCAAACCCGGTGATGAAGTCCTCATAACGGAAATGGAACACCACAGCAATATTATTCCCTGGCAGCTTATTTGTGAACGTACTGGGGCGGACCTAAAATATATTCCCATCAATGAAGATGGCACATTGGATTTATCCAACCCAGACAAATACTTCAAGAATAAAACTAAAATTGTCTGTGTAATACATCAGTCCAATGTATTTGGAACGGTTAATCCCATTACCGAAATTGTGAAATATGCTCATGAAGTCGGAGCGTTGGTTTTGGTGGATGGCGCACAAAGCACACCTCATCATAGAGTAAATGTAACTGAATTAAATTGTGATTTCTTTGCATTTTCCGGGCATAAAATGATGGGACCAACGGGAGTGGGCGTTCTTTATACCAAACCGGAAATACTGGAAGCAATGAATCCCTTTTTGGGTGGTGGTGAGATGATCAGAAAGGTGACATTGGAAGGTTCCACATGGAATGATATCCCATGGAAATTTGAGGCGGGGACTCCCAATATTGCGCAGGTTATCGGGTTTGGGTCAGCTATAGATTATATCAACAAAATTGGTAGAGATACCATCACCGATTATGAAAATGAACTACTGAAGTATGCTCAGGAAAAATTACAGACTATCCCCGGGATCAACATTTACGGGACAGCAAAAGACAAGGGTGCTGTCATCAGTTTCAATTTAGAAAACATCCATCCTCACGATGTGGCTCACATACTGGATACTTATGGCATTGCCATCCGCGCTGGACATCATTGCGCCCAGCCCATTATGAAAAAATTAAATGTAGCTGCAACCAATCGAGCAAGTTTTTATATTTATAATACTTTGGCTGAAATTGATCAATTAGCTGAGGGATTGAGAAAAACAGTGGAGCTGTTTAATTAAGAAGAAAAAAGAGTAGGTTGGCCGTCTCTCAGCCCATTTAAATTTATACCCTATTTCATAAGCCGGGATGGTGGAATTGGTAGACACGCTGGTCTTAGGAACCAGTGCCCTTGTGGTGTGAAGGTTCGAGTCCTTTTCCCGGCACAGAAATCTAATATTTTTAAGCAAAAAATTGTTTTTAAAAAAAGCCCCCTTTCAAAAGGGGGCTTTTCATTTTACCAACCTAATTTCAAAACCAATTAGTTTCATATTGATGTATGGGAAAAAGTATTAGGCTTCTGCTTCTAGAGTTTCCTCTTCAATATTTCTTTTGGCTTTAAGGCGAATATATTCTCCCGACTCCTTAAACCATAATAATCGAGTTTGTCTTTTATCTTCACTGATATATTCTACACAATATTCAATTCCGGAACCGGTATTAATGGTCTTAGTGCCGAAGGAATAGAGAGGGGTTCGAACGAAGTTTGGATTATTTTCAATTTGCATAAAAACTCCTTTATTTAATTAACAAAATTTACATTGAAGCATTTACAATTGCTAAAACAAAAAATTATAAATGTAAAAAAACTACACATTTTTCAGAATTAAAAACGAATTAGGGACAATTAGATATGTCCTGTGCGCCTATTTTCTCAATTGGAACACAGCCCGGATAAGGGGGACAAAACTGGTTGTAGGCAAAATAGGCATTGGTGAGGTTAAGATAAATATTACAGAGAGAATCAGGCATCATTCCACTTAATTGGTTCCGATAAAGATATAACCAATTTAAGCGGGTAAGCCTGCCAATACTTTTAGGGAGATTCCCTGTTAGCTGATTATAGGATAAATGCAATGTATCTAAAAATGTTAATTTTCCAATGCTTTCGGGTATTTCACCACTGAGGGAATCATCATACAGCCATAAAAAAGTGAGACGTCCATTTTTGAAATTGCAGTTCCAGGGGTTCAATTGTTCCGCTTGAATCTGTATCAAGTGTTGATATAATTGATCCAGAGCTGTTATCAATGAAATCTTGCAGCACATCTAAATCGTTTTGATGGTAGCATTTTCCATTGATATCTGTATGTTCCCTGCCGCATCCCTCTAGTTCAGTGGTGCAGGCAAACAAAAACGGTATTATGAAAACTAAATATTTCTGCATCTGAAGTGGGAAAATAGAAAATAGAATTTAGATATTATAAATTGATCGGAATTCAAATTGTCCTAATTCCCAAAACACCTAATATGCAGTCAACTGTTTCTGCCTATTTTTTGCCCAATAATAAGTTCCAAATCCGGTTATTAATTCAAAGGCAATAAAGAGAGATATATTAATGGCGATACCAGTTGCGAACCCATAGCTATGCAAACCGACACCAAGAAGATTTACACCAAACCAAGCCAGAATCACTACAATATTATTCAGGATCATACCTAGTGCGAAACCCATTGGTTTTACAAATCCAGTGATGCGAAGATGGAGCATCATAATCTGCCACATGACAATAAGGAGAGCGCCATTTTCTTTTGGGTCCCATCCCCAAAATCTACCCCAGGATTGATCCGCCCAAATTCCTCCAAGAATGGTACCAAAAAGGGTGAAGAATAAAGCAAACAGGGTAGCTCCATACACATTGGCATTTACAGTTTTTAGATATTTTTTATCAAAGGGAGTTCGGATGGTTTGGAGCAAATATACATGTCCCAGCACACCGGCAAAAAGCGATGTGCCATACCCGATGGTAATAGTGGTGACATGGGTTGCCAGCCAGAAATTTGAATTCAGCACAGCTACCAGCATTCCCAAGGTATCACCATCATTTGCATAACCGAGCCCCACAAAATGGAGTACTCCTCCAACAATGGCACCCATGAAAATTCCCATTCCATCCTTACGGTTGTATTCCAAGAGCGAGGCGCAAATGACCCCTATGAGGCTGACAAAAAGGATGCTTTCATATAATGTTGAAACAGGCGGCCTCTGCATAATTATAATGCGTAAAAGGATGCCGTAAAAATGAAATGCCAATCCGCTTAACAAGCAGGCAAATGAAATTCGCCTGAGTAATTTTGGTTTTGTCATCCAGGAAATTACTAAAAGGAGAAATGCCAGGATGTAGAATGCAATGCTTTTATAGAATAGATTTGCTTGGTTTGTCCATGTTTCCAATTTCACATTGGTTAGGTTGGATAAACCGTTAAATGAATGGGAAAGCAGGTTTTCATATTCTGCTAAAACGGAATCACTTTTCACGGTATCCTTATCAATCCGGGACTTTAAAAACGATTCCAGGGTTATGAGTAATTTTTCCTGATTTGGACCGATCATTCTACTTTCCATTAATTCCCAGGGAGACTGCCATTCCTCATTCTGGTTTCCACTTTCAGGAGGTATAATTTTCAATATCCGGGCGAATTTATCCTGATCTATTTCATTTAAAATACCCATTATATGCTGCAGCTCATAGTCTGATTCTGACCACTCATCTTTATCCTGATTTAGCAATCTTTCCATTAGGGGGCTGAGTTGATTCGCCTTCCTCATTAATTGATAATAACTGAGCTTATCTCCGGGATTGACAGATAAAGATTGGGCGATGGTTTTATGGTTAATCTGTATCAAAGGAAGTAGACAGGAAAGACTGTAACTGAGCGTCTGGTATTGGATTACATTGCTGTAAACCTTCAGCATGTGTGTATCAAATTGGGTGAGCTCGGCTCCTGGTTTTCCTTGAATAGTCGTGATATAATCAATCTGATTTTTTAATCCGGATAATATTTCCTTTCGATTATATAAATGACTCGGATCCCAATAAAGTCCCAGGCTTGCCACCACCTCGGGGTTACTTATGTTGAAGACTCTGTATTTATCTCCCTCATCAGGATTTAAAGCAATATCAAAAAACCAATCTATTGCTGATAATCCTTTAGAATTTAATTCTTCTGGTAATGCTTTGGGTTTAATAGACCGTTTACCGTAAATGAGTAGTAGTTGGTTTCTGACAAATGTATCCAGTGGTTTAATGCGCCCGTTTTCATGTATGGGAATATCACGGTGATCAAAATCTCGGGGAAGTAAAATTCCACAAAGCAATATAATGAATGATAATGTCAGATTATGGATTTTCATACAGCAATCTTTTCTTTTGATTTCCTAAAAAGGTCAGGTAATTTTTGAGATAGATGAAATAATAATCCAATACACATGATGATGCTGGAAATATAGGGGAAAAGGCGTCCATAATTTTTAACGACTGCCAGTACGGTTGTTTCACTGTTTGGACCCTCAATAAATGAAGACTGAAAAAAAGTGTATCCCTTATGCCTCAAGGGTTCGTTCATTTGAATGAGAATCTTCCGGACAACGCCATTTTCTATTAAGTTTATATCAGAGCTGTAACTTTTTGGAATGTCTGTTCCCGGATGCAGGATTTTCTTAAAATCTAAGAGTTCAATTGAAAAGGGGAGATATGTGCGTTTCCGGCGAAGTATAATTGTATAATCTTTATCGTTTACAGAAACAGTCTGGGATATAGACTGCCCCAGAAAAATGCCATACATTCCATCCGCATTTGTTCCCGAATTACTGATTTTATAAATCATTCCGGGACGGTTCCAATTATCTTCTTTTTCTGGTTTTAGTTCATTCAGTATAAAATTTTTCAACATACCTTTATATTGGATTCCCGCTGGGGAAGTCCTTTTAGTGGGTTCACAATTTTCCAAGTAATTTAGGATTTCAATTTCAAAATTCAGGTTTGCATGTGCAAGTACCTGGTTTCTTTTTAATAAGGGTTGATCAAAAATTGTAAATTCATCAAAGTTGACTGCAGATGTATTTATAATGGCTAATTCCATAAAATGGTAATCCTCTACATGATTTGATTGAGCGCCCTCCTCAATGACCATATTACCTTCAGAACTGAACATGGCAGTTAATCCACCACCAACCAATAGCAGTATTCCGCCCAGGTGTAATATTACTATTCCCAATTTTTTAATTTTCCAGATACTTTTTTTGAAAAAGAAGAAGGACAAATTAATCAAAATGATAACGAGAGTAAGACGCCCTCCGGGCATGGGTACAAACCAAAACCAGGTTATCCAGGCTGAGAAATACCTATTTTGGGCAGTATATAAACCCATATCTTTTTGCGCAAGAGTACCCAAAACCACTAGCATCATCATCCAGATTATGGCGAATACAAAAATCTTGGGCTGCTTTAAAAAATTGATGATATCTTTAATACGCATTAATTATACAGTCCTTTTTTAAATTGAGATTATAAGGGATGAACAGAAAGAAATAAAGTCGGTCTCGATTTCATGAATACCCTTAGGGTCCGCAGATAGTTTAACAAATAAGGTCTGGTTACCTGCAGGGAGGATAGCGCAGAGAAAGGCAGATCCCAACTCTTCATTAGTAATTCTAATCACATTGTAAAAGCCCAATCCACCTTTATTTTCAATCATTTCTCTTTTAATTTCGGAAAGTGATTGGGGCTCTAGATTTAATTGTCTTCTCCAACGGTTTACATTGGCTTCAATACCGCCTCCGGTGCCGCCTAATTGAATAACCGATAAATCTCCAGTTCCATTGGAAAAGGGAACATCAAAACTTGCCAGCCTCATGGAGGAACCAAAAGATGGAATCCAACTTGCTGGTTTTGTCCAGTTAAATCCAGTAGACTGTTTTTCCGGAACCTCAAACCGAGGTTTGGTATCAGCTGCTTTAGTTTTAGCTAATTGATAGGTCCGAATGTGGTTATCTTGATCGCAAGATTGCAGAAATACCAATATCAAAATGGAGAAAATTAATTTGATTGCCATGTAGAAAAATTAAAGGTGAAGGTGGACGTAAACCTTCGAATATTTAGTCAAACATTTCCCAGCGGACATCTCGGGTGACATAAGTTACTGAAATAGAATCTGGTACAGCAACCGTTACACTAAATTGAGCAGATTGGTTTGGTTCTAAAACGGTGTCGGTGACAATTCCGGAACGGTAAATAATTTGAGAGCCTTCAATGAAGGTAGAATCAGATCCCAAAAGCTGTGTGTTTTCTCCCCATAGATTATAAATGACCCTTATAAAATCCCCTCTGCGATGGCCCTGGTTCATAACCTTGCCGGTAAACAAACGATATGAGTCAAATACTTCTTCTTTTCCATGGCCAATGAAAACTAAATCAGGGGTGGGAAGTATTAAATCTTCAATGCCTACTATATCGGATTTATTTAGAGTTAATAATCCTACATCTGTATTTACCAGTAGATAATCTAACTTATCTTTTTTAATAGTGCCTTCAATGATAGAACCATTTTTCAATGATATTTTATGTGCTGCCGGAGGATTATCAAGGAACGCTTTCAATTGTTTGGTATAATCTGTTTCCGGTGGTTTGTACTCATAATCCAATACCTTATTTCGAAGCAATTCAACCTCTTTCTGAATATCCTCCATAGTTTGTTCCAATTCAAAAAACCTATCTATTTGAACAACGGCAACACTATCAGCAAAGATTTCTGTGATTTCGGTTTGGAGAGGTGTTTCAACCTGAGGGTCTGGATCTGCGTTTTTTTTTCTGCCGCAACCAAATTGAAAAAGGGAAATAATCAGTATAATTAATATTGCTAAGGGCCTAATCATTGGCAAACCCAATAAATCCAGCTTCTTTCTTCATAGCTTTAAAAGCCGCCATTCTCAGTTTATCTCGATAATTATCATAAACACCAAAATCATGGAGCATCCCCAGAATTTCATTATAATAGATATAATTTGCTGGATCATTTAGTAATTCCACAATTCCATCTACAACCTCTGGGTCAGAAAAGCGTGTTAATCCCCTAAAGGCTTTTAGCCTGATATTACTGGGAAAATCTTTGGTCCGTGCAATTTCCAGATACAGAGATTTTATTTTAGGATTATCAAAATTGTCAAGAGAGTTAATTATAGTATTGAGCAGGGAATAGTATTTATGCCGTCCAACTTGATAGGCTTCTAAAAGTGCCATCAACATTCTCTCTTCCGGCATTTCTCCCATCACCTCAAATGCAAATTCGTTGACCTTATCTCGGGAAACCGGATCTCCCAGCATTTCAACAAAAAAGTCAACCAATTCAGGAGCTTGTTTTTTAGATAATACATCCACCGCCCGGCTGCGAACGGCCACCGGTAAATTTTTATTTTTGGCAATTTCCATTAAAATAGGAATCACCCTATCATCCCCGATTTTACCCAATGTAGTAGTGAGCAATTTATTCATCTGAGCATTACTTCGTTTACTCACCTCATATAATTTAATAAGAAGAATGACTTCATCCTTTGTCCCAATTTCTCCAATCGCACTGAGAATGTCTATTCGTATTTCATTCGTTTTTGCCTCAGTTGCATTGAGAGCAGCAATTAGGGAATCAGTTGAACTTATGTCTTGAAAGCTGATAAGGATTTTTATTGCTTCCTTCATTAAATCGAGTTCAATAAGGCTGGCGCTGCGAACCGTGCCCTGAATATCGTGAATTACTTTGGGGTCCCTACTCTCGGAAAGTGCACGCATTGCCGCCAACCTAACTTCATAGGATTGGTTATTATCCTTATACATTTCAGTAAGTAATTGGAGCGCTTTCTCATCACCATTTTTAGATTTGAGGCGTTGTTTTTCTACATCTTCAAGCGCATATTGAGAAAACCTGGCGCATCCGGAAATAAGGATAACCCCGGTGATGAAAAATAGAAGTTTACGAATGCTGAGTTTAAAGAGGATTTTCATACTATTTAGGAGTAAAATTTCCCTCATTATTCAAAGGTGAAACAAGGGAAATCTAAACCTCATCCCATTTACCCTGCCACCAGCCATTATTATCTAAGCGTGTCACCGTAAAATGCCGTAGCCAGTCCCCCATGAAAATGAGGGAATTGCCATCTTCTTCAACGATTCCAGTTTGATGATAATGACCCAATAGAACGGTATTAAATCCCAGCTTCCATTGTGACCGGCCATATTCAATTAATTCAGTTCGGATAGCATCCGCTTTTAAATCATGATGATGATAATCACCACTGGCTTTAGAGACTTTTTTTGCAAGAACACAGCCCCAATCCGGGTGAAAATTCTTAAAGAGGAAAATACACAGACGGCTGCGTATTATCTTTTTCATGAATCGGTAACCGTGGTCATTTTTTAAAAGGCCATCACCATGACAAACTTGAATTTTAGCATTATTTTGGTTAAAATCTAAATTTCCGGAGTAAACTTCTGCGCCAAATTTTTCCTTAAAATAACCGAAATCCCAATAATCGTGATTTCCTAAAACAAAGTGGATGGCAACTCCTGATTTATGTAGCTGGTGAAGTTGTTCCAATAGGTCAACATATCCAGATGGAATTACATAGCGATAATTGAACCAGAAATCAAAAAAATCTCCTCCAATTACAAGGGAGCCTCCCGCAGATTTTATTGTATCAAATACGTAATATAATTTTGCACGGCGGTCTTTTTCTGAATCATCCACATCCATTTTGAAATGGTTATCAGAAACAAAATATACAGGAAGCTTTAACACGGTATAAAATTAGATAGGTCAATCCCTGACTTCAAAAATAAAAGAATGGAAAAACATAGAAAATCACCTTTAGATTATTCCATAAAAAAAAATCACCTTTTGAGGGGAAACAATTGAACTATTTAAACATTTGAAGCATTTATAGAACATGATACAGAAAATAAAATATTTAATTTATATTCAATTTATATCAATGGCTTTAGGGCAATTTGGACAGAATATCGTCCAATATGATGATTTTACATGGCATTTCATTCAGTCCAAGCATTTTGATATTTATTATGCTGAGGATGGCAGGTCACATGCAGAGTTTACAGCAGATGAAGCAGAAGCGGCCTACCTGAAAATATCCGACCGGCTCAATTGGCGATTAAAAAGTAGAGTTTCTATTATTGTATATAATTCCCATAACGATTTTCAACAAACCAATGTTGTAGATAGCTATATGTTTGAAGGAATTGGCGGTGTAACTGAGCTGTATAAAAATAGGATTGTCATACCATTCGATGCCTCAAATCAGGAGTTTAAACATGTTATTCATCATGAATTGGTTCATGCATTTATTAATGATTCTGTATATGGTGGAAGCCTAAAGAATATGGTTGCCAGTTCTATAAAAGTTCACATTCCTATGTGGATGAATGAAGGGTTAGCAGAATATCTTTCCAGTGGTTGGGATACCAACTCAGAAATGTGGATTCGAGATTTAGCAATCAATGGAGGAGAATTCCCCCAGATACGTCAACTCACAGGCTATATGGCATATAGAGGCGGACAGTCAGTCTGGAATTTCATTACTGAAAAATGGGGGGAAGAGTCCATTGCAGAAATTTTCTATCAGTTAAAAAAATCAAATAAAATCGAAACCGGATTTAAAAGAGCGTTGGGTGTTGATTTAAAAAAACTTAATGAACAATGGCATCAATATTTAAAAGAACAATACTGGCCAGATGTGGCAAATCGAGAGAACATTCCTGATTTTGCCAGACAGTTGACCGATCATGAAGAATTGGAGAACACCTATAATATAGCACCAGCAATTTCACCAGATGGAAGCCGTATTGCGATTTTTTCCAACAAGTCCGGACCTATGGCAATATATCTTATTTCTGCTGAAGACGGAAAATTTATCAAAAAAATTATTCAGGGAGAACGAAATTCAGAATTCGAAGAATTACACATTCTAAAACCAGGTATTACCTGGTCTGAAGATAGTAAAAAAATTGCCTTTGCTGCAAAATCTGGGAAATCTGACGCACTTTTTATTGTGGATTTGAAGTCGGGAAAAAGGAAAAAGCATCGGCTGAATATGGAAGGTATCTTCAGGCCAGCATGGCGGCCGGGAACCAATGAAATTGCATTTATTGGAAATAATGGGATATCCAGTGACATTTACCTTTTTAACCTGGATTCTGAAAAACTCACAAACCTCACTAAAGATTGGTTTACCGATGACCAAATATCCTGGTTTCCTGATGGTAAGTCTATTTTGTTTATTTCTGACAGAGATAATGTTTTAGAAACGGGAATTACCAATAAACCGGAAAATCATCTGTTTCATCAAACCGATATTTATAAATTAAATATTGAATCGGGAATAGTGGAAAGAATTACAGATACTCCCTTTAATGAGATGTATCCCTGTATTTCAAATGATAGTAATTATCTTGCATTCATTTCTGATAAAAGTGGAATTAATAATATTTACCTTTTTTCAGATATTCAATCCCAGGATAAATATCAAAACCCCCAGGTGATTACAAATGTTCTCACAGGAATTACACAACTTTCCTGGAACGGGGATGATACTCAACTCATTTTCACCGGTTTTTTTAATAAAGGATATGATATTTATACATTTAATAATCCCATTCAAAAAATTGCGGAGAATATTCAAGTTGCTCCAGCAGCGTGGACATTAAAATTTGAAAAACTTGAATTGTTAAGAAATGAAGAAACAAGAAAAAGTAAGTCGTTTATCAGTGCGGATAAATATAAAAATTATATTTTTTCAGGCGTTGATGCTACAGAGGATGTTCTTACTCCTCCTGAAATTGTTGAATTGGATACCTCTGCAGTTTACGATAGCACCGGATTATTTCGAACCCACCTATACAAAACCCGGTTCACCTTAGATTTTGCACAAGCCTATTATGCTTTCGACACCCGCTATGGGGGGCAGGGTATGGCGTATTTTTTATTCAGTGATATTTTAGGCGATCATAAACTCCAGTTGGGAACTGAAATGGTGGTGGATCTACAGCGTTCAGATTATTTTCTTTTATATCGTCTTCTTCCCTATAAAATAGACTGGAATTTTGTATTTTACCACCTTGCATACCAATATAGCCAATTTACCTCGAATAGTTATACCCTTTATCAGAATTTTGGAACCAGTATAAATGCAAGTAAACCTCTTTCTCGATTTAATAGGGTTAATGGCGGAATAGAATTGAACCATATTATCAAATCAACTATAAATACTATTTATGACGATTTTGATCAACCCTATGATGAAAAAATTAACCATGTCAGTTCATTTACTACAGTCATTCCATCTATAAAATATACTTGGGATAATGCCCTGTGGTCTTACACATATCCCATTGAAGGATTTAGGTATTATTTGAAATATCGAACGAGTCCGGGAATTAATGAGAAATCGCTCTCTTTTCATTCAGCAACGATGGATGGACGAAAATATTTTCGTCTGTTTAATGGTGTCAGTCTTGCAGGCCGATTTTTTGCAGGTACCAATTGGGGAATTGATGCCCAGAAATTTCGATTGGGAGGAGTACCCTGGCTATTCTCATCCGATAGATACAGTGAAAGGTTTTACGGAGGTCAGGAAGAACCACCCGATGTAGAGGAGTTATACTTTTCAGAATATATCATGCCGCTGAGAGGTGTACAAATTTCAAATAAATTTGGTCAAAATGTATTTCTGGCAAATTTAGAATTACGGCTCCCCTTTTTAATCTATTATTTTCCGGCAATAAAATATTTGGGGCAGATTAACGGTGTATTATTTACTGACTTTGGGGTAACATGGGATTCTGATTATCCCGAATTTTGGGACAACTCAAATTGGCAGAATAATAGCAACACCGGTTGGCTTATGTCCTACGGTTTTGGCCCCCGGTTTATCTTTCTTGGTATGCCCTGGCAGCTCGATTATGCCTGGGAATATAATCCCCATAAAGGAACTATTTCAGATCGGAAATGGTACCTCACAATTGGTTTGGATTTCTAAAACCTTTTCCTGAATTAATTAGAAACTATTGAATATTACTTTTCCACTTGCAGGAGAAATATTTTCACTTTGCAGTGCAGTATTTTGGGCATTGGCTGTTATATTTTTTAAACAGGCTGGAGAAAAAATTCACCCCATAGTTATAAATTTATTTAAAAATGGACTTGGCGTTTTACTCTTCACAATAACGCTGCTCTTTTTAGGAGAGTCTATTTTTACACCAGAGGGGGTGGTTCTAACGAATGAAGATTTTTTTCGGTTGATTGTGAGCGGTATTATCGGAATAGGAATCGCTGATATAATATTTCTTCATTCGTTAAATATTATTGGGGCAGGAATATCTGCTTTAGTGGATACAGTTTACAGTCCATTTGTAATCTTCTTTGCATATATTTTCCTGGGAGAACATTTATCTCCCTTACAATTTTTAGGTGCGGGGTGCATTATTGGCGCAATTATTTTTGCATCCTTAAAACTACAAAATATCCCCACCACCAGAAAACGTTTAGAATATGGTATTATTTTGTGTATTCTTGCCATTGCAATGATGGCATTTGCCATTGTGTTGGTTAAACCGGTATTAAGTAAATTTCAAGGAGATATTCCCAAACTAATGTGGATTGCAGGTTTTCGTTTAGTGCCAGGAAGCATAGTTCCCTTAATCATCTTTCTCTTGCTTAATAAAAAACAGAAGTTACTAAAACCGTTAAAAGATAGAAAAATATGGTTTCCCTTAATAGGGGGCTCTGTTTTTGCAACCTACTTAGGGATATTTTTTTGGATTATAGGGATGAGTCTCACAACAGCATCTACTGCCAGCATTCTCAATCAAACAGCGACAATTTTCATCTTAATTTTTGCAAGAATATTCCTAAAAGAACCCCTTACAAAGCGAAGGGTATTGGCAATTTTAATTGCAGTGGCAGGAGCCTATCTGGTTTTTATCGGGTAAGTATTATTTCTTTACCCAATGGGAGTAAATGGCGTCATTACCCAATTTTACTTCGCTGATTTTCTCAAATTCTTCCTTTATTTTCAGCAAGGTTACAGGAAAGTAAGTATCGATCCCCTCGGTGCTTTTATCAACGAAGGTTATATGGAGCTCATCAGCCCTGTGAATGAAATTACGATAAACTTTTGAACCCCCAATAACAAAAAGAGTGGACGTTCCCTGAGCATCTAAATTTTCAACACATTCTTCAACAGAAGAATAAGACTCAACTTCCTGCATATTTTCACTGCTTAAAACAATATTATTTCTTTTTGGTAAGGGTTTGATGGGGAGAGATTCCCATGTATGCCTTCCCATTAAAACTGTAGAGTTTAAAGTGAGCTTTTTAAAATTTTTAAGGTCTTCAGAAATATGCCATGGAAGTTTCCCATCCTTACCTATTCCACCATTTTTATCCTGTGCCCAAATAAGATGAATTTTCATAATTATACAGCGACAGGGAATTTAATAACTGGGTGATGTTCGTAATTTCTTAGAGAAAAATCCTCAAATTTCAAGTCCCAAAAGGGTTTATTTACGATTTCAAGAGACGGCAGTGGGAATGGTTTTCGGCCAAGTTGTTCTTCCAAGCCTACAACATGATCCACATAAATATGGGCATCATTGATATAGTGGGAAAATTCTCCCAGCTCCAGCCCAGTTTCATTAGCAATCATTTGAGTGAGAGCAGCGTAACAAGCAAGATTAAATGGAATACCCAAGGCGATATCTCCACTTCTCTGAGTAAGATGACAATTCAGGTTACCATTTATGACATTGAAGATAAAAAATGCATGGCAGCTTGGAAGGGCAATTTCATCCAATACAGCAGGATTCCAGGCACTAACTACCATCCTTCGGGAGTTGGGGTTTGTTTTGATGAGTTCAATAACGTTTTGTATTTGGTTTATATGGTGGTGATGGATCTCCCCATTTCCTGGTTGTTTTTCATAGGCGTCCCAATTCACCCACTGATATCCGTACATTTTACCCACTTCCCAATTTTTTTCTTCGGATGTCCAGGCATCCCAGATTTTGGTATGCTGTCTTAAATTCCGAATATGTGTTTCTCCGGATAAATACCAGAGCAATTCTCGGATTACCGAATTGAAATACACCTTTTTTGTGGTGATGAGTGGAAATCCATTTTGCAGATTTACCTTATAATGATACCCGAAAACCATAAGGGTATCAGTCCCGGTACGGTTGGTTTTTATTGTACCGTTTTTTAGTACATGCGAAACAAGGTCAAGGTACTCTTTCATAAATTAGGTTATGTGATATAGTGTGAAATTATTATTTAATTGATCGGTGAAATATAAAAATAATATTCCATTTATTAATTGCTGATTCTGTATAAAAAAAAGACTTAATTTTATTTTATTGATTTGTAGGCAATTAGCTTGTAAAAATATAATAATGTTACATTTTGTAATATTTCATTTTGCCAATGACCACTATGTAGGGTATATTTTTTATAAGAGATAGGTATATGTTGTGTTAAATTGTATTTCTTATCCGACGAGAAACAAAACACAAAATAAGAAAATTCCAGCCTCCAATCTGGATTGTATAGCATCTTATTATTATACTGGTTTTACCTGATAATCTCTGCCTCTAAGGAGATAACCCAAATAGGGATATGAGGGATATATTGAACTCATTTCCAATAAAATAGCAATAAAAAACAACTTATTTGTTAGGGAAAGTTTATGTCAAATAGGCATTTTGAAGATATGTTTAAACATCGGGGTAAAACGGTGAATATCATCGGAAAAACCAGAGTAAAAACATATAGAGACCTTTATAGACAATTAACGGAATTACAAGAAAAAAATGAAATTCCGGTGCACGATAATTATCTGGGTGATAATGAATTAGCGCAAAATCTGTATAAGAAAAAATATTTCATTAAAGATTTAAATTCTGATTTAATTGAAAATACTCCTGAAGATGTTTTTAAGAGGTTGAGTTCATTTCTTGCCACTGTGGAAGGCACCAAAGCAAAACAGAAAAAATGGGCAACCAAATTTTATGAAGAATTATTTGAAGGCCGATTCATTCCCGGTGGGCGGGTATTGGCAGGAGCAGGTGATCTTTACCGTCTTAAAACCTTAGCCAATTGTTTTGTAACAAAAATTCAAAGAGATGAAATAGATTCCATATATAAGGCTGCCTTCGAATGTGCCAGAACATATTCTTATGGTGGCGGTATTGGAGTAGATATATCATCTCTCAGACCAAAAGATTCAATTGTACATAATGCAGCAGACAGCTCAACAGGAGCTGTTTCATTCATGGAGCTTTACTCTCTTACCACGGGCTTAATTGGGCAGAGTGGCCGGAGAGGAGCTTTAATGCTTACCATTGATGTAAAACATCCCGATATTGAGCATTTTCTAAAAGTTAAAAAGGTCCCCAATTGGGTTACCAATCAAATCGTAGATCAATGTAATTGGTCTGGTCATTTTGATAAACATGAGTTGGAAACCATTAAAAAACAGGTTATGGAAAACACCCAGGTGCGTTTTGCCAATATTTCTGTAAAAGCAAGTGATGAATTTATGCAGGCGGTAGATGAACAGCGAGAATATCTTCAAGGTGAATATCTGGTTTATCAAAAAAAGAAAAACAACATTCTCAATAATGCACCGCAGGATATTGACAATATTCATTATTCAATTAATATTCCTTCAAAGAAAATAAGCAATTATGCATTGATGGACAGCTTTTCCACATTTTCCCAAATGAAAAATTGGTTGGAACAGAAGTATAATGTCAGCATTACAAAATCAAAATTCAGCAATAAAATGAACAGGGATGTATATGGAGATATTTCTTTTGAATTAAATAATGAAGAGTATGATTTAGCGATTCGGCAAGCAGGTGATTTCATGTTGTATTTCAGCAGCGAACAAACAGGGGAAATCCGGAGAATGGTTAAAGCCCGGGATATTTGGGACCAGTTCATTGAAGGGAATTATAAAACAGCTGAACCAGGCTTGATTTTCTGGAGTACTATGAGTAAATATTCTCCTTCAAATTATGTAGGGAAACCAATTATCTGTACAAACCCATGTGCTGAAGTTCCTCTCGAAGATGGTGGCGCTTGCAATTTAGGCTCATTAAATTTATCCTGTTTTATTGAAAATGGCTATGAAGCCAATGCAAAAATAAACTGGGATCAATTGGCAGAATCAACGGCGATCCTTATTCGATTTCTTGATAATGTTGTCACTTGGAATGAAGATTTAAATGCCCTTGAAAAGCAGAAAGTGGCAGCACGGGAAACGCGTCGCCTCGGTTTAGGTATAATGGGAATTGCAGATATGCTGAACCAATTGGGATTGGGCTATGATAGCGATGAAGGAATTGCCATCATAACACAAGCTATGGAATTCATAACCAATGCAGCCTTTCAGGCATCAGCATCCCTTGCAGCGGAAAAAGGAGCATCTCCCATTTATTCAGAAGAAAAATATATGAAGTGTCCATTTATTAAGGCCGCACTCAGTAAGGAGACACAATCTCTTATCCGTGAGAAGGGTATTCGAAATATTGCCATCATGTCAATTGCACCTACTGGATCTATATCCAATATCATTAAAGGAATTCAAGTAGGAGGAAAAAATTACATCGGGGTTTCAGGAGGAGTGGAACCAATTTTTGCTCTCTATTATACACGAAGAACAGAATCATTCAAAAAGAATGAATTTTATAAGGTTTTTCATTCCTCAGTACAGGCATATATAGATAAAATGGATTTGAGAAAAGAGCTGGAGGATGCCAATAATATAGAAGATATCCTGCCGGATTATTTTCTACGGACTGCACACCATATAAAACCAGAAAAGCGCGTGGAAATTCAGGGATTAATTCAACGCTATATTGATCACAGCATATCATCAACTATTAATCTTCCTGAAGATGTGCAGCCAGAAGTCATATCAGATATATATCTTAATGCTTGGAAAAAAGATTTGAAAGGATTAACAATATATAGAGATGGAAGCCGGTTTCCAATTCTAAGTACAGATAGAAAACTTACAGAATTTCAAAAAGTAAAAGAAAATAAATACAAAATTTCAATAGATGGAGATCAGATTATTACTGCAAATGGAGAAGAAATAATTAAACTACCAGATGGATCCCTTACTACAGTTTATCATTATATGAAAAACAGTAATGTGGCAATAGAGGAAGTATTAACAAACACAGAATTTGAGGAAATAGAAACATGATTAAAATTGGGCCCAGTGTCAAGATTGAAAAAATCTCCAAAAAGAAAAAAACTAATAGTGACAATAAAGTAGGGATAAGACCAAGCCAAAATATGCAAGGCACCTATAGACCTGAGGTGGTAGATGCAAAGGTGTATAAATTAAAGTCTGCATTTGTGAAAAATTCCGTTTTTATAACGCTAAGCTATGTCAATGATTTTGATGTGATACGTCCAATTGAGATTTTTATTAATTCAAAAGACTTAACTCGGGCACCCGAATATGTTGTACTAACCCGATTGGTATCCGCAATATTCAGAAGATCCAATGACCCCATGTTTATTCTGGAAGAATTGCAGGGAATATTTGATCCCAATGGTGGAATTTATAAAGATGGGAAATATTATCATTCTTTCTATGCAGAAATTGCAGATGTAATTGAGCGTTTTTTCTTTGAAGTTGGTGTTATTGAGCGCCCAAAAGCCAACCCAGTTGAAGATAATGGTACAGCACCAAAAGTTATACAAGCGAAGGAAGAAGGAAATTCAGGCAATATAGGGTTCAGAATTTGTAAGGAATGTAATAATAGAACATTAAAAACAGAAAATGGGTGTGATATTTGCATGGATCCGGATTGCGGATATAGTAAATGCGATAAATAAACTAAAAGTACCTGGTAGACATCTTTTTCCTCCTCCTCCTAGTTGTTTACCAGTAAAGCAAAAAGCTCGGCTCCTTCCGGGCTTTTTGTTATTTAAGAAACAAAAAAACCTTCAGAACCTATATTGCGAAAAGTAGGTATCCTGAAGGTTTTATGTAGCTATTAGCTAAAAACTAATAGCAAAGGTTTTAACTAATATTATTTCATTTATCACCCCTGGCTTGCAAATCGTATTGAATGAAGTGAAAGTAGATTGGTAGCCCGTAGGAGAATCGAACTCCTGTTACAGAGATGAAAACCCTGGGTCCTAACCACTAGACGAACGGGCCAATCAAGACTATAAATTTAGAGGGATTTAATAAATCTCACCAATAATTAATTATGATGTGTTTTAGGAATTATTCTTGTATCCAATAATCTGGGCTGGTTGTTGATCTGTTATCTATCTAAAATAATATTAATTGTAGCTATAATATCCTGAATGTTAAGAATATCATCCTCATTTATATCACCAGCAGAAAATTGGGAATCGTCAGGGTCATCAATTCCGAGGACAAAATTAACCAGCAATATAACATCCTGAATATTGACGGTTTCATCAAAATTTATATCACCAGCAATATTAACAGAATCATCTATAATAAAATCCCAAATACCACGTCCATACGTTCCAAAACGGGCCGTATTAAGTTCAGGGATATATTCTACTGACCAGTAAGTCTGATCTGGGGCAGATATGCCAGACAGGTCTGTCCAAGCTCCTTCTTCAGAAATATATACATACGGACCGATCTCTGTAGCAGCAAAAAAATACTCATCATCAGGCGTACCCGCCAGTTCTAACACCAGTGTACTTGGAAGACCCTCATTAAAAGGAACAAAACTTTCCCCATGATTATAACTAATATAGACTGGCGGATTTGAATATCCAGAACCAGCAATTATGACTGTACCAGATGTGCTTTGAGATGCCCAAATGGTAGATCCATAAAAATAATGAGCATCCGGTCCATCAAAAGCAGTAGACATTTGCCAGCTGCTTCCATCATCACTGCTGTGATAGAAACTGCCGTAATAGGTTAAGACATAGCGATGATTTGGCTCACTTGGAGAAAATCCCATAGCCGAGATAGTACTGTTAAAGCTGTATGGTTCTTCTTCATAGCTAATAGCCGAATTATCAATAGTTAAATGAAAGAGATGATTACCACCTGATAAACCTCCACCTGCCAAGTAGGCCTGATTTGGATAATATGGATCTTCAATAATAGGTGCAAGCCAAAGATGTCCAGATCCTGGAAAGTTAAGTGATATATGACCACTAGTTAATGGATCAGGGAAATAGGTGGTAATTCCCGGATAATTACACCAGATACTTAGGCCTTCATCACCTGATGATAAGTGACCGTAGTCACCACTGATGGATTGGACAAAATCAAACACATCTCCGCCCGGAGAAATACTGCGTTGAAAGCCCTGATCTTGAGATCCAGCATATACATTATATGGGAAAGTCCTCTTAGTATAGGTGGAATAATATTGGCTCACACCCAGCCCATTCATGGATACATTCTGGACCGTTTCAAGCGCATCATCAGAATAGTATAAACCTCCATCTGTAGAAATCAGGGCTACTTCGTTAAATTCTGGATCCAGGAAAAAACGAACTTCGGGTATATCTGCATGGAGCATGGTGGCTTCATTTCCATAATAATCCCACCAGTTATTTACTAAAGTCCAGGAACTACCTCCACTAGTGCTTTTAAAAACTTCCATGCCGCCCCAGAAAATAAGATCGCGGTTAATATTGCTGCTGTTAAAACTATTTTGCAAATTAAAATACCATTGAGGTCTTTCACCGCGGTCTATCCATGAATTACCTCCATTCATTGATTGATAAATCCGGCCTCCAACATGGGCATAGAAAAAAGGATAATTAGAACCCATGCCTCCAGTCAAAATATTTTCACTACTTCCAGAAACGGGGATATTCGAAACAAACTCTAATTGGTCAGAAGTATTTATATGGTAAAATTCATCATTATGAAGTAGATAAATAAATCCGTCAAAATACCGGGATGTCCATATATCATAATGATCAGAACTCTGGTTAGAAGACATCCCTGCATTGGTATCCAGGGTCAGAATTTTAGTAAAATTTCTCCCGTGATCAGTCGATTTATATATGGTTCCTACTGCATTCCAGCTGCCTGTTCCTTCAGTAGCTAAGAGATATATTGTTTTATCTTCAGTTATTATTACCCGCTTTAAATAGTTTCCTCCCCATCCTGATAGAAAATCAACTCCATTACTGAGCTGTAGTGTAACCCCTTCATCATCTGTATAATAAAGATTATCACCATTGGCAATTAAGAGCCTTCTTGTATTATCAAATTCAATGAGCCTCAGAAAATGGATTCCCTTAATCTGCAGATAATCAGTAAGGGAAGTCCAGTCACCACCAGTTAGACTTCCACGCCAAATATTTCCACCATCTGATGCACAGTATATAAGGTTATTATTCCAGTCTATATCTGCTGTAAGAATTCTTCCTGCTAGATTATTACTACCCCGTTCCTGCCAATAACCGCTGAGTTCTCGACTGATGTTTTCAAGTCGTTTATTTTGAGCATTCCAATTACCAGAGGTAATTAAGGATTGACGCAAATCTTGGATTTTATTTGTACGGATTTTTCGGGACTCCTCATCCATCTTTTCCCAATCCACATCGGGATGAGCACGGTGCATATTTTTCATATAATCCTTACGTTGATTTTTAAAATCTTTCCGCTTTGATTTTTTGATATCAAATTCAGTTGGTACAGGTTGCCCGCCCTTTATTCGGGGCTTGGTTTCAGAAAACCATATTCCCAGCATGAATACCCCTGTAATTATGACAAATGATATATATTTTTTCATAGTTATAAATTTAGGCAGAAGGAAGCATTGCCTGAAAGCGGGGTAATATGTTGTTACAATTACCCTTTTAACGAGGGATATTTTTTAATTGCGGGGTATAATTATTGAGGATTTATTTTATATTTTTAAAACCATTACTCCTCAATTCTCACCAGCATATTATTTTCAAAATAGAGACGGAATGTGGTTGAATCAGCTGGATATGTCCACATTTCAAATTGACGCCGGGGTTCATTCATTGTATCAATATGTTTAGGAAGTCCTTTAATTTTTTTCACCTCTTCATAGGTCATTCCTAACTGCAGAATTTGTGAATAATCAGGAATTGTTTCCTTTTTCCTTTGAATAATATAATCCCGGGCATATTGATTTTCATCTTTTGACTTTTGATTTTCCAATTGAGTCTCCAGTTTTATTATGTAGCTGTCCAATTCATTTTCCATTTCAGGGTTTAAGACAATAATGGATTTAAGGGAATTAATAACTAAGTAAAGTTCATCATCTTTCGCTGCAAAGTAGGCATCTTTCATAATGGAATCGGAAATTTGTTTTAATTTTGGTATCACCAGAGATTCAATCCCAGGATATAATTGAATCGCATCCAAATAATTTTGTATTGCTCCTGAATAATTTCCAATATCAGTATTTAATCTGCCTTTGTCAAGATATAAACCTGCCAAGGTTTCATTCACCTGTGTGAGTTCTGGGTATATATTCTGGGCAATCAAAATCAGTTTTTCTGCTTCAGCGATTGACATTTGACTTTTATAATTTTTTACACTGTCCAGCAGTTCAGCAGCAATATTTCTCCGATGTTCTTGAATTTCGATTTTAAGGTCATCTTCAGCCTCCTCCTCGGCTGCTTCGAACCATTCTACTGCATCGTTGAAGTCTGATTTAAAAAGGTCTTCAACACCATAATTCACCTGTTGGTAAGGGATTTGAGATTGACAGTATTGCAGCATTGCCAGGGCTTTGCCTCTTTTTCCATGTCTTTTCTCCTTGGCAAGAAAATTTTCAAAACTTTCTGTCGCAGAAATAAAATCATTATTAATCATATAGGAATATGCAATATCTCCATCTGTATGTTTACCACCAAACTGGATGCCGGTGGTAAGAAATATTCCGGAAGCCCGCAGGTCAACGCCATATATGGGTGATAATCCTTCCAGGGCATTTACAGAAGTCATATATAATCGACTCCATTTTGCTTCAATTCCAATTGTATAGTTGAAATTACCCCCGGCTTGATTGAAAATATATTTGGTTCCAATCCCGAAGCTTTCACTCAAGCCCAGACCCGTCAGATCTTTGTCACCACCTTCAGATTCATATAGGGAGATTGAGTTAACCCCAAAAGAATGGTAGATATAGGTTGCACGATTTCGTGATAATTGCCAGCTCAGGCTTGTATTTATATTTAGCCCAAGAGAGCGGGGGTGAAAATAATAATCTCCCCTGGTAGAACCTGTAAGCCATTCTTTTCCCGTTTCAGATGGAAGGGATGGATTGGATGAGAAATCAGTATATTGAAATCCCAACCCTATCTGTAGATCGAAATAATTTTGATGAATGATAAAATGAGGAAGGTTTGTACGGAGAATATCCACTTCTATATACATGCCCTGTCGATTTGTTAGCGCATCCAGAATATTAAACTTATATTGAGTTGAATCCAGCAAAACCGGTAAATCTGTTATTGTCAGTGGTGTTTTATTAAAGAGTGAACCTGACCAATACTTCTTACCACCGTAATTTAAGTAACCCGCTTTTACTTCAAAGGGAGTAAAAACTATTGGCTCTCGAAATGTCATTCTGTGGGAAATAGATTTCCATGCAATTGAAGTAGATGATTTATTCCATGTACTCTCCTGACAGA
>ERZ813253.43-NODE-43-length-52958-cov-26.996915_pt1 | contig 52958 bp, 44 predicted proteins | sample MGYA00520893_ERZ813253 | MGnify/ENA primary metagenome ERZ813253 (study PRJEB31669, sample SAMD00080414) | marine metagenome | biome: oceanic hadal pelagic zone biome; feature: marine hadalpelagic zone; material: sea water | place: Pacific Ocean:Izu-Bonin Trench...
GGCTTGAACGGAAAAGCGTTTATGGGGTCGGATACCCCCTTTCGGTGTCATAAATGGCGGATTCGCAAGTACCACATCCACAGTTTCATCCCAACGCTCTTCACTGGTCAGCGTATCGTATTCATAAATCTTCGGGTCTTGAAACCCGTGAAGATACAAATTCACCAATGACAGACGAACCATATCAGGCGATATGTCGTATCCAGAGAAACTGGTCAAAAGCCGTTTCCGTTCCGTTGGTGTCAGCTTCTTCCCATTATCATTGGCTTTCAGGATGTGCTTATAGGCAGAGATAAGAAATCCAGCCGTTCCACAACCAGGGTCAAGAATGGTTTCCGTCTTCTGTGGGTCTACTACTTGCACAATAAAATCAATAATATGCCGTGGGGTGCGAAATTGCCCAGCATCGCCCTGTGTGCCCATAAAGGACAGCAGATATTCAAAGGCGTCACCCAGTTTTTCACTGTGGGAATACTCAAAATTGTTGATTTCTTTCAGGAACAGTTTCAGTGTTTCAGGGTCACGATATGGCAGATAGGCATTGTTGAAAATGTCACGAAATAGTTGGGGAATGTTGGGGTTTTGGTTCATCCTTTCAAGTGCTTCATCGTATAGTTTTACAAGTTCGTGCCCGCCAATCCTTGGGTCGAAGATGGCTGTCCAACTGTATTTTTTATATTCCCCCGTAAAGAAAGAAGACTTACCCCCCATATCTACGGATTCTTTGTCCATATCATCCATAAACTTGTAGATGAGTGCGATGGTAATCTGCTCAATTTGTGAGAATGGGTTGGTTAATTTCCCCACCAGAACATCACGGCAGGCGTCTATTCTTCGTTTTGTTTCGTTATCAAGCATATTGGTTCAAATTAATATAGTCTTTGACATAGTTTGGAATGAGCGAACGCCATTCGTTGTTTAAAGCTTTAAAATCATCTCTTACTGGGCTTGTTGCTAAATCAGCATATTTACCAGAATCAATTACATCACGGACGATTGGGTCAGTAATGTATGTTTTCAAGAAATTCTTAATAGGCAATACAAATTCCATAGCTGGCTTATAGATTGAAATGAATTTATCACATTCTTCATTCAATAAGTCATCCCTTGATTTAAACTTGGGAATAATATTGAATATCCGTTCCAGCATTTCCTTGAGTGTAGGCTTACGGTCAACTTCTACCGCCTTTTGTAATTTTTCCAGATTATAATACTCTTCTGGCTTATCAAAAATTTCTTCCTTCACGTACTTTTCGGCAGCATTGAAGTTGCCATCATACACCCACTCTCTAACGGCATCCAGTTGTCTGATTTCTTCCGAGAAATTCTGCCAAGACATTCTGTCCACTTTCCAAATCGTTTTTTGGTCACTTACTTGCAATGTTTTTAGCGGGTCGAGGATGGCACTGATATAATCTTCGTGATGTTCAGGTGTATAATCACCAATTCTTGTTCTTTGTTTTGTTATTGTAACTTTCAGTACTTCATCGTAATTGTATTTCACCTCAAAATATTCAAAGTTGGCAAAGAAATCGAATACCTTAAAAGCTTCTTTCTCTTGCTTGATTTTATCCATTTCCCCATTGTCCAAACGATGGCTGTAGTTGAATGAAAATGTACGTGTACCTCGTCCTTTTATCTGGACAAAATCTGTGGGTGAAAATATGGGTCGCATTAAGCATAGATTAAGGATGTCCTCACAATCATATCCAGTCGTCATCATCCCTACCGTTACACACACTCGTGTCTTGCTTGATTTATAGGAATCCAACCACTTGGTGTGCTGATTCAGGTTATTATTAGCAAAATTAATGGTGGATTGCTGTGCATTTGGAATGCTGGATGTCACCTGCACCGCAAAGTCAGAATTATATTTATTGGGAAATAGCTCTTGGGCAAACTCATTCAGGATTTGCGTAATCTTTGATGCATGTTTCTGGCTGACACAGAACATAATTGTTTTTCCAATTTCACCACTGATGGGGTCACGCAAGGCGTTTTCCATAAACGTTTTGCAGAACTCCATATTCGTTTTTTTGGAAAAGAATTTCCTCTCAAAATCTCTATGTGTATATATAGCGTCTTCAGGCTCGCCTGTCTCTTGGTTCTCCACTTCAATGAAGTAACCTTCATCGGATAACAGCTTGGTAGTGATTTTCGTCCGTGCATCTGCCACAATGGGATTAATTAGATAGCCATCATCAAATCCATTCAACAAAGAATAGGTGAATGTGGGATTGCCCGTTTCACAGCCAAACGTTTTATAAGTGTCAAGTAGAAGTCGCCGTTCCATTTCTCTGGGGTCTCTATCATTAAGGTTATCTATATTTTTCAGGTAATCTTTGGGTGTTGCTGTCAATCCAAGCTTGTATCCAGTGAAATACTCAAATACCGCTCTGGCATTGCCTCCAATAGAACGATGTGCCTCATCAGATATGATTAAATCAAAGTCAGTTGGTGAAAATAATTGGGCATATTTATCATTCAATGATTGTACTGTGGACACGACAATTTCAAAATTATTCCAGTTATTTCTTGCTTGTTTATATATGGCTGCCTGATAATCGTTTTTTAGATATCTAGTAAACGCTTTTTTAGCTTGAATTTCTAATTCAATCCTATCCACAAGAAATAATACTCGTTTGGCATTACTAGTTCGCAAGAACAGCTTTATCACTGCCGCCGCAATCAGCGTTTTCCCTGTACCAGTAGCCATTTCAAATAAAAAGCGGTTATTGCCATCATTCACAGCCTTCTGGATTGATTTAACAGCATTCAACTGGTAATCACGCAAGAGCATCAACCCATTATCTTTCAGGAAGTCACTCCGTTGTTCTTCGTCTATATATCGTGGGTCTGAATCATAGTCTGGCTTTTGAGTTTTGGTTATATAATCATTTTCAACCAGTTCATTAACAAGAGCACTTGGATTTGGCTTAAACGTAGAATGCGAACGTAAGGATGCTTGGGTAGGGAATTGTGTAATGATGGTTGGGTTACCCACTTCCATATCCCAGAAGTAGTGAATATTCCCATTGGAGAGGATTACATAGCGGACATTAATAGATTTGGCATATTCACGTGCCTGTTCTTTTCCATCTAATGGATTTTTCTCCTCACGTTTAGCCTCAAGAACAACTAATGGTCTGCTATTTTCATTTAACAGAAGAAAATCGATATAACCTTGATGATGATTTTCAAAATCTTCTCCAAGAGCATCAATTTCTTGGGTAGTAATTGTTACACCCTGCTCAAGCTGGATGTTGGCTCTACCATTCTCATCATTAAAGAATCGCCAGCCTGCATCTTCCAGAAGTCGATTAATCTTTATGCGTGATTGAGCTTCCGTTCCTCTCATTTAAAAGTAAACTCCGTATATAACATAGGTAGGAATATACAAAGAAGGACAATATGTGAATTTTAAAAAATTATTGCAGAATGGGTGTGCGCAATATCTATGCGACCCTACCCCCCCCCATCAATTGCGGGCATGGGGGTCAACTTTGGTTGATTATGTGTTATATATTATAATCCCTATTCCACTTGTTGAGTATAAATCCATAATAATAACGATCTCTTCTTTCAGAGAATAAAATATAAAAATAGTACATAAATGATAAAGCCTTCCTTTAAAAGAAGGCTTTTGTTGAGCGAGAGACGAGGTTTCCCGATTCATCGGGACGACATCCACATTAGTTTAATTTATTATTTTCCAATTTTCAATTAAATTCTCAACCAGCTTTTTGTTTTTCCAACCTTTTAATTCAATTTCCCTTTTGATTGCTTCACTTTTAGTAGAATATTTTTCAAAGTACACTAATTTCCAAGGTATTCCGGATTTTGTGGATTTGGACCAACCTTCATTATGTCGGACAAGACGAACGTCAACATTTGATGAATATCCATAATAATAACGATCTCTTCTTTCAGAGAATAAAATATAAAAATAGTACATAAATGATAAAGCCTTCCTTTAAAAGAAGGCTTTTGTTGAGCGAGAGACGAGGTTCGAACTCGCGACATCCACCTTGGCAAGGTGGTGCTCTACCAGCTGAGCTACTCTCGCATGAAATCGGGGTGCAAAATTACAGTTTTATAATTGACCTATCAATCGGATTTCGGCAGGAATTCAAACTTTCTTTCCTGGCGGTTCAATACGATCATACTCATAACAAAAAATATGATATCACGAATGATGGTATCCAGACCCAGTTTATCACTATCGGCACTCACTTTAAAACAACCGCAGGTGATATCGATGCCCCGAAGCATTGCTTGGGAAATTGCTAAAATAAACACAAGCATCATAATAATGCTCAATAATGCTGCACCATCAACCAATAATCCGGCAATCAAGCACACACCAACGATTAATTCAGTCCAAGGTAAAATAATACCTAATATATTCTCGATACCAAACGGCAGTACTTTATAATAGCCTATTTGTTTTGCAAATTCTTCAGGATTCGCAATTTTATCCAAACTGGCATAAATGAACATAAAGCCCAGGAAAATACGGCAAATCATCACCATCATATTTTTCATTTCATTACTCATTCAACGGGATATCCAGCTTCATTCCATTCCTGCCAACCACCTTTAAATACAAATAATTTTGAAAAACCTTCGTTATATAAATCATCCGCTAATTCTTCACTGGAACCACATTCATCTTCACCGCAGTATAAAACAACTAGACCTGATTTCGTTTGTGCTGAATCCAGTTTGAACATCAGTTCCATAAAAAATCCACTGTTCCATGAATTTTGTATATGGCCGTCAGCAAAATATTCTTCTCCCCGAGCATCCACAAATACGACACCTTTATCAAACAGCGTTTTAGCCTGTAACAATGAAATTGCAACAGGTTCGCCCGAAATTTCATCGAGATCCTCGGTTATGGACATTTCTTTTGCCAAAAGTGGAATACTATCTGAACGAATAATATTTACAAAAAAACCGACAACGAGCGAAAGTACAATGATCACCAGTATTTGGTTCAAGGGAACGCGGAGCATAATTAATTAATGCTGATTGTCTTTTTGAGAGGGCCTGATTTAGGCTTGATTATATTTTTAGATAATTTGATATTTTTTTTACGTAACGCTGAACATGTAGCCAATGTTTCATCAACGAATGCCAAGAGTTCGGCATCTTCACCCACAGCCTTGCTTAAAGGAATACTTTCATATTGAGTCGTATTAATGGCATCTGCCATGATGGTTTCGTATTTAACCAATTGCTGACGATAATCACTAACCAGTTTCAATACGTTCGGTTTATCAGCATACATTTCTTCAATTGTTCTGACTGGATCTTTTTTCTGCAGTTTCTCTAAACGCTGATTAATGGATGTGATTTTTCCTGTAGCAGTAGAAATATCAACAATAGGCTGACTTACATCAGCTAATGAAATATTGACCATTGTTAAATATTTGCCCTGCACGCCGCTTGAATATACATAAGGGCCTCCATCAACTTGTTTTATTGTAGGTCGAGTTCGTTGTGTATCGCGGCTGATGAAAATATAATCAGCATCCGGAAAATTTGCCACTAATCCATTTACTTTTTTTCGTTCAACGTTTGCAAGCAGCACAACATAATCTACCGCTGACTTCATTTCTGCAATCACTTTATTGACTGATTCCACATAAGGACGTTTTTTGACATCATCAATATGTTGAGGAATAAGATCACTAAAGCCGGTAACGCCAATCTTAAAACCGCTGCGTTCTATAATGACTTGAGCAGGAAATAATAGATTATCATTAGTATCCGTCAAATTTGCTGAAATAAATGGAATTGAAGATCCTTCAGAAAGAGACATTAGAAATTCCTTTCCTGCGGCCAGATCAAAACCGCCAACATTCAAGGCATCACATCCAATTTTTTCATAGCCTTGCAATAATCCTTTTGCCTGAAGTTTATCGCCATCAGCATTCTGATTTGCTAGAATTGCAGAAGCAAAAAACGCATCACCCGCATCCAAAATTATGGGATCGATACCCTTTTCCTTACGAAAATTATTTATGTAAACTGATTTCCTGGACAGACCGCCCAGAGGATTCTTTTTTCAGCCGCAGGGATCAAGTTGACCGCGGACATTTGCAGTGACCATCATAGTAACACTGCCGGTTTTTGCCGGTTTTCCGCAATTCACCAGACTTAAGCCCAGCAGAAGAAATAATGTATTTTTAAGTATATTCATAATTTGAATTTAGAGAAATTTATATTTATGCCGGAAGAATCTTCTTATCCTCCACTGGCTTTTGCTTTATATCCTTTTTCGTTTAGAAGGTTCACAATTTTGTCCCGATGGTCACCCTGAATTAGAATTTCACCATTCTTTACCGTACCACCTGAACTGCATTTCGTTTTTAACACCTTTCCCAATGAGAGCAATTCATCATCGGCACCTACAAACTCTTTCACCACCGTTAGCAATCTTCCGCCTCCCAATCGCTTTAACCAAACACGTAATTGCTGCTCTTCTTTTGGTAGTGTATCTACATTTTTAATTACTTCGTCTAGATAATCAGGATTCGTTGAAAAAACGACTTTAGATTTTTTACCCATTATTTTAAGAGTAGTACTTTAAATGTACGATGAAATGCACCATTATGTATTTTAATAAAATATAATCCACTGGATAAACCATCATTAATGAATGCTATCTCATGAATACCGCTTTGAAAATTTTCATTTGCAAGCTGCCTAATAAATCGTCCATTTACATCATAAACATCTACCTGTAAATGAGTATTCTTATCAAGGTGAATTTGTATTACAGTTTGGGGATTAAATGGGTTAGGATATGGAGCGGAAATATTAATGGTCGTAGGCACAATTGATTCACCAATTCCCACAACATTCGCTATTTTAATATCCAAAACTCTTGGTGAATGATCCGATGAATTATAGCTATCCATTTCTTCTAGGCCATATTCTGCCAGGGAAGCCGAATCCATTGTTAACGTGTTAAAGACAAAATGCTTACTGGTATCCAAAACACTATCCGTGTATAAAATATAATCCAGTTTACCAGGACTGAATGAACTGTTATCCCAACGCCAGGTATAGCCCATGCGGTTATGAGAGTGACGTGAAAATAAATCTGCAATAGGCGTATTGTCCCAATCTAGATTATAATCATCTCCAAACGTATTTTCATCTTCAATATCTCCTTCGGTAAATGTCGTAAGCTGCTGCCGATAACCCACCAAATTGAAATCGCCCACATAGACAAAAGGAGTATTTTCATCCATACTAAAAGGACCATTACCATTCTCGCGCCAATCCCTCCAATTGGATACAAATTCATCTGCATCGTATTGCCGGCTTTCATCATTATCGCAGCAGGCTAAATGTGAATTGAAGATAATGAGATCGCTGCCTAATTCATCGTGCGTATTCAGAAGCGCCACCATCGTTCGTTCTGATGAAGTGAAATAGTCCTCCTCCAAAACCGGATATTTTGATATAATGATATTATCACGGAATTGACTGCTGACATACCATTGCTCATCAGGAAACCAGTCATTGAATAAGCTGTGCAGCTGGTTTGTATTCTCATACATTTCCTGGAGTGCCACAATGTCAGGATCTAATGCTTGATAGATTCGTCGAAAGTGTTCTTGATAATTTGGGTCCATCATGCTTGAATTCCACACATTATGTGTAACCAGCCGGATATCCGTTTCATCCCGTTTATCAAATGTTATAGGTGTAGGCGGCATAATGTAATCTTCACCGATTGAAAAACTAATACCCCCATTTTCATCAGGTATTTGATCAGCATTCTGTCCCGTATCTGTCAGGATGACTTTTCCTTCCACTAAAACTTGAGTACCATCCATTGTGAGCACATTACTGTTCCTGGAGATACAAATTTCAAATTCATGATTGGTAATGGTTGGCGCCATGCGCAATGTTAAATCATTTTGGTATATATCAATGATTCCATCCATTATATAATAGGATCCCGAACGATCACCAAATAACCAGTCCAATTCAGCTCCTATACCATTAATGTAATAACCAGTTGTTGTATCATTATCCGCATCGATGTACAAGTGAAATTCATTCCAATCCTGCATTAGGTATTCTCCATCATGGAAATTGAAATAGATGAACAGAAAATCATTATCGTACGTGATCTTGATAACTGCAAAATCGGCGTCTGCGCCATCGCCCTGACTATCTGAATAGCTTATATCAACTTCATCCCAATCGTCAAACAAACCATCAATTGTTATTGGATGACCAGCAAATATGAACGAAGAAATTATGACCGTCAAGAAAGCGGTTTTGAAAATCATTTTAAGGGGATGTCTCCTTTATATGACCATTTTTTAAGGTCTTCAGATACGTATGATTTTCCGCTTTCTGATCCGTACGCATAAGAATTTGTTGCTCACTGCTCAATACTTGAAAAAGTGCTTTAAAATTGTTACTGTCCATTTCTGTTATCCATGATTTACATTAAAATTACACAAACAAAAAATTTAATTACTACTGCTAATTACAGAACCGGGTAATAAACTACTATTCTCTTTTTTAATAATTAAGTATTCCCAGTCTTTCAATTCTACAGTGGCATATTCAGGAATATCAATGCTTTGGGCAATTTTTTCTGGATATATACGTATTTCTGATTTATTGACCAGAATATTTATCGGCATATCAAAACCATTTATACCATCAACCCAGCGATAGTAAAATTTTCCGTTTTCCTGTGCATATTCCAAAATGGGTACTTTACGGTTGAATAAATATTGATCAAAGAATTTGGTAAAATCTATATCGGTTTTATCGGAAAAATAATCTCGAACGTCTTCGGTACAAACAATCCCTTTTGCGTTATCAACTGCAAACCCTTTTAGCGTAGCAAAGAATAATTCATCGTCATCAATGACATTACGGAGAGTATGAATAATCCAGGCTCCTTTAGCATACGCATCACTAAAACCCCAATAATTCTGATTCCTTGGCCCCACAATAGCTTTTTTATTTCCGATGTGTTTTCGTTTTTGTAATAGAAAATCGATACTTAAATCATATCCCATTAAATATTCAACATATAGAACTTCAGAATATGTGCCGAATCCTTCATGTATCCATACATCGGCCGGATCACAGGCTGTTATGCTGTTCCCCCACCATTCATGTGCGGTTTCATGGAGGGTGATATAATCAATGAATCCATAAATATTTCTGGATTTTGATTTATCATAATTGCGAAAACCGTTACCATACGTAACCGCTGTTTGATGTTCCATTCCGAGGTAAGGAGCTTGAACTAACTTATATCCATCGTCCCACCATTGATAGGGTCCAAAATAATGCTCCAATGCTCGTATTACAGTCCGGGCTTCCTTGAAATGTTCACGAGCCACTTCTTCATTGTAATCCAAAACATAATAGGTTGCATCTCTGACTTCTCCAAGGGAATGGATCGTATCTTTAATAACAGCATAATGACCAATATTCACTGATATATTATAATTATTGATGGGATTATTCACGAACCATCGATATTCAGTTTTGCCATTTTCCAATTCGTTTATTTCTTTCAATTGGCCACTGGAAATACACATTAATTCAGAGGGCACCGTTATATTGATGGACATACTATTTGGCTCATCGGAAATATGATCTTTACATGGCCACCAATGACTGGCGCCCAATCCTTCGCTCGTTACAGCAATAAAATCTCGACCGGCTTTGTCCTTATCCCAAACGAAGCCGTCATCCCAGGGCGGTCGCGGAGCTACTCGGGGAGTTCCATTAAAATGGATAGTAAATGAAAATTCTGTTCCCAAAGTCATAGTTGGAAATTCAACAAATACGGCATCTTTATTTCGTGTGTATTGCAAGATATTATCATCGTATTCGATACGATCAATTTTCATATCTTCGCCTAAATCAATTTGCAGTTGTGAAAAATCATTAATAGCTAATGCGGTAATCATATTGTATCCGGAAATGGTTTTGTTTTCCACATCAATATCCAGGTTCAGATCATAATTGCTTACATTATAACAGGTGCGCTCCGGGGATAGTTGCCCCATCAGGCGGTTACGTTCTGTTAGTTCCGGATAAGTATCATGCTCAAGAGGGTTTGACAGTCCGGTGCTCAAATGGGGTTTTGCTTCCTGCGTTGTTTTAAGAGAAGCGCAGTTAAATGATATAAATGAAACGAATAATAAAATCGGGATTCTTTGCATATATGTAGTTAATTTTCCTAGGATATGTATTACACTAATAATTTGATAAATCTGACGTCAGGAAATATATTACAAATTCATTTAATCAGACGCATACTTATACACAGTTTTTCCGGAAGCATATCCCAGATTATTTGATAAAAACCTGATGCGGTTAACGTGCGCACCAAAATCCGATTCAGACCATGTTACACCTCCATCTAAAGTCATCAGAGTCGGTTGTTTAACATAACTGCCCATCCAGCCGATATCTTTATTTATAAAACCGATACCCTGAGTAGAGTAACCACCAAATTCTGCACTTTGCCCAGCCGTATAAAATACATGCTCTGACCATGTATTTCCGCCGTCAGTTGTTTTAAGAAAATATTCATCAACGGCGACACCCCACAATCCGGTTTGTATGGAAACATATCCTATATCCGGCGTGGGGAAAGAGATCTTCCAGCACCATTCTCCATCCCGATTACCTTCATAAATTACATTCCAATTTATGCCGCCATCTTCGGTGCGCAATATAATAGCATGGGAATCATCAAACCCGCCTGATGTACCGCCCACAATAATGCCGTTTAACTCATCCCAGAAATAGAGGTCAATGAGCATTTCTGCCACATCATTCAAATCCAATGAAGTCCAGTTCGCTCCGCCATCTTCACTGCGGATAAAAACACCCGGTCCGTAAATCCTGCCGCAGGCATTAATAATATTACTATTATAAACAAAAATACCGCATAAACCGTGAGGTACCGGCTCGGCAATATTATTCACCATTGACCAATTTTCACCGCCGTCAGTGGTCTGGTATAGAAGTTTGCCGTTATCGCCCAACTTGTTTCCTGCCCAGCCGTGTAGTTCATCTGCGAAACCAACGCAGCGCCAATAAATATCATCTTCAAATTGGAGATTCCATGATTCGCCGCCATCGAGGGTATTATATATCTGGCCATTCCTGGTTACGAGCCATCCTTTTTGTTCATTCACAAAAAAGACATCATCATGCTTAACCATGGAATCAGGCGCAACTGGAGCTGGTAATGTTTCCCAGTTTGAGTCGTAGTTTAAGTCATTATTATCATTTTCCACTTCACAACCAACTACTAATAAATAGAAAAATAAGATGGATATATTTTTCATATTTTTTTTATCTTATAATAAATATCAATAGGGCGACATTTTAATGTGTGGAGCCAGACGGGATCGAACCGACGACCTCCTGAATGCCATTCAGGCGCTCTCCCAACTGAGCTATGGCCCCATTAGATGAATAAAATGCGGCGTGAATTTAATCAGATACTGAAATATTGAAACCCGCTTTTTTTAAACGATCAGCTATTGTCGTACCCATAGCCATCGCTGTTGTTACAACGCCATATTCATGGGGAAGATCATTTTTGTCCAATGCTAAACACAATGCCGATTCAGCTAGCATAATTGATGTACTTCCATAACCAGGATCATTCGTATTCGATATAATCACAGTTGTCCTATTCTCACCTTCCTCATTTTCTCCAATAATTTTTACCTTAAAATAACCACTTTCCCGATCTGCTCTGGATGGCCCTTCCCCCGGTTTGGGCAATACTGTTTTTTGTAGAAGGGATCGAGTGCATGACATTGACATTAGTTTAATAAAAATGCCTATAGCTACCATGAGTATTGCTCCACGAAATTTGCCTTTCATCCCATAACCGACTGCGAGTCCTTCATCGTAAACAAAATCCCTTCCATATTGATAATTGGAAAGATCATTCGTACGGAAAACAATTCGTGAATTGAACCGAGCCATTATAAAAGGAGCTGTCCATTTTTCTATCCGGGGATCATACCAGGTAAAATTCTGAATTTTCTGATTAGGCATTCCATCAATCACATCATTACATAAAATATATGGATCACTTTGAATTTTACGTTTTGCGGGATTTTTTGCTTCCTTCATAAGATTGATCATACTGGCTACCGTACCACCGCTAAACGTCCCTTTAGTGCCCATCACAAACAGTTTCACATTGGATGCTGGCTTTCCATATTTCTCCACGGCCTTTTCCTGCAAAAGTAAACATCCAATATCAGATGGAATAGAATCATACCCGCATGAGTGAACGATCTTTACTTCATTCGCTTTTGCTTTTTCATGAAATGCATCGATAGAATTTTTCACAAATGGAATTTCACCTGTGAGGTCACAATAATCAGTTTTGGATTCTACGCATACATTAACCATTGCTTTACCATAAAGAGCATATGGACCTACTGTTGATATAATTACATCAGTTCTGGACGTTATTGTTTGCAACGATTTTTCATCAAAGCTGTCGCCAACTAAACATTCTACTGAATCGTTGAGCTGCAGTTTATTTTTTACTGATTGTAGTTTTTCAATACTTCGTCCGGCAATTGCCCAGCGAATTTCATTTCCATAATTTTTATGCAGGTATTCTGTAACGATTTGTCCGGTAAAACCGGTAGCTCCCCAGACAGTAATTTGAAAATCACGTTCCATTAATGGGTAACTCCTTTAATAATTTTAGCATCATTTCTTTATTCAATCGACCCGTATTCACATTTCTAGGGCTTGGATGATACGACCCTTTCAAAATTATTCCATTTGGTAAAATATAAGATACATCATGACCAAACGGATAATCTTTCATTTTAAAATCATAAAATTGACGATAATATTTTAGGCATCCATCGAATCCAATTTTACCCAATGCTAAAATTACTTTAACATTTTTTAACAATTCAATTTCTCGATTAAAAAATGAAGAACAATTTTTCAACTCCTCTGCCGTTGGTTTGTCTTGAGGTGGAACGCATTTCAAAACAGGTGTCATAAATGTATTAAACAGTTCCAATCCATCGTCCAATGAATCAGAATTGGGTTGATTAGCCAAACCGGCTTCGTACAAACACATAATTAAAAAATCTGCAGACTTATCTCCTGTGAAGACTCGAGCTGTGCGGTTCCCCCCATGAGCTGCCGGTGCTAATCCTACCAGTAATAATTCCCCGTTAATGTCACCATAACCGGGTACTCCCTTCCCCCAATATGTCCAATCTATAAACTGTTTACGCTTTTCATTTGCTATTCTAGTTCTAAAATCAACTATTCTTTGGCACAAATTACAGGAAACAACTTCGCGATATAGCGCTGTAAATTCACTATTGCCCTGTAATAATGGATGTATTTCACTCGTTGGATGTTTACTGTTCATCAATTTTTAATTTATAAATAAATGACGGTATACGAAGATGTTAACGTCTTTTACTATTTGCACCATAAAGTTTACTGCGCTATAATTCATGTCGGTAGTGCTTTGTTTCCTTTCTTAAGAAAATTAAATTCGCCGGCTTCTAAAACTAAATAATACGTTTTATACATTTAAATAATTATGAAAACAGGAAAATTATGGCTTTAATGACATTAATGCGAAATCGCATGCACTTTGTTTTGTGGATGCTTCTTATTTTATTCTTATTGAGTATGACCATCGGCGGTTTAGTCGGTGGCGCTAATATCATTGACGAAATCTTCGGGCGTGTTAATCCTGCCGATGCAATAGGCGTGGTTGATGGTACTCGCATTACACCCGATGAATTTATGCGTGCTGTAAACCAGCGTATGGAGCAATACCGTTCAAATGGGCAGGAATTAGATGAAAGACAAATGCATGATATTCGAAATGAAGTATGGGATAATTATGTTCAAGATATATTACTCTATCAAAAAATTGATGAACTGGAATTAATCGCCTCTGACGATGAAGTCTTATATCACCTACGGAATAATCCACCCCCGTTTCTATTACAAAATCCTACTTTTTTAACAGATGGTGTTTTTGATAGAGCAAAGTATGAACAGGCAATTAATAATCCACAGGGGAATGAATGGGTTCAAATTGAACAGTTTATGAAAAACACATATGTACCAAATTATAAACTTCAACAATTCATTGCTTCCAGTGTTATTGTAACCAATCATGATGTACGTAAAAACTATATTAAAGAAAATGTTGCCTATACAATTGAAGGAATACATGTTATCGGTTTAAAACTAAAGGATGATATAGCTGAACCAACAGAAGAAGAAATTCAGCTAGCGTATTTTGCTGACCTTAAATTATTTTCAAAAGATGAAACGCGAAATATTCGTTATGTAAGTTGGAAAAAAGGCCCAGCTAAATCGGATACTGCCAGAGTCAAAGAAGAAGCTTTGGAAATCATTACGGACTTAAATACAGGTTCGGACTTTGCAAAGTTGGCTAATCAATTAACCGAAGATCCCGGCAATCAAGCAACACCAGATTCAGGCCGTGGAGGAAATCTTGGTTGGTTTGGAAAAGGTCAAATGGTTCCGCAATTTGAAGAGGCAGCTTTTGCAACAAATGCTGGAGATATTATTGGACCGGTATTAAGCCGTTTTGGATATCATATCATTAAGGTTCATGATAAGCGTCAGAAGAATGGTAAAGACGAATTAAATGCGTCTCATATTCTCTTAAAAATTAATATGGGTTCTCAAACACGGGAATCATTAAGGCGACAAGCGACTCGATTTAGTTACGATGCTGAAGATTATGGTTTTGAAGCTGCTTTGGATACTCACAAAGTTGAGGCACAAAAAGCAATTCATTTAGAATCATTATCTATTTCGGTTCCGGGGGTTGGATTTCTACGTGATGTTGTTCAGTTTGCGTTTAATGATCAAACTGAAATAGGCTCTGTTTCTGACCGATTGGAAAATGATAACTTTTATATTGTTGCTGTTTTGGATTCAATCATCCCCCCCGGTACAAAACCATTAGAAGATGTTAAAAATCAAGTATCAAGAAAAGTTACATCAGAAAATCAAAAAACAGCTGCTCTTGATTTAGCAACAGAGATCAAATCTAAAGTAGATAATGGAGCATCATTCACTGATCTTGTTTCTGATGATAGAAGATTAGAGCTTGTAGCTACGGATAAGAAAAAATTAGCCAGAGGTTTTAATTCCATTGGCCGCAGTCATACACTCATTGGTGCGTTGATGAATAGTGAAATAGGAGATGTTGTAGGACCTTTGGAAACAGCTCGGGGTTATACCATCGTTAAGTTGTTAGCTGTTGCATCCTTTGATTCTTCTGATTTTCAAAATAAAGAAGTTAGTATCTACTCTACATTAATAAATAATGCTCAGGAAGAAACATTTAATACATGGTTAACCGAATTGAAAGCTGAAGCAGACATTATTGATAATCGAAAATATTATTATTGATATAGAAATATATCATTTTAAAAAAGGGTGCTGATGGTGCCCTTTTTTATTACTTGGTAATCATTAATGAAGAAAGCAAATTATGCCCATGGGTTTTAATATATATTTTATGATGAGTAAATGAGTTTCAAAACATTACAGATTAGCTTAAATGGCAGAATAGCCACCGTTTCTATGAACCGACCCGAAGTTCGTAATGCTATGAATACGACCATGATTCAAGAAATTACGGATGTATTCAACGAACTACATCAGGACCCAAATATTCGGGTTATCATTTTGTCTGGCAATGGCCCCTCTTTTTCTGCTGGTGTAGATTTAGAAGATATGCGAGCCATGGGACAAATGAATTGGAATGAAAATGTTGCTGCGGGAAACAAACTTTTGGACATGTATTTAGCAGTAGATAATTGCTCTAAACCTGTTATTGGTAAAGTACATGGCCATGCATACGGTGGCGGTTTTGGACTGTGTACTGTTTGTGATATTGTCGTTGCCGCCGAAAATACCTCTTTTTGTTTAAGTGAAGTTCTCATTGGAATAATTCCGGCAGTCATTGGGCCATTTACGGTTAAAAAAATTGGTTATTCCCACTTCCGATCTTTAGGTATATCCGGTGAAAGATTTGATGGTAAATATGCCAGCGAGATTGGTCTTGTCCATTATACAGTTAAAGAAAGTGAAGTGGATGAATTAACAGAATCAGTTACAAATCAACTACTGAAAGCCAGTCCTCAAGCTGTTTCAAAATTCAAAGAATATTGCCGTAATATGGACAATACACATTCGGCTGAATTGATTGCTGATTTACGCTCTTCAAAGGAAGGCCAGGAAGGATTGACAGCTTTTCTTGAAAAAAGACTTCCTCATTGGGCAAAATAAATTGAGCTCCCTCCCTCCTGCAATTCGCATAGTGGAAGTAGGCCCACGCGATGGTTTGCAAAATATTGATCAACACATACCCACCAATGCAAAAATCCAATTTATAAACATACTTTCTGATGCAAAATTATCAGAGATAGAAGTGACCAGTTTTGTCTCTCCAAAATGGATCCCCCAATTAGCTGATGCACAAGAAGTTTCGGATAAAATTATTCGGGATCCTCACATTATTTATACTGCTTTAGTTCCAAATGTGTATGGATTAGATATGGCCTTGGATGCAGATTATTCATCTGTAGCTGTTTTTACTGCAGCTAGTGAAACATTTTCCCTAAAAAATACAAACTGCAGTATAACAGACAGCATCAAGCGAATAGAAGATATGAAATCATCATTTCAAGAAAGTTCTTTACGAGTTCGCGCCTATATTTCTACCGTTTGGGCATGCCCTTATGAAGGAAATATTCCTGCTGAAACTGTTTTACCAATCATCAATTCACTTTTTGAACTTGGAGTTGAAGAAATTTCATTAGGTGATACGATTGGTAAAGCAACTTCAGAGGATGTAAAGAAAACACTGAAAATAATTTTATCAGAATATAATGCGAATCGGTTTTCCTTGCATTTCCATGATACATACAATCATGCACTGGAAAATATCAAAGTAGGTATGGAATATGGTATCACTTCATTTGATTCAAGTGCTGGAGGAATTGGCGGTTGCCCTTTTGCACCCGGAGCTTCCGGAAATATAAGTACAGACTCCGTAATAAAACTTTGTCAGGAATTAGGAATTAAAACGGGAATTAAAGAGAAAAAATTATCTGAAGCTTCCAAATTAATACAAACATATTTAAATTAATTTATGAGTATTATTAAAACAAAAATAAAAACAGATTCAGATCAGTATAAAGAACGTTCATCATTCCATACGGACTTATCTTTAAATCTGACGTCATTATTAGAAAAAATCAGAAAAATGGGTCCGCAACATCGAATAGAAAAGCATCAAAAGCGGGGTAAACTGACCGCCCGTGCACGTATAGATTTATTGAAGGATGAAGATACATTCTTCCTGGAATTTTCTGAACTCGCAGCCCATGAAGTCTATGATGATTACGTGCCTGCTGCAGGAATAATCACAGGCTTAATAAATGTTGCTGGACGACAATGTATAGTCGTTGCAAATGACGCAACTGTTAAAGGCGGAACATACTATCCACTAACGGTTAAAAAACATCTTCGAGCCCAAGAAATAGCTTTAGAAAATAATCTCCCCTGTATTTATCTCGTTGATAGTGGTGGAGCATTTTTACCCAAACAAGATGAAGTGTTCCCGGATAAAGAACATTTCGGCCGTATTTTTTACAATCAAGCTAACATGAGTGCAAAAGGGATCCCGCAAATTGCTGTTGTAATGGGTTCTTGTACTGCTGGTGGCGCGTATGTTCCTGCAATGAGTGACGAAGCAATTATTGTTAATAAAACAGGTACAATATTTTTAGGAGGCCCACCTTTGGTTAAAGCAGCCATTGGTCAGGATGCAACTCCAGAAGAACTAGGCGGGGCTAAAATGCATACCCGAATTAGTGGTGTTGCAGATCATTTTGCTGAAGATGATGAAGACGCTCTTGCCATTTGTAGAAATATCATAGATCATTTTCCACACAAAGAAAAATTATCCATAGAATCGTTTTCAGATCCAAATTATGATGCACAGGAAATCATGGGAATCCTTACAAAGGACCATCGTACACCATTTGACGTTCATGAAATTATTGCTCGTATAGTAGATGCATCTGAATTTCAGGAATTCAAAGCAGACTATGGAAAAACACTTGTAACCGGATTTGCAAAAATTGAAGGAATACCTTTGGGTATTATCGCCAATAATGGTGTTCTTTTTAGCGCAACATCCTTAAAAGGTGCCCATTTCGTGGAATTGTGCTGCCAACGGAAATTGCCGATTTTATTCCTGCAAAACATTACGGGTTTTATGGTTGGTAAAAACGCAGAGCAAGGCGGAATCGCCAAGGATGGTGCAAAACTAGTACAAGCGGTAGCAACAGCTAATGTACCCAAAATGACCATAGTTATCGGTGGTAGTTTTGGAGCAGGTAATTATGCAATGGCTGGCAGAGCTTATCAACCTAGATTCCTTTGGATGTGGCCCAATGCCCGTATTTCAGTAATGGGCGGCGTTCAAGCTGCTGATGTTTTAGCAACAGTTAAAAAAGATCAATTAAAATTAAAAGGTGAAAAAATGAGTTCTGAAGAATGGGATAATGTGCGTAATCCTATTCTTGAAAAGTATGAATTGGAGGGTCATCCATATTACGCAAGTGCTCGGCTTTGGGATGATGGTGTAATATTACCAATTGAAACTCGGCATATACTTTCTATTGCTTTAAAAGCGGTTGCAAACTCGCCGATTCCAGATCATAATTTTCCTGTTTTCAGGATGTGATTTTCCTTACTCTACTTAATGGACTCCAGCAATACCAAGCTTTACATAGCGACCTTAATAGCCATGGCGGTTTGGGGATTATCTTGGACAAATGCCAAAATATTGGGTTATTATGGAGATGCACAGCTCATGATGTTTTGGCGATTCACTATTGCTACCTTATCCTTTGCTCCCATTGTTTATTATACAAAAAATAGTTTTTCCTTAAATATTAAAAGTTTTCGATTCATTGCTTTGAATGCCATATTTATGACGTCTTATAATTATTTTTATTTCAAGGGAACACAAGTTGGTCTGGCTGGTGCAGGGGGAGTATTAGTTACAACTTTAAATCCAATTAATACTGCTATTTTAGCTGCTATTCTTTACAAAATTCGATTATATAAAAAAGATATCTACGGAATGATTCTTGGATTAATTGGCGGTGGTTTAATCATCGAAATATGGCGAATGGATTTATCACTCCTTTTTCAGAGTGGAAATATTCATTTTTTGATGGCATCTTTATCTTGGGCGACAGTTACTTTAATCACATCTCGATCTAAAGATATTTTACCATTTATTCCTTACAGTTTTTGGTCTTTTTGTATTGCCAGTTTGATGAGTTTATTTTTTGCAATGGACCAGCCATTATTGTCCGTTTTTCATTTTGATTGGATATTCTGGTTAAATATGATGTTATTGGCAATTGGTTCAATGGCGTTTGGTACAACCGTTTATTTCTTGGCATCTGTTCGATTAGGCCCTCAAAAAGCCAGTGCTTTTATTTTCACTGTTCCAGTTACAGCCATGCTTTTTGCTATCATTTTGTTGGATGAAAAACTAACCTATTCCATAACAATTGGAAGTTTATTAGCTTTGTTTGCAGTTTACTTAATAAATAAACGACCTAAATGAATTATCATGATAATCATGATAATCACGATCAAAATACTCCTATTTGGGATGACAAGACCGCAGAATGGTATGCAGCAGAATTTGGCGATCATATTTCAAATGCATTAACCATAAAGAATGCAAAATTAAAACAGGATGAACATTTGCTAGAAATTGGTTGCGGTAGCGGATCAGCATGCAGAGAGGCAGCGAAAATTATTACTGAAGGAACTATTATTGGAATGGATCCAACTTCAGCTATGATTCGCATTGCAACAGAAAACACACCCTCATCTATCGTGCAATTAGAATATTTATTAGGATCTGCTGAAAATTTACCAATTGAAAATGATTCAAAAACAATCTGCATTGCTATCAACTCACTTCATCATTGGAATGATTACAAAAAAGGACTCGCAGAAATATTACGAGTACTTAAACCACGCGGACGTTTAATTATTAGTGATGAAATCGTTTCCGGAGATTCTTGTGGTCACAGTGAAGGACCACTTTCAAAACCAACATTGGTTATTGAAGAAATTAAAAGAGCAGGTTTAGTTAATGTTAAATTAGAAACGTTCGAAGAAGATGGTGATGGGATTTATTTATTCAGAGCTGAAAAAAGTTAAAAATATTTCTGCATGACCTGCTGAAATGATTTCGGAGGGCGTTTAGCTTTACCTTGATGATCAGTAAAACCGTGCAGAGTGTAACCAATTGCTAATACAGCATCATTTTTTACGACTTCATACTCAATCTTCATGCGAGCTCTTGGTAATTCCCTAATACATGTCCGCACTATAATTTCATCTTCAAATTTAGCACCCTGCTTATAATCACAATGCGCTGATACTACAGGTAAAAAGAATCCTTCATTTTCAATATCAGTTACAACAACTCCAATGGATTTGAGTAATTCTGTACGAGCAGCTTCAAAATACTCTAAATATCGAGTATAATAAACAACACCCATCTGATCAATGTCTTTATAATAGACTTTGGTAGAATAATCGAAAGAAATCACGCTGATTCTGTAAAAACACCCATGACGTCATATCGTTCGATTCGTTTATCCAAAAATGAATTGGGATCAATTTGCCGCAGTTCCTTGAGTTCTTCAAGAATGACTGATTTTAAAATACCTACCATTTCATCCTGCCATCGATGAGCTCCACCCAGTGGTTCTGCAACGATTCGATCACAAATTCCAATCTCCATTAAATCATTAGGAGTGACTTTCATAGCATCTGCAGCAACCGATGCTTGACTAGCATCACGCCATAAAATTGAAGCACACCCTTCGGGGCTAATAACAGAATACCACGTATTTTCCAGCATAAGCATACGATCACAGACACCTATACCCAATGCGCCACCGCTTGCTCCTTCACCAATTATAATAACCAAAATGGGGACTTTCAATCTTGACATTTCCATTATATTTTTGGCAATTGCTTCCCCTTGGCCTCTTTCTTCTGCACCTATACCAGGATAAGCACCGGGAGTATCAATTAATGATACAACAGGTACATTGAATTTTTCTGCCAATTTCATCAAGCGATACGCTTTACGATATCCTTCCGGGCGCATCATTCCAAAATTACGGAAAAGATTTTCTTTGGTATTGCGACCTTTTTGCTGGCCTATAAACATAACTGTTTGTCCATCTATTGAACCGAATCCTCCCACTAAAGCTGGATCATCACCATAATGTCGATCTCCATGTAGTTCCACAAAATCGGGAGCCATTTTATTAATATAATCCAAACTGAAAGGACGTTGGGGATGTCGAGCTAATTGGACACGCTGCCAACGAGTTAAACTAGAAAATATTTTTTCTAATTCACCAACTCGTTTTTTAATTAAATTTTCTATTTCAGTTCGATGCGAATCAGGATCCTCACTCGTTTCCAATTCAATAATCTTTTCATCGATCAGCTTAAGAGGTTTTTCGAATTCTAAATAATAATCTTTCATTATCCGTTAAATACCGTTTTGACTAAAATTTCAATATCAAATGATACGCTTTGATTCTGAACGTAATAATGGTCCAATAACCGCCTGTCTTGTTCCGTGAACTTGACATTTCTTAACCGTTCCAACCCAGTAAGTCCCGGCATGCAAATTAAATTTGGGTCATTTTCATCTGTAGAGATCATTGATGAACCTACCAGACTCATTTTTCCGGTAACAATTGACCAAAGCAAGGGAAGATTATGGATAAATCCATATTTACTATTAAATACTCTTCCATAAAAACGATTGTGATCCTGGCCCCAAAATTCAACTTTTTTCGGTAAGCTTCCTAAACTCCTCAATAGAATGATCGGAGAAAACAGAATCAATAATGCAGATGCTATACATGTGTCAAACAAACGTTTTGTGATGGTATGGAGTCGATTGAATAACGTGTATTCAATATTAACAAAAGAATATTCACCAATTTCCTCGATTGACGCTTTTCCTAATAAAATATCCTGATGACGAGGTACCATTCTGTATGTTAATCGCATTTCTTTTGTAGAATCCATTATATTGAGAATTTCTTCGTTGGAAAAAGCAGTATTTGAAAAAATTAATTCACGAATTGCATGTGTTTTAACGACTCCTTTTAATTCGGCAATATTACCTAAAAATTGTAAGGGCAATTCATCATCTCTCGGATGAGTGTCTACAAATCCCACCACATCGAGACCAGTATCAAATCGTTTTAATATATGATTTGCAATACGTATCCCCTCTCTGTCAGAACCAATGATGGCTGTCTTACGGGTGAAAAGAATATTGTGCTTTTCCTTAATGGGTCGTAAAAATCCGCGGGACATTAGGTAATGGACCAAAACACGCCAACCTGGAATAAACAGTGTAATAATGATTGTCGCCAAAATGATAACCAACCTGGAGAATGCATATTGTTTAAAGAAATATGTAAAAGCAACTGCCAGAAAAAATCCGGTCAACGAAGATAGGATTGCACGTGTGTAGGATAAAATATATCGGGAATACAGTTGAAATAGTGCTCCGACCGAAATCCAAAAAAGAATATAAACACCAGGAACAAGTCCACCGCTCATTACTATAGGTTCAAAGTGATCAAACTTGAATGGAATCGCAATTAAAAATGCACACAAAACTACAACAGAATCAAAAAATACAGATATAATTTGAGAACGTATTTCACCCATTAGTGTCATGAATTTTCTAATGGATATTCCAAAACGGATTGCCCATTTTGTCAAAAACCCCTGACTCGTTGAAAAATGTTTATCAGCAAAAAGTATCATTGCATTATAAAAAGCATTTATACTGTCAAAAGGAGCTGATTTGACTGATTCACCCTGATAATGTATTATTTGCGTCGTGGGCACATAATGGACTTCTAATCCAGATTGCCATATTCGATAGCATATGTCTAAATCCTCTCCATACATGAAAAAATGTTCATCAAACCCGCTCAAGTCTTGAAATAATTTCTCGCGAATAAACATACATGAACCGCTGATCGCATCAACCGGATTAACCTGGTCGGGATCAAGATATGTGAGATTATATTTTCCCGCCCATTTGGAAGTTGGAAATACTCTATCGAATCCAAGTAATTTTGGAATAGCCACTTTTAAAGTAGGAAAAGATCGTTTACACGCCGCCTGCAACGTTCCATCAGAATTAAGAATTTTTGGACCAACCATGCCCACTTTTTCATTCTGTTCCATGTAATTCAGTAATGTGCCAATTGTATTTTCTTGAATAACCGTGTCCGGATTTATAATAAGGAAATACTGTCCTGATGCCACATCTGCTGCCTGATTGACTGCTTTACCAAACCCAACATTTTCCTGATTAGCAATAACGTTTACTTCAGGATATGAATGTTTAATATAATCTACAGTACCATCGAAGGAATTATTGTCCACAAGGATAATTTCATAATCATCTACACTTGATCGCATGATTGAATCGATTGCATGATCAACGTATTCTTTTACATTATAGCTGACAATAAGGACAGAAACTTTTGGGTTCATATTATTTATGCCATCCAAATATTTTCCAAATACGTAATCGCCAAACCATAAAAATAGCTTCAATCATTATTGCCTTGGACATTTTGGATTCGCCTACTGTACGATCGATAAAAATGATAGGATGTTCATTAATGGAAAACCCTTTTTGCCAAGCACGAAAATTCATTTCAATCTGAAATGAATATCCTTGAGATTTCACAGAATCGATATCAATACTTGCCAAAACTTCACGCTTCCACGATTTAAATCCACCAGTAGCATCTTTAACCGGCAAACCCGTAATAACTCTCGAATAAACATTTGCTCCATAACTTAAGATTAAACGGCGAATCGGCCAATTAACAACACTGACACCATGTACATATCGACTTCCGATGATGACATCATATTTCTCTAAACCACGTATCATAGACGGAATTTCATTTGCATCGTGAGAGCCATCTGCGTCCATCTGCACTATGATATCATAATCACGTTCCAACGCCCATTTAAATCCAAATTTATAGGCTGTACCAAGACCGGCTTTCCCCGGGCGTTTTGCCAAATGTAAATTTTTATAACGCTGTTGGAATTTTTCTACAAGATCAGCAGTACCATCAGGAGAATTATCATCGACAATGAGTAAATGATAGTTTTCATCCAGCGTAAACACTAGTTCTACAAGGCTAGCAATATTTTTGCTTTCATTATACGTTGGGGAAATAATGAGTGTTTTCATAATTCTGTTTGATACTTGGCTGCTTTTATGTCTGATATGGTTTTTGAAGGTGTAAAATTAAAATCATTTTCTAACTTTTTCGTAATCAATCCGCATTTTAACGGTCGTTGTGCAGATTGGTTCAATTCTTTTGTTGTTATCGGTTCAATCAATGATGAGTTCAATTCATAAACATTAGCAATCATACATGCAAAATCATAGCGATTTATTATGCGTGAACTTCCATGATGATATAGACCATTTGCATCATGTTGAATCAATGTTTCAATTACGTTACCTAAATCTACTGTCCATGCCGGATTATTCCATTGATCAGCGACAATTCGAATATGTCTATTGCTTTGTAATTCATCTACTACCCAATCGGCAAAACTTGCCTTAAAATTTCCACCGATATTCCAAACAACGTTTGTACGCAAAATCACCCAATCATTAGATAATTTGCGGACACTCGCCTCGCCTTCCAGTTTTGTTTTGCCGTAAACATTGATAGGATTGACATCATCATCTTCAGTATAAGGTCCATCTTCTCCATCAAAAACATAATCAGATGAAACGAATATAAATTTACCAGTGAAGTGATTTAATAGATTTTCAGTCCCTAGAACATTAATAAGTTGCGCTTGATTTGGATTGCGTTCACACCCATCCACATTTGTCATGGCTGCTAAATGAATAATTACATCCGGTTTTTCTTTTTCCAGAAGGGCATTTACCTGTTCTTCATTGGTTATATCAAGCACTTTAAAATGCTCTTGATCATCTTGTAGAATAATGTCCGTTCGAATAATATTATAGTTATTTAATTGAAGCGATGCGCCTAATTGACCAGATGCGCCTGTTATCAATATTTTTTTCATGACGATTCTTCCACATAAAAAGTATTGGCAATAATATCCAATTGTCTTAAAAGTAAATACTTGTCTCCGCCGGGATTATAAATCAAAACATGGATATAATACGTTCTATCTGAAATACCGTCATAAAACGTATATGCAATAAAGGGTCCGCCCTGAGCTTCTTCCAATGATTCCCACAAACCAGTTATACGCCAACCCGACCAATCATTGAACATCGTGGGTTTAATTTTGAATTTGTAATCAATATATTTGATATGTCCATAAATTTTCTGGGGAATTTCACGAGAAAAACGTTCAGCATCTTTAATATCTTTTATGACCATTCCTTCTTTCCAATGAACAACTAGCCATCGAAATGGTTCCTCTCGACCGATCCAGTATGTACTGGTTTCAACACTGTCCTGTACTATTGTAAATCCCCAAGGAATCTGCAAACTGAAACCATGTTTTTTAAGCACATTTTGTTCCATTTCTTCTTTTCGTGCTCGTTTAAATAAAAATCTGCTCTGCCTATCAACAAACTGCTGTTCAAATTTTTCATATATTTTTTGACCATGTATTTTTGCTGCTGCTATAATCGTATCTATAGAACTTCCATTAATGACTAACATAGTTTGTAATGATGAGTAAGGTTCATGTGTCAAAATAAACGGATTGCTATTTTTTGAAGTGATGTACGTTTTATTAGGCAGCATCTGTTTCACCAAACGTGTTGCAGGATTTGTCAAATCATCATTGATTGAAATGGCGATGAGATTGGGATGATGTCGCACTTTTTCCATGTCTTCCGGTTTGATAAACTTGGTTTTATAATAAGGTTCAGGAGAAGGAGTAAATAAAGTATCACTGAAAATTTTAGTTAAAATTTTCAGTGCTTCAGTTCTGTCTTCTACTGCAGTCAATACCATCAATTCATCATCAGCACCTTTCGATAATGGTTTCCCGCAACTCATTAAGAAAAGTAGCATGGCGGTATTGAGTATGATTAGTGATCGTCTCATTTTATCAATCTAACAAACTTGTAAATTTAACATGAACTTTTCCCCTGGAAAAAGCTTCATCCGTGGGCCAGCCAAAATTAACTTCCATAACAGAATTTGCAGAACGTTGGCGAAAGCCGAACCCCAAAGACATGGGAATGGTGGGAATGGACATATCACCAAAGGCGAATAGTTGAAATTGTTTAGTCGGTGTATATAATGCATCAAGACTAAAAATATTGATGATATCACTGGCAAAAATATCTTCCTGATATCCACGAAATGTATTCATACCGCCGTAACGAATTTTTTGGCCTACGTGTATGTCATTATCCTTATCCCAGACAAGACCATTCCAATACTTGATTCTTAAAGCTGTACTATGAGAAAGAGTTATGAATTCTTCAAAATGAAGCTGAAATCGAGCAACCAAATTATTATTTTTATTGGATGCATTTTCTATCCCAGTTTGTGATTTCATGTTCAGAAAAAATCCATTCGTCGGCAGCCATCTGTCATTTCGGCCATCACTAAAATACTCGACATTAAACGTTCGCACTTCAAATGGTTCAATCCACAGCGAATCGCCCAATGCAGTTGGCTTGATGGATTCCTGACCACCTCCAAAATACCATTTTCCTCTCGGTCCTAATTGCATTGAAAAAGCTCCGCTGGAGTTTGTATACATATATTCCCTGTTTCTCAAATCCTGTATCAACTCGATCTTTGCCCCAAAGGGTAAACCAACTAAATACGGCTCCTCGTGTTTGAAAAGAATATATTGTGAATCCTCACCATTTCGCTTCCAAACCAAATCCGTTATATTTGCAGTATGCCATGTATTCTCCAGATGAATGTCGATTTCACCTGCAATATTCCACTTACGTTCATCTTGTCGACCCGCTCCAGCAATACCAGAAAAATAACTGTTAAATTCCGGATTAAAATCAACAAGTACTCCCAACCTGTCATTTTTCATTAAACCATAAATAAAATGTAAATTTTGAGGTATAAATGGATAACCGGTGCGCAATTTATTGACAATCGTTTGTGCAGATTCATAGGAATACGCTTTCGTCAAATTTGAAAATATTTGCAGTAAAACAGGCGTATTTACACTCATATTATTTTTGAATAATATTTCATCTATTGTTTTACGATCATTATGAGTTTGATAATTAAACAATGCTCCCGGCGAAGGATCAAAATCAACCAGCGTTAAAATACCTCCAAATTCGCCTTTTTCTACAAGAAGCGAATCAAACTGTGATATTATGGAAGATCGCCCGTTGATTGGCACCATTTCGCCATCAACTGTTATAACAGCATCCTGACCAAAAGCCATTTGTGCAACAATGATAAGTATGTATTTAGAAATACGCACGTACTTCTCCATTAAATGTCAGGAAATTTTTATAGCGCTGATCCAAAATATAATTCATGGAAAGATTGAGTGAAAAGCCCCTGCCCATCATCCATTGCCCCTGAATGTTTGAACGTAACGTAATTCCCTTTGCTAATCCGTTCAATGATTCCGGCGGGAGATAATCCAGTTTATCAGATACAGTTGTTTTGTACCATTCAAATCGAGATTGAATACGGCCGCGATTTCCCACAAATTTCAAAATATTTGTATTTAAACTCACTGCATCAGCATCAAATGCCTGCTCACGAATAAAACCATTATCTATACCATATTTCATTCCCATATCAAATTGCCACTGGTCGACCCTGATTTTTGCTGTACCCTCGATCCAATGACCACTCACACTGCGCTCCCGCAATTCAGAAACAGTCGATTCAATCTTATCATTATGATACTTCCAGCGATATTCCATAGTAAAATTTTTGAAAATGGTTTTTCTGTATTCTATGCCAGCTTCAACGCTTTGTTTTAAATCGTGCCCCCTACTGTCCAAACCATCAAGATTCCTAAATTTTTTATGCCACACTTTGATCATTTTTTTCATTTTTAACGGTTTATAAACTAATTCATTTCGCAAGGACCACTTGGATTTCGAAATAGCCGTATCTCCTAAAACGGGGTATACAAATGACGTTGCAGACCAAATCTGTCCTTCAATGGTCGATCTCAATTCAGATCTTAACGAAAAATCCTTGAGTAACTGATAATGTGTTTTACTAAAATCAATTTCAAATAACTGCAACCCATCCAGCTTTGTTGTAGGGTGGCGATCACCTGTAAAAATCGTATAAGCAATATATTCGCCATTGGGATCGCTGACGTATTCGTTGAATTGTGCATCATATCGAAAATCACCCAAACCGATACCGACTGAATCGTAGACCAAAGCCCGCGTTTCAGTAAATGTCTCTTCTATGGTTGTTTTCATATCCCATCGGATGGGATGCGTCGTCCGGCGAAATGATGAGCGAAGTCGTGCCAACGTAAAATTATAATCGTTATTATTTTGAATGTCATTTTTAATACGTCGGCGCACTGTAATCTCTTGTGTCCAGCCGCTTTTCGTAAGGCCTTTTATGTCCAAAGAACCAAAAATACCTTCAGCTGATAATTCTAACCCGGCCTTCGTAGAATCCATTTCTGCATAGTCGAACCGCTCCCCGACTCCCAAAGCAATTTCCCAGCGGTCTTTGGCATATTTTATCCCCACAGTTTGATGATCAAAACGATGATGAGCTTCCTGTTCTTCATAATCAAATTTATAGAATGGGTGCAAATTTCCAGGTAAAAGATCAAACATCAATGTTCGCTGTCTGAAATAGCCTCTATTTGCAGAAATATCATTTAGCGTTGCACTCACAAATGGCATATATCTAACACCGCCGGAAAAAGAACTATGGAAGCGATTAAATGATCGTTCACCATACGTATATCTAGAAGCAGTCACTGAACCATTTCCTACATTTCCTATTTCTACACCCGCTTCAATGGCGTGATGATTTTCCGCTACATTTAGCAACGGCTGCACATTCCAGTCTTGGTAAAACATAGCAGATCTGTCACGCTGCATAGCTTCGAAGCGATCGTCCTGTTGCCAACTAGATAGTGTATACCGCATTCGCACTTTTTCTGAAATATCAATTTTATTATTTGATAAAACAAGTGTATATGCGAGACCAGTATTGTTATTATCATTTTTTGAAGATAATCGATTTTGATCGACATCTGAAACGGCTGTGGAAAAATCCAATACTGTATTTTCAGATAATTGATAATCTCCGGATATTTCGAAAAGCTGGTGCCCTTTTGGACTGATGACCTGTTTCATGGAACTATAGAGATCATCATATTGTTCTCTGTCTATTAACTGAACAAATTCATAATAAATTTCGCCGGTACTGGTAATTAATCGCCGGTATTCTCCCGTTTCATTATCATTTGTGAATGTTACTGAATATCGGTCGCTCTGGATTGTTTTATCCGGAGTGTATTCATAATATTCCCTGCCCACATAAATATAATCGCCGTCAGCATTAGACACAGCTCCAGAAAATAGGGCAGTTGCATCTCCTGATAAATTCAATAGCTCAATTTCATCGTCAGATAAATTCAGGACTGAATTTTGGATTTGATCGGATTCATTCAGCCACGAAAATGAAATTTCACCTTTTCCTCCGAATTTTCGTTCCATAGTGCCGCCGGCAACACTTTGTGCATATTGAAAATCTGAATACTGGTATTCAATTAAAATATCGGTATCTGAATGAATTAAATGAATGGGTGTAAAATGAACTTCTGCTGTTGAATAATCGATAATATAATCGTGGTTTTCTCCTCGAGTCAGTTTTTGACCATTTAACCATACTCTTTCCGTTCCCGCTTGAACGATGATATTTCGGTTTCCAGATTTTGAATCAAGAAAATATGGACCTTGCTTACCATCGCTTCCTTTGATCTCTATTTGTCTATAATGCCCTTTTGAACGTGCATAAACAGCCGAACCTGTCCATTTCCCTACGTTAAAGTTATTCTTTAATCCAATAAGCCTTTTGCTGATATTCATATATTTACCATTCTGATATATCAAATCAATATCGCCAGCATTCATTTGAAATTGAGGATGGGATATTTGCAGGTACACTTGGTCAATTTCATCCAATGATTGCGTATTTCCTTCCGGCTGGATGGGCGATGATTCATCCGAGAGCACACCGCTCACTTGCATGGATTCACTTAACTGTCCTTGGATTTGTATTCGTAATCCACCAGTAAATTCAGAGCCACCCAAAGGAGAAATTGCAAATGATCGATATACAGATCCAGTTGACAATACGTGATCATTCCTATAGTTTGGAGGTAATTGTTTTTTAATTATAGTTGTATCCTCTTCTACAATGAGTAATGAGTCCATTTTGGGAAAATGCAAATACAGTGGACCATAAACGTTTGGAAATATTATTTTAGACGTATCTTTTTCACTGATCAATACATCACTGCTTACCTCGCTTTGTCCGTGTAAAAGATTCGTAACTAGAAGAAAAATTCTTATAAAATATTTCACTATAACGTCCACTCCAAAAGGGGTTCCTGCCCGTCCGGCAGGCGGGAAAACCCCTCAATCCTAGAGCTTTTCCACAAACCCCGTCCTAAAGGACAGGGTAACTGTTTTTCGTTAATATTAACTCTTTCTGCTTTTACCCTCACCTTTAGGTGGGGGTTGGAGATTCGTAATAAATTAGGCTTCAGCCCAATTAGACCTTTTCGGAACAATCTCTTCACTTTTTTATCACTAAAATACGCTGGTCAGTCAAAATGATGATGTGTTCAAAATACACATCTCCATCCAAAACAGTTTCATCCTCACGTAGAGGTAAAACATTTACTTTCCCGTTGGTTGATTCTATTTCACCCATGCTATTAATAACAACCCAGTTATTTGACCAAGTGAGAATTTGAATGGGATCTTTAATGTGGACGAGGGACATTTTCGATTTTCTACCAAATCGATTGAATAAGGTTATTTCATTTTCGCAGGATAATAGTGCAATATTTCCAGCATTATCCGTTTTTAAATCAATCGTGCATCCTCCATCCATTCCATATTGATTTAAATCTATGAGTGATTGGTTTGAATTATCTAAGGACAAGAGTTGCCCATATTGTTGAGAAAAGACAAGCACTTTTCCAAAGGGATCAGCCGTAATTAAATCTGGTAAAAATGAGTCATACTCATTTGAAAAAATATGATCAACACCCAAGAAATTGAGTTTATAATCAAACCGTTTTAATGCATTTTCATAACGATCACATACCCATATTTGTAGGTTGTGAACGGTCAAATCTACTGGTTCTGTAAATGATTCCCCACCCTGACCAAAACCACCCGTTCGACGAAGAATTTCTCCGGCGCTGATTAGTACAAGTTCATTAGAATTTTGATCGAGGAGAACAAAACGGTCATCGCCCAGTGCAGCTATGCGCTGTGGCGTAAAATCATCATCTATTATCTGTGATAGATTGAAATCCTTAATTAAAAATAAAGGATCCTGGGCCAAACACGCCGCCATCAGCCCAAGGAAGGCAAGCAAGCGTTTCATCAAACGTTTATGTATTTGATGTTGGTGTAGAAAAAGGCCGAATCAAAGCAGTTGAACCGATAATGATCATGATGACCGAAATCAATTGTGATCCGGTCAGGTCAAGCAAATAGTGGTCATTTGTACGGATGAATTCAATAACAAACCGTTCAATCCCGGCCAAAATAAGGTATGTAAAGAACAAACTGCCTACAACCTTAACATGATTGCGTCTATTCCATAAAAATGCGAAAATAGCCAATCCCATGGCGATTTCATATAATTGTGTTGGGTGCACTGTTAGTAATCCTGGTTCAAATCCAGTTAAGTCGACCCAAGGATAATTCAAATCAAACACACGATACGTTGACGGCGGAAGTCCATTTTCGAATGCGACACCCCAAGGCAAATGAGTCGGAACCCCATAATCATCTCCCACAAGAAAACAGCCTATTCTGCCGATGGAATAACCTAAAATCAATAAGGGAGCTACAATGTCTGCAAATTTGAACCAGGGCAGATTATTTTTCCGCAGAACAAGTGTCACTCCCAACGTTCCGCCCATGAGTCCACCTAGAAAAACTAATCCGGATCCACTGAATATCATGCCCATGGGGTCATCAATCACACGTTCATAATTTTCTATTAAATAATATAGTTTCGATCCGAGAATACCACCTATTGCAGCTGCAAAAACCATATCAGATGCTATTTGTACTTCATAACCCAAACGCTTCATATCTTTTTGCAATAGATAGAAACAACTATAAAATGCAACTACCAGCATAAATCCGAATGAATAAATTTTTATGGGGCCCAGTTCAAAAAGTACAGGAATCATGATTTTTTTTCTCCACAGTTTGCACAAAATGTGTCGATGAAATTAAGTTTGCTCCCACAGCTTCTGCAGAAGTTCCTATTCTCTTTTGAGTAATGCGTATTTTTATTTGATGAATAATACATTAGACCAATAATGATGGATAAAACACCGAGGATGGCAAGTGGTTCCCATAAGAGTAGAGTATGTCTTTTCGGCTTGGAATGTTCAACCACAGGTTCCGGGCTTTGTACTTGAGGTTGTTCCAACTGGGCTCGCAGATATTCCATTGTCGTTTGACCGCTGGAATTAATATAAGATACATCAAGCGACACTACAGTGCCTCCAGAAATTTCACCTATATGGATACTTTTAAATATAATACCATGCTGATCTCTTTCTTCTGAAGAGATGTCTCTCGATACTACAAATTGTTCGGCCATAACAGGAACCTGCACCGAATAATGAACATTTTTCATGGCTATATTAGTACCCATTGACCATCGGAAATATTTTTCATAGCCGCTGTCAAAAGGATTGTAAAACACAAAGAGCCTGAACTGATCATGTGCCGCACTAAACTCAACATGAGAATATGGTGCACCTTTTAAAATAGTTAAGGGGATAACTTCACTGTTGGGGTTGGGAATTCCACCGATAAAAAATACAGAATCGGCTTCAGCTGGTAATGATAATGAAATTATCTCCGACTCTGAATCAGCTACAATAACAGCTTCCATTTCGACCATAACGCCACTATAATAATATTCTGGAAACAGATTTACATTGACTGCATCGAGATATTGTTCAGCATTTATTAATCTGAAAATCGATAAAAAAAGACTCATCAATTTTATTTTTTTCATGAATCACTCGTCGTTATAACGGTTAATACAACTAAATCATACATTGCATGAGTATACGCAGCAATTCCAAACCCTCGAAACGCATAAACTAATCCCAACAATATTCCAGCAAGAAAACGGATCATAAATAAATTAAATGAAAAATTATCACCAAACTCTCCAACAAAATGAAACATGGAAAAAATACCCGCAGCTATCAAAACACCTCCAGCGTTCTTTGCTGTTGCTTCCCATTGAAATACGAATCCCAACAAAGAAGCAATACCGGTAATCATTACGACCCTGAAAACAAATTCTTCATAAATCCCGGCACCCAATGACAAGACAATTTGCTGGAATAACTGTTTGGAAGCCGGCGACATTAAAAATGTTTGAAAAAATCCGAGTAAAACAAATAACAATGCACTGTATAAAACACTTTCAAAAAACATATTTAACAAATATTCCCCACGAACGACCATAGATTTTAAATGCTTCTTTTGGCGTAAGAATGCAATAATAAATCCTACCATGAATGTGGCACTGAACCCATAAGCACCATACACACCAAATACGCCCAGCACCTGGCGCATAAGAACATCAGCACCATTGCGCAAAACAAAGATGTCATCCATTGATAAAAATAGCATACCCAATTCATATGAAATGAACAAAGGCAGCGTAAATATAAAGCTGTATAACGGAGAATGGGTTTCTGACCAATACGATGTGTCTTGTTTAGACATTTAAAAACAAATGATTGGATGTTTGCCTGCCTACGTTCCTTCGGCAGACGAGATTGATTGGTATTTTATTTAACACTTGAAAACTATAACACTTAAACACTTTTAAACTTTTACACTGTATTAATCATTATCGATTTGTAATACTGCCAATAATGCTTCCTGGGGAATTTCCACTTTACCCACTTTTTTCATACGTTTTTTCCCCTGTTTTTGTTTTTCCCATAGTTTGCGTTTACGGGTAATATCACCACCGTAACATTTGGCTGTCACATTTTTCCGTAATGCCTTTACAGTTGATCGTGAAATAATCTTTGTTCCTAACGATGCTTGAATCGTTACTTCAAATAATTGCTGGGGAATTAGCTCTTTCAGCTTTGAACATAATGCTTGTCCCCGATGAAATGCATTATCTGCATGGGTAATTATCGACAAAGCGTCTACGGGCTCTCCAGAAAGAAGTATATCCAGTTTTTTTAAATTCCCCGAACGATATTCTAAAAAAGTATAATCCAGAGATGCGTAGCCTTTGGAAACCGATTTCAGTTTATCGAAAAAATCGAAAATAATTTCTGCCAAAGGAAGATGATAATGAAGCTGGGCCTTATCTTTTGTTAAATAATCTGTATTAACATAAATACCCCTTTTTTTCTGACAAAGTTTCATCAAACTGCCAATGTATTCTTTGGGAGTAATGATTTCTGCAGAAACAAAGGGTTCATTTATATCTAGAATTCGACCAGATTCAGGCATATCTGCTGGAGTATGCACTTCCAGTTCTTTACCATCTTTTAATACCAACTTGTAACTGACATTGGGTGATGTGGTAACTAAAGCCAAATCAAATTCCCTTTCCAAGCGTTCTTGGATAATTTCCATATGAAGCAGCCCTAAAAATCCACAGCGAAATCCAAACCCCAACGCCTCACTCGTTTCAGGTTCAAATATAAGCGATGCATCGTTTAATTTAAGCTTATCCAGTGCAGTACGCAGCTGTTCATAATCATCACTGTCCGAAGGATATAATCCTGAAAAAACCATGGGCTGAATTTGTTTGTAACCTGGCAAAGCTTCTGTTGCCGAATTTTCTTTACTGGTCAACGTGTCACCTGGGCGGACATGGTTCACATCTCGAATGCTTGCCAGTACATATCCCACGTCGCCGGAGCGTAGTTCATTGGCTTTTATTTGATCCAAAACAAAATGACCAACTTCCGATACATCATATTCATGATTATGGGCAAAGAATCTTGCGCGAGAACCGGGCTTCAATACCCCATCCATCACGCGTATATAAGGAATAGCACCTTTATAATTGTCGTACACAGAATCAAAAATCAATGCTCGTAGAGGTTTTCCATCATTATTTTTTGGTGCAGGAATTCGGTTGATTATAGATTCAAAAATTGCTTCAATACCAGCACCGCTTTTTGCGCTGGTTAAAACAACTTCGTCTCGATTACAACCTATTAGTTCCACTAATTGATCAGTTACTTCTTCGATGCGAGCACTGGGAAGATCAATCTTGTTTATAACTGGAATGAGAGCCAGATTATTATCAATCGCCAAATAAGTATTACTCACCGTTTGTGCCTCCACACCCTGGGCGGCATCCACCAATAATAAAGCACCTTCACACGCTGCCAGCGAACGGCTGACTTCATAGGAAAAGTCCACATGGCCGGGAGTGTCAATTAAATTTAAAATGTATTCCTGTCCATCGCTGTGATTATAATGCATCTGGATGGGATGGCTTTTGATGGTAATCCCCCGCTCACGCTCAAGGTCCATACTGTCTAGGACCTGCGCTTTCATCTGCTTTTTGGAAAGTGTGTGCGTTTCCTCTAAAAGACGATCGGCAAGAGTGGATTTGCCATGGTCAATATGAGCGATGATACAAAAATTGCGTATATGGTCTGTGGACATTATTTGTTATCTAATATGAACTAAATATTGAATTGGTAGAAGTTGAATAAAAACCCCACTTCTATATATGTGGGGAAAATATTTGAACTCTTCTTTTCTTCCTCAATAAATGGGTGAGAATCTAGGTGCGGCAAGAATTTACTAGTCATACTTTTTTTGAGCTTTTAATAAATACAAATTTGCTTTTTTACCTTTTTCATCCTGAACCATGGACACAATGCGAATGGCTTCCATAACTGGAATATTGGAATTATCCGAATTGGAATAAAAGGCATCCATTGCCTTGGAAATAATATCGATATGCCCCTCGACATTTCTTGAAATATGTTCATCAATAATTTCGTAATAACGATCAATAAAATAAGGACGTACCCAATTATCATTTCCTAGATATTGTTCTTTCACTTGACGCTGATGGTGGCTTTTCATAGCTGACGTGGCAGAATATGCGCCATTTACAAACGATACTTTTTCTGCTTCTACCAATCCGTACCAGAAATCTGCCGGCGTTCTTTCCTGGGGAAAAACAATCCCGATCAATAATATAAAGATGAATTTTTTCACGATTTCTTTCCTCGATAGTGATTCACAATGGGCATGCGTCTGCCGGTACCGAATGCTTTTTTGGTTACGCGAATTCCCGGTGCTGCCTGGCGGCGCTTGTATTCGTTAATTCTAATTTTCTGGTACAAACTTTCCACTAATTCTTCATCATGTCCATCTGCTGTCAATTGCGCCAGTGATTTGCGATCTTCCACAATGGCATCCACCAACGGGCTGACCTCATCATAATCAAAGGGATCCACTTGATCGGGAGCCAATTCTGCCGACGGCGGTTTAGAAATACAGTTTTCCGGAATACGTTCAAAACCGGCATGTTTATTCACCCGCCTGGACACGCCATACACATCCGTTTTGGACAAATCCGAAATCACAGCCAGTCCCCCGCTCATATCGCCGTACAGTGTACAGTATCCCAACGCCAATTCTGTCTTATTTCCCGTGGACAACACCAGCCAGTGATGCTTATTGGACAAGGCCATGAGCAAATTCCCCCGAACCCGTGCCTGAATATTTTCCTCTGCCACATCCCGGTCCGTATTTTCAAAATGAGATTGGAGCGTTTTTTCGTATTCATCCACAATCTCATGAATAGGAATTGTTTGATAATCAATGCCAAGATTTTCAGCTAATTGTCGTGCATCATCTTTGCTGTGCTCACTGGAAAATACCGACGGCATGGACACGCCATGGACATTATCTTTGCCCAGGGCATCCACGACAATACACGCCACCAGCGATGAATCGATTCCACCGCTTAAACCGATGACGGCTGACTTATGTCCCGTTTTTTTAAAATAGTCTTTTACACCCAAAACGAGAGCATGATACATTTCCCCCTCCCGATCTTCATGAGGGAGTTCAATTCTAGTAAAAGATTCAGAATCCGCATAAATGATTTCTTCTGTAAATATTTTGCCGACTCCAATCAACTCTCCAAAACCATTTAATGCTAATGACTGGCCGTCAAAAATGAGTTCGTCTTGGGCGCCAACAAGATTGCAGTAATAAAACGGAATATGGGTTTCCTGCACTTTGTTACGTACAAGGCCTAGTCGTTCATTCAAGCGCAATTCATGATAAGGCGAAGCAGAAATATTGATGATGCATTCAGAACCGGCTGCTTTTAATTCTGCTGTAACCTTCCGATCATAATTCTCATCCCAAAGGTCCTCACATATTTCCAATCCAAGCTTGACTGTTTCCCCGTTAATTTCAACTTCGCATAAACCCAGATCAGTTCCGGCTGTGAAATAGCGGTGTTCGTCAAACACATCGTATGTTGGTAATAATATTTTATCGTATCGGTAAATTTGTTTTCCGTGTATACATACAGCTGCGGAATTGAATAAATCTCCGTTTTCCTTGTGAATATAGCCCAAAATCAATGGGACTGTCGCTTTTTCAGCAATCTCACCCAAGACGACCATATTTTCTTCCACAAATCCATCCTCGTACAATAAATCAGCTACAGGATATCCTGTAATAACCATTTCAGGAAATACTACTATATCAGCGCCGCCTTCTATAGCTTCTCTATATTTTGAAAGAATGAGCTCTTTATTGGCATCTAATGCTCCAACGGTAGGATTGACTTGGCAGAGGGCGATCTTCATTTTAAACGTAGCCGCAAAGGCGCAAAGGCGCAAAGAGAATACAAAATTAAAAGACATTGAGTCTGTGTGGTTGTTATTTTAAAGTTTACCATTGTATATCAAAGTTAGAAAAATCTTCTGCTGGTTCAATCCACTCAATCTCGACATTTTCTACGCAAGAATTAGACGAACCAATATTGAGCCATTTTTCAAATTCTTTCAAATTTTCTTCCTCACCTTCTGCTTCTAAATATACAGAACCATCGGGCATATTCTTTACCCAGCCCACAAGATTGCGCTTATTAGCTTCATCGCGGGTGGAGCCACGAAACCAGACTCCCTGGACTTTACCGGACACTGTTGCTTTGAATGCCTTCATCTTACACATAGCCGCAAAGTCGCAAAGACGCAGAGAAAATATAAAATTAAAAGCCCAAATATATTTAAACTTTGGTGTGAATTATTATTCATGTTTTACTTTAAGTATTCTCTTTAATAAATTGAATAACTTCATTTGGTGTATTAACATTTTTTAAATTTTCCAGATTCCAACTATGGAGCCCAATCACAGGTTTTTCCAATTGCATGGCAAAAGCAATTTCAGATAATGTTCCATATTTTCCACTGACTGCCACCGCAACATCGCAGTTATACGCCAATAGTGCATTTCTCGTAATGCCCATATTTGTGGCTAATGGAATAGAAATATAATCGTTCATTTCTTCCAATGTATCGCCTTTTAATACTCCGACGATGGTACCGCCGCCTTCATTGACACCTTTGGATACCGCTTCCATAACACCGTTTCCGCCTCCACAATAGACAAGGTAGCCTTCCTTCGCCAAAAGTTTACCCAGTTCATAGGCATCATCATAAATGCTGTCTGTAATGTCTCTGCCGCCAAAAATGGAAATGCGTGTTTTATTGAAGGACAATTAAGGCTCCAACCTCGCCAATGTCCGCGGGAAAGGTATCGTCTCCCGGATATGTTTACTGCCGGTGATCCAGGCCACGGTCCGTTCGATGCCTAAACCAAAACCGGAATGGGGTACGGAACCATATTTCCGCAGATCCAAATACCAACTGAAATCCTTCATATCCAATTCATGTTCTTTGATGCGGCCTTCCAAAATGGCTAAATCATCTTCACGCTGACCGCCGCCAATGATTTCACCATAGCCTTCGGGAGCCAGCATATCCACGCCCAGAGCCAGGTTATCGTTATCGGCATCGCGTTTCATGTAAAATGCTTTAATCTCCGCAGGCCAACGATGAACCATGACAGGACGATCAAACTGTTCAGAAATGATTGTTTCGTCCGTTCCGCCAAAATCAGAACCGTACGTAAAATCCGCACCGTTATCCGCTAGAATTTTTGCTGCTTCATCATAAGTAATCCGCGGAAAGGGCGCTTTCACATTTTCCAGTTTGGATGTATCTCGTTCCAGGATGTCCAATTCTTCCTTGCAATTCTCTAAACACCACTGCACGACATATTCCACAAATTGCTCTGCCAATTCCATATTCTCGTCCAGATTGCAATAGGCCATTTCCGGCTCTACCATCCAGAATTCAGTTAAATGGCGACGAGTCTTGGATTTCTCCGCACGGAATGTGGGACCGAAACAATAGACTTTTCCAAATGCCGCTGCCGTTGCTTCGGAATAAAGCTGACCACTCTGGGTTAAATAAGCCGAACGCTCAAAATAATCCACGGCAAACAAATTGGAAGTTCCTTCGCAGGCGTTGGCAGTGAAAATGGGTGTATCCACCAATGTAAAACCATTATTGTCAAAGAAATCCCGTGCCGCCTTGATGGTCTGATGTCTCACTTTTAAAATGGCGGTTTGCCGCTTGGAGCGCAGCCAGAGATGGCGATTATCCATCAAAAAGGATGTGCCGTGTTCTTTGTGCGAAATAGGATATTCTTCGGCGACTTGGTGCACCTCCACGTTTGTCACTCCAATCTCATAGCCGCCCACAGAACGAGGCTCTTCTTTAACCAAACCCGTTACGGACACAGATGATTCTTGAGTGAGTGTTTGCTCCAAATCGAAAATGTCATCGGCCACTTCCCCTTTAACGACCACGCATTGAGCTATGCCGCTGCCGTCCCGCAGGATGAGAAACCATACCTTGCCGATAGAGCGTTTGTTATATAACCAACCGTTGAGGGTCACTTTCTCATCTACGTGATTTTTTAAATTTTTAATCGTTACTTTACTCATATTATCCTTTCTATTTTTAACCACGAAGGCACAAAGTCACAAAGAAATAACATTTCTATATTTAAAATCTTTGTGTCTTTGTGTCTTTGAGTCTTCTTGGCAGTATGTTTACCATGATGTTAAAATATCGTTCAAAACGTCTTCTGCAATTTTTTCTACAGCCACTTTTGTGGCAAATTCCCGAGGATCGCCAATCTCATCAATATCATCGCCGTCGATGGCTCCGTCGCCGTCATTATCAATTCCATCCGTACTGATGTCGCCGCTTAAACCATAGGCGCCCCAGCCGGAGTATTGTTTTGTCAGCAATACCTTATCATTGGCAACATCCAGCCATTCCATTTTCATACTTACCGTAAAACGATATTCCGTCACCGCCTCCTGTTTGCTGTACGTATACGGCCCATCATCCACCTTCAAAATTACACCTTTCATAATAGAATCAGCACTCTTCTCATCCGTCACACGCAAAATATTTTCTTTCGTAAACTTGGAGACTAAATGATCTGTTACCGTTTCCGCCATGGCGAATTCTGCTGTCTGGTTTTCCACGAGGGGAATGGCAATACTTTTAATGTGCGGCGGAATAGAACCGGCCATGGAGTAGAACATGCATCCCGTTATAAGGAAGAAGGATGAAGTAAGAAGTAAAAAGAAACGGTATTGTGGATATTTTTTCATATCAACCATTATTTCCATTCGACCGTTTAATCTTACGGCCAAGATCATATTGATCAATCTTCCGATAAAGTGTCCGTTCGCTCATGCCCAAAGATTTCGCTGCAGTTCGACGATTATTATTAAAATGCTGTAATGTCCGGGAAATGGCTTCTTTTTCCAGTTCTTCCAAATTCATATCCCCAATAGCAGCATCGCGAATGCTATGGCGACTATTTTCATCAATTTGCATTTCTTTCGGTAAATCGCTTACATCCCCGCCTTGATAGAATGGCACCGGTTGAACGGCAGCTCCGCCCTGACCCATCATGGCCTTGATTGTTTCCACGTCCTGGCGGAGCAATAAAAGCTGACGCAAAATCAATTCACGTTCCGCCTGCTCCGGAGATTGCTGAATGAGCATGGGCAGATTTTGGTTTTGACCCATCGGTTGAGACATGCCCAATTTATATTCCACCATGTCCACTGTAATGCGCTCGCCTTTTTCCATGACCAGAATACTTTCCACAAAATTCTTCAATTCCCGAACATTCCCCGGCCAATCGTATTGTTTCATACGACGGATGGCTTCCGGCATGAATCCCCGATAGGGAATATCATTACTGCGGGTGAATTCCAGTGCAAAGCGCTCCACCAAAAGTGACAAGTCTTCAATGCGCTGGCGCAGCGGCGGTATATTCACCGTTACCGTTTTTAATCGAAAAAACAGATCCTGGCGAAATTTCCCCTGCTGGACCAAATCACCTAAATCTTTATTCGTTGCTGCCAAAATACGAACATCCGTCCGCCGTGTTTGGGAATCCCCCACGCGCATGAATTCCCCGGACTCCAATACACGAAGTAGTTTAACCTGTGTTTCCAAAGGCGTTTCACCAATTTCGTCCAGGAAGATGGTCCCTTTGTCCGCCGTTTCGAAATAGCCTTTGCGGTCATCACCGGCGCCGGTATATGCGCCTTTTTTATGTCCGAATAATTCACTTTCAATGATGCCAACGGGAATGGCTCCGCAATTGACGGTAACCATTTCATATTTTGCCCGCTTGCTGAATTTATGGAGCCCTTTGGCTACCATCTCTTTACCAGTGCCGGACTCGCCCGTGACCAATACGGAAATATCCACAGGCGCCACTTGGCCCATCATTTCCAACGCCTGTTTGATGGCATCGGAATTTCCAATAATGCCGGTTGTTTTTTGCAATCGATCCAGATCAATCATGTTTTACCTCCGGATTGTATACGTTCCACATGCTTTTTAATTAAATAATCCATCATTTCATTAACACCACTTTCTGTGATTGTGTAAATATTTCTTGACTCTCCAGCGATTGAGTAGACATTTTGATAATATACATCCCCGATGAAAGTGGCTTTCCATTTTCATCTGTTCCATCCCATTTAATGGAATACCATCCCGCATCTTCTGTATTGTTTTTGAGGGTGTTTATTTTTCTGCCTAATAAATCAAATATGGTCAATTGAACATTGCTTTGTTCAGGGAGTGCGTATTTGATGGTTGTTACAGGGTTGAAGGGGTTGGGATGATTTGGAAATAGTAAATAAGAATCCGGTATCCCTTGATCAATTAACCTTTGAAGACCTCCATTATAACGCACCCACCGTGTAATAGAATTTATAGACTCCTGTTCAAATACATCAATTGCCCTTACAAAATACCGCGCAACTGGATCATTTCGATTACTAGAAATAGTAATTTCCATATCTCTAAATTTTGTCGTATCGTAAACGGTAGTTAAATACACATAATTACCAGAAGGTAATTTTCGAAAGATTGAATGACCAATAACATCATCATCAGGACTTTTATTCCAAGATAATAAAGGATTTTGCCCTGGCGTTCCAGTTACTTTAAATCCTGTTGGTCTGGATGGATTGTTTGAGTCAATTCTAAATAATCTGCCTTCTCCTGGCTGCAATGTTACTGTAAATGTATTTTGATTTGTGCTGAGAGATGTATAATTAACATAACTGGAATCCTCCTCCATACGTGAGGCCAACATATCTTCAATCTTTAATCCCGGTGTAGAAAATGAGACAGTGACAGTTTGAGATTCATTTGACAAACATCGTTTATTTACCAAATAAAAATAATCTTCACCTGTAACTTTATGTGTTAAATGTCCCACGTGTACATAAGCAGTATTGAACGTATTGGAAGAAATATCTGATATTAAATCATCACCAGCATTTTGCACATTCTCTGAAGAAAATGATCTCACAAAATCCATTTTTACCAATACATTAGAAAGTGCCTGCAGTTCTTTATTTATATCCTGTACAGCATTCCATAAAGTATCATTATTTGCTGGATCAGTTTCTACTTTACGCCAACTACCATTTGAACCGTAATTCGGATCAAACCATACCAATCCAGTACTTCCTGACCAATTCGTTGTCATTTCAGATGCCAGATACGCTTCATGAGATGATTCATAATTTGTTAAACCATTATTCAAGGATCTGGAAGCTAAAGAATCAATATGTACATCAATTTTGGTTGCATAAAGAAAATATAGAAATCCTGCAGGAGCATAACAGAGATTTAGATAAACCTGGGCTCTCATTTCATTATTTGTCGGATAACGTAATACTTGCCCACTATTATTATAAAATTGGTGCATTTGTGGTATAAGCCACAATGGAATCCCTACATCATATGCTTTTTGTCTTACTGAATCAAATAAGGCTAACGCCTGATCAAAGGAAGTATTAATTGATAAAGCATCTGTCTCTGTATTTACCTTAAAAGGATACGCATGATACACAAGTTCTTGAGGATTGATCCTGCCTACAAATTCCTTCATATATGGTATGAGGTTTTGTGGTTTCATAGGCATGGATTGAAAACTGCCTACAGAAGAACGATTCTGTATATAGTAATTCAACATCTTGTTGGCTTCAAACATATCACGATGGGGTTCATCCCGCAAATACCAGCGTAACAATGTTTTATCTGCTCCATAACTCTCATATGTATTTATTTTGTTATCGATTGCAGTATTAAACAAGCCCTGTGTAAAATCATGGTAAATGGTATCCATAGTAGTAATATTGTCTATACTTAAATCTCCCCTGCCATTCCAGTATATTTGATAATCCAGACTATCACTATTATCTAAAACATTGACATTCCCAGCGCTCGCTACTGTAAAGTGTATCCTGTAGTTTTTAAAGCTATATACTGAACCGCTGTCTAATACTTCCTGGAATAAAATGACCTTTTCTTTTAAAATAGAATCACTGGCAGTGGGTCTAATTCGGACAACTTTTGCAATCAAAACTGTATCAGAAGCATGTACTCCAGTGATATCATCCATTTTAAATCTGATATCTGCATAAAAATGCAATGGATCATAATCCTGATGGCCAGGTCTTATAACTTGTTGCTCCCTGTTAAATGGCCTTTTTAATCCCCGAACTACATATCCGGCATTATCTATATCATCATCTACTGACCAAGCAAATTCGTTGCTTGTAAGATCTTCTCTTACCGTTCGACCGACTACATTTGTAGTATCAAAATGAGGGAAGGGATAATATTCATCTAATCTATTTTTATCTGGTTCATAAACAGTATACTGTCCCTCTGCCTGAGGCCAGTAAATTTGTGAATTAATTAAATGCAGTCCTTTGCTCTCTGCAGAATCAAAAGGGACTGTTATATTGGATGAAGGATATTTAAACCAGCCCAAAGCACCGTTAAAGTTTGCATTTAATATATCATCAAACCCTTCCTCATCAAGAATGGGATAATAACTTGTGTCAGTTGGGTAACCCCAGGAAATGATAGGGAAAAAGGATTCTTGTGCCATTAATAAGTTGAACAGCAAATTGAAAATTAGAAGTATTTTTATATTTGGTTTGGTTTGTCTCATAAAATTATCATTCAGTTTATTTTAGTAATATTATTTTCTTCACATCAGATCCTGTATTGGTTGTAAATCGAATAAAATACACCCCTGTAGGTATTGTATTAGCTTGATAAGTAAACTCATAAAAGCCCGCTGTTTTTTCTTCATTGATAAACACATCTACAAGTCTGCCTTTTATATCAAATAACCGTGCAATAACATAACTGTTATTATCCAACTCAAAAGGTATAGTTACCACTGCATTAAACGGATTGGGATATGGATCAAAAAGCCTGAAATCCTGACTTAATGTAGGCACATCTTCTGACACTGAAAGACTTGTCGTATCACCAGAAAATACATATACTCGCCCTATTTTATAATCCGGCCAAAATTCAAAATAATTTTGATACCAACGTTCACTAAAAGCCATATCATCTGCACCGTCCCCATTGAAATCACCAGCTGCTGTTCTATAACCCAATTTTCCACATCCTGTATCATAGAAATACCCGTCTGGTATATTATTCATGGGATTATTCCCCAAATGAAGATAAACAACTCCACATCCATTACCTGATTGACCTAAAATCAAGTCTGAAAAGCCATCCATATTATATTTACCGGCAGCCGGATTCCCTCTGAATTCTACCGGTGCTGTTATATCTAACGTTGTATCCGGTATTTCACCTCCTAAAAATATTCCAGTAAGACTAAAATACAAGTCTACGAAACTATCACCATTATAGTCATTAGCCTCTATATCACCACTTGCATGGAAAATTAAATCAACATCTGTATTAACAGTATCCCCGCCATAATATAGATGCGACCAATTATTTCCACTTGTAATAAAATCTTCGTATCCATCATTATTAAAATCACCGGCTGTATTTAAAGACCAAAACAGTCTGTGGAATACACCATCAGCAACTGTATCCATATCAGCACCGCCAAAGTAAAGAAAAACGTCTCTATCATTGGGTGCGCCTACCAAAAGGTCGTCATAACCGTCACTATTAAAATCTACGGAAGCAAGATCAGACCCAAAATAGGCATTTATATTGCCGTTCTCTTGAAAAATAAGATCTGCAGTTGTATCAAATGGCGAACCTCCAAAAAATATCTTCACAAGACCTCTATCATCATTTTGTCCAACGACCCCAATAACTAAGTCATTTACTCCATCGCTGTTATAATCACCATTCATTAATATACCACTTCCAAATAATTGAAGATCGTATTCTCCTTTTAATGTTATATCTGGGATTGTATCAAATGGACTACTCCCAAAAAATACATCTACTTCACCTGATAGTAATCCAGTTGAAGTATAAAATGAAAAAACAGCTAAGTCATCGTAACCATCACCATTTATATCACCTGCAGCAAGTCTTTTCCCAAATTCATCACCAACATAATTGGGAGCATTTGGTGGATATTGATAATTTCCTTGCATATACCCCATGAGGTATGTATTGAAAGATTGAGGGAAGAGTACAGAATACATTAAAGTCAATACAAAGATGTTTTTTAAAATACCCATTTTAATTACCCAATATTTCAATCATGTTTTACCTCCGGATTGTATACGTTCCACATGCTTTCTAAAATGGTTTTCAGATCAGAATATTTTGCTTCCCAGCCCAAAAGATCTCCCGCCTGCTTGGATGTTGCAATGAGTTTGGCTGGATCCCCCGGACGTCGATCAACCACATTATAATCTATGTGTTTACCAGAAACTATTTCCGATTCTTTGATAACATCTAATACCGAATAACCTTCGCCTGTAGCGAGATTGACCGTAAATGAATTGTTTTCCTGTAAAAACTCCAACGCCTGAACATGAGCTAAAGCAAGGTCATTCACGTGAATATAATCCCGTACTCCGGTACCATCCTCTGTATCATAATCATCACCAAATACGTTCATTGTTTTACGCTGACCGGACGCCACTTCCATTACAATAGGCAGCAAATTCTGGGGATTTCTTTCCAATCCAAATATATTACCATTTACATCATAACCGGCAGCATTGAAATAGCGCAATGCCGCATATTTTAATCCTTTAAGCTGGTCATACCATTTAAGCATATCTTCGATGGCTAATTTTGTATATCCGTAATAATTGATGGGTTTTAATGGGTGCGCTTCGTCCACGGGTAAATATTCAGGATAACCGTACACTGCTGCTGTAGATGAAAAAACAAAAGTCATTACGTTATGTTTCATCATAGCATTCAATACATTCGTGGTTCCATTGAGGTTATTACGGGAATATCTCTGCGGATTCGTCATGGATTCCCCGGCTGCTTTGAATGCGGCCAAGTGTATCACAGCATCCATATTTTTTGCCAGCACTTCATCCAACATTGCTTCATCAAGCGTACTGCCTTCGACGAATTCAGCTTTATCGTGTATATTTTCCACACAGCCTAAAGACATATCATCTAAAATGACGACGTCATGCCCGGCATCAATCAAATCCAAGACTACATGGGAACCAATATATCCTGCTCCGCCTGTTACTAAAACTTTCATAAACTTATTTCATCCTCTTGTTTACAATACCCCTTTGTGTTTCCCCTATGACAGGGGAAACACATCGGTTTTTATAAATTGTATATTTTCGTAGAAGAATCCTTCTCCCCTGTAATAGGGGAGAATTGAAGAGGGGTTTTTATTATATTTTCCATCAAAAACTTTTCTCCAATTCTTTTTCCATTTTATCGATTTCATCCCGCAAATAAGCTGCTTTTTCGAATTCCAAATTTTCCGCCGCTTCCAGCATTTCTTGGCGCATAATTTCTACAGCCATCTGCTTGTCCAATTCGTCAAAATCCGACCCTTTACGCTTAAATTTTGTATCATATCTTTGTTCAGAATAATTGTCCGCCACCACCGTGGTCTGCATAATATTGTCCACCGACTTGTAAATGGTTTTGGGTGTAATACCGTGCTTCTTATTAAATGTTTCCTGTACTTTACGGCGGCGCTTTGTTTCCGTGATTAAATAGTTCATAGCATCAGTGACTTTATCGCCGTAAAGAATCACTTTGCCCCCTTTATGACGCGCCGCACGACCGGCCACTTGCATGAGAGAACTACGGGAACGTAAAAATCCCTGCTTATCAGCATCCAGCACTGCCACCAACGACACTTCCGGTAAATCCAACCCTTCTCGCAATAGATTAATACCCACCAATACATCGAATTCTCCCAAGCGTAAATCACGCAAAATCTGGACGCGCTCCAATGTGGCAACATCGCTGTGTAGATAACGAACTCGCATATTCAATCCACGCAAATATTCAGTCAAATCTTCTGCCATACGCTTGGTGATTGTTGTCACTAACACACGTTCATTCTTTTTGGAGCGAGAACGAATTTCTCCAATAAGATCGTCAATTTGCCCACCTGTTCCCCGCACATCGACAATAGGATCCAAAAGTCCTGTGGGACGAATCATCTGCTCCACAACAACTCCATTACACAATTCCAATTCTCGATCGGCTGGAGTTGCCGACGCAAAAACGATTTGATTCTGTAATTTCATGAATTCTTCAATCTTCAACGGACGATTATCCAAAGCACTGGGAAGGCGAAATCCATGTTCCACTAACACCGTTTTCCGTCCACGATCGCCATTATACATACCTTTTATTTGCGGCAGACTTACATGGGATTCATCCAAAATTGTTAAAAAATTATCTGGGAAAAAATCAATGAGCGTAAACGGACGTTCACCCGGTTTTCGTCCGGCAAAGTAACGGGAATAATTTTCAATGCCGGAGCAATAACCAATTTCCACCATCATTTCCAGATCAAAGTTGGTGCGCTGTTCCAATCGTTGTGCTTCTAATAATTTATCGTGGTATCGTAGAAATTCCAGTCGCTCATGGAGTTCCTTGCGAATTTCTACGACAATGCGGTTAATTGTTTTCTGATCCGTAACAAAATGTTTTCCGGGATAAATGAAGTCCGCATCCATTTCTCGAATGATTTCACCGGTCAACGGAACAAATCGCGTAATCTTTTCCACTTCCGTTCCAAACATTTCAATGCGGATGCCCACATCCTCATACGCCAAGTGCACTTCAACTACATCCCCATGGACGCGAAATGTGCTGCGCTCAAAGGTGGTATCATTCCGGGCATAATGAATATTCACCAGGTTCTTTAAAAATGCTTTACGGTTAAATTGATCGCCGCGTTTTAAATGAACAACTTGATCTTTATAATCATCCGGAGAGCCTAAACCATAAATACAGGAAACAGAACTCACTACAATCACATCGTTTCGCTCCATGAGAGCGCCGGTTGTTTTAAGACGCAGTTTATCGATTTCCTCATTCACGGACATGTCTTTTTCAATGAATGTATCCGTTACCGGCATATAAGCTTCCGGCTGATAGTAATCGTAATAACTTATAAAAAATTCCACTGCATTATCCGGGAACAGTGATTTGAATTCGCCATAAAGCTGGGCAGCCAATGTTTTGTTATGGGAAATAATCAGCGTTGGTCTTTGAACTTCTTCAATCACTTTTGCCATGGTATACGTTTTACCACTGCCCGTAACGCCCAAAAGTGTTTGATACGAATCATTGCGGTTCAATCCCTCTACCAAACTGGCGATTGCCTGGGGTTGATCTCCTTGAGGTGTAAACTCTGAATGGACTTTAAACTCTGCCATAACGGCAAATTTACCTCTATTAATAAATACAATACAATGGCAGAGAGTGAAGTTTTTTTTCCTTAATGGATTTTAATGATTTAATTAAATAGATTGTGAACCCTCATTTAAAGAAAATAGGTGATTTAATGAAAATTCGAACAATATATTTACTCATTATATTTTGCTTAACCGCTTGTGAGCAAAACCAATTTGCCGATAAGATTTATTACAACGGTAATATCTGGACTGGAAACCCAAACCGTCCTAGCGCTGAATTCATTGCTGTAAAAGGAAATGAAATATTAGCCGTAGGAATTCATTATACATCACTCCAAAGTCCCAAAACTGAAATGTTTGATCTGAAGGGAGAATTTGTTGTGCCAGGATTTATCGATAATCACACTCATTTTATAAGCGGCGGATTTCAGATTATGAGTATCAATTTGCGTGATGTATCCAGTAAAAATGATTTTATCAATCGCACAAAGGAGTATGTTCAACATATTTCACCTGGTCAATGGGTTCAAGGCGGTGATTGGGATCATGAAATGTGGGGCGGTGTATTGCCAACCAAAGAATGGATTGATAGTTTCACTGCAGATATCCCCGTTTTCCTGGGACGGCTGGATGGTCATATGGCATTGGCTAACTCCAAAGCGCTGGAGTTAGCCGGAATTACCAGCAAAACTCCGAATCCTCCTGGTGGATTGATTGCAAAAAATAAAAATGGTACACCAACTGGAATTCTCCGGGATGAAGCTATGGGATTGATCTCGCCATTTATTCCTGAAAATTCCCCCGAAGAATTGGATACAGCACTGCAAAAAGCCATGTCTTATGCCGCTTCCATTGGCGTAACTCAAATCCACGATATGTGTTCTTGGGAGGATTTACAAACATATGCACGAAACAAAGAAAAACTAACTCTACGCATTTATGCTTTGCCCTGGTATACAAATTGGAAAAAAATTATTAAATATAATGATGATAACGGTTTTGGAGATGACAAACTTCGTTGGAATGGTATGAAAGCAATGATGGATGGTTCGTTGGGCTCTCGAACTGCGTGGATGCACGATCCATACAAAGATGATCCAAAAACAAAAGGATTAGTGGTTGCAACTGATACTGTTGAATTTCGAAAAATCCTCCGTGAAGTGGATAAAGCAAATATTCAGATTGCCGTTCATGCCATCGGTACACGAGCTAATGAATGGATTTTGGATGAATTTGATGCAATCAAAAAAGAACATGGTGAAAGAGATCGACGACCCAGAGTTGAACATGCCCAGCATCTAACTCCCCAAGACATGAAGCGCTTCAGCGCCAATGGCGTTATCGCATCCATGCAGCCAACCAGTATTTATGACGACGCTGCCTGGGCTTATAAGCGCGTGGATGACAGCATTTTGGAAGGGACGTACATTTTCAAATCATTGCTTGATGACGGTGCCACGCTTACATTTGGCTCTGACTGGACAGTGACGACATTGGATCCGTTGATGGGCATATTTACAGCTGTTACACGTAAAACACGTGATGGCAAAAACCCAGACGGTTGGTATCCAAAGGAAAAGATTTCTGTAGAAGATGCTTTACGCTGCTATACTATTAATAGTGCTTATGCCGGATTCCAGGAAGATAAACTTGGGACACTGGAAACGGGGAAACTGGCGGATTTTGTAGTTTTATCTAAAGACCTTCGAGTCATTAATCCAGATGATATTTTGAATACACATGTAATCAGAACTGTTGTTGATGGAAAAGATGTTTACGTGAAATGATTGGTTGATTGATTGAGCTCCTGAACCCACCCTCACATATATTCCAGGATTCAAGATGACAGTGTTTATTTAAGTAAAATCATTTTCCCGGTTTGCACTTTGTCACCGGCGGATACAGTGTAAAAATACACTCCAGCAGAAACAGAATGGCCAAGTTTATTCGTTCCATTCCACTTAACCTCGTGCTTACCAATCGCTTGTTCTCCGCTTACTAGAACTTTCACTTCCTTGCCCAGCATGTCATAAATAATAATGTTAACAAAACTGTATTCCGGTAATTCATACCGTATTGTTGTTTCTGGATTAAATGGGTTCGGGTAGTTTTGGTGTAAAATAAAATCAGTCGGCAACACATCTGCAATTTCATCCGTTGACAGAAAATCTGATAACCTGTAATTCATAAAGAAATCAATCAACTCCGTATTTGTATTTATTTCATGATTACTGTATCCTAATGAATTAATGACCCAATCCAAATCAGAAATACTGGAACCAAACCATTGATGTCCGCCACCAATCACTTTGAAATGAACAAATTGTGTTGATGAAGAAGTACTATAATACGTATACTTTTCAACAGTTGTGTTGTCTGATGCATCCGTGTCCGGTAAAACTTCAATCAATTCATATTCAAGATTATTCACACCCCGCCAATAGTCTATAGATTCCCCAACATACATGGACCAATCCCAAGAGTAGGTATATGGTACGGTTAAATCATCCGTCCCATGTAAATGAATAAAGGGAATATCCCTGTCAGCATCACAGGTCTGATCTGAATTGAGCATAAAGTTGCCTGTCACGGAACCAAATGCAGCAATTTTATCTGAAAGTTCGCAGGCAAGTTCATAAGCCATATAACCACCATTAGACATACCACAGGCATACACCCTATCTAGATCAATATTAAAATCGTCAGCTACAGAATCAATCAATGCACTAATAAAACCAATATCATTTGCATTGCTAATGTTCCAGATAGCACCCACATTCCAAGCGTTGCTAATCCCTTCCGGATAGACAACTGCAATATTCATCCCAAGGGCAACATTATCCATTTCAGAATAATACAGTTGCTCTAATGCATTGCTGCCAAAGCCGTGCATATTTATAACCAGTGGGCAAGGTTCTGTGGCACTGTCTGGATACGAAACATAATATTCTCTGATTATACCATCATGAGTCAATGTCAGTTGACCAAAACAAACGGACATTAATAACAGACATATTTTTATTTTATTCATATCAATTTTGTACAATCTAGTATATACAGATTACTTAAGAGTTTTGATTCGAGGAAATCATTTTATTTTTCCCATCCCCAGAAAGCATCTACAATCGGCACAGTCATCCGCCAACAATTTTTCATTAATCATATACACTAAATAGTGTTTTTTAGAATTTTTTTTGGTTTTAAATGGGCAAAACCAAACTCATAATT
>ERZ813253.44-NODE-44-length-52452-cov-6.128237_pt1 | contig 52452 bp, 48 predicted proteins | sample MGYA00520893_ERZ813253 | MGnify/ENA primary metagenome ERZ813253 (study PRJEB31669, sample SAMD00080414) | marine metagenome | biome: oceanic hadal pelagic zone biome; feature: marine hadalpelagic zone; material: sea water | place: Pacific Ocean:Izu-Bonin Trench...
AGTATAAGGCAACTGATACCGTAATTTAAGGGAAGGGAAAATTAACCATGACTTTTACTCCTGAAAATGGAGAGCCCAAAACTTGGGATGTTTACGAATATGAAGGTGCTGGTGGTGTTGCCATGTGTATGTATAATACAGATGAGTCCATTTATGGTTTTGCGAGCTCTTGTTTTAATAAAGCTTATGAGAAAAAATGGCCACTTTATTTATCCACAAAAAACACAATCCTTAAAGCCTATGATGGAAGGTTTAAAGATATATTTGAAGAAGTATTTCAAAATGAATTCAAAGAAAAATTTGAGGCTATTGGCATTACTTATGAGCATAGGTTGATTGATGATATGGTGGCTTCAGCCTTAAAATGGCATGGAGAATTTGTTTGGGCTTGTAAAAATTATGATGGAGATGTGCAATCCGATACTGTGGCACAAGGATTCGGTTCATTAGGGCTAATGACTTCTACACTTTTAACTCCTGAGGGAGATGTAATGGAAGCAGAAGCGGCTCACGGAACGGTAACAAGACATTACCGCCAACATCAGCAAGGGAAAGCAACTTCTACCAACCCAATTGCTTCTATTTTTGCTTGGACAAGAGGATTGGCTTTTAGAGGAAAGCTAGATAAAAACCAAGCTTTAATTGATTTTTGTACAACTTTGGAAAAAGTATGTGTGGATACGGTGGAGAGTGGAACTATGACAAAAGATTTAGCTCTTTGTATTCATGGTAAAGAACTGAATGAGTCTCATTATGTAACTACCGAGAAATTCTTAGATGCTTTGGAAAAAGGGTTGCAAAGCCAAATGGCTTAACTGTAGTAATGCTAATAGTTTGAAAATGAAATCCGAGCATTTGCTCGGCTTTTTTATTTAAAATATTTTTGTAGTATTGTAAAGCGAAAATGGGGCAATCGAAAACTAAATAGAGCAGGTAAATTTTAAAATTATTTAATTATGTTTTGTAATAAATGTGGTAAAGAAGTAAATGATGAGGCAGTTGTTTGTGTTGGTTGTGGCTGTGCAGTAAAGAATTCTTCAGTTGAAAGGGATAATAAAGGTTTAATAACGATTTTATTATGTTGGTTTCTTGGAATTCTCGGTGCTCATAGATTTTATACTGGTCATACTACTATTGGGGTAATACAACTTTTAACTTTAGGTGGCTGTGGTATTTGGGTACTGATTGATTTTATTATGCTCTTATTAGGTAATTTCAAAGATGCAGACGGAAATATCATCAAAGTAATTTGATGAAGGTTTTTTCTTATTTCAGGGAGAATATAATACTTGTATTAGTTGCATTGTATTTTATCCTTGCAATATTATTAAAATTACTTTCTGGTATAGATTACCGTATTCCATGTTTATGGAAAACTTTTTTTGGTTTTGAATGTTCTGGATGTGGAGTTACCTCGTCAATTACAGAAATGATTAAAGGTAACTTTCTTATTGCATGGGAGATAAATAAAATTACATTTTTAGTTTTACCATTACTCTTGTTGTATGGTATTAAAGAAATCCTCTTTAAAATTAATCAAATACAACTTTTTACTTGCCCTAGTTAGGGCTGTGTACAGCCATCTTAGGTAGGATTTGTCTAGCATATCCTCAGTGAAATAACCTAAGTCTATAAATACATTTTCCCATTGTCCTCCTTGTGATTTGTGGCAAGTAATGGCGTAAGCGAATTTTATTTGCAAAGCATTGAAGAATTCATCTTCCTTTATTTTTTTATTGATTTCCTTTTGTCCTTTGTAGTCTAAACCAACTTCTTTGTAAAGTTGTTTGTATTGCTCGTAAGTTATAGCAGGGCTTTCGCTTGTTAGTGTGTCTAAAAGTAGAATGACATCCAGTTCTTTTTCTTGTGGGTAATCCACCATTTGTACGCTTGCTTTTGCAAATCGGAAGCCATAGCGGTCAATGGTTTCTTTTATACGCACCACTTCTACAATATCGCCATTGGCAATAAATCCTGCTTTGCTGCTATCGTCTAGCCAATAGTAATTATTCCGGACCACCATAAGCATATCGCCAGCAGAAATTTCATTTTCTTGCCACCTTATTTTTGCTCTTATCTGTTGGTTGTACAAATTGGCTCTTTTGTTGGATCGGCAAAGTACAGTAGTGCTATTTACTCCTTCATTGCTGTAAGCGGTTTCCAACGCATCTTGTAAATCTTCCCCACTATTAAGGCGAATTACTTCAGTGTTAGTGGCTAATTTTGGGTAGGAATAATCCTCTTTTGCAATTTTATTTCTAAGATTTGTTGCGTTTTTCAAAATTAAAGAATCCTTTTTTTGCCTAACCACTTCTGTAAGTTCCTTGCAGATAATTTGTTTATTGTAATTGGCTTCTAGTTTTTCTTCATCTAGTGCTGGGCTCATATCCAAATGAACAGGAGGGAGTTGAGCCGTATCACCAATAAGTATCAATTTACAGTCTCTCCCTTCATATACATAATTAATCAAATCATCCAATAAGGAGCGATTACCAAATCCTTTGTCTGAATTTTCAGGAATCATAGAAGCCTCATCAACTATAAATATAGTGTTGCTGTGTGTGTTTTCTTTAAGCGTGATAAAAGTGTTTCCGCTCTTATTGGTTCTTATCCAGTAAATCTTTTTGTGTATTGTTGATGCTGATTTTTTGGAGTATTTAGCCAATACTTTTGCTGCCCTTCCGGTTGGTGCTATCAATACCGAACGCTTTCCTAAAATGGGTAATGATTTTACTAAGGTTGAAACTAAAGTGGTTTTCCCTGTCCCAGCATACCCTTTTAACATAAAGATGCTTCTGTTACCAATGGTTGCTACAAAATCAGAGATTTCTGAAATAATACTATCTTGCTCTTTGGTGGGTTTGTGCGGGAAATGAAGGCGGAGTTTTTCTTGAAGTTTTTCGCTTTTCACCTTACAATATATTAACTTCTGGCGTTATACTTATACCGTATTTATCTTTTATTTTTTCCTGAATTTCTTTCGCCAAATTTATGATTTCTAAGCCAGTTGCATTGCCGTAATTAACTAAAACTAATGCCTGATTTTTGTGTACGCCAGCATTTGCTTTTCGGTAGCCTTTTAGTCCTGCATTGTCAATGAGCCAGCCAGCAGCAATTTTGGTTTTTGTTTCAGAAATTGTATAGCCCACCATTTCCGGGAATTCTCTTTTCAAATTTTCAAATTGAGTTGTTTCAATAATTGGATTTTTAAAAAAACTTCCGCTATTGCCTAATATTTTTGGATCAGGTAATTTTCGGCTTCTGATATTAATTACTGCTGTGCTAATGTTTTTAGGGCTCGGCTCTAAGTTAAGGTTTTTGAGTTCTTCTTCAATTGCCCCATAAGTGGTTTTGTTTAATGGAGTTTTGCTGAGTTTAAAAATCACTTTGGTAATTACTACTTTTTCTTTTAATTTATGTTTAAAAATAGAATCTCGGTAGCCAAAATTACAATCTTCATTGCTCAGTATTTTTGAATTTCCACTCCCAATTTCGATAAAATGAACTGTTGTAATTACATCTTTTACTTCTAAGCCATAAGCACCAATATTTTGCATGGGGGATGCGCCAACCAATCCGGGAATAAGTGCCAAATTCTCAATCCCTGAAAGGTTTTTATCAATACTCCACAACACAAAATCATGCCACACTTCTCCAGCACCTACTTCAATAGTGCTACTATGATTATCCTCTGCTAACACCTCCATTCCTTTAATAGTATTTGCAAGTACCAATCCTTCAAAATCTTGGGTGAGTAAAATATTGCTTCCTCCTCCTAAAATAAAAAGAGGCTCTGTTTTGCAAAGATCATTTCTGAGCAATTCCACTAATTCATTTTCTGAACTAAAACAGGCAAAATACTTTGCTATTGCAGCAATACCAAAAGTATTGTAATTTTTTAAGGAGTAATTCTGCTGAATTTTCATATTTCAAATGTAGCAAAACAATTCATATTGTTTAGCGTTTAAAAACTGTATTTTCGTCAAAATATTTTTTTTGAAACGAATTATTATTTCTGTTACTTCTGATTTGTGCACCGACCAACGCGTGCATAAAACTGCAATTACTTTGCAGGAGATGGGTTTTGATGTTTTGCTTTTAGGCAGAAAGCTTCCTGATAGTTTGCCGATTGAGAGGGAATATAAAACAAAAAGATTCCACTTGATTTTCAAAACGGAAGTTTGGTTTTATATAGAATATAATATTCGACTATTTTTATTTCTGCTATTTAAAAAAGTAGATGTTTTATTGGCTAATGATTTGGATACCCTTTTGCCAAATTACCTCATTTCAAAACTAAAACGAAAGCCATTGGTATATGATAGCCATGAAATGTTTTGTGAAGGACCAGAACTCCAAGGAAGGAAATTTGTACAATCGGTTTGGCAATTTATTGAAAAAGCCATCCTGCCAAGATTAAAGCATACTTATACAGTTTCTAGGTCGATTGCTGATGCTTATAACAAAAGGTATAGTGCCAATTTCCAGCTCATTCGAAACATTCCGAAATTGGAAAAAGAAAACAGGCAAGTAGAACAGCTCAATTTTGATAGTAAAAAAATAATATTATATCAGGGTGTGATGAATCCTGGAAGGGGATTAGAAGAAACAATTGCAGCAATGCCTTTTGTAGAGAATGCTATTTTACTCATTATTGGTTTTGGAAAAGTAGAGGGCAAGCTAAAAGAATTGGTTAAGAAGTCAGGGTTAGAAAACAGGGTTATTTTTTACGGAAAAGTCCCTTTTGAAGATTTGCTTTCCTATACAAAGCAAGCAGATGTAGGCCTACTTTTAGAGCGGCCTTTAGGACTTAGTTTCACCTATGCTTTACCCAATAAATTATTTGATTATATTCATGCTTGCCTACCCATTATTGCATCTCCTCTTGTTGAAGTAAAACGAATAATGGATGAAAATGAAATGGGAGTAATTATAGAGAATTACAATCCAAAATATTTAGCCGATACCTTAAATGAAATGTTAAATAATGCTGAAAAAAGAAAAGTTTGGAAAGTAAATATGGCACAAGCAAAACAGGATTTAAATTGGGAAAATGAGCAGAAAAAGTTAATAGAAATTTACAGCCAATTTTTATAAAAGCCCTATTTGGTTAAGCAGAAATTTTCCCAAAGTTATACTTCCATAAACTACAAATTGCACAGCATTTAATCTGTTTTTCTTAATATTAAATTCTTGTTTGTAATGCGTCCACCCTTTTTGTTTTGAGATTCCATCATTTCCACAAATAGCAAAATCAAAATCAAAATAAATGGCTTTTTTATTTTCTAAAAATAGCTGTAAATTAAAATCGTAATCAGCCAAAACAGAATAATTACAATTAAAATTTCTTCCGTAAAAGCATCTTTTATGATAAAGCGCCCCTTGATGATGAATGCTGTTTTTTATAAATAATTTATTGGAAAACTCTCCTTTGAATTCTTCCTTATTTTGATAAATGATATTCCCAAAAATCAAATTTGTATCTTCTGTATTTTGAGAAAAAATATTTTGAAATGTAGTTTTGCAAATCTCATCATCAGCTCCTAAAAAATAAAGCCAATCACCATTAGATTGTGCAACTGCTTTGTTCATGGCATCATACACATTTCTATCCTCAGTACTTTTCCAATAACTAATTTTATTTTCATATTGTTTGATGACATCAATTGTTCCATCCTCTGATTTCCCATCAATAATTATTAGCTCATAATCAGTAAAATCCTGATTTATTACACTTTCAATTGCTTTTTGAAGAGACTGTTTTTGGTTTAAAACAGCAATGATTATACTTATTTTTGGATGTTGCACTTTTTAATTAAAGGTTTTCGCTACTAGTTTCCAACAAATTACGGTTTTCACAAACAAAAGTATGTGAGGGAAACTTTTTTATAATGGAATAATCATGTGTAGCAACAATTATGGTTGTGCCTTCATCATTTATTTCTTTTAACAGTCCAATTATTTTTTCCGATTTTTCAGGATCTAAATTTCCTGTTGGCTCGTCTGCTAAAATTATTTTAGGATGGTTTAAAAGTGCCCTTGCTATTGTGGCTCTTTGCTGCTCACCACCTGATAATTCGTATGGCAGCTTATCTTCACAATTTTCTAAATGCACATTATCCAAAACTTCTTTAATTCGTACATCAATTTTATCTTTATCCGTCCAACCTGTAGCTTCCAAGATAAAAAGTAGATTATCATAAAGTGTACGATCGGTTAATAATTGAAAATCTTGAAAAACGATTCCTAATTTACGCCTTAATTCTGAGATATGATTATCGTCCAATTCTCCAACTTTATAACCTAAAATCTCTATGCTTCCTTTTTTTATTGGGAGTTCGGCATATAATGATTTTAGCAAACTACTTTTTCCACTCCCCGTTTTTCCAATAATGTAAATAAACTCCCCAGCAGAAATCTTAAAATTAATATTCTGAAAAATGATATTGTTTTTTTGCAGAATGTCTACTGCTTTAAATTCGATAATCGTATTCATAATTAGATATCTAATTTTATTAATTTTCCAAATGGAATTTTTTCTAAGGTACTAATTATTTCCTTTTTCCATTTTTCCAGATTATTTTTTCTAATTCCGGATTCTTGTTGGTCCATCCTGAAATAAGCGCGCAGAGTCATGTCCTGATCCCTAATTTGAACAAAATCTGGAATTTTATCAGTGCCTTTTATTTTTAAAAGATAAATCATTAAAATACTACAAACGCAAAGTAAATAAAATATTGCGTTTTTAAGGATGTAAATGCACTCTAATTGTTAGCAATAGTTGTTGAAAACTTGTAATTACACCTCTATTTATTGAAAACATATTTTCTACTTTTAATCCTGTTATTTCACAAAAATGATTAGAAAGTTAGTTTTTTTATTTACCTTTTTTTTAATTTCTTTTTTGCTTTCAGCACAAAGTTACAAGGAGGATATTTTTTTTCAAGCAAAGCAACTTTTTCAGAATGAAAAGTTTGGTTTGTCTCAGCAGTTGTTTCAGAAAATTTATACTGATAATCTTTCCAGTAATCAACAGAAAGAAGAGGCGCTTTTTCATATTGCAATATGTTCCAAGCAGTTATTTAATGAGGATACCAAGTTTTGGTTTGATGAATTTTTGAGTGCTTATCCTTATTCTTCAAAAATGAATGCTGCAAATTATGAGTTGGGCTTGTTTTATTTCCAACAGGCAAATTTTTCCTTGGCCTTAGATTATTTCCTGAAATACAAAAATGAAAGTAGTGAATATAATTTCAAATTAGCTTATACCTATTTTGTACTTGATTCATTAGAGTCGTCCAAATATTATTTTTCACAACTAATAAATACAAGATCAAAATACGCTGGCTCATCACAATATTTTTATGCGCATATTGCTTACAAACAACATCATTATAAAACAGCACTTAATGGATTTTTAAATTTAAAAGAAGATAAAACTTTTGCTTCAATCATACCTTATTATATAAGTCAAATTTATTTTTTACAAAAAAGATATGATGACTTAATTACCTATGCCAAACCAATGTTAGCTAAAGTGATTTCCTCAAGAGAGGCAGAGCTAAACAGAATGCTTGCAGAAGCTTATTACAGGAAAAGGGATTATAAAAATGCAGTGCAGTATTTCGAGACTTACTTTGAAAAAACTACCCAATCTTCTGATTTAGATTTATTGCAAGCGGGACATGCTTACCACAATATTCAGGATTTTGAAAATGCGATAAGATTTTTAGAACCATTGCAGCTTTCTGAAGATAGCACAAAGCAGTTTGTTGCTTATTATTTGGCAAATAGTTATTTAAATATTCAAGAGAAAAACTATGCCATAAAAGCTTTCAAACAGGTAGCAGAATATGATTACAATTCTGTAATGCAAGAAGACGCCTATTTTAATTACGCTAAACTTTCTTACGAACTTGACCTTCCATTTGATAATGTTTTGGATGTTTTGCAGTATTATCTTAGTTTTTTTAGCAATCCTGAAAACAGTAAAGTAATTAAAAACTTGATGATAAATGCTTTCCAAAACACTAGTAGATATGAGCAAGCTTTTGAGCAATTGAAAGATTTAGAATTTCCATCAGTTACTCAGAAATCCGCTATTCAAAGACTATCTTTTTTTATTGGGGTAAAAGCATTTAATAATCAGGAATATAATCAGGCGATAGGACTTTTTGAAAATTCTAATAAGTACAAAATAAATAGTGATATTTTCGCAATGAGCACCTATTATTTGGCAGATTGCTATTATGGCATCTCTGATTTTAAAAGGTCAGTCGAATTGTATAATGACTATCTCTTAGTTTCCTTAACCTCATCTTCTTATTTTGCACAATACAATTTGGGATACGCCTATTTTAATTTGAAAAATTACCAAAAATCAAAAAATAGTTTTCGAAAGTTTACAAAAACAGCAAAGGATTCCATGCGTTTAAATGATGCTTATCTTAGAACTGCCGATTGCTATTTTATGCTTTCTGATTTTAGGATAGCAGAAAAAAATTATGAAACAGCATCAAATTACGCTTTGTTCGATACCGATTATGCCATTTACAAACGCTCTGTTTGTTTGGGACTTATTAGTAAAAGTTCTGGCAAAGTAAAGCTGCTCAAACAATTGGAGGAAAAGTACAAACAATCTGCTTATTATGATGATGCTTTGCAAGATTTGGCAGTGCATTACAAAAATGCTAATCAAACAGCATTAGCCATTGTTTATTACGATAAGTTGCTACTATTTGCTAATAATGATGAGCTAAAAGCAAAAGTGCATTTGAGCAAAGGGATGATACATTTTAACTCCAATAATATTGATGATGCCATTACATCTTTCCTATTTGTACTGAATGATTATGCTCAAACCACTTCCTTTAAGCAGGCGCTTGCTGGATTGAGAGCAACTTTTGTTAGCGTTGCCAAAGTGGATGAATATTTAAATATTGTAAATGCTTTGCCTCAAGTAAGTATAAGCCGAGCCGAGCAAGATTCCTTAACTTTTAATACTGCTTTTATGAAATTTGCTGAGGGTGATTATAGTGTTGCAAAAAACACTTTTCAGCAGTATAATACAAATTTTATAAATGGCATTTTTATAGATGATGCCAATTATTATTTGGGAGAAAGTTGTGTTAAAATAAAAGATTCCATATGTGCTTTATCTTCTTTCAAAAAGGTGGTGGAAGCGAACAACAAACATTTGGAACCCTCTTATTTATATTTGGCAAGGCATCATTTTTCTCGAAATGAATTTCAGGAGTCTAATCACTATTATCAGAATATTGAGCAAATTGCTACAAGCAATAGCGTTAAAAGAGAAGCCGTTATTAGATTGATGCTCGGATTGGAAGAAAAAGAAAATGAGCAGTCCGATTTGTATGCTGGCAAAGTCCTTGCTTTAGACAAAATTGATGATGGATTGAAAAATAGAGCAAGTGTTATTTTGGCTCGTTCTTATTTTGCGCATGGAAATTTCCAAAAGGCAGAAAAAACATTTTTCACATTAAGTAAAAATGCAACAGATAGGGTTGGGGCAGAGGCAACTTATATGATGGCCTACCTAAATTATTTGAATGATAGTTTACAAATGGCTGAAACCATAATTTACCAATTGGCAAATGATTTCACGTCTGACTATTGGATTGCAAAGGGCTTTATTTTACTTTCGGATATTTACGCTCAGAAAGGAAATGATTTTCAGGCAAAAGCAACTCTGCAATCTATTATTGAAAATTATGATGGAGAGGAACTTTTAAATGTTGCCAGAAAGAATTTTGAGGATATTTTGCAGTCAGAAATAAAAGATACTACAAGCATTCCTCATCTAGAAACTTATATAAATATTTTTGATGATGAGATTAATTATGAGATACTTTTTGAGGAAGAAATAGACAGCACTGAAATTCCAAAAATTATAGAAAATGAAAAATAGAGTAAGCATTTTAATTTTATTATTATTTGCTTTTCATACAAAAGCACAAGATATAAAAGTTACTGAAGTAAGAGTAACTGAGCACTTTGTGCCGAGCGTTCCACAGGCAAATAAGCTAAATGAACAAGCTACATTTTTGGATACAATAAAAGTAGATAAGAGTCAGAAGTATTCTATTATACAACATAGCTTAAGAGCCGATTATAAAACGCGCCCACTAAAAGCTGCAAAAGTAAAAGCAGAAACAATTTCGAAATTGTATGGAACAAAAATATCTATTGGGACTGGTTTTCGAATTGGAAGTAAAGCAACCATAGCACACAATAGCAATCGTTCCAAAACTTTGAGTTATGGTGTGCTGTTTAATCATTTTAACAATAATGTAAAAATTGACAATAAGCTTGCTGGAAGAAGTTATAATAATTTGCATCTGTATGCAAAAACGATAAAAAAAGATAAAATTTATATAGCAAATTTTGATTATGAGAGAATAGGTGCTTTTACTTATGGAATTGGAACTGATAAAAAAGATATTAAGGGCTTTGAAAACAATCCTTTTTACAATCGTTTCTCCTACACTAAATTTTCACTTTCTGCTATTTCAACAGAAAGAGAAGAAGATAAGCTAAAACACACTACAACATTCTTTGTTTCTGATTTAAATGAGTTTTCTGAAAATCAAATTAGTTTGAGCACTAATATGAGTAAAACGATTAATAACTTACCGTTTAATCTTGAAATTGAATTGAATGATTATTTAAATTATAACAATAAGGATTCTAAATATGAAAGTAGTGATGTAAAATCTTTGCATTTTTCCCCATCATTTTCTATAACAAAATTTGGTATAGATTTTGATTTAGGATTGGAATTGCATTATCTCTCAGATGACACGCCTTTTGAAATATTTCCACAAATTAAAATGACGCAAGAAATGGTGAAAGATGTGTTGTTGGTTTATGGTGGAATCCGCCATAGCGAGCAAAGGCACACCATTAAATCTCTTTCTGACAAAAATCCTTACATTCATTCATATGGAACGAATCAAAGCATAGTTGGGAATAATGGTTTTGTTCATCAATTAGAAACAACTGATACAGATGAATTGTATTTGGCTATGCAAAATGTATTGGGTAAAGATGAAGTTTTTAATGGCAGTATTGCTTATGGAAATGTAAGAAACTTTGCCTATTTTGATTTATTGGATACTTTAGCTTACAAGCGGTTTGTTGTAAATTATATTGAGGTTTGGCAATTGCACGCCAATGCTACTTATGATAAAAAAATTAATAATTTAGTTAGCTTAAAGATTAATGCGGACTATTACAATTGGAATGAAAAAATTTCTCACAAACCCAATATTACTTTTGATATTAGCGCTCCTATCAATTTAAGAGATAAAATAAAAGTAATACCAACTTTTAGTTACTTTGGGAAAAGAAATTCAGCTGTTTCTAAAAAAGATTTTAAAGAACTCCCTACACAATTTCATTTCAATTTAGCACTGCAGTACCATTACTCCAAAATCCTTTCAGCTTATTTGCATCTCAACAATCTAAATGGTTCCAATAAAGAGCTTTGGAGGGATTATCAGGAGATTGGTTTTAATTGCGTTTTTGGCCTGAGTTATTCCTTCTAAAAGTTATCAACTTTTGTTAATAAAATAGACTAAATTTTATCTTTTTTATTTGCACTCTAATCGGTAGTAAATATATATATTTGCATGTTTTAAAAATCAACAAAAATTAATTCAAAAAATATGAGTGAAGAAAATAAAAATCAGCAGAATTATAGTGCCGATAATATTCAGGTTTTAGAAGGTTTAGAGGCAGTTAGAAAAAGACCTGCTATGTTTATTGGCGATATTGGTCAGAAGGGCTTGCACCATTTAGTTTATGAAGTGGTTGATAATTCAATTGATGAGGCATTAGTGGGGCATTGTTCGCACATTGATGTTATTATCCATGAGGACAATTCCATCACAGTAAAGGATAACGGTAGAGGTATCCCAACCGATATGCACGCAAAAGAGAAAAGATCTGCTTTGGAAGTAGTGATGACTGTGCTGCATGCTGGAGGAAAATTTGACAAAGATTCTTATAAAGTTTCCGGAGGTTTGCATGGTGTTGGTGTATCCTGTGTTAATGCACTTTCAAGCGATTTGAGAGTAGAAGTACACAGAGAAGGAAAAGTGTATGAGCAAGAATATAAAATAGGGAAACCCCAATATGATGTAAGGGAAATAGGTACAACCGATAAAACAGGAACTTATGTTACTTTTAAGCCCGATAACACTATTTTCATTGAGACGGTTTATCATTTCGATATTTTGGCAGCCAGATTAAGAGAACTTTCATTTCTAAACAAAGGAATACATCTTTCTATCACTGATAAAAGAAGAACAGATGAAGAGGGTAATATTATAAAAGAAGAATTTTATTCTGAAGGAGGGTTAAAAGAATTTGTTCGGTATTTGGATGGAACTAGAGAGTCGATATTAGATGATGTAATATATATTGATGGTGAAAAAGATGGCGTACCAGTTGAGGTTGCTATGGTGTATAATAATTCCTATACAGAAAATGTGCATTCCTATGTAAACAACATTAACACCCATGAGGGTGGTACGCACCTTTCTGGATTTAGAAGGGGTCTTACTAGAACTTTAAAGAAATATGCGGATGAGTCGGGTTTACTGAAAAAAGTAAAATTTGAGATTTCAGGGGACGATTTTAGAGAAGGATTGACGGCTGTAATTTCTGTAAAAGTAATGGAGCCACAATTTGAAGGGCAGACCAAAACCAAGTTAGGAAATAAGGAAGTAACTACTGCTGTATCACAATCGGTAAGCGATATGCTTTCCTTTTATTTGGAGGAAAACCCAAAGCAAGCGCATATAATTGTGCAAAAAGTAATATTGGCTGCTACTGCTCGTAATGCTGCCCGTAAGGCAAGGGAAATGGTGCAAAGAAAAAGCATTATGTCTGGCTCAGGTCTTCCTGGAAAACTTGCGGATTGCTCCGAAAGAGATCCTGCAAAATGCGAGATTTTTTTAGTAGAGGGAGATTCGGCAGGTGGAACTGCCAAACAAGGTAGAAATCGACATTTTCAAGCAATCTTACCACTAAGAGGAAAGATCTTAAATGTAGAAAAAGCCATGCAACATAAGGTTTTCGAAAATGAGGAAATCAAAAATATGTATACTGCTTTAGGTGTTTCTGTCGGAACGGAGGAAGATGAAAGAGCACTGAATACCGAAAAATTGAGATACCATAAAGTAGTGATTATGACAGATGCCGATATTGATGGAAGTCATATCGCCACCCTTATTCTTACCTTCTTTTTCCGTTATATGTATGAATTAATCGAAAATGGCTATATCTATATCGCAACTCCGCCTTTATATTTATTAAAGAAAGGAAAAGATCATAGGTATTGTTGGAATGATGAAGAAAGAGACGAAATGGTAATTGAAATGAAGGATGGAAAAGACGTAAATGTAGCAATACAAAGGTATAAAGGACTTGGAGAGATGAATGCCGAACAACTTTGGGATACCACACTCAATCCAGAAAAAAGAACATTGAAACGTGTTACGATTGATAGTGCAGCAGAAGCCGATAGGGTTTTCTCTATGTTAATGGGAGATGATGTTCCTCCCAGAAGAGCATTTATTGAAGCCAATGCAAAATATGCAAATATTGATGCTTAATCGATAGATGTTGGGCGAATAATAGTTGTTAGTTTGTAGTTGGTAGAAAAACCAAAAATGACAAACTACAAACTACAAACTACAAACCAAAAAAATGAAAATAACAGTAGTAGGAGCAGGGGCAGTTGGTGCTAGTTGTGCAGAATACATTGCCATTAAAAATTTCGCATCTGAAGTAGTATTGGTCGATATTATAGACAATTTTGCACAAGGAAAAGCAATGGACTTAATGCAAACTGCGGCCTTAAATGGTTTTGATACCAAAATAACAGGAAGCACTAACGATTATGCCAAAACTACTGGAAGTAAAGTTGCAGTTATTACTTCCGGAATACCAAGAAAACCAGGAATGACGCGTGAGGAGCTCATTGGAATAAATGCGGGAATTGTAAAATCGGTTGCAGAACAATTAATCAAACATTCTCCAGAAGTAATTTTAATTATTGTAAGTAATCCAATGGATACCATGACTTACCTAACACATAAAACCTTAGGGCTACCCAAAAACAGAATTATAGGAATGGGAGGCGCATTGGATAGTGCCAGATTCAAATACCGATTGGCAGAGGCAATGGACTGTCCAAGTTCTGATGTGGATGGCATGGTAATTGGCGGACATTCTGATAAAGGCATGGTTCCCTTAACGCGTTTAGCAAGTAGAAATAGCATAAGAGCATCCGAGTTTTTGTCGGAGGAAAGATTACAAAAAGTATTGGAAGACACCAAAGTAGGAGGAGCAACCCTTACTGGAATGTTAGGCACATCAGCATGGTATGCGCCAGGGGCAGCAGTGTCAGCATTGGTGCAATCCATAGTTTGCGACCAACATAAAATGTTCCCTTGCTCAGCACTTTTAGATGGGGAATACGGACTTTCTGACCTTTGTATTGGCGTTCCAGTAATATTGGGAAAAAATGGTATCGAGAAAATTGTGGAGATTGAATTGGAGGCGGCAGAAAAAGCCCAATTAACTACTTCAGCAGAAGGCGTGAAAGTCACCAATGCACTACTTAACGAAATAGGAGCGCTTTAAAATTTCATTCATTAATCTTTTATAGAACTAAAATAATGGGCTTTTTTTCTTATCAAATAAATGCCCCTTTATTTTATTGTGTATGTAAGTATGAAATTCTATATTTGCCGCTTGAAAATTTCAGCTAAAATAAAATTAAGAAATAATGCAAAACAGAAACGCAATTAAAGTATTCACCATCCTATTCACCATAGTTTGTTTGTATCAACTATCCTTTACTTGGGTAGCTAATGGGGTGCAAGAAGATGCAGTAGAATACGCCAATACTTACATTGAAATTAATAAAGAAGAGTTAATCTCAGAATTTCAGAAAAGTAGTAATGACAGCTTGATCGATTCCACAAAAGTAAATGACTATCTTCAAGAAGTATCTACCAAAAGAGAAAAGTATTATTTGGATTCAATCAGCAGTGAGAAGGTATATGATATTTGGGTGAAAGACTATACTTATAAGGAATGCCAAGAGAGAGAAATCAATTTGGGGCTTGACCTTAAAGGAGGTATGAATGTTACATTAGAAGTATCGGTTGTTGAAGTGATAAAAGCTTTATCTAATTACAGCAAAGATGAGGCTTTCAACACAGCAATTACTAACTCTAAGCAAATGCAAAAAAACTCTCAGGATGATTTTGTTACCCTTTTTGCAATCGAGTATGAGAAGTTATCCCCAAATAATGGACTTGCCGTTTTGTTTACAGCACAAATGAGAGATGAAATAAAGATTAATGCTACTAATAAAGAGGTTATAAAAGTAATCAGGGCAGAAGTGGAGGACGCCATTAGTCGTACCTTCAATATCTTGCGTTCTCGTATAGATAGGTTTGGGGTTACCCAGCCAAATATTCAAAGGTTAGAGAATTCTGGTAGAATATTAGTTGAACTTCCTGGAATTAAAGAGCCAGAAAGAGCCAGAAAATTGTTGCAATCCACAGCCAAATTGGAGTTTTGGGAAACTTATGAGTACTCAGAATTATTGCAAAGTTTGGAAGATGCAAACAAATATTTAAGAGAACAAGCGGAATTAACCGATACTATAAAACAAGAAGTAGAAGAAGTTTTAGCTTCTATTGAAGATGATACGGATATAGAAGAAAAAACATTAGAAGAAGATACAAGTGCGAATGCGAATGCCTTATTAAGAAAACTAGAGGGAGATTCAGCAATTTCTGACACTTCTGATTCCCAACTTTCCTTTGAGCAGTTTGCAGCTGAGAATCCACTTTATGCAGTGCTTTATCCTAACATCAACCAAGATAATAGTCCAAATGAAGGGCCAGTTGTTGGTTTTTGTACCATAAAAGATACCGCTAAACTGAATGAATATTTATCGGATGTGGAGGTGATGAAAAATTTCCCATTGGATGTAAAATTTGCTTATACCGTAAAGCCATACGATTCGGACGGAAAGTTTATGCAACTTATCGGATTAAAAATTTCTGGTCGTGATGGAAAGGCCTCATTAGAGGGGGATGTAGTAACAGATGCAAGACAAGAATTTGGGCAGTTTAATGCCAACCCAGAAGTATCCATGACCATGAATTCGGAAGGTGCTAAGCAGTGGAAACGCTTAACGGCCGAGAATATCGGAAAAAGTGTAGCTATTGTATTAGATGGTTTTGTATATTCTTTTCCAACAGTTCAGAGTGAAATAACAGGAGGTCGTTCTCAAATTACAGGAAACTTTACCATCAATGAAGCAAAGGATTTAGCTAACATTTTGAAATCAGGAAAGTTACCAGCTCCAGCTCGAATTATTGAAGAGGCCATTGTTGGCCCATCCCTTGGGGAGGAAGCGATTAATGCAGGATTGAAATCTTTCATCATTGCCCTTATGATTGTGCTGATGTATATGATTTTCTATTATTCTAGTGCTGGTGTGGTTTCCAGCATTGCTTTGCTTGCCAATATCTTTTTCATCTTTGGCGTACTATCCTCTATTGGTGCGGTGCTTACCCTTCCAGGAATTGCGGGTATTGTACTTACTATTGGTATGTCGGTGGATGCCAATGTGCTTATTTTTGAAAGAATTAGGGAGGAACTAAGGGGAGGGAAAGGAATTCGCTTGGCCATAAAGGATGGTTATGATAAAGCATATAGTGCTATTATTGATGCCAATGTAACTACACTACTTACTGGTATTATTCTCTATACTTTTGGCACAGGTCCAATAAAAGGATTTGCGACTACTTTGATTATTGGTATCTTGACTTCTCTGTTCTCGGCCATCTTTATTACTCGACTTATAATTTCTAGAAGATTAAGAAAAAACAAAGAAATAAAATTTTCTACCAAACTCACAGAAGGTGCATTTAAAAACACCAATATCGATTTTATTGGAAAAAGAAAAAAATTCTATATCCTTTCTGGGATTATTATTCTTTTAGGAATGGGTTCTTTATTTACCAAGGGTTTGAATTATGGAGTAGATTTTGTTGGAGGAAGATCCTATGTGGTAAGGTTTGATGATATAGTGGATAATGAAAAATTAAGAAGTGAACTGACAACCGTTTTTGTGGATAATGATGGACTGAAATACGCTCCGCAAGTAAAAACTTTTGGAGAAGACAATCAGGTAAAGATTACTACCAAATATATGATTGATGACAATACAAATGATGCAGATGAGGTGGTAGAAGCAAAACTTAAAGAAGGTCTTGCTAAAATGCAAATGGACTATGAAGTAATGAGTTCACAAAAAGTAGGACCAACCATTGCGGATGATATAAAGGATGCAGCTGTTTGGTCAGTCTTTTTCTCATTGCTAATCATCTTCCTATATATTTTAATCCGATTTAGAAAATGGCAATACTCCTTGGGTGCTGTTGCGGCAGTATTCCATGATGTACTAATTGTGCTTTCTATATTCTCTATTTTTTACGGTATTCTTCCTTTCTCCTTAGAAATTGACCAGGCATTTATTGCGGCAATTCTGACCATTATCGGTTATTCGCTCAACGATACGGTGGTGGTGTTCGATAGGGTAAGGGAATATATGGGAATGCACAAAAAACAAGAAATTGAAACGGTAATGAACAATGCGCTTAACTCCACGCTTAGCCGGACGATTAATACCTCCATGACTACCTTCTTTGTACTTTTAGTAATCTTCCTATTTGGTGGGGAAGTAATTAGGGGCTTTATGTTCGCCTTGATGATAGGGGTAGTTGTAGGAACCTACTCTTCTTTGTTTGTAGCTTCTCCTATTATGCTGGACACCTTGAAAAGAAAAGAGGAAAAGAGATAGTTGTTGGTTGATAGAAAGTAAATAATAGATTTTAGATAAAAGAAAACCGAGCATTTGCTTGGTTTTTTTTATTTTTGTGCCATGTTATTATTTATAGGAGGTCCAGAAATATTAATTATTCTACTTTTTGTTGTTATGTTTTTTGGTGCGAACAAAATTCCTGAATTAGCCAAAGGTTTGGGTAAAGCCATGCGAGAGTTAAAAGATGCATCCAATGAGATTAAAAAAGAGATTCGCGATAGCACCAATAAACTAAAAGACGATCTTGATTTAGATAAATAATGATTTTAATTGCCAAATTTCTTGCTGGATTAATTATGCTTTATTTAGGAGGAGAGGCCCTTGTGAAAGGGGCTGTTTCTTTGGCCTTAAAGCTAAAAATATCAACCCTTGTAGTTGGGATGACAATAGTCTCTTGTGCTACTTCCACTCCTGAACTTTTGGTAAGTTTAGGGGCTGCCATTAAAGGACATACCGACATTACTTTCGGAAATATAATTGGATCTAATATTGCTAATATTGCCTTGGTTTTAGGCCTTGCTGCAGTTTTGTTCCGTCTTAATATTACTTCTCAAACAAAGAAAATTTCTTTTCCTTTTATGTTTTTGTCTTCCCTTGTTTTTGGAATCATTTTGTATTTTTTTAACGGTATTTCATTTTGGGTAGGAATCGTTTTTGTGGCTTCACTACTGCTTTTCACGGTATTACTTATCAGGCAATCGCGTAATGAAAATTTAAAAGCTGCTGTAGATGAGGATCGGTTATTAGCAGAAAAAAGCCAAAGCCCTATTTATCAAAGTGTTTCTTTTTTAATTGTAGGGGTTGTTTTATTAAAATTTGGTGCGGACTACTTTGTGGATGGAGCAATAGCTTTGGCAAAAGTGTTTAGTGTTTCCGACAGGGTAATTGCGGTAAGCGTTATTGCCATTGGAACAAGCATTCCTGAGCTTGCTACTACCGTAATTGCAGCACTAAAAAAGGAAGAAAGTTTGGCGGTTGGCAATCTTATTGGCTCCAATATTTTTAATATTCTGGCGGTATTGGGTTTGACTGCAATAATAACAGATATTCCTTTGGTTGATCAGCAATTATTAAGAACCGACTATATATTTATGATGACGATAACACTTCTGCTTGGCGCCTTTATTTATCTTTTTTCTAAAAACAGAATATCAAATAAAGAAGGGCTTATCTTTTTAGGAATTTATATTGCATACCTTGTTTATACTATATCCTTTAAAGGGGGTATAATGTAGAAAAATACAGAAAAATCTTATTTTTAATAAAAAAATAGGGGGTATCAATAAAAATACTTCACTTTATTGACATGTACCCCCACAAAATAAATATATATTTGCCAAAAATAGTTATTAACTAAAAATTTCATAAAAATGTCCTCATTCAGAATTGCAGCTTTTAAAGAAACTCTTAGTAGAAAACCATTAATTATTGAGCGAAACGGAGAAACTTCATCAGAGATTTTTGGGTCTCAGGTTTTCAACCAATCCATTATGAAAGAATTTTTGACTGATGAAGCTTATAATAGCATAATGCTTGCTATAGAAAAAGGAGAAAAAATTCAAAGAGGCACAGCCGACCTTATTGCTTCTGCCATGAAACAATGGGCAATATCGAAAGGGGCAACACATTACACCCATTGGTTTCAACCATTAACGGGTGCAACTGCCGAAAAACATGACGCATTTTTTGATCCTATTGAAGGTGGAAGGGCAATTGATAAATTTGAGGGAAATCAGTTAGTTCAGCAAGAGCCAGATGCTTCCAGTTTCCCAAGTGGTGGAATCCGTAATACTTTTGAAGCTAGGGGTTATACTGCCTGGGATCCATCCTCTCCTGCATTTATTTTTGGAGATACGCTTTGTATTCCTACCATTTTTGTTTCCTACACGGGGGAGGCCTTAGACAATAAAACGCCATTATTAAAAGCACTTCATGCAGTTGATAAAGCAGCAACTTCTATTTGTCAGTATTTTGATAAAAATGTAAACAGAGTAATTGCAACTTTGGGTTGGGAACAAGAGTATTTTCTTGTTGATAGTGCCCTTTACAATGCCAGACCCGATTTGGTAATGTGTGAGCGAACACTTTTTGGGCATGCTCCTGCAAAAGGACAACAATTGGATGATCATTATTTTGGTTCAATTCCTGAAAGAGCTGCTTCTTTTATGCGTGAATTGGAGATTCAATCTTTAAAATTAGGAATTCCAGTAAAAACCAGACACAATGAGGTAGCGCCAAACCAGTTTGAGTGTGCACCCGTTTTTGAAGAGGCGAATTTAGCTGTAGATCATAATTCCTTAATAATGGATTTGATGGACAAAATTGCACGTAGGCATAACTTTCGTGTTCTTTTGCATGAGAAGCCATTTGCAGGAATAAATGGTTCGGGAAAGCATAACAATTGGTCGTTATGTACCAACACTGGTGTTAATCTTTTGAGTCCTGGAAAAACACCAAAAAGCAATTTACAATTCCTGACTTTCTTTGTAAATACAATAGCTGCTGTTAATCAGTATGCTGATTTGTTGCGTTCCTCAATAGCCTCAGCTGGCAATGACCACCGATTAGGAGCCAATGAAGCTCCGCCAGCCATTATCTCTATATTTATTGGCAAGCAACTAACAAAATCCTTACATGAGTTGGAGGTAAAGGTTAAGAAAGGAAAAATGACTCCAGAAGATAAAACCGACCTTAAACTAAATGTAGTCGGAAAAATTCCAGAAATTCTTTTAGACAATACAGACAGAAATAGAACTTCTCCTTTTGCCTTTACTGGTAACAAATTTGAATTTCGTGCAGTAGGTTCTACAGCAAATTGTGCTCTGCCCATGATGGTTTTAAATACAATAATGGCAGAGCAGTTAAACAAATTTAAAAAAGAAGTGGATGCTTTAATCAACAAAGGAAATGGGAAAGATGAAGCCATTTTCAAAGTGTTGCGTTCCACTATTATAAGTTCGAAAGATATCCTTTTTGAAGGAAATAATTATGGGGATGCCTGGGTAAAAGAGGCCAAAAAAAGAGGATTAAACAACATCAAAACAACTCCTTATGCGCTTGCAGCATTCAAATCAAAAAAATCGGTGGACTTATTTACAAACAACAATGTAATGAGCGAGAAAGAAATCCAGTCGCGATATGAGATTTATTTGGAACAATACCAAATGAAAATTCAAATAGAGTCGCGTATAATAGCAGATATTGCAAGAAATCATATTATTCCTACTGCAATAAACTATCAGAATAAACTGATTGAAAATGTAAAAGGATTAAAAGAATTGATGGATGAAAAAACCTATAAAAAACTTTCAAAAGAGCAAATAAACATGATTACTGAGATCTCTGAAAGGATTTCTAGCATTATGTCAGATGTTAATGAAATGACAAACCAAAGGAGAAAAGCAAATAAAATCTCGGATGTTGAAAAGAGAGCAAAAGCGTATTGCAATAGTGTTCTGCCTCTCTTTGATAAGATTAGATATCAGACTGATAAGTTAGAATTATTAATTAATGATGAGGATTGGCCATTGCCAAAATTCAGAGAATTATTATTCACAAAATAGTGAGTATTAATAAACCTTTTCACTCTAAAAAGCAGTATTTTGTTTTCTTAATAAATTATTCCTTATTTTAGCAAAGTTTTAAAAATGAAAAAAATGAATTATTTTGTAAGAATCCTATTAGTAAACTTATGTATGGTTTTTGCCTTACAAGTTGGTGCACAAAGCGCAACTAATTCAAAAACCAAAAAAGCGGATAAAGCATTTGCTGTAGAAGAATATAACAAAGCGGCCGAGCTTTATAAGAAGGCATATTCTAAAACTAAGAATAGAGCTTTAAAGTCAGAGATTACTTTCAAACAAGCAGAGTGCTATCGGCTTTCGGGTAATACCAAAAGAGCAGAAAGCTATTATAAAAGGGCTTTAAAAACCAAATATCCGGATGTAGTTGTCTATTTAAGGTATGGAGATATGTTGAAGAAAAATGCCAAATATACGGATGCACTTGTGCAATACAAAAAGTATGTAAAGCTTAATCCGACTGATATAAGAGGTGAAAAAGGAGTGAAATCTTGTCAGTTGGCAGTAGATTGGGAGGCTAATCCTACACGCTACAAAATAGCTTTAATGCCAATTATAAATTCAAAATATAATGATTTTTCACCAGCTTTCGGAAATAAAGAATATACCGAAATCTATTTTACTTCCTCACGAAAAGGCTCAGCTGGAACAGATATTGATGGGAGAACAGGGGAGAGTTTTACCGACATTTACAAGACAAGAATCGACAAAAAAGCAAAATGGAGATCACCTACTGCTGAAATGGAAACCATTAATACAGATGCAAATGAAGGAGCGCTTTACCTTAACCAGAGGGGAAGCACCATGTATTTTACCAAATGTAAAGTAGAAAAGAAAAAACAATTGGGCTGTGATATATATGTGTCTCAACGAAAAGGAAAATTATGGGGGGAAGCACAATTATTACAAATAAAAGTAGATAGCGGAACAACTGTAGGGCATCCGGCAGTTACGGATGATGAAAGTACCATTTTCTTTTCTTCTGACCAAAAAGGTGGCTATGGAGAGAAAGACATTTGGGTGGTACAAAAAATAAAAAGAAATCAGTGGAGTGAGCCAATGAATTTAGGACCGGCTATTAACACCTCTGGTGACGAAATGTTCCCATTTATTCATGCTGATGGCACACTTTATTTTGCTTCAGATGGACATATAGGAATGGGAGGATTGGATATTTACAAATCAGTACCTGATAGTAACCTAAGTTTCACATCTGTAATTAATTTAAAATCACCTGTCAACTCTCCAGGAGACGATTTTGGAATGATTATTGAGAGAAAAAACGAAAGAGGATATTTTACCTCAAATCGAAAGGGAGGTAAAGGGGGTGATGACATTTACCAGTTTGAATTGCCACCACTTATTTTTACTTTGCAAGGAGTGGTTACCGATTCAAAAACAGGTGCTATTTTAACGAGCGCTAATGTTCAGATTATTGGCTCTGATGGTAATTCTGATGATGCAAAAACAGATAATGCAGGTTCGTATAATTATAAAATAAAACCAATCACCTCTTATGAGTTGGTTGCTTCAATGGAAGGGTATTTAAAAAAGAAAAAAACTTTGACAACAGTTGGGGTGGAGCATAATAAAGATTTTGTGGTTGATTTTGAATTAGACCCAGTAGTAAAAGAAATTATTTTACCAAAAATTGAGTACGATTATGCTAAATGGGATTTGAGAGAAAAATCTATTGAAGATTTGGATGGTTTGATAAAAACATTAAATGAAAACCCAAATATTGCAATTGAGTTACGTTCGCATACCGATTATAGAGGAACAGATGCCCAAAACCAAATTCTTTCACAAAAAAGAGCAGATGCTTGTATAAACTATCTCATTGAAAATGGAATTGATGCAGAAAGATTATCGGCAAGAGGAATGGGAGAATCAGAACCATTAGTAATGGAATATAAAGATGGAAAATTAAAGAAAGGAGATGTGCTTACAAAAGCGTATATTGATGGATTAAGAAGAAGAAAGCATAAAGAAGAGGCGCATCAGTATAACAGACGAACTACATTTAAGGTAATAAGTCAGGAATATGTGCCAAAACCAAAAGAAGAAGTAAAAGAAATAGAGGTGGAAGGTCCAACAATAGAATTAGAAGATAAAAGGAAAGAGGATGTCAAAAAACCAGCAGAGGATTTATCAGACCAAAAGTAAGCTAAATATAAAATATAAAAAAGCATCCTTAAAATAGGGATGCTTTTTTATTTCCTAAAATAATGAGTGAGACATATAATAAAAGAGGGGTTTCAGCAGATAAAGAAGATGTGCACAATGCAATTAAAAATGTAGATAAAGGTTTATTCCCTTCTGCTTTTTGCAAAATTGTTCCTGATTATTTGAGTGGTGATAAGGATTATTGTTTGATAATGCATGCAGATGGTGCCGGCACAAAATCATCACTTGCTTATATGTATTGGAAAGAAACATCTGATATTTCGGTTTGGAAAGGGATTGCACAAGATGCACTTATTATGAACATTGATGATTTATTGTGTGTTGGTGCAACAGATAATATCATACTTTCTTCCACCATTGGAAGAAATAAAAACTTGATTAGCGGGGATGTGCTTTCTGAGATTATAAATGGAACAGAAGAGCTACTTACTGAATACAAAAAGTTTGGTGTAAATATCATTTCCACAGGGGGAGAAACGGCTGATGTTGGGGATTTAGTTAGAACAATTATTGTGGACTCCACTGTGGTTGCTCGTATGAAAAGAGCAGATGTAATTGATAATGCTAACATAAAAGTAGGTGATGTAATTGTTGGTTTGTCATCTACTGGGCAAGCAACTTATGAAACAAAGTATAATGGTGGAATGGGAAGTAACGGTTTGACTTCAGCTCGACATGATGTGTTTTCAAAATACTTATCTAAAAAATATCCTGAGAGTTTTGATCCTTCTGTTCCTATGGATTTGGTATATGCCGGAACTAAAAAGTTAACGGATAAAATTGTTGAAACAGAATTAGATGCAGGGAAATTAGTACTCTCTCCAACAAGAACTTATGCCCCAATCATTATAAAGATATTGGATAAATACCGAAAGCAAATTAACGGAATGGTTCATTGTAGTGGTGGCGCACAAACTAAAGTTTTACATTTTGTAGATAATGTGCATGTTATTAAAGATAATCTCTTTGATTTACCTCCTTTATTTAAGTTAATTCAAGAGGAATCTGGTACGGATTGGAAAGAAATGTATAAGGTATTTAATATGGGGCACAGAATGGAATTGTATGTTCCAGAAGAAATTGCAGCCGATATAATATCAATTTCAGAAAGTTTTAATGTAGGTGCAAAAATTATTGGTAGAGCAGAAAATCATGAGGGTAAAAAATTAACGATTAAATCCGAGTTCGGAACATTTATATATTAAGATGTTAGATAAATTAGCGGCAATTAACGATAGGTATTTAGAGGTTGAGAAACTAATTTCATCCCCTGATGCTATGAATGATATGAAGTCTTTTGTGCAACTGAGTAAGGAATACAAAGATTTGGAACCTATTATTAAGGCTTATAAAGAATACAAAGATTTAGTAGGGAATATTACTGAAGCTCAAGATATCCTCTCCAATTCAGATGATGAGGAAATGAAAGAAATGGCAAAAATGGAATTAGATGAGAATTTACCAAAAAAAGAAGCAATGGATGAAGAGATTAAGGTAATGCTTATCCCAAAAGATCCTACTGATGCTAAGAATGCTGTAATGGAAATTAGAGCAGGAACAGGAGGAGATGAAGCCAGTATTTTTGCAGGAGATCTTTATAAAATGTATTCGGCATTTGCATCCAATAAAGGATGGAAAACAGAACTAGTGGATGTTGCAGAAGGAACTGCTGGTGGTTATAAAGAAATTATTTTTAATGTCAGTGGAGAAGGTGTTTACGGACAACTTAAATTTGAATCTGGAGTGCATAGGGTGCAAAGGGTTCCGCAAACAGAAACTCAAGGGAGGGTTCATACTTCAGCCGCCTCTGTAATAGTACTTCCTGAAGCAGAGGAATTTGATATTGAACTGAATCCTGCTGATATTCGAAAAGACACTTATTGTTCTTCAGGTCCTGGAGGTCAATCGGTAAATACTACTTATTCTGCTGTGCGGTTAACCCATATCCCAACCGGGGTTATGGCACAATGTCAAGATCAAAAATCACAGCATAAAAATTATGATAAAGCCCTGAAAGTATTGCGTTCTAGAATTTATGAAATCGAATTGCAAAAAAAAATGGAAGAGGATGCGAAACACAGAAAAACAATGGTTTCATCAGGAGATAGATCGGCAACAATTAGGACTTATAATTACCCACAAGGTAGAGTTACAGAACATAGAATAGGACTTACAAAATATAATTTACAAGCAACAATGAATGGTGATATTCAAGAATTTATTGATGAGTTGCAATTGGCCGAAAATGCAGAAAAACTAAAAGAAGGTACAGCTTCAGTAGAATAAAACAACAATTATGAAAACTCAATTATGAAATTAACAATACTTTTTTTATTGTTCTTTCCTTTTTTGTTGATTGCCCAAACCATACAATACACCATGCCTTTTGAGGATGGACAACATGAGGGAACTTGGTTACAGTGGCCTCATAATTTTACTTATCCTCCATGGCATCAAGATGATAACGAACCCGCATTTATTGAAATGGTTGCTGCTTTGGAGCTAGGAGAAAATGTGCATATAATAGTGCATGATCTCATTGAACAAACTCATGTTCAGCAAGTATTAACTGCTGCTTCTGTTCCTTTGACTAATGTCGATTTTTACATTCATCCAAATGATGATTATTGGGTAAGAGATAACGGCCCTATTTTTGTGTATGATGCCAATAATGATTTAACAATTCTTGATTTCGGATTTAATGGTTGGGGAGGAGATACTCCATTTGCTTTAGATGATCCAATTCCAACTTTAGTTGCAGTCGATTTATCTCTTCCGGTTATTGATTTAAGTGCTTTTATTTTTGAAGGTGGCTCCATTGAGATTGATGGCAATGGAAGTGTACTACTTACCAGAAGCTCTATAACTGGAGCAGATAGAAATCCGAATTTAACAGAAAGTCAAATTGAAGATTACATGACTACTTATCTGGGGCTTACTAACTTTATTTGGTTAGATGGGCAATTTGGTGGAACATTGGATATCACTGATATGCACATTGATGGTTTTGCAAAATTTGTAGATGCAAATACAATTGTTACCATGAGTAATTCAGATTTAGATTATTGGGGATTATCCAATCAAGATATAACTACTTTAACTTCAGCAACTGATGTAAATGGGAGTCCTTATTCTTATATTACACTCCCTTTAACTCAAAATGATGTAACAACATCTTGGGGAGGAAATGTACAATTTAAGGGCAGTTATGTTAATTATTATATTGCAAATGATGCTGTATTAGTTCCAATTTATAATGACTCAAATGATTCAACTGCTTTAGGAATCATTCAGGGATTATATCCTAATAAAATTGCTGTTGGAATTGATTGTAGTAATATGTTTTATGAAGGAGGTATGGTGCATTGTGTCACCCAACAACAACCCATTGATTTAAATGCAACTTCAATTTTTGAAATAAACAATGAGAATAGAAAGTTAACAAACATAGTTGATGTTTTGGGAAGAGAAGTAAAACAAATTAACAATCAAATCCTTTTTTATATTTTTAATAACGGAAGTGTAGAAAAGAAAATTCAACTCAATGACTAAAGCAGAACTAATATTCCAAATCAAACAAAAGCAATCTTTCCTTTGTGTTGGATTAGATACGGATATCAAAAAAATTCCAACTCACTTATTGGAGTTAGAAGATCCCATCTTTGAATTCAACAAGCAAATAATTGATGCTACAAAAGATTTTTGTGTAGCTTACAAACCAAATATTGCTTTTTATGAAAGTATGGGGGTGAGTGGTTGGAATTCATTACACAAAACCTTAGATTATATTCCTAAAAACATCTTTACAATTGCAGATGCAAAAAGAGGAGATATAGGAAACACCTCTGATATGTATGCGCGTTCTTTTTTTGAAAATATGAATTTTGATGCTGTAACTGTTGCTCCTTATATGGGCTCGGATTCTGTAACTCCTTTTTTGGAGTTTGATGGGAAATGGACTATTTTATTGGCACTTACTTCCAATAAAGGCGGTTTGGATTTTCAAACTTTTAAAAATGAAAACGGAAAGCAATTGTTCGAACAAGTTTTAGAAATTTCACAGACTTGGGGAACAGATGAAAATATGATGTATGTGGTTGGAGCGACAAGAACAGAACAACTTTCAGAGATTAGAGAAATTATTCCAAATCATTTTTTATTGGTTCCTGGTGTTGGAGCACAAGGCGGAAATCTGCAAGAGGTAGCAAAATATGGAATGAATAAAGATTGTGGACTTTTGGTTAATTCCTCAAGAGGAATTATTTATGCTGGAAATGGAACTGACTTTGCCGAGAAAGCCGGAAATGAAGCCCAAAAATTACAGCAACAAATGGCTGTTATTTTATCTGAAGCAGGAATTTAAAAAGTTATTCTATAAACAATAAACCCAATCCACTCATGGACAAGGTCTTCCCATCTATTTAAAATTTTTGCTTCTGGTAAAAAGAGATGGTCGAAATACAATTTTCTTTCACTCATGGAAAAGTCGGTTGAGAATGGGGTTATTTTTATTCCTTGCTTTTCAAAACACAAAAGTGAACGCCTCATATGTATGGCAGAAGTAACGAGTAAAAAATTACCATTTTTAAATTCATTATTTAGTATTACTGCTGAATAAGATGCATTTTCTTTTGTATTTCTAGAGTTCTTTTCTAAAATGATATCTTCCTCATTTATCCCAATTTCTGTAAGGTATTTTTTCAAGTTTGGTGCTTCCCTTATGTCCAAGCCAATCATAGTTCCCGTTCCTCCGCTTAAAAGTATTTTCTTTACAAAACCTTGTTTGTATAATTTTATTGCATGCATTATTCTGTCCGAACTTTCGTTAAATTCGAGCATATTATAATTTCCATCAAAATCTGAAATGCCACCTAAAACGACTGCTACATCATATTTTTTCTCTAGATTTTCATACCCTATTGGAGGAATCTCCCATAATCTTGAAATTTCATAATGAATAAATCCGTTGGTAAAGACAAAAAACATTAATAATCCTAATAACAAAAATTTTCTCCTTGTCCTTTTATTAAACAGAGCAAGACACAAAACGATTAAAATCCAAGTGCTTGGTTTTGTGAGGAATGCCAATATTTTTGAGAGTACGAAAAACATTTATTTTTTTATTTTTCAAAAATAATTTTTTATTTTGTAAAAAGCATACTAATAATAAAGAATAGGATATTTTTTAAAAAAGTTCTAAAAAAAAATGTCTAAATTGCCGAGCAGAATACACCTCCAAAAAAAATGCTTAAAATTTTAATAAATTTCTTTGAAAAACAGTTTTTTGGAGTAAGCTCTTGGTGGGCCGAGAAGCTAGGAATCAAAGCATCATTTGTTCGCTTGTTTTTTATTTATGCAGCTTTTACCAATGCCATTACTATTATCATTTACCTGGGCATGGTATTTATTCTAAAAGTCCGAAATCATTTTAAATACCGCAAAAGAAAAAGTGTTTTCGATTTATAAATAATGAACTGATTCAGAATTTTTCCAAAATTTATTTTGTTTTTTTACTGCTGATTTTCATATTCGTTTTCGGTATTATCGGCTTTATGCTTATTGAGGATTACTCCTTAAATGAGGCTTTTTATATTACAGGGATTACTGTAACATCAGTAGGTTTTGGTGTAGTAAGAGAATTGAGTGCTGTAAGAAGAATTTTCACCACTTTTCTTATCATCATAAGTTTTGGTACATTTGCTTACGCTATTTCGGCCATTACAACTTATGTGCTGAGTGGCGATTTTAAAAATTATTATCAAGATTATAGAGTGAATAAAGAAATTGAACAAATAAAAAATCATGTGGTGATTTGTGGTTTTGGGAGAAATGGTCAGGCAAGCCACCGAGAGTTTGCAATACATAATGACTGAAAGAAAAATTTGGGGAGTATGCGCTTGGCTGGCTGATAAATTCGGATTGGATGTTGGTGGAGTAAGAATCCTGTTTGTAGCAGCTGCTATTTTTGGCTTTGGCTCACCAGTAATTATCTACCTTATTTTATATTTAGTAAAACCAAGTGAATATTAAATGAAGATTCTAATTACAGGAAGTAATGGCTTATTGGGCCAAAAGTTATTACACAAATTAAGAGTGGATGATTCAGTTGAACTGCTTGCAACTTCCAAAGGGGATAATAGAGTTTCAAAAAAAAATGGCTACACTTATTTTGATTTAGATATCACTAATAAAGAAGCAGTTTCGCAACTTATTGCAGCTGAAAAACCATCAGTTGTAATAAACACAGCTGCCCTAACTAATGTAGATTTGTGTGAACAACAAAAGGAGGCCTGTGATGATTTAAATGTAAATGCAGTTCGGTATTTGGTAGATGCTTGTGAGAAGATTGATTCGCATCTTATTCATATTTCAACCGATTTTATTTTTGATGGGGAAGATGGGCCATACACAGAAGAGGATGAACCTAATCCAATTTCCTATTACGGACTTTCTAAATTAAAATCAGAAAATATAGTAAAGAAAAGCAATTGCAATTGGACAATTTTACGCACTATAATTGTATTTGGCGTAGGGGAGAATTTAAGCAAAAGCAATATTGTGCTTTGGGCAAAGGGTGCTTTAGAAAAAGGAGATCCCCTTAATATAATAGATGACCAATTCCGTGCGCCAACTTTGGCTGAGGATTTGGCAGATGCTTGTATATTAGCGGCCAAGAAAAAAGCCTATGGTATTTTTAATGCCTCAGGAAAGGACATTATGAGTATTTATGAAATAGTGGAGCGAATAGCCAAGCACTATGGAAATGACACCAAAAACTTGAATAAAATTAGTACAGCAACTTTAAATCAAACGGCCGGAAGACCACCCAAAACAGGTTTTATTTTAGATAAATCCAGAAAAATTTTGGGTTATAATCCACATAGCTTTGAAGAGTGTTTAACAATAATTGATAAGCAATTAAAGTAAATTAATAACTAAATAATAAAAAACAGAATGAAGAAAATAATTTTTACACTGAGCATTTTACTTCCAACAATAATAAAGGCGGAAGGGATAGATAAAAAAATTGATAATGCCTTTCAACCCATTTCTGATTTTTTTAGTCATTTAATATTCTTTGAAGTTTTTGGAATACCATTTGTACTAATTTTACTGGTTTTTAGTGCAGTATTTTTCACTATCTATTTCCGGTTTCCAAACATCAGATATTTTAAAACTGCAATAAATGTGGTAAGCGGAAAGTATGATCATGTCGATTCTCATACCTCTGCAAATAAGGATTTAGAAATTGATGGAGATATAAAAGATACCATAAAAGATGAAAGTAAGGAGGGAGAGGTTTCTCATTTCCAGGCACTAGCTACTGCAGTTTCAGGCACTGTTGGAAATGGAAATATTGCTGGAGTAGCATTAGCAATAGCCTTAGGCGGTCCTGGTGCTACATTTTGGATGATTATATGTGGGTTTCTTGGGATGTCAACCAAATTTGTTGAATGTACTTTAGGTGTTCAATACAGAGATATTGGTGAGGACGGAACAGTATACGGAGGCCCCATGTACTATATAAGTAAAGGATTAGCGAAAAGAGGATATAAAAATCTTGGAAAAATTGGAGCATTTTTATTTGCTTTATTTTGTATCGGTGGTTCTTTTGGAGGAGGAAATGCAGCTCAATCCAATCAAGCAACAATTGTACTAAAAGATTTATTAGGATTAGAAAGTAATGCTGCCGGAGCTTTAATAGGATGTGTTTTGGCTTTGTTTGTTGGAATCATTATTATTGGAGGAATTAAAAGAATTGCTTCCGTTACTGAAAAGATTGTTCCCTTTATGGCGATTATGTATTTAATGGCATGTCTTTATATTATACTCAGTAATTTTTCATTGATTGATGATGCTTTTAGTTTGATTATGAGGGAAGCCTTTAATCCAACTGCTATTGGGGTTGGGAGTGTAATTGGTGTTTTGTTGGTAGGATTTAAACGAGCTGCTTTCTCAAATGAAGCGGGTGCAGGTTCTGCTTCAATTGCGCACTCTGCCGTGAAAACAAAATATTCAGCCTCTGAAGGATTAGTGTCTTTATTAGAACCTTTTATCGATACAGTGGTTATTTGTACCATGACAGCCCTAGTAATTATCATCTTTAATTTTGGAGGATATTTTGAGTATGGAGGTGATGGTTCTGGTTCTGTTTTAATTGATGGAGTAGCTTATGAAGGGGCGGGGATTACCTCAAAAGCATTTGCTCAGTTCATTCCTTTTTCTGGAATATTCCTTACAATAGCGGTTGTTTTATTTGCAGTTTCAACCATGATTTCTTGGTCGTATTATGGCCTACAATCTTGGAAATTTATTTTTGGTAGAGGAAAGTTAGCGGATATGATTTATAAAATATTATTCTTAATTTTTATTGTAATCGGCGCTGCAGCAAGTATGAAATCAATTTGGGATTTCTCTGATGCTATGATTTTTGCTATGATTTTTCCAAATATGATTGGTTTGTTCTTCTTGTTCCCAGAAGTTAAAAAAGAACTTGCAAGATATTTAAAAGCTATTAGTAAATAATAGTGAAGCGAGAACTAAAAAACTATTTTACATTTAATAAAAAGGAGCGAAACGGAATTTTGCTCCTTTCTTTTGTATTGCTTGTTTTGGTGGTGTTTTATCAGTTTTCGTATTTATTGAAACCCAAACAGCAAACCGATTTTTCTGACTTTAAAAAAGCAATTGCTGAATTGGACTATATTAAGGAAAGTAAAGAAGTTGTTAAAGAAGTTTCTCTTTTCTATTTTAACCCTAATACACTAGATGATCAGGGATGGATTGCATTAGGGTTACCTGAAGGCAAGTTAAAAGTATTGAGGAATTACCAAAAAAGTGGTGGCTATTTTAAGCAAAAAGAGGATTTACAAAGTTGCTATGCTATTGGTGATGATTTTTATAATACTATAAAAGATTATGTATCAATTCCCAAAACCAAAAAACCAGCTACTATAAATCACCAACCAAAAATTACAAACAAAATTATTGAACTCAATAAAGCCGATAGCTTAACTCTTATTTCCATAAAAGGAATAGGTCCTTTTTACGCCAAACAAATTATAAACTATCGTGATGAATTGGGTGGTTTTCTTTCTTTTAGTCAATTTACTGAAATTTGGGGATTGGAAAAATTAGATGTAGAAAACTTACAAAAACAAACGATAATCGACACCTTTTATATAAGGAAGATAAATATCAACAAAGTAAGCATTGAAATTTTAAGAAATCATCCCTACCTTAATTACAAACAAGCCAAAATGATAGTGAATTTCAGAAATCAGCATGGGGATTTTTCTAGCGTAAAAGACATTCAGAAAATAAAACCAATAAGCCGAGAATTATTTCGTAAAATTGCACCCTATTTAAAAGTAGATGATTAGCGAAAGATTAGACAAAGCAATTAGGGAAGTACCAAACTTCCCAAAAGAGGGAATAAACTTTAAAGACATCACTCCTTTATTGATGGATGCCCAGTTAACGAATGGTATCATTGATGCCTTCATCAATCAGTTATATGGAATAAAATTGGATGCCATTGTTGGTATTGAAAGTAGGGGTTTTTTATTTGGATTTCTACTAGCCAATAAAATGGGAATTCCGTTTGTTCCAATCCGAAAAGTGGGCAAATTACCAGGAGAAACACTCAAATACAAATACGATTTGGAATATGGCTCGGCTGAGGTGGAGATACATAAAAATGACATTAAAAACAACTGGCATGTTTTGGTGCATGACGATTTGCTAGCAACAGGAGGAACAGCTTGCGCAGCAGCAGAACTCATTCAAAGATTAGGTGCAAAAGTAGCAGGTTTTGCTTTTGTTGTTTCCCTTGATTTTTTAAATGGAAAAGAAAAATTAAAGCAATATTCAGACCATATTATAAGTCTGAAAGATTATTAAATAGATGGATTTTAATACGAACGAAAACCAGAAAATGATTGCTGATATGATTCAGCAATTTGGTAAGCAAAATATTACTCCTTTTGTCAGAGAATGGGACGATACTCAAACTTTTCCAGTAGAAGTATTTAAGAAATTGGGCGAATTAGGATTAATGGGCGTATTGGTCCCATCAGAGTATGGGGGTTCTGGCTTTTCCTACACTGAATATGTAACGGCTATTGAGCAGCTTTCTATTTTAGATCCTTCCATTGGGCTTTCTATGGCGGCACATAACTCCCTCTGCACAGGGCATATTTTACAATTTGGAAATGAACAGCAAAAGAAAAAATGGTTACCAAAACTTGCTACAGCTGAGTGGATTGGCGCTTGGGGATTAACCGAGCATAACACAGGTTCAGATGCAGGTGCAATGTCAACCACTGCTGTTAAAGATGGAAAGTATTGGGTAATAAATGGTGCGAAAAACTTTATTACACACGCCATTTCAGGAGATGTAGCTGTTGTAATTGCAAGAACTGGTGAAAAAGGAGATGCGCATAGTATTAGCACTTTTGTTATTGAGAAAGGTACTCCTGGTTTTTCTTCAGGAAAAAAAGAAGATAAATTGGGAATGCGAGCTTCAGAAACTGCTGAACTTATTTTTGATAATTGCCGTGTTTCTGAAGAAAATATTTTAGGAAATATTGGAGATGGCTTTGTTCAGGCCATGAAGGTTTTGGATGGGGGAAGAATTTCTATTGCAGCACTTGGTTTAGGTATTGCAAAGGGGGCTTATCAAGCAGCCTTGCAGTATTCCAAAGAAAGATATCAATTTGGCAAGCCAATCTCTCATTTTCAAGCCATTGCATTCAAATTAGCTGATATGGCTACTGAAATTGAGGCCTCAGAACTATTAATATACCATGCAGCTGACAAAAAAAATAAAGGAGAAAAGATGACTTTGGAAGGGGCTATGGCTAAATATTATTCCTCAGAAGTGGCGGTAAGAGTAGCTACTGATGCGGTGCAAGTACTAGGAGGATATGGCTATACAAAGGACTTTCCTGTGGAACGTTTTTATCGTGATTCTAAACTCTGTACAATAGGAGAAGGAACATCCGAAATACAAAAATTAGTTATTGCAAAACAAATTTTGAAATAATTATGTCAATTATAAAGATATTTATATTTTTGCAGCCCAAATAAAATAGTAGGAATGATAATTATACCAGTAAAAGAAGGAGAGCAAATTGACAGAGCTCTTAAAAGATTCAAGAAAAAATTCTTGAGAACAGGCACTATGAAACAATTACGATCCAGAAAACAGTTCACTAAAAAATCGGTAATCTTGCGAGAGCAAAAACTAAAAGCGGCTTATTCTCAAAAACTACTAGAGGAAGAGCAGTAGTCCTTAAAATTTATTTTTTTCTTCAAAGTTTTTCACTTTTTTTGTTTATATTCGTATACTCCTAAAAGGCGAGTTTATGCACAAGGAAAAATTCCTACACTATTTAAAGCACGAAAAACGATATTCAATTCATACACTACTTTCTTATTCAACTGATTTAAAACAGTTTACTAATTTTTTATCTACAGAATTTAGCATCAAATCTATCAGAAAAGTAAATTTCCAATTAGTCAGAAGTTGGATTGCGAAATTGTTAAACGATAATATTTCTACCCGTTCAGTAAACAGAAAAATCACAACACTTAAAACCTATTTTCGATTTTTAATAAAAGAAGATGTTATAAGTGAAAGTCCAATGCAAAAAATCATCTCTCCTAAAACATCCAAGCGATTACCTGTTTTTGTTGAGGAAATAAAAATGGAAGAACTATTCAATGAGATTGATTTTGGAGAAGGGTTTTTAGCCCAAAGAGATAGGTTGATTTTAGAATTATTTTATTTTACAGGAATTAGATTATCAGAACTTATTAATCTTAAAAATAAGGATATTGATTATTCTAATTCTACTATATTGGTTTTGGGAAAACGGAATAAAGAAAGGTTAATTCCGCTAACTTCTCCTATTTTAGCTAACATCAAACAATTAAGTTCTTTAAATAAAAGTGAATTTTTATTTATAACCGAAAAAGGAAAGCAAATTTCTGCAAAACAAGTTTATCGTTTAGTAAATAAGTATCTTTCCATGGTAACTTCTTTAGATAAAAAAAGCCCACATATTTTGCGCCATACATTTGCTACTCATATGCTTAACAATGGTGCCGATATCAATGCGATTAAAGAAATTTTAGGACATACTAGCTTGAATGCGACACAGCACTATACACATAATACCATTGAAAAATTAAAAACAGTTTACAAACAAGCTCACCCAAGAGCATAAAACCAAAAATTATGACTATCAACATCCACTCCATTCATTTTCATATCGATAACAATTTAGAAAGTTTTATCGAAAAAAAGATAAATAAATTATTAAAATTGGACAATAAGATAATCAGCTCTGATGTTTTTTTAAAATTGAGCAAAGCAGAATCTTATTCTAACAAAATAGCTGAAATCAAACTAAAATATCCCGGCTCCGAATTCTTTGCTAAAAGAAAATCCGACACATTTGAAGAATCAACCAATCAAGTTTTTCATGCTTTACGAAAACAAATCTTGAAAAATAAAGCGAAAAAGTAACTCTTTACTAGGTTAAAACAAATTTCAAAAAAATCTATTTTATTGTTTGGGTGAAATTAAAAAACTTTAATACATTTGCAACCCCTTTTAAGGGTATAGTTCTTTGTTATTAATAGGAAGAGTGATTGCCGATATAGCTCAGTTGGCTAGAGCAGCTGATTTGTAATCAGCAGGTCGTGGGTTCGAGTCCCTCTATCGGCTCTAAACAGCTGGGGAGATACTCAAGCGGTCAACGAGGACAGACTGTAAATCTGTTGGCATAGCCTTCACAGGTTCGAATCCTGTTCTCCCCACGAATTACTAGCGGAAGTAGCTCAGTTGGTAGAGCATCAGCCTTCCAAGCTGAGGGTCGCGGGTTCGAATCCCGTCTCCCGCTCAAAGCTATGTTTAGCCGATGTAGCTCAGGGGTAGAGCGTTTCCTTGGTAAGGAAGAGGTCACGGGTTCAATTCCCGTCATTGGCTCTATAAGATTGATAAAAAAGTAAATGTAAGTAAAAATAAATTAATTAAAATAGTAACTAAAAAACAAAGCAATGGCAAAAGAAAAATTTAACCGTACCAAGCCACATTTAAACATTGGTACTATTGGTCATGTAGATCATGGAAAAACTACATTGACAGCCGCTATTACTAAAGTATTAGCAGCAAAAGGATTAGCTGAAGTAGCAACTTTTGATTCAATAGATAATGCTCCTGAAGAAAAAGAAAGGGGTATAACTATTAATACTGCTCACGTGGAATATGAGACTGAAAAACGTCATTATGCACATGTTGATTGTCCAGGACATGCAGATTATGTCAAGAATATGGTAACTGGCGCTGCTCAGATGGATGGAGCAATATTGGTGTGTGCTGCAAATGATGGGCCTATGCCTCAAACAAGAGAGCACATTTTATTAGGAAGACAAGTTGGTATTCCTAGAATGGTTGTATTTATGAATAAAGTAGATATGGTAGATGATGAGGAACTCCTTGAATTAGTCGATATGGAGATAAGAGAATTACTTTCATTTTATGAATATGATGGGGATAATACTCCTGTGATTGCTGGTTCAGCTCTTGGTGCATTAAATGGTGAATCTGAGTGGGTAGGAAAGATTGATGAGCTTATGGCTGCTGTAGATTCTTATATAGAGGAGCCAGTAAGGGATAATGAAAAACCATTTTTAATGCCAATTGAAGATGTATTTACTATTACTGGTAGAGGAACAGTGGCTACAGGTAGAATTGAAACGGGTATTGCTAATACTGGTGATGCTGTTGATATTATTGGAATGGGTGCTGAGAAATTAAGCTCAACTGTTACTGGAGTTGAGATGTTTAGAAAAATACTTGATAGAGGTGAAGCTGGTGATAATGTTGGAATCTTATTAAGAGGAATTGAGAAGTCAGATATTAGAAGAGGAATGGTTATTTGTAAACCAGGATCAGTAACTCCTCATACCAAGTTTAAAGCGGAGGTGTATATATTAAAGAAAGAAGAAGGTGGAAGGCATACCCCTTTCCATAATAAATACAGACCTCAGTTTTACATCAGAACAACTGATGTAACTGGTGAGATTTTCTTGCCTGATGGGACTGAAATGGTAATGCCAGGGGATAATTTAACTATTACAGTTGAATTGATAAATGGGGTGGCAATGAGTGAAGGATTACGATTTGCTATTAGAGAAGGAGGAAGAACAGTAGGTGCGGGACAAATTACTTCAATAATTGAGTAAAAACATAGTTTTTCGGCAATAAAGGAAGATATTTTGCCTTCCTGTTGCTGTTTAAACGGGTGTAGCTCAATTGGTAGAGTAGTGGTCTCCAAAACCATTGGCTGGGAGTTCGAGTCTCTCCACCCGTGCTAGAAGAGAAAAAGAAAGAGTGATAAAGATAGGTTCATATATTAAAGAGTCGGTTGACGAGTTATTACATAAGGTAAGTTGGCCAAGCTGGTCAGATTTACAGAGTAGTGGAATAGTAGTTGCAATTGCAACTGTAATAATTTCTGCTATTATTTATTTTATGGATACTATTTTTAGCGGGATGATGAAGGTATTTTATGATTTTTTTGGATAAATTACAGATGGAGGAGCAAGCAATACAACATAAATGGTATGTGGTGAGGGTAAAAGGTGGCCAGGAAAAGAAGATTAGCACTTATATAGAGAAGGAAGTTAATCGATTGGATTGGAATGAGTATGTTACTCAGATTTTGGTGCCTACAGAGAAAGTATATCAAATAAGAAAAGGAAAGAAAGTAAGTAAAGAGAGGAATTTTTTCCCAGGATATGTTTTGATTGAAGCGAATTTGGTAGGAGAGATAGCGCATACTTTAAGGGCTTTACCTGGAGTATTTGGATTTTTAGGTGAGAAAAAAGGTGGAGAACCAGTACCAATGAGGCAATCTGAAATCAATAGGATTTTAGGCAAAGTGGATGAGTTAGCCATAAGTGATGAGTATGTGAATATTCCTTTTGTAGTTGGAGAAACTGTAAAAGTAATTGATGGACCATTTAATAGTTTTCATGCGGAGATTGAGAATATTGATGAACAAAAGAAAAAGTTAAAATTAATAGTAAAGATATTTGGCAGAAAAACTCCTTTGGAGTTAAATTACATGCAAGTAGAAAAAGTTTAAACAATGGCAAAAGAAGTTACAGGAATTATCAAATTACAAATTAGAGGAGGAGTTGCAAATCCTGCACCACCAGTTGGACCCGCATTAGGAGCAAAGGGGGTGAATATTATGGAATTCTGCAAGCAGTTTAATGCAAGAACACAAGATAAACCAGGAAAAATAGTTCCTGTTGTAATCACAGTTTATGCTGATAAATCATTTGATTTTATCATCAAAACTGCTCCTGCGGCATCTCAACTTTTAGAAGCTGCAAAAAAGAAAAAAGGATCGGGAGAGCCAAACAGGCAAAAGGTGGGAACAGTTACTTGGGATCAGATTAAAGTAATTGCTGAGGATAAGATGGCAGATTTGAATGCCTTTAAAGTAGAATCTGCTATGAGAATGGTTGCTGGAACTGCAAGAAGTATGGGCTTAAAAGTGAAAGGAACAGCTCCAACAAAATAAAAAGAGTAACAATTAGTAAAATTATAAATTTTAAAACAAACAATTATGGAAGGTACAGTTAAATGGTTTAATGCCAGCAAAGGTTACGGATTCATTGAAGGAGAAGACGGAACAGATTATTTTGCACACTTTGGAGAAATCCAATCGGAAGGCTTTAAAACATTAAAAGAAGGACAGCCAGTAACTTTTGAAGTAGCTGATGGAGAAAAAGGTCCTGTTGCAAAGAATATAGTAAGTGCTTAATTGCAGTTTATATAGTTAGGTGGTTGCTAAAATCACAATTTAGTTAAATTTTAAAACAAACAATTATGGAAGGTACAGTTAAATGGTTTAATGCCAGCAAAGGTTACGGATTCATTGAAGGAGAAGACGGAACAGATTATTTTGCACACTTTGGAGAAATCCAAGTAGAAGGCTTTAAAACATTAAAAGAAGGACAATCCGTTACTTTTGAAGTAGCTGATGGAGAAAAAGGTCCTGTTGCAAAGAATATAGTAGCTGCTTAAAGGTTACATACAAGTAGTTGCTTAACCACTTTAAATTAAAAATTAAAGATGAGTAAGTTAAGTAAAAAAAGGAAAGAAGGCTTGGATGGTCTTGACACCACAGTAAGTTATAATTTACAGGAAGCAACTGATATTGTGAAAAAAACAGCATCAGAGAATTTTGATGCTTCTGTTGATGTAGCTATTCGGTTGGGTGTGGATCCGAAACAGGCGAACCAAATGGTGAGAGGTGTTGTTACACTTCCTCATGGTACGGGAAAAGATGTAAAGGTACTTGCACTTGTAACTCCAGAAAAAGAAGAAGAAGCTAAAGAAGCTGGAGCTGATTTTGTGGGCTTAGAAGAGTACATTGAAAAAATCAAAGGCGGATGGACTGATGTAGATGTAATAATTACTATGCCAGCTGTCATGGGAAAAATTGGCACCTTAGGCAGAGTGTTGGGGCCAAGAGGTTTAATGCCAAATCCTAAATCAGGAACTGTAAGTAATGATGTGGGTAAGGCAGTAGCAGATGTAAAAAAAGGGAAAATTGATTTTAAAGTTGATAAAACTGGAATTGTGCATGCTGCTATTGGAAAAACATCATTTGATTCACAAAAACTTGCTGAAAATTCGGAAGAGTTAATTCAAAGCATTGTGAAATTGAAACCATCATCTTCAAAAGGAACTTATATCAAAAGTATCTCTATTTCAAGCACAATGGGGATTGGTGTTTCAGTTTCTACCAATACTTATCAAAAGAATTAAAAGATGACAAGAGAGGAGAAAAATAAATTAATTGAGGATTTAGATGTTCTGCTAAGTGAAAATAAGAATTTTTATTTAGCAGATATTTCCGGGCTTTCAGCAGAAGAATCGAGCGATTTGAGAAGATTATGTTTTAAAAGAGATGTATCTTTAAGAGTAGTGAAGAATTCTCTTTTGAAAAAAGCAATGGAAAGAAATGATTCTAATTTTGAGGAGTTTTACCAAACGTTAAGCGGGAATACTTCCGTTATGTTTACAGAAGTTGGTAATTTCCCTGCTAAAATTATTAAAGAATTTAGAAAGAAACACAACAAACCTATTTTGAAAGCAGCAGTTATTGAAGATTGCTTCTATTTAGGGGATGAAAATCTAGATTCTTTAGTAGAACTGAAATCAAGAGAAGAATTGATTACTGAAATAATTTCTTTATTACAATCTCCAGCCAAAAATGTAATATCATCCTTACAATCTGGAGGAAACAAATTATCAGGAATTGTTATTGCTTTAAAGGAAAAAGCAGATCAAGAGCCAGTTGCAGAAGAAATTACAGAGGAACCAGAAGCAGAAGATGATAAACAAGAAAAAGAAAATTAAAATTAATTTTAAAACAAACAATTATGGAAGGTACAGTTAAATGGTTTAATCCCAGCAAAGGTTACGGATTCATTGTAGGTGAAGACGGAACAGATTATTTTGCACACTTTGGAGAAATCCAATCAGAAGGCTTTAAAACATTAAAAGAAGGACAGTCAGTAACTTTTGAAGCAGCTGATGGAGAAAAAGGTCCTGTTGCAAAGAATATAGTGGCTGTTTCAGAAACGGAAGAAGCTGTTGTTGAAGAAGTGGCAGAAGACACTACTGCTACTGAAGAAGCAGAAGAAACTGCAGAGGAACCAAAAGCAGAAGATGATAAACAAGAAAAAGAAAATTAAATAAAAAGAATGCTTCCAACATTTATAATAAACCAAAGTTGAACAATTAAAAACCAAATAAAATGGCAGAACTAAAAGAATTCGCAGAGCAGTTAGTAAATTTATCGGTAAAAGAGGTAAACGAACTAGCAAACATATTAAAAGAAGAATATGGTATAGAACCTGCAGCTGCAGCTGTTGCTGTTGCTGGACCGGCGGCAGCTAGTGGCGGTGAAGATAGTGCTGAGGAACAATCAGAATTTGATGTAATCCTTACAGCCGCAGGCGGTTCTAAATTAGCAGTAGTTAAACTTGTAAAAGAACTTACTGGATTAGGACTAAAAGAATCGAAAGGCATTGTTGATAGTGCACCAAAAGCAATAAAAGAAGGTGTGTCTAAAGATGAAGCAGAAGCTTTAAAAACCCAGCTTGAAGAAGCAGGCGCTGAGGTAGAGTTAAAATAACTCCACTCACAACATAAAGGTTCAGACCCTATAGCAATATAAGGTCTGAGCCATTTCGTTTTTTATAGAAACCGTTTTTTAATTTAAAGATTACTCCCTTGACCAAGACAAATAATTCAGAAAGAATAAATTTCGCTTCCATAGGAAATCAAATAGATTATCCAGATTTTTTAGATATACAATTAGAAACATTCAATAGCTTCTTCCAATTAGGAACCACAAGTGAAGAGAGAAAAAAAGAGGGGCTTTATAAAACTTTTGAAGGTATTTTTCCAATTACAGATTCTAGAAATAATTTTGTTCTAGAATTTATTGATTATACCATTGACCCTCCAAGATACTCTATTGATGAGTGTATCAGTAGAGGGCTTACTTATAAAGTGCCGCTAAAAGTAAAGTTAAAACTTTATTGTACAGATGAAGATCATGAGGATTTTGAAACTATAATCCAAGATGTATATTTTGGAAACACCCCTTATATGACACCAAAAGGAACATTTGTGATAAATGGTGCAGAAAGAGTTATTGTATCTCAACTTCACCGATCACCAGGTGTTTTTTTTGGACAAAGTTTTCACGCCAATGGTACCAAATTATATTCAGCAAGAGTAATTCCTTTTAAGGGTTCTTGGATTGAATTCGCAACAGACATTAACAATGTGATGTTTGCCTATATTGATAGAAAAAAGAAATTGCCGGTCACCACTCTTTTAAGAGCAATCGGATATGAAAGCGATAGAGAAATCTTGCAAATTTTTAATTTGGCGGATGAAGAAAAAGTAACAAAAAGTGGTTTGAAAAGATTGGTAGGAAGAAGATTGGCTGCTAGGGTTTTAAAATCTTGGATTGAAGATTTTGTAGATGAAGATACAGGAGAATTGGTTTCCATTGAAAGAAATGAAGTAATTATTGATAGAGAAACTGTTTTAGAAAAAGAGCATATCAATCAGATTGTTGATTCCGGTTCAGTAACTATCCTTCTTCACAAAGAAGATGCTAATGCTGCCGATCACGCACTGATTTACAATACGCTTCAAAAAGATCCAACCAACTCAGGAAAAGAGGCAGTAGAATATATTTATCGCCAACTTAGAAGTGCTGAGCCGCCAGATGAAGATACGGCAAGAAGTGTAATTGATAAATTATTCTTTTCCGATCAAAGATATAGTTTAGGGCATGTTGGACGGTACAGAATAAACAAAAGATTAGGAGTAGATGTTCCAGAAACAAAACTGGTTTTAACAAATGAAGATATTGTTGCAATTATTAAAAATTTAATTGAACTAGTAAATTCCAAAACAGATGTAGATGATATCGATCATTTATCTAACAGAAGAGTAAGAACAGTTGGCGAGCAACTTTCAACCCAATTTTTTGTAGGATTAAACAGAATGGCAAGAACGATTCGTGAGAGAATGAATGTAAGAGATAATGAAGTGTTTACTCCTCTTGATTTAATCAATGCCAAAACTCTTTCTTCTGTAATTAATTCCTTTTTTGGAACAAGTCAGCTTTCTCAGTTTATGGATCAAACCAATCCACTGGCAGAAGTTACACACAAAAGAAGAGTTTCTGCATTAGGGCCTGGCGGTTTATCCAGAGAAAGAGCGGGCTTTGAGGTACGTGATGTACACTATACGCATTATGGAAGATTGTGCCCAATTGAAACTCCTGAAGGACCAAATATTGGACTGATTTCTTCCCTTTGTGTTTATGCAAAAATTAATGATTTAGGATTTATTGAAACCCCTTATCGTGAAGTAGAAAATGGGGTGGTGCAATTAGATAAAGAACCAATCTATATGAATGCGGAGGATGAAGAAGATAAAATGATTGCCCAAGCAAATGCTCCTATTACTAAGGAAGGTAAATTCAAAAACAGAAGAATTAAATCGAGATTACAGGCAGATTATCCGGTTGCAAGCCCAAAAGAAATAAAATTAATGGATGTGGCACCAAACCAAATTGCATCTATTGCGGCATCCCTTATTCCATTTTTGGAACATGATGATGCCAACAGGGCTTTGATGGGATCTAATATGATGCGACAAGCAGTTCCGCTTTTGCAAACAGATGCTCCAATTGTTGGAACAGGATTAGAACCACATGTTGCAAGAGATTCTAGAGTGCTTGTAAATGCAGAAGGAAATGGAGTAGTAGAATATGTAGATGCTTGTAAAATTACGGTTCGATACAGTTATACCCCTGACGAACAACTTTTGGTTTTTGATGAGGATATAAAAACTTATGAGCTTACTAAATTCAAAAAAACAAATCAAAGTACTTGTATGAATATCAAACCTATTGTAAAAATAGGGGATAAAGTAAAAAAGGACAAGTACTTTGTGAAGGATATGCTACTCAAAATGGAGAACTAGCACTTGGAAGAAACTTGAAAGTAGTATTTATGCCCTGGAAAGGATACAATTTTGAGGATGCTATTGTTCTTTCAGAAAGAATTGTTCGTGAAGATTTATTTACTTCACTGCATATTGAAGAACATAGTGTTTCTGTAAGGGAAACAAAAAGAGGGGCGGAAGAACTTACAGCCGATATTCCGAATGTAAGTGAAGAAGCTACAAAAGATTTGGATGAATATGGTATGATTAGAATAGGTGCTAAGATTAAAGCGGGCGATATTCTTATTGGAAAGATTACACCAAAAGGAGAGTCCGATCCTACTCCTGAAGAAAAATTATTAAGAGCCATTTTTGGTGATAAAGCGGGGGATGTAAAAGATGCTTCTCTAAAAGCCAAACCATCCTATGAAGGAGTGGTTATTAATAAAACATTATTCTCAAAATCAGTTAAAGATAAAAGATTAGTTGCACAAGATAAAGATGAAATAGATGTGCTAGAGGTAGAATTTCAAAAGAAAACTGCTAAATTGAAAAAAGTACTAATTGATAAATTATATACATTGATTGGCGGAAAAGCTTCACAAGGGATAACGAATGTGTTAGGTGAAACGATTATTCCAAAAAGCACAAAGTTTACGCAAAAACTACTTCATGAAGTTGATTTTTTAACAGTAGACACCAAAAAATGGACTACTAACATTAAGCATAATCAAATAGTAAATCAAATTCTGCTTGGGTATATCAAAAAGTATAATGAGATTTTTGGCCTTTACAAAAGAGATAAATTTGCCATTACTGTTGGGGATGAACTACCAAAAGGTGTTCTGCAATTAGCCAAGGTTTTTGTAGCGAAAAAACGAAAAGTAAAAGTAGGAGATAAATTAGCAGGACGACATGGAAACAAGGGTATTGTGGCTAAAATTGTAAGAGATGAAGATATGCCATTTTTGGAAGATGGAACCCCAGTTGATATTGTATTAAATCCTTTGGGTGTGCCTTCAAGGATGAACCTTGGTCAGATTTACGAAACCATTTTAGGTTGGGCTGGTCAGAAATTAGATAAAAGGTATTTTACTCCTGTTTTTGATGGCGCTAGTATTGAGGACATTAATAAAGAAATGAAAGAAGCTGGATTACCAGCTTATGGAGAAACTTATTTGTATGATGGTGGAACTGGAGAGAAATTCGATCAACCAGCAACAGTGGGAATAATCTACATGCTAAAACTAGGACACTTAATTGATGATAAAATGCATGCTCGTTCTATTGGTCCTTATTCCCTTATTACACAGCAACCACTTGGGGGTAAAGCGCAATTCGGTGGACAAAGATTGGGTGAGATGGAGGTTTGGGCATTAGAGGGTTATGGTGCTTCCAACATTTTACAAGAAATGCTGACCTTAAAATCGGATGATGTAATAGGAAGAGCAAAAGCTTATGAAGCCATTGTAAAAGGAAATCCTTTACCAAAAGCAGGAATTCCAGAATCATTCAATGTATTGTTACATGAGCTTAGCGGATTAGGATTAAAAGTATCTTTTGAATAAAAATATTTAATAAAATTATGCCAATAATTAAAGATAAAAGACAACACAAAGATTTTTCACACCTAAAAATCAGTTTAGCTTCTCCGGAAGATATATTAGGAAGATCATCTGGTGAGGTGTTAAAACCAGAAACCATAAATTATAGAACATATAAGCCAGAAAGAGATGGGCTTTTTTGCGAAAGAATTTTTGGACCAGTCAAGGATTTTGAATGCCATTGTGGTAAATATAAAAGAATCCGTTACAGAGGAATTGTTTGTGATAGATGTGGGGTGGAAGTAACCGAGAAAAAGGTAAGAAGAGAAAGAGTTGGGCACATCAAATTGGTTGTTCCGGTAGCTCATATTTGGTATTTCAGAACGCTACCTAATAAAATAGGATATCTTTTAGGGCTTCCAACCAAAAAGATGGACATGATTATCTATTATGAAAGATATGTTGTGATTCAAGCAGGAGTTGGCGGGCTAAATGAAGAAGGAGATCCAATTAAGGATAATGATTTTATTACTGAGGAAGAATATTTAAATATATTAGATGCACTCCCAACAGAAAATCAGTATTTGCCTGATGAAGATCCAAATAAATTTATTGCTAAAATGGGTGCAGAAGCAATTGCTGATTTACTTGCACGAATTGACATGGATGCCTTGTCGTTCGAGTTAAGAGATAAGGCAAATACGGAAACTTCTCAGCAAAGAAAAACTGAAGCACTTAAAAGATTGCAAGTAGTAGAGGCCTTTCGTGAGGCGAATCAGCATACCGAAAATAAACCAGAGTGGATGATAATAAAAGTTGTTCCTGTTACTCCACCTGAGTTGCGTCCACTTGTCCCACTAGATGGAGGAAGGTTTGCAACTTCTGATTTGAATGATTTATATAGAAGAGTTATTATCCGAAATAACAGATTGAAACGATTGATGGAAATCAATGCTCCTGAAGTAATTTTAAGAAATGAAAAAAGGATGTTGCAAGAATCTGTAGATGCACTTTTTGATAATTCCAGAAAATCATCTGCTGTAAAAACAGATGGAAACAGGGCACTGAAATCATTATCGGATAACTTGAAAGGAAAGCAAGGTAGATTCCGTCAAAATCTTTTAGGAAAAAGGGTAGATTATTCTGCTCGTTCGGTAATTATTGTTGGTCCTAGTTTGAAACTACATGAATGTGGTTTGCCAAAAGAAATGGTTGCAGAGCTATACAAACCATTTATTGTTCGAAAACTGATTGAAAGAGGAATTGTAAAAACAGTAAAATCTGCCAAAAAGATTATTGATGCTAGAGAACCAGTAGTTTGGGATATTTTAGAAAATGTAATGAAAGGACATCCTGTACTTTTAAATAGGGCTCCAACTCTTCACCGATTGGGTATTCAGGCCTTTCAGCCAAAAATGATTGAAGGAAAAGCTATTCAGTTGCATCCACTTGTATGTACTGCATTTAATGCCGATTTTGATGGGGATCAAATGGCGGTTCATTTACCACTTGGTACGGCTGCTATTTTGGAAGCACAAATTTTAATGTTGGCTTCTCATAATATCCTAAATCCTGCAAATGGAGCTCCAATTACAGTTCCTTCACAAGACATGGTGCTTGGACTTTATTATATGACAAAGCAAAAAGTAACTGCAGATCAGGTAAAAAATGAAAAAGGAAAAGTAATAGAAAAGGCGGTTACCGTTAAAGGAGAAGGAATGACTTTTTATTCTGCTGAGGAAGTGAATATTGCTTACAATGAAAAAATTGTAGCACTTCATGCCGTGATAAAAGTGCGTGTAAAAGATGAAAAAGGAAAAGATTATCTCTTAGAAACTTCAGTAGGTAGAGTATTATTTAATGAATTTGTTCCTGAAGAGATTGGTTTTATCAATGAGTTGCTTACTAAAAAAGCATTAAGAAATATCATTGGAGATATTCTTAGTAAATGTGGGGTTTCTAAAACAGTAAAATTCTTGGATAATATTAAAAATATTGGTTTTCAAATGGCTTTTAAAGGTGGCCTTTCTTTTAATTTAGGGGATGTAGTTGTTCCGCCAGAGAAAAAACAAATGGTAAAAGATGCTTATGAAAAAGTAGATGAGGTGTTTTCTCACTATAATTTAGGTGTAATTACCAATAACGAAAGATATAATCAGGTAATTGATATTTGGACTAATACCAATGCTCGATTGACCGAAACGGTAATGAGCCGACTTAGAAGCGAAAGACAAGGTTTCAACTCTCTTTATATGATGTTGGATTCTGGTGCAAGGGGTTCGAAAGAGCAAATTCGTCAGTTATCTGGAATGAGGGGATTGATGGCCAAACCACAGAAATCAGGTGATCATGGAGATTCTATTATTGAAAATCCTATTATCACTAACTTTAGAGAAGGGCTTTCCATTTTAGAGTACTTTATTTCTACTCATGGTGCCAGAAAAGGATTAGCCGATACGGCTCTAAAAACTGCAGATGCTGGTTATTTGACAAGACGATTGGTTGATGTTTCGCAAGATGTGGTGATTACAGAAGAAGATTGTGGTACTTTGCGTGGGCTTGTAACTACTGCCCTTAAAAACAATGAAGATATTGTAGAAACTTTATCTGAAAGAATTACAGGAAGAGTTTGCTTGCATGATATTTACAATCCAAACGATAATAAAGTTATTGTTGAATCGGGAAGTGAGATAACTGAATTAATTGCTAAAGAGATTCAAGAAGCAGAAATTGAGGCAGTTGAAATTCGTTCTGCTCTTACTTGCGAAACCAGAAAAGGAATTTGTAGCAAATGTTATGGTAGAAGTTTGGCTTCTGGAAAAATGGCAGCAAGAGGAGAGGCAGTTGGTGTTATTGCTGCTCAATCCATTGGAGAGCCGGGTACTCAGCTTACGCTAAGAACTTTCCATGTTGGGGGTACTGCTTCTAGAACTGCAGCAGATTCGAGTATTACTATCAAAAATGATAGTAAGATTGAGATTGAAGATTTAAAAACCGTTAAAACGAAAAAGGCTAGTGGTAAAGATGTTGAAATTGTAATTTCTAGAACAGCTGAACTTAGAATAATTGATGAAAAATCAGGCGTTACGATTGCTACTCATATTATTCCTTATGGTTCTAATATTTACAAAAAATCCGGAAAGGTTGTTAAGGGAGATGTAGTTTGCGATTGGGATCCTTACAATGCACTTATCATTTCTGAGATTGCTGGAAAGATTCAATACCAAGATATTGAGGAAGGATATACATATAGAATTGAATCGGATGAGCAAACAGGGCATCAAGAAAAAGTAATAATTGATAGTAGAGATAAAAAGAAAAATCCTGTTATTGTTATTCAAGCAAAAGGTAAGGAAAGGTCTTATAGTATTCCTGTAAAAGCGCATATTTCGGTTGATGAAGGAAAAACAATAAAGGCAGGAACAGTAGTTGCTAAAATTCCAAGGGTGCAAGGTTCTTCAGGTGATATTACGGGTGGTCTTCCAAGAGTTACAGAGCTTTTTGAAGCAAGGAATCCTTCTAATCCAGCAGTAGTTTCTGAGATTGATGGTATTGTTTCATTTGGAAAGAAAATCAAAAGAGGGAATAAAGAAATTATTGTAACCTCAAAAACTGGAGAGGAAAAGAAATTCTTAGTGCCCCTTTCAAAACACATATTAGTTCAAGAGAATGATTTTGTAAAAGCGGGAACGCCACTTTGTGATGGCGTAATCACGCCAAGAGACATCTTAGCAATTAAAGGACCCACTATTGTTCAGGAATATATTGTGAATGAGGTACAGGAGGTTTATAGGTTGCAAGGAGTGAAAATTAACGACAAACACTTTGAGGTTGTGGTAAGACAAATGATGAGGAAAGTGGAAGTGGTTGATTCTGGTGATACTAAATTATTGGAAAAACAATTGGTAAACAAAATTGATTTCATGGAAGAAAACGATTGGATTTTCGGTAAAAAATACATTGAAGATGCGGGTGATTCAACCGATTACAACCAAGGGCAATTAATTACTGCAAGACAGCTAAGAGAAGAAAATTCCCGACTTAAAAGAAAGGATATGAAGCCCATTGATTCGCGTGATGCTGTTCCGGCAATTTCTCGTCCGATACTTCAAGGAATTACCAGAGCTTCACTGCAAACCGATAGTTGGATTTCAGCAGCTTCTTTCCAGGAAACTACAAAAGTATTGAATGAAGCAGCTATTAGAGCGAAAAGAGATGGTCTTAGAGGATTGAAAGAAAATGTAATTGTTGGGCACAAAATTCCAGCAGGAACTGGCCTTATTGATGGAAGCGATTTAATTGTTGGTTCACAAGCAGAATTTGATAAATTACTAGAGGATAAAACAGAAGAATTGGTGCAAGAGAAAGTAACAATAACGGAAGAATAAAAACTTATTATTATGTCAGAAGAAAAAAAACAAGACGGACTAAACATTGAATTAAGTGAGGAAGTAGCTGAAGGAACTTATAGCAATATTGCTATAATCAACCATTCGCCATCTGAGTTTGTAGTAGATTTTATACAAATGATGCCAGGAGTCCCTAAGGCAAAAGTAAAATCACGAATCATTCTCACTCCTCAACATGCCAAAAGACTGATGAAAGCTTTGAATGATAATATTTCAAAATTTGAAGCCCAGCATGGCGAGATAAAAGATGTCGACCCAACTGGCGGTATCCCCATGAATTTTGGCGGACCTACTGCACAAGCTTAAAAAATAAAAGCGTAAAATAATATTCTTTTATTCATCTAAAAAAAATTAAATTTAGTCTGATATTTAAATTAAATCGCATTACATCTTGGTAAGATTTATCAAATTTAACTAAGCCCTCTTCTGTGTAAAGTGGCAAGTAAAAGTTTAACATATTTCTTAACAAAGGAATTCTAAGACCAGTTCCATATGTAAAATTCACTCCATTTGTTCCGGCTTCCAAATAAAGTCGGAATATTTTTGTTAAATTATATTCAGCACTACAACTACTCATCCAATTGTTTGAAGTTAAGTTTGTGAAATGCTTCAAACCACCCTCTTTTATAAAAATTTGTTGCTGATAAGGTAACTTATTTGTTTGCAAATTATCTCTTACCAATGCTTTTTCTGAAAATGTATAATCATTTGTGCCATTCCAAGCGCTCATTTGTAAATCATATATATTATTCTGGCTACTAACATATCCAAAATAACCTCTTATATTCAATCTTTTCTTCTGGTTAATATGGTAATTATAATTCAAAATTAGGCTTGCTTTTGAATACTCATCTCCTTTTTCAATTTGCATATGAATAGAGTAGGGGTTAAAAGTTCTAGCATTGGAATAAGTATAATTTCCTTTAATAAACGCTAGTGTTTCTTCTTCTTTTTCTAAATGAACATAAGAGGCTGATAAATAATTATCTTTCTTACTTCTTAATGAGGATTTTTTAAGTGTGATGTCAAGTTTTGGTTCAAAGCGAATATATTCTTGACCATAATCATACATAGCCTTTTTTACATCCAAACTTATTTTGTAATTATAGATATTACTTTCTCGATTGAATTTACTATAAGTTAGATTTAAACTTCCTGATAAATTTTTACTACCATTACTGTACATTGGTGTTATTTTGTATGAGAGCCCTTCTTTTGGTATAAACCTATTATAAAAGATTAATCCGTAAGAGTATCGGTTATACACATTATAATCTATCATAGGAGTAAAGAAAACTTGAGTTTTCTCAGGATGGTACATACTTCCAATAATTTGTGGTCTTATTGGCTCTAATGTTTTAAACATTCCTTTTACTCTCATTATATTGTTATTTCTATTTGTTTCTGGCATATCACCATAATAGTCTATACGGATATGATCGTAATCACCATTAAAATAACGACAAACCTTTTTTCCTTCAAAGCCATCAATCCATAATGGCGACATACTTTTTCCGTCTTTAACTCCACTAATTACCACTGGCCCCACTATATCTCCTTTATTTTCAAGAGTAATTAATAGATCTTTAGGTTCTTTCTGTATCCCGATAATAGAGTAGTCTAATTGTTTTGTGGTTTTGATAACATCTTCAAAAAACCAAGATAGATTCTTTCCGCTTATCTCTTCAAAAACTACTCTTAGATCTTCTGGCTGAGGGTGTTTATATTGCCATCTTTCAAAATAAGTCTGCATACATTTATCATAAACATCCTCTCCTAAATAAGCCATCAAATAATCAAATACTATGGCTGTTTTGGAATAGACAATTCCACCATAATTCATTTCTGTATACTCAGCAGAATGTAGTTCAATAGGTTGATCTTTTCCAGTCCAAGCATTCATCATATACATTAGTTCTCCTGAAACTTGTTTATTAGTATAATATTCTAAATCAAGAATTCCTTTAATTCTTTTAGGTACAAATTGCAAGAACATATTGTAATCAGGATATTTAGTACGCATATATCGCATTTCGTTATGCGAGTTTAATCCTTCATCCATCCATGGATGCAAACGTTCATTATTTCCTAACATTCCATAAACCCAATTATGTCCACCCTCATGCATAATAACTTCTTCTAATCGATCTGCAGTTTCACTTTCTCCAATTACATTAACATTTGTATTTTCCATACTCTACACAGCTAATACTGTTCCATC
>ERZ813253.45-NODE-45-length-52211-cov-7.014822_pt1 | contig 52211 bp, 52 predicted proteins | sample MGYA00520893_ERZ813253 | MGnify/ENA primary metagenome ERZ813253 (study PRJEB31669, sample SAMD00080414) | marine metagenome | biome: oceanic hadal pelagic zone biome; feature: marine hadalpelagic zone; material: sea water | place: Pacific Ocean:Izu-Bonin Trench...
GGGGGGGGTCGGGCGGCAGTCTGGACGGCGGGCGCGTGGGCGACAGGCGTCGGAGCGTGGCAGGGCGCCGGGCTGGGGGGCGGCTGGCGGGTCCCAGCCGGGGACGGGGCGCGCGCGGCGGCGGCGGCCCGATTGCGCGGAGGGGACGGCTACGAGGTCATCATCGGCGAACCCCTCGACGGCTTGGCGGAAAGGCTAGTGGATAGAATCTAACATAGGGCGCCCATACGACGGCGCCCCAAGCTCGTCCGGAAAGGCGACCGATGCGCGGTGATGCCTGCGCATCACAAGCATCGGGCAACGCGTCCGGCGGGCTTGGGACGCCGCCCTGTGGGTCCCCACTCGCGGCTTCTCGGGGCGTTGAGCCCCCTTGACGATGCGAAGGCATCGCCGGCGGGCGCTCGCCTTCCGAGAAACCGCGATTGGGGATCGTAGGGGTGCCATATGTTAGATTCTATCCACTAGGGGACTAGCGCCGCCAGCTTCTCCAGGGCGGCCTCGCGGTTGGCCCTGAAGTCACCGTCTATCCACCATTCCTCGACGGCGTCGAGCAGGCGGCCGACCTCGGGGCCGCTGTTGACGCCCAGGGCCATCACATCATCGCCGCCGACGGGCAGGGCAGGGGCTCGCCATTCGCGCGCGGTTTCCACCATGGCCCCGAAACAGGCTGTCCCGGTTTTAGCCCAGGCGAGATAGGCGAGATCGATGAACAGCGCCGCGCCGAGCTTGTAGATCGCCCGTCGTTGGGCGGCGGGTTCGAGCGGTTCGAGGGGTGGTTGGATCATCCCTGCGAGGCGGTCCCGCTCAGCGTTGGACAGGCGCAGCCGTTCGGCGACCGCTTCCGCGTCGCCGCTCAGTAAAATCGCCAGGCGGCGCAGGGGGTCGCCGTCATCGAGGCGGCACAGCCTGGAAAGGCCGTCGGTTCCGGCGATTTGCGGCAGCACCGCGCCGGCAACACCGCTCATCACCATCAGCTCCATGGCGGGCGTCGGATCGGGCGCGGCCAGCAGCTTGAGGATCTCGGCGCCGACCCTCTCGCCGGACAGGCCGCTCACCTGGTTCGCCTTGGCGCGGCAGGCGGCGAGGGCGGCTTCGTCCGCCGGCGCCCGGCCGTAATGGGCATGGAAGCGGAAGAAACGCAGGATCCGCAGGGCATCCTCGTCGATCCGCCGGCTCGGGTCGCCGACGAAACGCAACCGTCCGGCGCGGGCGTCTTCCAGGCCGCCCATGGGATCGTAGATGGCGCCGTCGGCATCGCAGAACAGGGCGTTCATGGTGAAATCGCGCCGCGCCGCATCCGCCGCCCAATCATCGGTGAAGGCAACTTTCGCGTGGCGGCCGTCGGTCTCCACATCCCGGCGCAGGGTGGTGACCTCGATCGACTGGCCGTGCGCCAGGGCGGTCACCGTGCCGTGGTCGATGCCTGTCGGCAGGGCGCGCAACCCCGCTGCTTCGAGCAGACCCATCACCGTGTCGGGCGGATCGCTTGTGGCGAGATCGATGTCGCCGCCTAGCGCCCTGCCGATCACCGCGTCGCGTACGCAGCCGCCGACGAACCGAACCACGGCGCCGTTGGCTGTGAGCGCCGCGATCACCGCTGCGACGCCGCGCGTCGTCATCCAGGCTTGCGGGTCGATCCGCTCGACCGGGTCCATGGCTGTGTTCTATTCCATTCGGCTCGGCACGATCACGCCGTCGATATATTGCGGCGGTATGTATTTTTTATCGGTCGGGCTGCCGTCGACGAAGGCAAGGGTGGCTAAGCTCAGGGAGACTAAAACGGCGCCGGCGACCATCAGCCAGGTCCAGGGCGCGTCCCGCCATTCGGGCATACCGTCGTGGCCCGCCATGCGCGCCCGGTAGCGGGCATAGGTCAGCCAGACACCGTAGATCACGAAGGGCAGAACGATCGGCAGCAGGTAATTGAGTAGCATGCGTCTCATGATTCGATTTTCGCTTCCATGGCTTCCTGTAAGCTTCCGATGATGCGCGCGGTGACGCCCCAGATCTTGTGGCCCTGGTAGTCATCGAAGACATCGTATGTGCGCAGGCGTCCTTGCCAGATCATTTCTTCACGCCGCTTATTGCGCCTGTCGAACAGGAATGCAAGCGGCACCTCGAACGCCTCTTCGACTTCGAAGCTGTCCAGGGTCAGAGAATACCCCGGTTTGACTAGCCCGACTACGGGAACAACGGAAAATCCGGTCGCCGTATCCTGGGCGTCGAGACAGCCGATGATTTCGATGGCATCGGAAGCCAGGCCGATCTCTTCCTCGGCTTCGCGGAGTGCCGTGGCCACCGGGCCGTCGTCAATGGGCTCATGACGGCCGCCCGGAAAGCTCACCTGGCCGGCATGATCATAGAGATGGGCGGTGCGCTGGGTGAGGATAGCCTGCAACCCATGGTCATGGGTAACCAAAGGGATCAAAACCGCGGCGGGGATTAGGGGGGCGTCCGGCTCGATAGCAGATACCGCGTTCCAGCCGTCGGGCTCGATCAGGCTCAGGCAGTGGCGAAAGGCATCTGGCGTCACGGCGTGGCGCCCAGCGAGAAAAAGCATCCCGCACTCCACACACCAAATTTGGTCTTGCCGTCGATGACCTCCTCGGCGGCAAGCTCGACCAGCTCGTAGAACACCGAGCGGTTGATCAAGGCCTCGAGGCGTCCGCGCACCAGCACATAAGGCGAGGGCTCGCCGGTCGCCGCATCGATGTCGACGCGCAAGGGATGATCTTCATCCGCCGTGACTTCGTCGTCGAGGGTGGTGCGGAAGCGCAGGCCTTGGTCGCGGCCTTCGCCGGTGATCGTCAACGCCACGGCGAGGAAGGGCGCGTCATCGACCTCGACGCGGCCTTTTTCGACCGGGGTGGTCAGCCAGTAGATGCCGTCTTCGTCGCGATTGAGGACCGATGCAAAGAGCTTCACCAGCGGTTTGCGACCGATGGGCGAGCCATGGTAGAACCAAGTACCGTCGCGGGCGATTCGCATGTCAAAATCGCCGCAGATGACCGGGTCCGGCCGTTCTCCCTTGGCCTTAATCGAAGTGGCTAATCTTGCGGGGTCCATATTTTGCACAGTCATTCTACGTTATTTTACCGGAGCACGGATTGATGACCAAAACCACGCCGAGTGCGATTGACGACCCCCAGGACCTGGCCTCCAGGATCGATGTCCTGGGCGACAAGATGGCGGGCGTTCGCGACCGCATCGGGCGCATTATATTCGGCCAGAGCCTGGTGATAGACCAGACAATTATCACGCTGCTGGCCGGCGGTCACGCCCTGGTCATCGGCGTGCCGGGGCTGGCCAAGACGCGGCTCATCGAAACCCTCAGCGTCGTCCTCGGCCTTTCCGAGAAACGTGTCCAGTTCACCCCCGATCTGATGCCCGCCGATATTCTGGGCTCTGAGGTGCTTGAGGAATCCGAGACCGGCCGGCGCTCGTTTCGTTTCATCAAGGGGCCGGTGTTCTGCCAGCTGATGATGGCCGACGAGATCAACCGCGCCAGCCCGCGCACCCAATCGGCGCTGTTGCAGGCCATGCAGGAGCATGAAGTCTCGATTGCCGGCAAGCGCCACTCCTTGCCCACGCCCTTCCATGTGATGGCGACGCAGAACCCTATCGAGCAGGAGGGAACCTATCCGCTCCCGGAGGCCCAGCTCGACCGCTTCCTGATGGAAATCGACATCACCTATCCCGATCTCCAAGCCGAGCGCGGCATGCTCATCGCCACCACCGGCATCGACGAGGAAAAGCCCGTCGAGATGATGACCGCCGACGACCTGATGGCGGCGCAACGGCTGCTTCGCCGCATGCCGGTGGGCGACAGCGTCATCGACGCCATCCTCGCCCTGGTCCGCTCGGGCCGTCCCGAGACGTCCGATATCGAGGAGGTTCGCCGCCATGTCGCCTGGGGCCCCAGCCCGCGAGCCAGCCAAGCCTTCATGATGGCGGTGCGCGGGCGCGCCATTCTCGACGGCCGCCTGTCGCCGTCACTCGACGATGTCGTCGCCCTGGCCAGCCCGGTTCTGCGCCATCGCATGGCGCTTAATTTCGCCGCCCGCGCCGATGGGGTGACCATCGATCAGGTGATCGAACGGCTCGCCGCGCCGTTTCGCTGATCGCGGTTTATGACCGATCTTAAGGTCTCGACCCGGCAACAGGCGGAACAGCTTGCCGCGACCCTGCCTGCGCTGCTGGTGGCCGCCGAACGGGTCGCGGCGATCGTCGCGCAAGGGGTTCACGGCCGCCGCCGTGTGGGCACCGGCGAGACTTTCTGGCAATACCGGCGTCATCAGTCCGGCGACGAGACCACGCGTATCGACTGGCGGCGCTCGGCGCGCAGCGCCCATGTGTTCATCCGCGAGAACGAGTGGGAGGCGGCGGAATCAGTCTGGTTATGGAGCGACGCCTCGCCGTCGATGGCCTACCGCTCGACCGACGCCACTGTCCTCAAGGCCGATCGCGCGGCGCTGCTCATCCTGGCCTTGTCGGTGCTGCTGGTCCGGGGCGGTGAGCAAATCGCCCTGCTCGGCGAGGATAGCCGGCCGGCCAGCGGCGCCGCCGCCCTGAGCCGCATGGCTGTTCAGTTCGAGCGGGAGGAGAGATCGAGCGCCAGTCTGCCGCCCGCCGTGATTTTGCCACGTCATGCCCAGGTCGTCCTGATCGGCGATTTTCTATCGCCCCTCGAGGCCGTCGAGACCATGGTCAGGCAATATGTCGGAAGCGGCGTCAAGGGCCATCTTGTGCAGATCGTCGATCCCGCCGAGGAGAACCTGCCGTTCACCGGCCGCACCCGCTTTGAGGGCCTCGAAGGCGAGGGCGATATGCTGATCGGCCGCCCCGAGTCCCTGGTGGATGACTACAGGGCCCGATTTGCGGCGCATCGCGAGGGTCTTGCCCATATCATGCGGGCGGCGGGCTGGAGCTTCGCCGTTCATCATACGGACCGGCCGGCCCAGGCGGCTTTGCTCAGCCTCTATAGCGCCATGTCCGTGCAATCGAGGCGCTAGATTGATTTTCGCAACACCCTGGATATTGTCGGCGCTGGTTGTGCTGCCGCTCATCTGGTGGCTGCTCAGGGTAACCCCGCCGTCGCCCCGGCAGATACGGTTTCCACCCATCCGCTTGCTGTTCGGATTGTTGGGCAAGGAGGAGACCCCGGCCCACACGCCGCCCTGGCTGATCGCCCTCCGGCTGGCCGTGGCGGCGTTGCTGATTGCCGCCCTGGCCGAGCCCTTGCTCAACCCCACGACGTCTGTCCAGGGCGATGGCCCGTTGATCCTGGCGGTCGATGACGGCTGGGCATCGGCGCGCCATTGGGAGCGCCGGCAAAAAGCCATGGCCGTTGCTCTCGAACGCGCGGGCCGCGACGATCGCGCGGTTATCCTGGTGACCACGGCGCCGCCGGATGCCGAGGGCGATAGCGTACTCTCCGCCAGCCGGATGATGCGCGCCGACGAAGCCCTGACCGTGACCCGCACATTGGTTCCCAAACCCTGGTCTACCGATCGCGCCGCTGCTCTCACCGCGCTGGATGACATTTCGGTTGAAGGCGCCTATGTGCTGTGGCTCAGCGATGGCATCGAGGATGGTTCGGCCGCCGATGGCACGACGATGGCTTTCGCCGCGCGGCTGCAATCGTTCGGCGCGCTCCGGGTCATGCTCGATGATGGTCTTGACCGCGCCCCTCTGTTGCTGCCGCCGACACCCGGTCCCGGCCCTCTGGTCGCCCGGCTGCTGCGCGCGAGCGGTGTGGGAGAGGAGACCGTATGGCTCACGGTGAGTGGCGAGGATGGCGCGGTTTTTGCGAGGGTCGCGGCGACTTTCGCCCCCGGAGAGCAATCCGCCGAAGTCGAAATCACCCTGCCCAGCGAGCTGCGCAACCGCATGACCCGAATGGATATCGAGGGGAAGCGAGGGCCGGGCTCGGTGGTGCTGTTCGACGAACGCTGGCGCCGCCGCCCGGTCGGGCTGCTGTCGGGCGAGGGCATCGAAGCCGATCAGCCGTTGCTGTCCGAGCTGTATTATCTTGAACGCGCCCTCGAGCCCCTGAGCGAGGTCCGCAAGGGCGATCTCACGACCCTGTTGAGCCGGCCGCTGGCCGTTCTGGTGCTCGCCGATCTCTCCCGCATCATCGGCGATGACCGACCATTGGTGGAAGATTGGATCGAAGGCGGCGGGGTTCTGGTGCGGTTTGCCGGGCCCCGGTTGGCCAAGGCCAATTTCGAAAAAAATGACGATGATCTGGTGCCGGTTACCCTACGCCAAGGCGGCCGGGTGCTCGGCGGCGCCTTGTCGTGGAATGTGCCGGCGCGCTTGGCGCCCTTCGCCGATGACACGCCGTTCGCGGGCCTGGCCATCCCGCCCGACGTCCATGTACGCCGCCAGGTGCTTGCCGAACCGTCTCTCGATCTGGCCGGGAAGACCTGGGGCAGATTGGAAGATGGAACGCCGTTGGTGACCGCCGAAAAGCGGGGCCGGGGCTGGCTGGTGCTGATCCACACCACCGCCAGCACCGCCTGGTCCGACCTCGCCATATCGGGCCTGTTCGTCGAGATGCTGCAACGGCTGGTGCAGTTGAGCCAGGGAGTTTCCGGCGACGGCGTCGATCGGATGCTGGCGCCGCTGGCCACCCTGGACGGCTTTGGCCGCCTCGGCGCGCCGCCGTCGTCAAGCCGGGCGATTGCCGCCGTGGGGTTCACGGACAGCCTGGTGGGGCCACGCCATCCGCCCGGCTACTACGGCGCGGAAGGCGAACGCCGGGCGCTTAATCTGGGCGCCGGTATCGATTCAATCACCGTGATCGATGGCTTGCCCGATGGCGCCCTGCGGCAAGCCTACGGCGCGGCCGGCGAGACCGCGCTCAAGCCCTGGCTACTCGCCGCCGCCCTGGTCTTGGCGCTGATCGATATGACCGCCGGACTGGCGCTTCGCGGGCTGTTGCCCAGGGGCCTGAGGCCCAGGGACCTGAGGCGGAGCGTCGCGGGGTTCGCTTTACTGCTGCTTGCCGCGGGGCCGGCGGCAGCCCAGGCGAACGACGATGATTTTGTCCTCAGGGCGACCCTTGAGACGCGGCTCGCCTATATTCTAACCGGCGATGAGCGGGTCGATTCGATCAGCCGCAGCGGGCTTGAAGGGCTCGGCTATATCCTGTCCGGCCGGACCTCCATCGAGCCCGCGTCGCCCATGGCGATCGATATCGAACGCGATGAGCTGATTTTCTTTCCGCTCATCTACTGGCCGATCATTCCGACCCAGGCGGCCCTCTCTCCGGGCGCCGCCGTCAAGGTCGATCAGTATCTCAAGACCGGCGGCATCATCCTGTTCGACACCCGCGACCAGAATGCCGGGTCGGGAGAGCTGTCCAGAGGCATGACACCCGGCGCGCTGGCCTTGCGAACACTCCTCGGCGACCTCGCCATTCCGCCCCTGACGCCGGTTCCTCCCGACCATGTGCTGACCAAGGCCTACTACCTGTTGGATGAATTTCCCGGCCGCTGGACCGGTGGTGTGTTGTGGGTCGAAAGCTATGAGGGCGGCGTCAACGATGGGGTCTCCTCGCTGATTATCGGCAGCCACGATTGGGCTGCGGCCTGGGCGCTTGATGACCGGCGCCGTCCGATGTTCGCCATGGTGCCGGGCGGAGAGCGCCAGCGCGAGATGGCCTTTCGTTTCGGTGTCAACCTGGCCATGTACGCCATGACCGGCAACTACAAGGCCGATCAGGTTCATCTGCCGGCGATCCTGGAGCGCCTCGGACAATGACCGCGAGTGCGACACTGACCAACATCGCCTTCGCGCCGATTTTGCCTTGGCCGTTGATTGCGGTTCTCGCCCTGGTGTCGGCCCTGCTGGTCGCCTTTGCCTTGGTGCGGCGGGCGCGCGGCGGCTGGTGGCGGGCGCTCGGTCTCGCCGCGGCGCTGCTGGCCTTGCTCAATCCGTCGCTGGTCGAGGAGAACCGTGAAAACCTTGCCGATGTGGCGGTGCTGGTGATCGATGTATCGGCAAGTCAGGACATCGCTGGGCGCCAGGCTCGAACCACCCAGGCGATCGAGCATCTCAAGCAACAGCTTAGCGACAGGGAAAATCTTGAGCTGCGTATCGTCAGGGCGGGGCGCGATGAAGCGCGCGAGGGCGAAGCCCCGGCCTCTGGCACGGCGTTGTTCGCCGCCCTGGACCGCGCCCTGATCGACGTCCCTAGCCGTCGCGTTGCCGGCGTCATGATGATCACGGACGGACAGGTTCACGATGCCCCCGAGAGCCTGGACGCCCTGGGCTTCAAGGCGCCGCTCCATCTGTTTATTACCGGCGACCGCCAGGAGGCCGACCGGCGCCTGGTGATCGAGCAGGCGCCGCGCTACGGCATCGTCGGCAAGCCGCTCGTGCTCCGCCTGAGGATCGAGGACACGGCGCCCGATCCGGAGAGCGCGGGCCGTGAGATCGTGGGACGTGATTTGGCCAAACTGACCCTGCGCATCGACGGGGGCGAGGCGAAGACGAGTTTTGTGCCCGTCGGGGTGAGCCACGAAATAGAGTTCACCCTGGAGCGTGCCGGAACCACGCTGATGGAATTCAGCGTCGATGGCGGGCCGGCCGAACTCAGCCTGATCAATAACCGGGCCGTGGTCGCCGTCAACGGGGTCCGCGACCGCCTTCGCGTGCTGTTGATTTCCGGTGAGGCCCATACCGGAGAGCGGGTCTGGCGCAACCTGCTAAAATCCGATCCTTCGGTCGATCTGGTGCATTTCACCATTCTCAGGCCGCCGGAGAAGCAGGACAGTACACCGATTCGCGAGCTCGCGCTGATTTCCTTTCCGATCCGCGATTTGTTTGAAATCAAGCTCAAGGAATTCGATCTCATCATCTTCGACCGCTATCGCCGGCGCGGCGTGGTGCCGCTGAGTTATCTCAATAATATCGCCGAATATGTCGAGCAGGGCGGCGCCCTGCTCACCGCCGCCGGTCCGGCATACGCCGGTCCCCTCAGCCTGTACCTGACGCCCCTGAATAACGTCCTGCCGGCGAGCCCGACCGGCGAAGTCTTAGAGGGCGGTTTCCTGGCGCGGCTCACCGATGTCGGCCGCCGCCACCCGGTCACCGCCACGCTTCCCGGCGCCGCCGCTGCTGCCGGTGGGACGCCGGAATGGGGCCGCTGGTTCCGCCAGATCGATGTCATCGCCGACAGTGGTTCGGTGCTCATGGAAGGCGCCGAGAACAAGCCCATTCTGCTCCTCGACCGGGTCAAAAAAGGGCGGGTGGCGCAGCTTTTCACCGATCATATGTGGCTCTGGGCGCGCGGTTTCGAGGGCGGCGGCCCCCAGGCGGAGCTGCTGCGCCGGGTCGCTCACTGGCTCATGAAGGAGCCCGATCTGGAAGAAGAGGATTTACGGGCTGAGGTTCAGGGCAGCCGCCTCGTGATCACCCGCCGAAGTCTCGCGCCGGTCGACGATCCGGTGACGGTCACCGGACCCACGGGCGAGACCCGTGAGGTCGCCCTGGAAGAAACCGGCAATGGGCTCGCCGCCGCTGAAATTACCGTCGATGAGCCGGGCCTCTATCGCTTAAGCGACGGGACGCGCGGCACTATCGCCATGGTCGGCGAGATGAACCCTCTCGAATTCAGGGACCTGCGCGCCGGGCCGAATGATCTGGACCCCCTGGTGCGCGCCAGCGGCGGCGTCGTGACCTGGATCGGCGAGGGGCCGTTGCCCAAGGTCCGCATGATCCGGCCTAACCGCGATACCGCCGGGCGCGGCTGGGTCGGCCTTATCGCCAACCGCGATTATGTGGTGACCGGTATCCGCCAGACGCCGCTGATGGCCGAATGGCTGGTGCTGCTGCTCACCCTCGGCGGCCTGATGCTGGCCTGGCGCAGCGAAGGGCGGTGACATGCTGTATATGGTCATTGAGCGCTTCAAGAACCGCGACGCGGCGGCGGTCTATGCTCGTTTAGCCGAGCGGGGCCGTATGATGCCCGAGGGAGTCACCTATGTGACGAGTTGGGTCGAGAGCAACCACGACCGCTGTTTCCAGGTGATGGAATGCGATGACGAGGCGCTGCTCCATCAATGGGCGGATGAATGGCGCGATCTGGTCGATTTCGAGTTCCTGCCCATCATCACCGGCGCCGAGATGGCCGAGGCGATGGGGTAGCCAACGCCGCTCATGCAGTGTGCCCCCGATGATATTCGCCGACGCGATCCGACAGGATTTCGAAAAAGTTCTCTGCGTGATCCTCGATGATCTGAATGCCGCCATCCACGATCGCCACCAGAGTTACGATCGTCTCTATATTGGTCCTGAAGAGCGAATTATAGGCCAACGCATACGCCGTAGCCTGGAGCAGGCATTTCTCCGCCGCTTTGCCGTATTTCTTTCGCTTCGACGTTTTGAATTCGATCATCGCCGGCGCCCTGTTCCATTCGCCGACAAAATCGAGACGCCCTGCATAGCCCATATCTCTATTCCAGACGGTCAGTTCTTGTACGTAGGTTGAGGTGACGTTCTTGCGCATTACTTCGAGCAAGCCCAGGGTCATGGTTCTTACGTCACGGGGACCCTTCGAGATTTCATCGGCAATATCCTCGCCATTCAAGGCTCGTTCCAGATACGAATGAATCAATGTCCCGCGCTCCGCGGTTTGCCGTCGGATTCGCTCGGCCTCCTCCTCGCCCACGCGCGCTTGCCACTGAGCCAGCCATCTGTTGTCGTCCGTCGCGCTAAGTATCGTTGTGACCGAAGGGAAATCACCGTCGGGGGTATGATAAATTCTTTCCGAATCCGTCGTTGTCACGGCGACTGTTCGGCAAACTTCATAACTGATTTCCATTTTCAAATTTTCCTGCCGTTCATGGGAGAAAAGGCCTGGCCCAGCCAAGGCCCTCGGCGGTGGTCGTCGCCGGGATGTATTCGCAACCGACCCAACCCTCATAGCCCGTGCGATCGAGGAGGTCGAACAGGGCGGGGCAGTCGATGTCGCCGGTTCCGGGCTCGTGGCGGCCCGGAACGTCGACAATCTGGATATGGCCGATGCGTCCGTGGCTCGCCTCGATGATGGCCGCCGGATCGTCTTCCATGATTCGCACATGATAGATGTCCAATAGCAGCATCAGGTTTTCCACGCCGACTTGCTCGATGATCGACAGCGCCTGGGCGCTGCGGTTGAGGGCGAAACCGGGGATGTCGATCGTATTGATCGGCTCGATCAGCAGGGTGATCCCGGCCTCGGCAGTACGCTGCGCCGCGTACCGTAAATTCGTCACGAACGTATGGCGCGACTCATCGTTGTCAGGGGCCACCCCGGCCAGGCAGTTGATCCGGGGGCAATTCAGCGCCTTGGCATAGTCGATGGCGCGGCCGACGCCGTCCTCGAATTCCGAAACCCGGTCGAGCAGACAGGCGATGCCGCGCTCGCCGGCCCGCCAGTCACCGGACGGAAGATTGAAAAGCGCACATCTCAGGCCGTTGTCCGCCAGGCGCTGGGTCAGTTCCGCCTTTTCGTGGTCATAGGGGAAATGCCATTCCACGGCGCTGAAACCGGCATCGCGCGCGGCGGCGAAACGATCGAGAAAATCGAATTCGGTGAACAGATAGCTGATGTTGGCGGCGAGGCGGGGCATGGGATTCTCAAAGATAGACGCCTGGATTTCCATATTTTACGGCGTCGTTAGGAATTATTAACGTCTTTAGCGTAGGCTGTTTTGGTGTTTATGGGTAACGGCTTATAATGAAATCACGCGTTAAAAACAATATTTCACGGCTCTATGATAAGCCACTTGTCAGTAGCCTGACGGCGGTGGCGATCATGGCGGCGTCAATTTTCATCAGTATCAGCTTTTCTTAGGCTCTCGTCGGTTTGTTTTGGCGCCGGGGACGGCGCAGCAACTCGCCGCCGCAGTTGGGGCACACAGCCGAGAATTCCGTCGTGCAGCTAGCGCAGAAACTACATTCGAAACTGCATATATAGGCCTCGTCGCCGGGGCCCAAGCGGCTCCCGCATTTCTCGCAATTCTCCTTCATCTCCAGGGACATTTGCTCGCCTCCTTGGTTGTTAAGAGATTGATTATCAACGAATTAACCGAGCGTTAACTAATTTATTATCTTATCTTAGTTATCGCTTGAGACGGGATTCGTCGCCTTTTACGCGGGACCGCGGAAACACTGGCGCTAAGCGGGTCAATAAGCAAGCGGCGTGCCGGCGAACCATGGGGAATTGATATGATATCGTTAGGCACAGGCCCGTTCGCGAGCGAACAGCGTTCCAAACCGCGCATCGCTGTTCACGCCTCGGCCGAGGTGACCATTGGCGAGCAACGGACCACGACGTGGGTTTATGACATTTCGGCAAGCGGCGCGCATATGACGCGGGTGCCGGGCGCTCAGCTCAGTGCGCTCTGCAAATTCGACCTGCCCGGTTACGGCGTGGTTGCCGCCAGCGTCGTTCGGGTTGAGCCCGACAGTTTTGCCGTTACATTCCCGCCCGATCCACAACTCAACGCGTTCATGGACGATCCCGAAGTGGTGTTGGAACGTCTGCGCGCCGCCGCCAACTAGCCTTGTCATTCTTCTAGGGCCCTCACTCCACCGCCACCGAGCGATCTGCTAACCATTCGCGGCCCGAGGGCAGGGCGGCTTGGCGGTCTGTGATCCAGGCGGCGATGTCGGTGAGCACTGTCTCGGCGTCGAGATCTCGCAGCAGCATGTGGTAGCCCGTATCGTAGAGCGCCACGCGATGATGGGAATTCAGGCGGGCCAGCATGTCGTATGTTGGGCCCTTGGGGATGAGCTGATCGTTCTCGCCGTAGAGCACCAGGGTCGGGATGGTCAAATCGGGCGCCGCGTCAAAGGCCGCGTCCATCAGATTGACCAGGCCGTAGAGCGCATCGATACGGGTCCGCTTGATGACGTAGGGATCGCGCGACAGGGCGAGCAGCATCTCGCGGTTGTCCGACGGCTTGATGCCGAGGCCGCGTCCCGACGGCGTCGCCCAGGGCATGACATGGGCGCCGATCCAGAGGCCCGCCCGGTAGAAAATATTCATCGTCTGCCAGCCCCGCACGGCGGGTGCTACGAGTACGATGCCGTCCACCTCGGGCGCGGGCGCGCGCGCCATAAGGGTCATGATCACGGCGCCGCCCATGCTTTCGCCAAGCAGATAGAGCGGCGTGGCGGGATGGGCGCGCCTGATCAGTTCGGTGACGCTGCGCAGGTCATCGATCAGGCTGTCGACGCCGGGCCACAGACCGTGGTTGGCGGTCTGGCCGAAGCCGCGCTGGTCGTAGGCGTAGGTTGTGATGCCCAGCTTTGCCCAGAAGCCGGCGGCATCATCGAAGGCATTGGAATAGTCGTTGAAGCCATGCAGCGCGACGATCACGGCGCCGACTTCGCCCTCGGCGCGCCAGACGCGCAGCGGCAGTTTGGCGCCGTCGGCGGCGAGAATATGATCGACGGTCAACTCAGGGGCCATGATCGGCGGTCCGGCGGTTTCGATGCGCGGCGCGCAGGCGCCCAGGACCAGCACCAGAACCAGTAGGAGCAGCCCGGCGATGTTCGCCGAGAAAAAACCTTTGTTCGTTCCTTGGTATTTATGAACAGCCATGGTCGATGATATAACAAGAACGGCATTTGCCTGTCATCCATCGCCGGCTTGTCTCGCCGCCGCAACAACCAAGAGTTTCCCCAAGAAAATCAATGGAGCAATTTCATCCCCGTGTCGGTAATCAGGTCAATTGGTATGGCCTGTGGACGCTCTATTTACGCGAAGTGACGGTGTCCATCAAATTCGCCGGCCACACCCTGCTCGCCCCGATGGTGATGGGTCTGCTGTTCCTCGCCGTGTTCAGTCTCGCCTTGGGCGGCGGATCACGCGTCGTGTCGGGGGTGCCGTTCCTGGTTTTCCTCGGGCCGGGCCTGGTGATGATGGGGCTGGTCCATGCCGCCTTCGAGGGCGCCTCCGTCTCCATCCTCCACGGCAAGCTCGACGGCACCATCATCGATGTACTGATGCCGCCCCTGGGGCCGGCGGAATTCGTCGCCGGCCATATCCTCGGCGGCGCGACCCGGGGGTTGCTCGTCGCCACGGTCATGCTGGTCGCCATGCAGCCCTTCGTGTCGCTCATACCGATCCATCCCGGGCTGGTGCTGTTTCATGGGGTTGCTTCGGCCCTGGTCCTCGCCATGTTGGGGCTGATCGCCGGGCTGTGGGCATCGAAGTGGGACAATCTGGCGATGATCAATAATTTCACCATCACGCCGCTCGCCTTTCTCTCGGGGGTATTCTATTCGACCGAATCCCTGCCCGAGCTGTGGCGCACGGCCAATTACTTCAATCCGTTCTTCTATATGATCGATGGCTTCCGCTATGGCTTCATCGGCCGCGCCGACGCCTCGCCGAGCCTGGGTGTCGCCGTAATCCTGGCGCTCGTCATGGTGCTTTGGATGGTCTGCCACCGGCTGGTCGCCATGGGCTACAAGCTCAAGCCATGATCCGGCATCGCGAGACGCCGCTTGCCGTCATCCCCAGCCGGAACTATCTAAGAATATGCCGGAACTATCTAAGAATATGCCGGAACTATCTAAGAATATGCCGGAACTATCTAAGAATATGACCGTGACGCCTCATCCTCATCCCCAACGCTTCGCCGCCGGCGCGCTGAACTGGTACGGCGCCTACACCCTCTATTTCAAGGAGGTGCGGCGCTTCCTCAAGGTGCCGGCTCAGACGCTAATCGCCCCCATGGTGACGAGCCTGTTGTTCCTTGCGGTGTTCAGCCTGGCCATGGGCGGCGCCGGCCGATCCATGGCCGGGATTCCGCTGCTCAATTTCCTGGCCCCCGGCCTGATCATCATGGCGATGATGCAGAGCGCCTTCGCCAATGCCTCGTCGAGCCTGATCATGGCGAAAATCCAGGGCACCATCGTCGATCTGCTGATGACCCCCCTGGGGTCGTTCGAATTGATGATCGGCTATGTCTTCGGCGCCGCGACCCGGGGCCTGATCACTGGCGCCGTGTTGCTATTGGCGGTCCAGCCCTTCGTCTCGGTGGCGCCGGTGCATATAGGCTATGTCCTGTTCCACGCCGTCGCCGCTTCCATCATGCTTGCCCTGCTCGGCCTTCTCGGCGGGCTGTGGGCGGAGAAGTTCGACCATATTTCGGCGGTGAGCAATTTCGTCATAACGCCGCTCGCCTTTCTTTCCGGCACCTTCTATTCGGTCGACCGGCTGCCCGGTATCTGGCATGGCATCAGTCAGCTCAACCCGTTCTTTTATGCCATCGACGGCTTTCGCTATGGCTTCATCGGCCGCGCCGACGGTGACCTTGCCACCGGCGTCATCGTGTTGCTGGTGATCGATCTCGTCCTGTGGATCATCTGTCACCGCCTGCTGGCCATAGGCTATAAGCTGAAGCCGTGACGCTCGACGACTTTCCCCGAGTCCGGCTCGCCCATCTGCCGACGCCGTTGGAGCCGCTGGATCGTCTCAGCGATCATCTCGGAGGGCCCAGGCTCTATGTAAAACGCGACGATTGCACGGGCCTTGCGACCGGCGGAAACAAGACCCGCAAGCTGGAGTTTTTACTCGCCGACGCCCTTGAGAATGGCTGTGACACAATCATCACCGAGGGCGGGCGGCAATCGAACCATGTGCGCCAGACGGCGGCGGCGGCGGCCAAGCTCGGTCTCTCGTGCGAATTGGTGCAGCAAGAGGCGCATTTCTGGCAAGACCCGGACTATGACGTGAGTGGCAATATCTTTCTCGACCGCCTGCTCGGCGCCCGGCTGCACCAGGTGCCCGGCGAGGCCGACCGCAAGCCGGGCATGGCCGAGGTCGCCGAGGCGGTCACCGCGCGCGGCGGCAAGCCCTATGTGATCCCGGCGGGTGGGTCGACCCCTCTGGGCGGCCTGGGCTACGCCGGCTGCGCCTTCGAAATCGCCGCCCAGGTCAAGGCCCTGGGCATCGCCGTCGATCGCATCGTCCTGGCCAGCGGCAGCGGCGGCACCCAGGGCGGCCTGGTCGCCGGGCTGCTGGCCCTCGGCGGCGCTATTGCGGCCCTCGGTATCGACATCGACGCCGACCCGGAGGGTGTTCCCCTGCGGGTGCGCGCGGTCGCCGAAGGCACCGCGGAGCTGCTCGGCGTGGCCGGCGGCGTACCGCTGAGCGCGGTGGCGGTCAATTCCGACTACGCCGGCGAAGTCTATGGCGCGCCGACGCCGGCGATGATCGAGGCGGTGACCCTGCTCGCCCGTCTCGAAGGGCTGCTGCTCGATCCGGTCTACAGCGGCAAGGCCATGGCCGGCTTGATCGACCTGGTGCGCCAGGGGGTCTTTGCGGCCGGCGATACGGTCGTCTTCATCCATACCGGCGGCATGCCGGCGCTGTTCGCCTACCGGGGCGCTTTCGAGGATTTGTAAGACCATGGCTGATTTCGATCTGATCATTGCGGGCGGTACCGTTGTGACCGAGTCCGAAAGGACGGCCTGCGACATTGCCGTCAAGGATGGCAAGGTCGTCCAGCTCGGCGCCGGCCTGGAAGGTGCTGCGCGGACCATCGACGCGAGCGGCAAGCTGGTGCTGCCCGGCGGCGTCGACAGCCATTGCCATATCGCGCAAGCTGGCTCCGTCGGGGTCGAGACCGCCGACGATTTCCGCTCCGGCAGTATCTCGGCGGCCTGCGGCGGGACGACGACCATCATCCCCTTCGCCGCCCAGTACAAGGGCCAGTCCCTGCGCCAGGTGGTCGAGGATTATCACGCCCGGGCGGCGGGCGAGGCGGTGATCGACTACGCCTTTCATCTCATCATTTCGGACCCCAGCCCGAAAGTCATTGGCCAGGAGCTTCCCGCCCTGATCCGCGACGGCTGCACGTCGTTCAAAATCTATATGACCTATGACTCTCTCAAGCTGGACGACCGCCAGATGCTCGAGGTGATGGCCTGTGCGCGGCGCGAGGGCGCCATGGTGATGATCCATGCGGAGAACCACGACGTCATCGCCTGGCTCACCGAACGCCTGCTCGCCGCCGGCCATACGGCGCCCAAATACCACGCCGTCGCCCATGCCGCGCCGGCCGAACGAGAGGCCACTCACCGCGCCATCACGCTCGCCGAAATCGTCGATCTTCCGGTGCTCATCGTCCATGTCTCGGGGGCCGAGGCCATCGAACAGATACGCTGGGCGCAGGAGAAGGGCCTCAGGGTCTATGGCGAGACCTGCCCGCAATATCTCTTCCTCACCGCCGACGATCTGGACCGGCCCGGCTTCGAGGGCGCCAAATATGTTTGCAGCCCGCCGCCACGCGACGCCGCCAATCAGGAATTCGTCTGGAACGGCATCACATCGGGGGTGCTGACGGTGTTTTCCTCGGACCACGCGGCCTATCGTTTCGATTCATCCCAGGGCAAGAAGGCCGGCGGCGACAAGGCGCCCTTCCACGCTATCCCCAACGGCGTGCCCGGCCTGGAGGCCCGTCTGCCCCTGCTGTTCTCCGAGGGCGTCGGCGCGGGCCGCATCACCCTCGAGCAGTTCGTCGCCCTCACCGCCACCAACGCCGCCAGGATTTATGGTCTTTATCCGCGCAAGGGCACCATCGCCGTGGGCTCGGATGCCGATATCGTGATCTGGGACCCGGACCTCGAAGTCACCATCACCGCCGCCATGCTCCACGACAACATGGACTACACCCCCTACGAGGGCCGTCGGGTGAAGGGCTACCCCATCACCACCCTGTCGCGCGGCGTCGTGGTGTGGGACGGCGAGAAGGCCACCGGCACCCCCGGCCACGGCCAATTCCTACGCTGCGACCTCCCCGAACCGGCCCGCCCCCAGGGCCGCTTCGTCGCCGGTTTCGATCCCGAGGGCGGGGAGTTCGACAAATGAGCCGCATCATCACCGTCGGCGCGGCGCAGCTTGGGCCGATCCAGCGGGCCGAGAGCCGGGCTTCCGTGGTCGCGCGCATGCTGGCGCTGATGGCCAAGGCCCGCGAGCGAGGCGTTGAGCTGATCGTTTTTCCTGAGCTTGCCCTGACCACATTTTTCCCGCGCTGGATGATGGAGGATCAGGCCGAGGTCGATGGCTGGTTCGAGCGCGAGATGCCCAACCAGGCGACGCAACCGCTGTTCGACGCGGCGCGTGACTATGGCATGGGGTTTCATCTCGGCTATGCTGAAATAGTTGAGGAAAGCGGCGTAACACACAGATACAACACGGCAATCACTGTCGATAAGACAGGTGAAATCATCGGTAAATATCGCAAAATTCACTTGCCGGGCCATGGGTCATTCGATCCGGATCGCAAGTTCCAGCATCTCGAGAAACGCTATTTCGAGGTCGGCAATCTGGGCTGGCCGGTGTGGCGCGCGTTCGGCGGCGTCATCGGCATGGCGATCTGCAACGACCGGCGCTGGCCCGAGACCTACCGGGTCATGGGGCTGCAAGGCGTCGAGATGGTGCTGCTCGGTTACAACACGCCGATGATCAATTCCCAATCGGACGAATCGCCCCATCTGCGTATGTTTCACAACCATATCTCCATGCAGGCCGGGGCCTATCAGAACGCCACCTGGGTGATCGGCGTCGCCAAGGCGGGCTGCGAGGACGGCAACGACCTGATGGGCGGCAGCGTCATCATCGCGCCGAGTGGCGAGATCGTCGCCCAATGCCGCAGCCTGGAGGACGAACTGATCACCGCCGATTGCGACCTGGATGCCGGCAGTTTCGCCAAATCGACGATCTTCAACTTCGCCGCCCACCGCAGGATCGAGCATTACGGCCTGATCACCGAGCGCACCGGCGCCGAGCCGCCGCCGGACGAGTCCGCGCCCGAGGCGGAATGACTCAGCGCATTATCGTCATCAATCCGAACTCGTCGGTTGCCTGCACCGAGGGCATCGATGCGGCGTTGGAGAGCTTGCGTCTCGCCGGCGGGCCGGAGATCGAATGCCGGACCCTGGCCGAGGGGCCACTCGGCATCGAGACCCAGGCCCATGTTGACGGCGTGATCGAGCCTTTGTGCCGCCTGATTGCCGGCCAGGAGGGCCGCGCCGACGGCTTCGTCATCGCCTGCTTCTCCGACCCCGGCCTCCAGGCGGCCCGCGAGACCACCGCAAAGCCGGTGCTCGGCATCGCCGAGAGCGGCATTTTAACGGCCCTGACCCTGGGCCGGCGTTTCGGTATCATCGCGATCCTGGAGGCCAGTTTTCCGCGCCATGAACGGTTCATCCGCGCCATGGGCGTCGAGTCCCGCTTCGCCGGGGAGCGCGCCGTCGGCCTCGGGGTCAGCGAGCTTGAAGATCAAGACAAGACCCTGGGCCGTATGATCGACTGCGCGCACCGCCTCAAGGACGACGACGGCGCCGACGTTCTGGTCATGGGCTGCGCCGGCATGGCGCGCTATCGCGAGCGCCTCGAAGACGCCACCGGCCTGCCGGTCATCGACCCGACCCAAGCCGCCGTCGGCATGGCGATCACCGCCGTGCGCCTGGGGTACAGAGGGGCGCAGCAAAGTTAGGACGCTAAATCGCCGATAATTCAGTTAAAAAATAACGAAAAAGTAACGAAAAAGGGTCAGACCCCTTTAACTGATTATTGCATATTATTCAGATGATTAGCCGATCCTACGGGAGTAGTGTCACCACCAACACGTCCGCGCTGGCATTCGCCAATCACCTCGCCGATATGAGGGCGACCCCGGCATCCGTCACGATTCAGGCAGCGCCTGCAACAGCCGATCGGCGATCAGGCTGAGGGCGGTGCGGTCGTTGCCGACGCGGTCAAAGCTGTCGCCATAGCGCCGCGCGGTGGCCGCGATGCTGGCCTCGCCGAGATGATCGCGGAGCTTGCGCAGGGGCCAGCCCTGCTCGATGAGCAGGCGGGCGGCGGCGTGGCGCAAATCCTCGAAGCGGTATTTGGCCTTGCCGTCCGCGTCGATCATGCCGAGCTTCTTTTGCAGCCGGGCGAAATCGCCGCGCTGGAAGAGCCCGGCGCTCATCACCCCGCCATCCTTGCCGGGAAACACCAGATTATGGCCGTCCTCGGCGCCGACATCCCGCCACTCGCTCAAGATCGCCACCAGGGTGGGCGCGATGGGCAGGCTGCGCCGGGCCGCCTTGGGCCGCACCCGGACCAGCTCGCCGCCGCCACCGGCGCCGCGCCGCACATGGATCATGCCGCTATCCAGGTCGAGGTTGTCCCAACTCAGGGCGCGCAGCTCATTGACCCGCATGCCGGTCAGCAGGGCGGTCGCCATGCGCACGAACAGCGCATCGCCGCCCGCCGGCAGCAGCGCGCGGATCTCGTCGGTGGTCGGCGCGGGCGGGGGCTTCGAGGCGGGTTTGTCGAGGGCGAGCTTGACCCCCTTGGCCGGGTTCATCTTGAAATGATGCCGCCGCACGGCCTCGGCCAGGGTCGAATTGAGGGACGCCAGAACCCGACGCGCATCGCCCGGCGCGATCTGGCCGATAAAGGTTTCGATCTGCTCGGCGGTCAGTGTGGCCGCCCTCTGTTCGCCCAGTGTCGGCTTGATGATGTTCTCCACCTGGCGACGGCGCTCGCCCAGGGTTTCCGGCTTCAGGCCGCGCTCCTGGCCGGCCGCCAGCCATTCGTCGCAGGCTTCGGCGACGGTAATGTCGGGGCGCGTCTCGAGCGGCGGCGGTGTGGCGGCCGCTGACGGCGCCGTCGCCGTCGGTCGGGGGCGGCTGTCTCCCGCCAATACGGTGAGCGCATCGAGGATACGTTTTCCCCAACCGCCCTCGTTGATGTCGGGAAGCTGTTCGATGACCCGCCTGGAATCCTTGATCGCCTCGTCCACATGGCGCGCGGTGACCCGCCGGTCGCGCTTGGCGAAGGCGGCCAGCAGGCTCTTGTCGGCGATGATGTTGGTGATGCGCGGTATGCCCTGGCTGGCGCGGGCGATGGCCTTGACCGCGCGGGCGTCGAATAGCGGCTTGGCGGCGGCGCCGTCGGCGCTGCAGAGCAGAATGCGGTGGCGGATATATTCGCCGGTCTCCTTGGCCGACAGGGCCGGCAGGGTGAAGGAGAAACCGATGCGCTGATTGAGCTGGCGCAGCTCGCGCCGAGCCAGAAGCTCGTCGAGTTCGGGCTGGCCGAACAGCACGGTCTGCATCAGCTTGGTCTGCTCGGTCTCCAGGTTCGACAACCGCCGCATGGTCTCCAGGCCGTCGATGCCGAGCGCCTGGGCCTCGTCGATGACCAGCACCACGCCGCGCCCGGCGGCGTATTGCTCAAGCAAGTAGCCGTTGAGAAGATGATTCCGGTCGTCGGTTTTTTCCGGGTCGAGACCGAACTCGCGGCACACCGCGCCGATAATCCAATGGGGATCGGTCTGCGGGTTGATGATATAGGCGACTTGCTTGGTCTTGATCATCTCGGCGGTCACCATGCGGCAGAGCAGGGTCTTGCCGGTGCCGACCTCGCCTCTGACCTTGACCACGCCTTCGCCCCTCTCGATGGCATACATCAAAGAGGTCAACACCTCCTGATGGGAAGCGCTGGGGTAGTAGAGGCCGCTGTTGGGGGTCAGTGAAAAAGGCCGCTCGCTGAGGCCGAAATGTTCGAGGAAGGGCATGGGCAGGGCCGTGGTCTCCATGGGCCAGCATAATGAGACGATAGGGTGAAAGAGTAGCATACCCCTCGCGAGTTGACAGGCCGCGTTGACAGGGCTCGACTTGCGGCAGATAGTCACCGGCTTTCGCGCGGAGAACTCGATTGAGAGGAGAAATTTCGTGATTACGCCGATCATGCCGACCTATGGAGAATACGGCCCTGCTTTCGAGCGGGGCCAGGGTGTCTATCTCTATGCGGCCGATGGGCGACGATTCCTCGATTTCTCATCCGGTATTGCGGTGAATGGATTGGGCCATTGCCATCCCCATCTGGTCGAGGCGTTGGTCAAGCAGAGCGCGGCCCTGTGGCATACTTCGAACCTGTTCGCCATTCCCGGCCAGCAGCGCCTTGCCGAGCGGCTGGTCGCCAACAGCTTTGCCGACACCATGCTGTTTTCCAATTCCGGCGCCGAGGCCATGGAATGCGGCTTCAAGATCATCCGGCGTTATTTCGATTCTATCGGCCAGGGGGAGCGCTATCGCGTCATCACCTTCGAGGGCGCCTTTCACGGCCGCACCCTGGCGTCGATCTCCGCCGGCGGCAAGAAATTGCATCTCGAGGGCTTCGGCCCCGACACCGAGGGCTTCGATCACGTGGCCTTCGGTAATCTCAACGAGCTGCGCGCCGCCATCGGGCCCGAGACCGCCGCCATCCTGGTCGAGCCGGTGCAGGGCGAGGGCGGCATCCGTCCCGCCGATGGCGATTTCCTGCGCGGTTTGCGCGCCGTGGCCGACGAATTCGGCCTGTTGCTGATGTTCGACGAGATTCAATGCGGCATGGGCCGTACCGGAAAATTGTTCGCCCATGAATGGGCTGGGGTCGCTCCCGATATCATGCCGATTGCCAAGGCGCTCGGCGGCGGCTTTCCGGTTGCCGCCTGCCTGGCCACCGAACGCGTCGCCGCCTGCATGACCGCGGGCAGCCACGGCTCGACCTTCGGCGGCAACCCGATGGCCATGGCGGTCGCCAACGCCGTGCTCGACATCATGCTGGCCGACGGGTTCTTCGATCATGTTCAGCGCATGGGCGATCTGTTTCGCGGCCGGCTCGGCGATCTTGCAAACAAACACCCCGAGATCATCGAGGAGGTCCGCGGCATGGGCCTGATGATCGGCTTGAAGCTGCATGGCGACAAGGACTCGGGCGCGGTGATCTCGGCCCTTCGAGACAAGGGCCTGTTGACCGTGCCGGCGGCGGAAAACGTCGTCCGCCTGCTGCCGCCGCTGATCGTCGAGGAAAGCCATCTCGATGACGCCATGGTCATGCTCGGTGATGTCTTTTCGGAGATGAGATAATGCGCAGTCCACGCCATTTTCTCGATATCGATGCGCTCGATTCGGCGAGTTTGCGCGACATGCTCGACCGCGCCGTCGACGCCAAGAAGCGCATCAAGGCGGGCGAGAGTCTGACCCCCCTGGCGGGCAAGACCCTGGCTCTGATCTTCGAGGCGCCGTCGACTCGCACCCGGATATCCTTCGAGGTCGGCATGAAAAAGCTCGGCGGCGATGTGGTTGTCATGTCCCTGGCGGATAGCAACATGTCGCGCGGCGAATCGATTGCCGATACGGCGCGCGTCCTGTCGCGCTATGTGGACGCCGTGATGATCCGTACCAAGGACCATGGCCGCCTGCTCGAAATGGCGGACTATGCCGACGTGCCGGTCATCAACGGCCTGACGGACCGCAGCCATCCCTGCCAGTTAATGGCCGATGTGATGACCTTCGAGGAGCATTGCGGGCCGATCGCGGGCCGGGTGGTGGCCTGGTCCGGCGAAGGCAACAACATGGCGGTGTCCTGGATACACGGCGCCGCGCGCTTCGGCTTCACCCTGCGCATGGCTTGCCCCGGCTCATTGGGGCCGCCCCAGGAAGCCCTCGACTGGGCGGCGGCCAACGGCGGCGATATCGTGGTCAGCGAAGACCTCGATGCCATGGTCGGCGATGCCGATTGCGTGGTGGTCGATACCTGGGCGTCCATGGCGGGCGAGCGGGACAAAGTCGATCCGGGGTTGCTTGAGCCCTATCAGGTCGACGATCGGGTGATGGCCCTGGCCAAGCCCGAAGCAATTTTCATGCATTGCCTGCCGGCCTATCGGGGCAAGGAAATGACGGCCTCGGTGATCGATGGGCCTCGTTCGGTGGTTTGGGACCAGGCCGAAAACCGTTTGTACGCCCAGAATGGCATTCTGCTATGGTGCCTATCTTAAACTTGAGGGTCGGAGAGTGAGAATGATGGGTCGTTTTTCCGCAATCCTGTTTCTGGTTCTGGGATTGGCCGCCTGCGAGACGACGAGTCCGATGCCGGTATATCCCGACATCACTTTCACGCACCTCAAACAGATCAAGCTCGATGTCGGCGCGGTCGATTATGTCCAGGCTTTTGTACCGCCGGCGAAGCTTCCCAATGTCGACCATCTGTTCCCTCTGCGCCCGTCGGTGGTGGCCAAACGCTGGACAGACGATCGCCTCGCGGCTGTCGGCCCGATTTCGCGCATCGCCCGCGTCACCCTGATCAACGCCGCCGTGATGGGCAGTGCGCTAGACACCACCCAGGGTCTCAAGGGCGTCTTCACCGTCGATCAGGCCGCCCGCTACGACGCCACGGTCGAGATTCTCATCGAAATCATCAACAGCCAGGGGGTGGTCGAGGGGAAGATTACCGCCACCGCCCAGCGCTCGCAGACGGCGCCGGAGAACATCACCCTCAATGACCGCGATCAACTGTGGTTCGAGCTGACCGAAGCGGTGATGGGTGATCTCGATCGGGAATTGGAAGCGACGATCAGGAAGTATCTGGCAAAGTACGTTCGTTAATCGAAGGGCGGGCCCTTGATCTCGACCGTATTGCCGTCCGGGTCGGTGATGTAGAAGGAGGGGCCTTCGCCTCTCGCGCCGTAGCGTTTCTTCATCTCGCCGGCGTCGATGCCGTGGGCCGCCAGGTGGGCGCGCACCGCCGCCTCGTCGAACGGCTCGATGGTCAGGCAGAAGTGATCCATGTTGCGGCCCTCGGGCCCCGGTCCGGCGCCGCCGAGGCGGCCGAGTTCCGAATCGAGGGACACGAGGTCGATCAGAGAATCGCCGGCGCGGAGCTGGAACAGCCCGATGTCCTCGACCCGGCGTTCCTCTTGGCAGCCCAGGACGTCGCGATAGAAGCTGAGCGAGCGCTCCACATCGGCGACCCGCAGGACGACATGGTCGATGGCAACTATCTTGAACGTCATTTTGAGCTCAGCGTCGTCAAAACGTATCCTCGGGCAACCCGGCAATTTTTAGAAGGTGCTTAAGCAATCCCACCTTCAGGGCGTTATTACGATGAATAGGAAGCGAAATTCGGACTTTCAACCCCGGTTTTCCATAGATGTGGTGGCTTCCACTAATTCTCAACAGGGTCCAGCCGTGCTGTTCCAGAAGCTTGGAAAAGGCCTAGCCGGTTACCGTTTTCATACGGCTATTTCGATGATCCGATCGCCGTCGTTCTGCATCGCTGGATCGATGTCAACCGACAAGCATCCTTCGATGGCCTCGTAGAGATTAGGCAGTAGTTCCTCGAAGCTCTCTCCCTGGGAAACGCAGCCGGGCAGGGCAGGAACTTCGGCCCAGAAGCCACCTTCTTCGGCTTCGTGAACGATGATCTTTATCTTCATTCCTCCACCCTCCTTTCACATGAGTTGGGAGATAATAGTGTAGCTGGCGGTGACCTCTCTGGCGATCCTATTCGCCGTACAGAATTCGGTCGTTGCGATGGCTGGAAAGGCCCTTGGCATAGCGCTTGGTGAGTTCGGGCATGTTGGTTTCGCCCGGCCCCGGCCGGGTCAGCCCGAAGACCGCGCCGGGAACATCGAGCGGGCCATGGACCGACCAGATTTCGTCATGCTCGCTGGGCGGATGAAAGGTTGCCGGATCACCCACGGCGACCCAGCCGATGGGTAGCGTGGCGTCCGGCTCTAGATGACTGTTGAGATGAACGGTGCCGTTGATCCGAATTTCGGCGCGGGCGCCGATATGGGCGCCATTGAAGATCGTCGAGCCGGTGGCCAGGAAGACATCGTCCTCGACCACGCAGCCGGTGAGGTAGGCGCGCGGTCCGATCAGCACATGGTTACCGACCTTCACCGGGTGACGGGCCGAGGAGCGCACCACGGCGTTTTCCATGATAATGCAATGATCGCCAATCATCACCTTGCCGCCCTCGGCGACGATCACCGCGCCGAACATGATGCGGCATTGAGCGCCCACGGTCACATTGCCGCAGATCACCGCGGTGGGCGCCACGTAGGCGGTTTCGTGAATCTTTGGCTGTTTGTCTTGATGTTCGATCAACATGGTAACGCTCCTGTCTTGTCAGAGAGGACTCTTCAGCCGTTCCATAAGCCGGCGCATGAAGGCCTCGCAGGCATCGATTTGTGCCTGATCAATAAATTCATTGGGCTTGTGGGCCTGTTCTATGAAACCGGGACCGCAGATCACCGTCGATGCGCCGGCCTGTTGGAACTTGCCCGCCTCGGTGGCATAGGACACTTTGATCGCCCGGTTGTCGCCGGTCAACGCCATCACCAGCCGCTCGGCGGGCGATGCCTCCTCGACCGCCAGGCCGGCCACTTGCGCGCGTGGCTCGGTGTGGATGCCGGCGCTGTCGGTGATGGCCCGCATGGCCGGGACGAGGGATGTGGCATAGGCCTCGAAACGATCGATAATTTCTTCTGCGTCGGCTTCGGGCATGAGCCGGTATTCCCATACGAAGGTGCATTTACGGGGGATGATGTTAAGCGCCGTGCCGCCCTCCACGGTCCCCACATGAACCGTGGTGTAGGGCGGGTCGAAGCCGCTATCCGGATCGCCGCGCTGTCTCATTTCTTCGGCCATGCGGGATAGGAAAGTTATCAACTCGGCGGCGGTCATCACCGCATTGACGCCCAAATGGGTGGCGCTGGAATGGGCTTCGAAGCCGGTCACCTCGGTGCGGAAACTATAGACGCCCTTATGAGCATGGGCGACCTTCATGCCGGTGGGTTCGCCGACGATGACGATTTCGGGTGCGATGCCCGCCGCCTCGATGCCGGCGATCATCCGATCAACGCCGATACAGCCGACCTCCTCGTCATAGGACAGGGCAAAATGCAGCGGTGTCGCGAGGTTGGCGGCCTGAAAGTCAGGCACCAGCGCCAGGGCGATGGCGATGAAGCTTTTCATGTCCGCGACGCCGCGCCCGTAAAGCCGGTCGTCCCGGGCCAGGACCAGGAAGGGGTCGCTGTCCCAGGGCTGGCCGTCAACCGGGACCACGTCCGTGTGGCCCGACAGCACCACGCCGCCGGGCCGCTCGGGCCCGAGGCTGGCGAACAGGTTGGCCTTGCCTTTATCATCGTCGAAGGTTCGCGTCACCGCGATGCCGTGGCCGTCGAGATAATCGGCGATGAAATCGATGAGATCGAGATTGGAATTTCGGCTGGTGGTGTCGAAACCCACCAGCTTTTCGATCATTTCTATCGGCGTATAGGTGCCTTGTGCCACGCTGTTCGTTTCCCAGCTTGCCCTTTGGGCGCCTATCTAGCAACATTCCAGCGCCATGCGCCAGGGGGGTGTCCCCAGGAGGCCGTCAATTGAGCCATTACGAAAAATACGACGAGACCAGCCGCCATTACGACCACACCCGGGTGGCGGTGGGGGCGGCGATAATCCTCGGCTGTCTGGCGAGTCAAAACAAAGCGCTCGAGGCCATGTCGGTGCTCGACGCCGGCTGCGGCACCGGCGCTTATTCCCAGGCCATCGTCGGCTCGGTCGGCCGGATCGAGGCGATGGATATGAGCCAGGGCATGCTGGACGCCGCCCGCGCCAAACTGGCCGGGCCGGCGGTTGCCGGGCGCATCGCCTTCCACCGGGGCTCGATCACGGCGCTCCCCTTCGACGACGCGAGCTTCGACGGGGTGATGATAAACCAGGTGCTGCATCATCTGGCCGACGATGTTGGGGCCGGCTATCCACTCCACCGCCAGGTGTTTAGCGAGTTTGCGCGGGTGCTGCGGCCGGGTGCCAGCCTGGTGGTGAATAGCTGCAGTGCGGAACAGCTCGACGGCGCCTATTGGTATTACCAGCTTGCGCCCGCGGCCAAGGCCGCCATGGCCGCCGGTTTTGTGCCCCTCGAGGACATCGAGGCCCTTCTCGGCGATGTCGGCTTCGCCTTAAACGGCCGTTTTGTGCCGGTCGACGGCATCTGTCAGGGGCCCGCCTATTTCGACGGCCGGGGACCGCTGCAAAAAGCCTGGCGCGACGGCGATTCCTTTTGGGCGCGGGCCGACGCGGCTGAGCTGGCAAGCGCTCTGGCAACGGTTGAGGGTTTGGACCGGCGCGGCGAGCTCGACGGCTTCGTCGCCAAGCATGACGCCCGCCGTAGCCATATAGGGCAGATAACCTTCCTTCACGCCGAGCGGCTGTGATCGCTAGGCTTATGCGACCTTAAGCTGGAACACGAAGGGCGACTCCGGCCCGCCCGCGATTATCTTGTTGTCGCCATTGCGCAATTCGATGAAGTCCCTGGGGAAATTAACGCCGAGGCTGTCATCGTTTACCTGGGTGCCGAGCGCGCTCCCGAGGTCGCGAATAATGAAGTTGCCGCTCCCCATCTTCTGTATGGAAAAATGCAGACGCGATAAACGGTAGGGCGGCGTGTCATCCAGTTGGAGGCCGACTTCGGTCCCGTCCGACCGTCTGCGGCCTGCGCCCGATCCTCCCCCGAGTCGCCTGTTCCCGCCGGAACGACGGTCAAAGTCGGCGAACCGTTTTTGCTGGTTTCTCGCTTCCTCAAGCTCCTGTTCATCGGGTTTTCGCCCAATGATAAAGGGGAACACATCGGGCAGGATCCCTTCGGTGGCCGTTTGCGCGTCGAGTATGGTTCTCGCCGGATAAAGCCTGATCTGCTTCGGATTGCCTTGGGGAATAACGGTCGCCGTTTCCGATCCTTCGCTAGCCGCCCGAATTTTCTGCGCCACCGAATCGAAAATGGCCACGTCCGAGGGCCGCCGGGAGGTCGCCCGAAGCCGCTCGCCGAGCCGCTGAATAAGATCGTAGGCGCTTTCAGACGAGTTTGCGACACGGCGGATGAATTCGTCCCTGCTGAGAAATTCCACCGCCGTATTGTCACGGATCGAACGAATGGTTTCCGACCGTTGCCGGCCGATAATGGCGCCGATCTGCCCGACGAATTCGCCGGCCTCGACGGTTCCGGCCACATGTGGTTTGTCATCGACCATGCGGGTGATTTCGACCGCGCCCCTGACGATGAACGCAACGCGATCGCTCGATTCCCCTTGATGGAAAATCACCTCGTCGCGCTTGAATCCGAACAGTGTCGCTTCGCTAGGCATCGTCGGCACAGGTCCTCAGGTCAGCCGCCACTCATAACAGAAAAGCCCAAAGACATGAACATCGGCTTAATTCATGGGGGTAGGGATGGATGTAGCCCGTCGGAAAACCACCAAGGGCCTATAAATTGACAAAATATAGCGATTTGCCTCTTGTATAGTTCAAACGTTTGAACTAACTCCATGTTATGGACAAAATTTCCATCGAAGAGGCGCGCCCGAAACGGCTCGCCGGGCCATCGTTGCGCCCAAACCGTCGCGCCGACGGTGAGGCGAGCCGGGCACGTATTCTCGATGCCGCCGGAAAACTGTTCGCCGAACACAGCTTTTCGTCGGTCTCGACGCGTCGCATCGCCAAGGCGGCGGGGGCTAATCTTTCGGCCATCGGATACCATTTCGGCGGCAAGGATGAGCTGTACGGCGCGGTTCTGAAGCTGCTTGTCGCCGATACGGAGCCGATGATCGGGCCGGCCATCGCCCAGCTTAACGCCGGGGTTGCCGCCGCCGACGGCGATCGATACAAGCTCGCCGAGGTCATGACGGTGTTCCTCAAGGGCTTGCTCACCTCGATCCTCGGCACGGAACGCATGCGCTGGCAAATGGCCCTCATGCTGCTCGAATTTCACAATCCGTCGTCCTGGTTTCCCATGCTTCTCGACGAACGCATCCATCCGCTTCACAACGCCGTCGCGGGCCTGATCGGGGCGGCCAGCGGGCGGCCCGCCGAGGCGCCCGAGACCCGGTTGCTGACCGCCTCCCTGATCGGTCAATGCATGGCCCTGGGCGCTGCCCGGCGCGTGGTCTGGGCGCGTCTCGATTGGGATGAATACACGCCCGAGCGGGTCGACTTCGTGATCGCCACCATAGTGCCCGCCGTGCTCGCCATGTTCGATCTGCCCAACCTCGAGGAAAGCGTCGAATAATGGCTGATCCTGGAGGCCGGCTGCTCAAGCTCGCCGTGCCCGTCGCCCTCCTCGTGGCGTCCGGGCTGGGGGCTTATTTTTTATGGGCGACCCGGCCCGAGGTTGCGGCGAAGCCCGCCCGTGAGCTCGTCCGGACCGTGGCGGTGGTGACTGTTGAATATATCGACACCCGGCCCAGCATGCGGCTCTATGGCTCCGTCGTCGCCGGGCGCGAGGCCGATCTCCGACCGTTGGTCGCCGGCCGTATCGTCGAGATCGGCGACTCCTTCGCGGACGGCGGGATTTTGCGCACCGGCGATCTGGTCATCGCCATCGATCCTTTCGACGCCCAGGCGGATGTCGCAGAATTCCGCGCCCGGGTTGCCGAGACCCGCGCCAGATTGAGCGAGATTGCCGCCGACCTCGCCGCCGCCGGGGAACTTCTCGACCATGATCGGGAGCAGACCGAACTGGCCCGCCGCGATGTCGAGCGCCGCGAGAGGCTGCAAGGCACGGCGGCAAGCTCGGTGAAATCCCTGGACGACTCCCGCCTGGCTCTGAGCCTGCGCAACCAGCAAATCATCCAGCGCCACCAATCGATCGCCCGGCTCACTGCCCAGGCCGAGCAGCAGCAGGCGGTCCTCGATCGCTGGCGGGTTTCCTTGAGCCGCGCCCAGCGGGATCTCGCCGAGACCCGCCTCGAGGCGCCCTTCGACGGCTATCTGGTGGATAGCGATGCGGGTGTCGGCAAGCGGGTCGGCCTCGGCGACCGCATCGCCCGCCTGATCGACGCCAACCGTCTCGAGGCCCGCTTCCATCTTTCCGACAGCGAGTACGCCCGGCTGCTCGCCGGGGGCGACTATCGCGGGCGCGACGCCGAAGTTACCTGGCGTATCGGCGAGGCGAGCTACGAATTCAAGGCGGTGATCGACCGGGTCGATGGCGAGATTGACGCGCAGAGCGGCGGTGTCAATCTCTACGCCCGCATTCTCGGCCAGGGCGTCGATGGCGTGTTGCGCCCCGGCGCCTTCGTCGAGGTCGCCCTCGACGACCGCCTGTTCAGGGACGTGGTGCGTCTGCCCGAAAGCGCCCTCCATGACGATGGCTCGGGGGGCTATCTCGTTTATGTGGTGATCGAGGGCCGCCTCGAGGCGCGCCTCGTAGAGATTATGCTGCGCGGCGGCAACGACGTCTTGTTGCGCGGAAGCCTTAGTGACGGCGAACAGGTCGTCGTCACCCGGCTGCCTGAAATCGGCTCCGGCCTGCTGGTGGCCGTGCAATGAGCCGAGCCGAGAAAGGGAAGCCGCGCGGCATCATAGGCTTGTTTTCGAGCCACCCCACGGCGGCCAACCTGCTGATGGCGGTGATGCTCATTCTCGGGGTGTTTTCCCTGAGCCGCATGAACACCCAACTCATGCCCACCTTCGGCATCGACTGGGTGCTGGTCGCCGTTGAATGGTCAGGGGCGAGCGCCGACGATGTGGACGCCAATATCATTCAGGCCCTGGAGCCCGAACTGCGCTATCTCGACAGCGTCAAGAAGGTGGTTTCGGTGTCGGTCGAGGGCATGGCGAAAATATCCGTTGAGTTCATGCCCGGCGCCGATATGCAGTTGGCCCTGTCGAATGTGGAGACGGCGGTGGACCGGGTGACAACCCTGCCCGAAGACAGCGAGACGCCGAGGGTGAGCCGCGCCGTGCGTTACGACAATATCATCCGCTTGCTGATCTCGGGCCCCTACAGCGAAGCCGCCCTGAAGGTCCATGCCAAGCGCATCCGCCAAGATCTGTTGGCGCGCGGCATCGACAAGGTCGACCTGCTCGGCGCCCGCGATGAGGAAATCTGGGTCGAGGTCGAACCCGCAACCTTGCGCCGCTTGAACCTCACCCTCGACGACATTGCCAAGCGCATCGCCGGCGCGTCCCAGGATTTGCCTTCGGGAGACACCCAGGGCGGGCCTGAGCGGCAGATCAGAAGCCTCGGCATGATGCGCACGGCGACCGCGCTAAAAGACGTTGAGGTGCGCGCCCTGGCCAATGGCGAGAAGCTCTATCTGCGCGATATTGCGACCGTGAGCGAACAGTTCGAGGAGGGCGGCGTGACCCTCAGGCGCAACGGCAAGCCCGCCATCGAACTCTTCGTCCAGCGTTCCTTGAGCGCCGACGTGCTCAAGATCGCCGACAAGGTCGAAGCCTATCTCGAAGAGGTTCGCCCGACCTTGCCGTCGAACCTGACCATCGAATCCTATGACATTGCCGCCGACCTGATCCGCGGGCGCATCGATCTTCTGTTGCGCAATGGCGTTGGCGGGCTGTTTCTGGTGGTCGCCATCCTGTTTATTTTCCTCAATGCCCGGGTCGCCTTCTGGGTCGCCGCCGGCATTCCGATTTCCATAATGGCGGCCATGGGGGTGATGCTGGCGACCGGCCAGACCATCAACATGGTCAGCCTGTTCGGCCTGATCATGGCGATCGGCATCGTTGTCGATGACGCCATCGTCGTCGGCGAGCATGTGGCGACACGCTACCGCGATGGCCTGTCCGGGACCGATGCCGCCGCCGCCGGGGCGCGCCGCATGGCGGTGCCGGTGCTGGCTTCGTCGCTGACCACCATTGCCGCCTTCACGCCGCTGCTGATCATCTCCGATATCATCGGCCAGATCATCCAGGCGATCCCCCTGGTGGTCATCGCGGTGATCATTGCCAGCCTGTTTGAATGTTTCCTGGTGCTGCCCGGACATCTCGGCCACAGCCTGAACCGGCCCGCCGGCGAACCGTCGCGTTGGCGTAAATGGTTTCGGCGCAATTTCGACCATTTCCGCGACCATGGTTTCCGGCGCCTCGTCACCTTCTGCGTGCGCTGGCGATACGCTACCCTGGCGAGCGCCGTGGGAGCCTTGGTGTTGAGTATTGGTTTGGTGATCGGTGGCCGGGTCGGCTTCGTCTTTTTTCCCGAGCCCGAGGCCGATTGGCTCTATGCCAATGTCTCCATGGTCGCCGGCGCGCCGCGCGAGCAGACCGTCGCCATGCTCGAAGAGATCGAGCGCGCCCTGGCGGTTGCCGAAACAAAAATGAATGGCGGTGAGGGCGATTTGGTCCGGCTCAGTGTGACCAAAATAGGCACTTCGGTCGGGCGCCATAACACCTCCAAGCTCAACGGCGATACCATAGGCGGCATGGTCGTCGAATTGGTCGCGACCGACGAGCGGTCCTTCTTGAGTGCGGAATTCATCGATGTCTGGCGCGCTGAAGTACGGCCCATCGCCGGGGTCGAGACGGTGACCATTGTTCCCCAGGCCGGCGGTCCGCCGGGACGCGAGGTCGATATCCGGTTGTCGGGCGAGAACGCCGTCGCGCTCAAGGCGGCGGCGGTCGAGGTCAAGGCCCTGCTGGCGCGCTATCCCGGGGTCAGCGATGTCGAAGACAACCTGCCCTATGGCAAGCAGGAGGTGATTCTCGAGGTGAACACGCGGGGGCGGGCCCTGGGCTTCGATACGGCGACGGTCGGCCGTCAAGTGCGCAACGCCTTCGAGGGTGCCATCGCCATGCGTTTTCCGCGGGGCGACGAAGAGGTCCTGGTGCGGGTTCAATATCCGCGCGGCGCCATCGATGCGGCCGCATTGGATGAACTCTACCTGCGCGGCCCCCAGGGCGCCGAGGTGCCGCTCAACGAAGTCGTCGACCGGCGCGACGGCCAGGGCTTCGCGGTGATCAATCGCGAGGACGGGCTGCGCCAGCTCGCCATCGTCGCCGAGGTCCAATCGGGTTTGATGACGAGCAATGAAATCCTTGCTGCTCTCAAGCGGGACGGCATCGATGAGATCGCCGAGCGTCATGGAGTCAACGTCAGATTCGCCGGCAAGAGCGAGGAGCAACAGCAGACCTTCGGCGATATGTTCACCGGCGCCATGATCGGCCTGGCGGCGATTTATATCATTCTCGCCTGGGTGTTCGGTAGCTACACCCGGCCCCTGGTGGTCATGTCGGTGATCCCCATGGGCTTCGTCGGGGCGACCCTGGGCCACTGGTTCATGGGATTTGATTTGACCATCCTGAGCATGGTCGCGCTTATCGGCCTGTCGGGCATCGTGATCAACGATTCAATCATCATGGTGACGACCATCGATGAGCGGCTAGGGCGCGGTGAGTCTCGGTTCGAGGCGATCATCGCCGGCGCTCAGGATCGCTTGCGCGCGGTGATCCTGACCTCGGCGACGACCATCGGCGGGTTGACGCCGCTGATCTTCGAGACCAGCCTGCAGGCGCAGTTCCTCATCCCCATGGCGATCACCATCGTCTTCGGTCTCATGGTGGCGACCGTACTGGTGCTCATCGTGGTGCCGTCGCTGATCGCCATCCAGGGCGATTTTCACCAGCTCTTCTTGCGCTATCGCCCTGAGGCAAAAAAACTCAGCCCTGCCAAAAGCGAGATGTAAACAAGGCCAGCACGGTGAAGAACTCGAGTCGGCCGAGCAGCATGGCGATGGAGAGTATCCATTTGGCGGCGTCGGGCAACGGCGCGTAGGTGCCGGCGGGTCCGATGATGTCGCCGAGCCCGGGCCCGACATTGGCGAGCGCCGAGGCTGCGCCCGACATGGCGGTAATGAAATCGAGGCCGAGCGCCGACAGCATGACCGCGACCAGACCAAAGGTCAGACCGAACAGGAAGAAGAAGCTCATCACCGCGTCGGCCACAGGGTCGGGGATCGGCTTGCGGTTGTAGTGCGCCACGAAGACGCCGTGGGGCTGAAGCAGGCGCCTGATCTGCACCATGATCATGGCGTAGAGCATCTGAAAACGAAAAATCTTGATCCCCCCGGTGGTCGAGCCGCTACAGCCGCCGATGATCATGACGAAGAGCAGCAGGGTCACCGCGAAGCCGCCCCAGGCGCTATAATCGGTCGAGGCGTAGCCGGTGCCGGTGATCACCGAGACGGTGTTGAAGGCCGCATAACGCACAGCGGTCTCCGGCGCAAGGTCGCGAACCAGCCACAGCCAACCGGCCATGATCGTCACGGCGAGCAGCAGGATGGCGATGAACCAGCGCACCTGGGCGTCTCGCCATAGGGCCGAGCGCCGGCCGCTGACGAACAGGAAATAGAGAACGAAGGGGATGCTGCCGATGATCATAAACACGGTCGCGGTCCATTCTATGGCCGGGCTCTGGAAATGAGCGATGGAGGCGTCCGATGTGGAGAAGCCCGCCGTGGCGATGGTTGTCATGGCGTGGCAGATGGCCTCGAACAGGGTCATGCCGGCGGACCAGTAGGCGATGGTGGCGGCCACGGTCAGCACCAGATAGATGATGGCGATGACCGCCGATATTTGGGTCGCGCGGGGCAGGGCCTTCTCGGATTGATCCGAAGATTCAGCGTGGAAAAGCTGCATCCCGCCGACCCCGAGCATGGGCAGGATGGCGATGGCCATGACGATGATGCCGATGCCGCCGAGCCATTGCAGCAGGGCGCGCCACAGCAGGATCCCCGGCGGCGCGCTGTCCAGGCCGACGATCACCGTCGATCCCGTGGTGGTCAGCCCCGACATGGATTCGAAGAAAGCGTCCGTATAGCTCATCTCCAGCTCGGCGAAGGCGAAGGGAAGCGCCGCGAAGGCCGCCATGACGATCCATACGGTGGTGGTCAGCAGGAAGGTCTGGCGTACGTTCAGGCTCAGGGAGCCGCCGTAGTTCATCAAACCCAGGGTGACGCCGACGAACAGGGTGAAGAAGGCGGCGGCCATGAACACCCGCCAATCGGGGTTGTCCACCGAGGCGTCGGCCAGGGCCGGTACGAACATGAAGATCGCCAGGGTCGTGAGCAGAATGCCGACAACGAACAGGACCGGGCGAATATTGATCACGCCGTCTACCTTATGGTCAACGTAACTGGTGTGACACCGGGTTGCCGATGATGGTGAGAAACTCACGCCGGGTCTTGGGGTCGCTGCGGAATCCGCCGAGCATACGGCTTGTCACCATCATGGTTCCGGGACGGTGGATGCCGCGCGTGGTCATACAATGATGGCTGGCCTCGATGATCACGCCGACGCCCTTGGGTTGCAGTACGTTGTTGATGGTATCGGCGATCTGGGTGGTGAGTTTTTCCTGGATCTGCATGCGCCGGGCGAAAATTTCAACGACCCTGGCCAGCTTGCTGATGCCGACGACACGGCTGTGTGGAAGATAGGCAACATGGACGCGCCCGATGATCGGCGCCATATGGTGTTCGCAATGGGACTCGAAGTTGATGTCGCGCAGCACGACCATCTCGTCATAGCCCTCGGTTTCCTCGAAGGTGCGCGCCAGCACATCGGCGGGATCTTCCCCATAGCCGGTGTAATACTCTTCATAGGCGCGGGCGACCCGCGCTGGTGTGTTGCGCACGCCCTCTCGATCAGGGTCGTCTCCGGCCCACTGAATGAGCGTGCGCACCGCCGCCTCGGCATCACCGCGCTCAACACCGTTGCGGATATTGGGGCCGTTAAGAACATTGGGGCCGTTACGAACACTGAGGTTCGCCGATTTACCTCCGCTCACCGCATCGCTCCTTATTTGATTAGTGAACCTGCCTCTGATCGTACGGGCAGTCGAGTGAAAATGCCGGAATCGCCACATCGAAGGTGACGCCTTCGCTGGTCTTCATCTGGTAACTGCCGACCATGATCCCCGATGGCGTGGATAGCGGCGTGCCGCTGGTATATTCGAACATCTCGTTCGGGTGCAAAATTGGCTGTTCGCCGACCACCCCGTCGCCCCGCACTTCCAGCACCTTGCCGTTGGCGTCGGTGATATTCCAATAGCGGGTCAAGAGCTGCACGGTTTCACGCCCCTTGTTTTCGAGGCTGACCTGATAGGCCCAAATGTAACGGTTTTCAGCGGGGTCCGATTGCTCCTCTAAATAGAGCGGGATAACCGTCACCTGAATCGAGCGGGTGGTTGTGCGATACATAAAATTTCTGACCGTCGGAAAATCTAACCGCAGGAGGCGCCGCCGAGAACGCAGAAGCGGGCGCAGTGAGGATGGTTGAGTTTAATATCGATGCTTGATTCTGCCAAGCTGTGTCCGGTTTCGAATGCGAGGTCGTGCGGCACCAGGGTACAGGCGGTGACCACCGGGCTATCGGCGCCCTTGTGCTTGATCACCATGCGCGAGGTCGCGCACATGAGCGAGCGCGGGTTGACGCCGAGAAGTTCCCAACAATCCACGGTGATCTCGGGGACATCGACAGCGGAGTCCATTTCAGGAAACAGCACCAGTGACACAGTGTCATGGGCGTCGACAGGGATGTTGTGATCGGCGAACAGGCGCGCAAAGCCGAGCCTCAGGGCATCTTCCGATTCGCGCCAGCAGGTGCGCCCGGCGATATGCAGGGTGAAGCCGTTTTGCGCCAGCCATTTGACGCCCTCCAGGGTCGGCCCCCAGGAACGATCACCGCGCTCAAATTCGTGCAACGCTTCGGTGTAATGATCGATAGAAACCCGGATGATCAGTTGATTGCCGAAGCGCCGCCTGAGATCGAGCAGCGGTTCCGCCAGTTTCATCATCGGGCGCATGGCGTTACTCAGCACAAGAACCCGAAACCCACGCTCCAAGCTGTCGGTCATCATGGCGATGATGTCTTTGTTCATAAACGGCTCGCCGCCGGTGAAGCCGATTTCCTGGACGCGCAAACTGTCGCGTTCGATCTCGTCGAGATAGACGCCGACTTCCTCGGCGCTAAGATAGACAAGGCTATCATTGGTCGGACTCGACTCGATATAGCAATTGCTGCAGGTCAGATTGCACAGAGTCCCAGTATTGAACCACAGGGTCTCCAGGCCACGGAACGTCACCTTGGCTCTCGGCTTGCCGTCGGCGGTGATGTCGGGGTCGCGGAATTTATTCTCATCGAGCTGATTGGCGGAAACGGTCTGGGTATCGGTCATCAAAAATCCTTAACTAGGCACTATGGCAATACGCAATATATCTCATAAGGTGGAGGCCGGTTCATGCCAAATCAAGCTTTTGTGCGCCAGCCTATCCTTGTCCCCGGGGTTGGGCTTGCGTATACAGATCTCAAGCGGGTGTAGCTCAATGGTAGAGCTTCTGCTTCCCAAGCAAATGACGAGGGTTCGATTCCCTTCACCCGCTCCATTTCAGTCGATTTGAATATGAACCGCGAACCGCTCGACCCGATCACCGACGAAGCCGTTGCCGCCTACCGGCGCGACGGCGCGGTGGTGCTGCGCCGGGTCTTCGATGGCGAGTGGATTGCCGAGCTTGCCGCTGGGTTGGCGCGCAACATTGCCGAGCCCAGCGGGTTTGCTCATCAATATTCTAGCGAGGGCGCGCCGGGATGCTTCTTCGGTGACTATTGCAGTTGGGAGCGCATCGAGGAATACCGCGCCTTCGTTTTCGACTCGCCCGCCGCCCTGGTCGCCCAGCGCATGATGGGCTCCACCAAGGTCAATTTTTTCCACGAGCATGTGCTGGTCAAGGAGCCGGGCACCGCCGAGCGTACGCCCTGGCACCACGATCAGCCCTATTGGACCGTGGACGGCGATCAGGTCTGCAGTGTCTGGATTCCGCTCGATCCGGTGCCGGCCGAGACCTGCGTCGAGTTCGTCGCCGGCTCTCATCGCTGGGGCAAGTGGTACAAGCCGCGCCGCTTCGTCGACAATATCGACCACCCGACCAGTAACGAGGGTGAGTCCATCCCAGATTTCGACTCCCGGCGCGATGAATTCAATTTTCTCACCTGGGATCTGGAGCCCGGCGATTGCATTGCTTTTCATGCGCTCACTGTCCATGGCGCGCCGGGCAATACGTCGGCGACCACCAGCCGCCGCGCTATCTCTATGCGCTGGACCGGCGACGACGCCCGCTTCGCGCGCCGCGACGGCTATATGTCGCCGCCCTTCGAGGAGGTGACGCTTGCCCCCGGCGATGTGATGGATTGCGAAACTTTCCCGGTGGTCCTGCCGCGCCCATGAAGAATGCCCTGGGGCAGCCCATCGGCGAAGCGATGCTGGGCTGGACGGCCCGCCCGCGCCCGCCGCGCAGCGTCATGGAGGGGAGCTATTGTGCCGGATCGAGCCGATCGATGCGGACCACCATGCCGTCGCGTTACACGCCGCCAACAGCGAAGACGGCGAGGGGCGTATCTGGACCTATATGGGCTATGGGCCGTTCGACACGCTTAGCGATTACCGCGCCTGGGTCGAGCAGGACTGCCTCGGCGACGATCCGATGTTTCACGCGGTGGTGGATGGCGAGACGGGACGCGCAGAGGGCGTCGCCAGCTATTTGCGCATCGCGCCCGCCGTCGGGGTCATCGAAGTCGGCCATATCAATTTTGCGCCGCCCTTGCAGCGCACCCGGGCGGCCACCGAGGCGATGTTTCTGATGATGCGACGGGTGTTCGACGAGCTCGGCTATCGCCGCTACGAATGGAAGTGCGACGCCTTGAACGCTAAATCACGCAGCGCGGCGGCGCGTCTCGGGTTTTCCTTCGAGGGCGTATTCCGCCAGGCAACCATGTACAAGGGACGCAACCGCGACACCGCCTGGTTTGCCGTCATCGACAGCGAGTGGCCGGCCCTCAAGGCCCGCTTCGAACGCTGGCTCGACCCGGCCAACTTCGACGGCGACGGAAATCAGCGCGAAAGCCTCATCAACTGCTGACGATGTTGTGCTCGGGGCCGAAGGGGAAGCCGGTGATGTTGTCGGCGCCGTCTTCGGTGATTACCAGGATGTCGTGTTCGCGATAGCCGCCGGCGCCGGGCATTCCCTCGGGGATCATGATCATCGGCTCCATGGAGACCACCATTCCCGGTTCCAGCACGGTCTCGATGTCCTCGCGCAGCTCGAGCCCCGCCTCGCGGCCGTAATAATGACAGAGCACGCCGAAGGAGTGGCCGTAGCCGAAGCTGCGATATTGCAGCAGGTCTTTCTCGGCGTATATCTCGTTGAGTTCGGTGGCGATGTCGCAACAGCGTGCGCCGGGGCGGATCAGCTCCAGGCCCCGGCGATGGACCGCGCAGTTGACCTGCCACAGCTCAAGATGGCGGTCGCTCGCGCTCTCGCAGAACAGGGTGCGTTCGAGTGCGGTGTAGTAGCCGGCGATCATGGGAAAGCAATTGAGACTGAGGATGTCGCCGCGCTCGATCGCCTTGGAGGTCACCGGGTTGTGGGCGCCGTCGGTGTTGAGGCCCGACTGGAACCAGGTCCATGTGTCCATGATCTCGGCATTGGGATAGGCGCGGGCGATTTCGCGCACCATGGCTTGCGTCGCGTGGAGCGCCACTTCATGCTCGCCAACCCCCGGCGCGATGGCCTCGACGCAGGCGGCGCCGCCCCTATCGGCGATGCGCGCGCCCTGTCTGATCAGGGCGATTTCCTCGGGTGACTTGACCATGCGCCGGCGCATGATCGCCTGGCCGATATCGACGAGTTCCACATCGCCGAGGGCGTCTTTGAGCTTGTCGTGGTTTTGCAGGGTGAGATGGTCGGTCTCGATGCCGACGCGGCCACGGTTGGGCAGCAGCCGCTTGACCGCCTCGAAGAAGTTGTCGCGCCGCCAATCCGTGTAGACCAGGTTGCCGACGGCGCCGCGCCGCCTGGGCTGGCCGCCGTCGATGTTGGCGGAGATCGTCGTGGCCTCGTCCCGGGTCACCACCAGCCCATAGGAACGCCCGAAGGAGCAATAGAGGAAGCCACTGAAATAATTGATATTGTGATAGGAGGTGAAGAGCACGGCATCGATTTCGGCCTCGGCCATGGTGGCTCTCAAGCCCTCAAGACGGCGCGTCATTTCAACCGCCGAGAAGATCCCGCTAGCCGGATCGCCGTTGATGATCGTCTTGAGGTCTTCCATCGCCGCCGTCTCCCTCTCAAAAGCTGTCTTCCTATGGGCCATCATCGCCGCTCTGGCAATCTCCGATTGATCCATATCAATGCGGCTCGTCAAACAAAGCCTGAGGGTGGTGGTCGGAAATGAAGACAGACTGCCCGAGAGGTTGACCCATGAGCGCCCTGCCTGAATCCAACCCTAACGAGACCCGTGGCGATGCGTTTCGCCATCCTCTCGAATTCATCTTCGCCGAACATGATCGCCAGCGCATCATCTGCGCGGTGATCGAGCGGCTCGCCAACGATCTGCACGCCTCCGACGCGCGCGAGAACGCCGCCCATGTTCTCGATCATCTCGAAAACACATTGCCGCTCCACATCGCCGACGAGGAGCGCGACCTGTTCCCCTTGCTGTGGCAACGCTGCCTCGACGATGACGGCATCGACGAGTTGTTGGCGCTTCTGCAGAAAGAGCATGAGGAAGACGACGCCCTTTGTGCCGGGCTGTTGGCGCCCTTGCGGGTTCTCGCCAAGGGCGGTCAGCCCCGTGAGCCGGTGGAGTTCGTCGCCCTGGCGTTGGGCTTCGCCCGCTTCCAACGGCGTCATCTGGGGTGGGAAAACGGCACCATCCTGCCGCTTGCCGAGCGTCGGCTCACGGATGCCGATCAGGCGGAACTCGGCCGCAGCATGGCGGCGCGGCGCGGCATAAAATTTCCCGATTAATAGCACTCGGATGGGGTGACAAAAGAGGCAAAAACCGACATCTTCAGGATTGCGCATGACGCGATCAAACCGTGAGGAAAATTTAATGTCGGCTACGCTGTTTCATTCCAATATCCCCGGCCTCGAGATGATCAATCGCGGCAAGGTCCGCGATCTCTACGCCGCCGGAGACGATCATCTGCTGATCGTCACATCGGACCGCCTGTCGGCGTTCGATGTGGTGCTGCCGACGCCGATTCCCGGCAAGGGCAGGGTGCTTACGGAATTGTCGAATTTCTGGTTCGGCCGCACCGGCGACCTGGTCAAGAACCATCTCTCCGACCGGCCCCTGGAGGACGTGGTTCCCGATGCCGCCATGCGCGCCGAGCTCGATGGCCGGGCCACCGTTGTCCATCGCTATCAGCCGCTGCCCATCGAGGCCATCGTGCGCGGCTATATCGTCGGTTCGGGCTGGAAGGATTACCAGCGAAACGGCGCGGTCTGCGGTATCCGTCTGCCCGAGGGGCTGCGCCAGGCCGACAAGCTGGCCGAGCCGCTGTTCACGCCCTCGACCAAGGCGGAACTCGGCGGCCATGACGAGAATATCAGCTTCGATGAAGCCGCCGCCCTGCTCGGGGCGGATGTCGCCGCGCGTGTTCGGGATGCGGCCCTTGCGGTCTATATCCATGCCCGAGACTACGCCGAGACCAAGGGCATCATCGTCGCCGACACCAAGTTCGAATTCGCCCTCGATAGCGACGGCGAGCTGGTGCTCATCGATGAGGTCGTGACGCCGGATTCCTCGCGCTTCTGGCCGGCGGACGAATATGCTCCCGGCATGAGCCCGCCGAGCTTCGACAAACAGTTCGTGCGTGATTATCTGGAAAGCATCGGCTGGGACAAACAGCCGCCGGCGCCGGAGCTGCCCGACGACATCGCCGCCAAGACCGCGGCGAAATACCGCGAGGCCCAGACTCGACTGACTGAATAATGGCCCGACTAACCGAATAATGATCAGCCGCTACACGTAACGGATTAGCGCCGCATGAAGGCCGGGACATGGTCGCCCATGCCGATCACCTGTTGATTGTCGCCGCGCTCACGGGGCTGGCGGGGCTTGCGTTCCCGGGCCGCCGCTTTGGGTTCGGTGTTTTTTGGGGGTTCGGCTTTTTTCGGGGGTTCGGCGGTTTTCGACCTTGGTTTAGGCTCTGATTTCTCAGCCACGGCCGGCATTTCTTCGACTGTTTCGGCTTCGGGCGAAGCGGTTTCCTGATGCTTGGGCTTGCGCGACCTGCGGCCGCGCGATCTGGTTCTTTTCGGCGGCGAAGTTTCGTCCGGCGACGACGTTTCTTCCGGCTCCGGTTGCGGCGGTGAAATCGATTTCGCTTCCTGTTCGCCGCCGTCATCGCCGAGTTCGGGGATTTTTCGGCCGATCAGCCTGTAGATCGCATCGAGGTATTTTGCATCTTCCGCCGTCGCCAGGGTTACCGCGCGGCCAAGATGGCCGGCGCGCCCGGTGCGGCCGATACGGTGGATGTAATCTTCGGCGTGTATGGGGACATCGTAATTGAACACATGGCTCAAGCCGAAAACATCGATGCCGCGTCCGGCCACGTCGGTGGCGACCAGGAAGCGCACCTCACCGGCCTTGAAGGCGGCCATGGTTTCGGTGCGCGCCGACTGCTGCATATCGCCGTGCAGGGCCGCCGAATGAAAGCCGTTGCTCTTGAGCGATTTATTGAGGCTGTCCACATCGCGCTTGCGGTTGCAGAAGATCAGCGCGTTGGTGACGAATTCACCGCCGAGCAGATCACGCAAGGCCTTGGCCTTGCCGCGCGGCGTCACCCGGAACAGGGTGTGGCTGACATTCTCGGCGGGGGATGTCGGCGGATCGACGCTCACTTCCTTGGGGTTATGCAAAAACGCGTCGGCCAGGCGGCGGATCGCCGGCGGCATGGTGGCCGAAAAGAACAGGGTTTGGCGCAGGGGTGGCAGCAGGCTGACGATTTTCTCCACATCGGGGATGAACCCCATATCGAGCATGCGGTCGGCCTCGTCGATGACCAGAATCTTGATGCCGGTGAGAATGATCTTGCCACGCCCGAAGAGATCCAGCAGGCGGCCGGGCGTGACGATCAGCACATCGACGCTGCGGTTCAGGGCGGCTTCCTGCTCGACTATGGAGACGCCGCCGATGAGCAGGGCGTGGCTTAGGCGATGGTTTTTGCCGTAGATTTCGAAATTCTCGGCAATCTGCATGGCCAGCTCACGGGTCGGCGTGACGATCAGGGAGCGCGGCATGCGCGCCTTGGCCTGGCCGCCTGCGAGAATGTCGATCATCGGCAGGGTGAAGGCCGCGGTCTTGCCGGTGCCTGTCTGGGCGCTGCCCAGAAGGTCTCGGCCCTGAAGCGCGATCGGGATAGCCTTGCTCTGAATCGGCGTTGGTTCCGTGTAACCGGCGTCGGAAACCGACTGTAGAAGTTCCGGGCTCAGCCCGAGTTCATCAAATGTCATGTATGAATATTATTGCTCATAGACCGCCCCATGACGGTCCCTGGAGATGCAGGCTGTATATGAGGTGGCGGGCGTCCCGTGTCAATAAGGATTCGATGGTTGCGCTGTTGCAAGGCATCCATCATAATCGAATGTATTGTTAATGAACACATGGTGTTTCATGGCATCGCAAACCACATCGATCCGGCTCGACGATGACAAGCTCTCGCGTATCGACCGGCTGGCGGCGGCTATCGACCGCTCCCGCTCCTGGGTCATGAACCAAGCCATAGAGCAGTATCTCGATCATGAGGAATGGTTCGCCCAAGCGGTGGCGGAGGGCGTCGAGGCGGCCGATCGCGGCGATCTGGTTTCTCATGACAGGGCCGTGACGGCGGCGCGCAATCGTATCGCCAAGCTGCGCAAGGGCGGTCGGTGATCGCAGTCGAGTGGTCGTTTCCGGCCAAAGACAACCTTTTTACGATTGCCGAATACATCGCCGCCGATGATCCGGTTGCGGCCCTCGATGTGATAGACCGTATCGATAGCGCCGTCGGGCGGCTCGCCGACCACCCCGGCTCGGGCCGGCCCGGCCGTATCGCAAAGACCCGCGAACTGGTCATCCCCGATCTGCCCTACATCGTCGCCTATCGCATCCGCGATGACCGGGTGCAGATACTCCGCGTTCTCCACGCCGCGCGGAGGTGGCCTGGCCGGACCTGACCTCAAACATCCAAATCGCCTGCGAACGCGGCGTTTTCCTGGATGAAGGCGAAGCGCAGCTCGGGTTTGCGGCCCATCAGGCTCTCGACGCGGTCGGCGGTTTTCTGGCGCTCGTCGTCGGCGATCCGGACCCGGTGCAGAGTGCGCTTGGCCGGGTCCATGGTGGTCGCCTTGAGCTGGGCGGCGGGCATTTCGCCGAGCCCCTTGAAGCGGCTGATCTCGACTTTGCCTCGGCCCTTGAAATGCGTCGCCAGCAGCTCGTCGCGGTGGGCGTCGTCGCGGGCATAGACGCTATCCGGCCCTTGCGTCAGGCGATAGAGCGGCGGCGCCGCCAGATAGAGCCGGCCCTCGGCGATCAGCGCCGGCATCTGGCGATAAAAAAAGGTCATCAGCAGGGCGGCGATATGGGCGCCGTCCACATCGGCGTCGGTCATGATGATGATGCGTTCGTAGCGCAAGGCATCGCCGTTATAGTCGCTGCCCGAGCCGCAACCGAGGGCCAAAACCAGATCGTTCAGTTCCTGGTTTGCATGAAGTTTATCAGCTGTCGCACTGGCAACATTGAGAATTTTCCCACGCAGGGGGAGGATGGCCTGGGTCTCGCGCTGGCGCGCCTGCTTCGCGGAGCCGCCCGCGGAATCGCCCTCGACGATGAAGATTTCGGTGCCCTCGGCGCCGGCCCGGGAACAATCCGCCAGCTTGCCCGGCAGCCGCAAGCGCCGGGTCGGGGTCTTGCGCGCCGCCTCGCTCTCGCGTTTGCGGCGCTGGCGGTCGTCGAGGCGTTCCAGGGCCAGGGCGAGCAACGCGTTGGCGGCCTCGGGATCGGCGCTCAGCCAATGATCGAAATGATCCTTGGCCGTGGTCTCGACGAGACGGCTGGCCGCCGACGTCACCAGCTTTTCCTTGGTTTGACCTTGAAACTGGGGCTCGCGCAGGAAAACCGAGAGCATGACGCAGGCGCCGCCGGCCACATCGTCGGCGGTGAGCTGGGGGCTACGCTTGTTGCCGACCAGCTCGCCATAGGCCTTGAGCGCCTTGACCATGGCGCTTCTGAAGCCGGCCTCATGACTGCCGCCGAGGGGCGTCGGCACGGTGTTGCAATAGGAATTGAAGAAATTTTCGCCGTGGAGCGGCCAGGCCACCGCCCATTCCATTTCGCCGTCCTGCTTGTTGGGAAAGCCGGCCCGGCCGATGAAGGGCGTCGGCGTCGCGCATTCGCGCTGCGCCAGGGCCGACTCGAGATAATCGGCGAGTCCGCCGGGGAAACGGAGGCTGTCGTGATCGGGGGTGTCGTCGCCCGGCTTGATCAGCGAGGGGTCGCAGGACCAGCGGATTTCCACGCCGCGGAACAGATAGGCCTTCGAGCGCGCCATGCGATAGACCCGCTTGGCCTCGAACGCGGCGCCGGCCTCGAAAATCTCCGCATCGGGCAGGAAGGTGACGCTGGTGCCGCGCCGGTTGTGCGGCGCGCTGTCCTTGACCGGCGGGCCCAGGGGCGCGCCCCGCTCAAAACATTGCCGCCACAGTTGCTTGTCGCGGGCGACCTCGACGGTGAGCGAGCGGGACAGGGCGTTGACCACCGACAGGCCGACCCCATGGAGCCCGCCGGCGGTGCGGTAGACCTTGTCGGAAAACTTACCGCCGGAATGGAGCGTGGTGAGGATGATCTCGAGCGCCGTGCGGTCCTTGAATTTGGGATGCTTGTCGACCGGGATGCCACGGCCGTTGTCGCGCACGGTCATCGACCCGTCCGCCGCGAGATTGACCTCGATGCGCGTGGCGTGGCCCGCCACCGCCTCGTCCATGGCGTTATCGAGCACCTCGGCGAACAGGTGATGGAGGGCCGCCGTGTCGGTGCCGCCGATATACATGGCGGGACGGCGGCGCACCGGCTCGAGGCCCTCGAGAATCTCGATATCCTTGGCCGAATAATTGCTGGATACGGAGCTGCGCGGTGGTCTTGCGGCAGGAGCGCTTTGAAACATATCGGGGGTGCTGGCCATGGTGCGATTATAGGCTCGATCTCACCGCTCGGCAACGTCATGTTGTATGGTCTATGTTCAATTCCGCAATATGTAGTAGCATCGGAGGCATGATGCCTTCGGGAGGGAAAAGCCATGGAATTTCACGGTAAATCGGCGGTGATTACCGGCGCGGGCAGCGGTATCGGCAGGCAGGCCGCCTTGGCGCTGCTGGCCGAGGGCTTTTCCGTGGCCCTCGCGGGGCGCCACGGGGAGACTCTCGAAGAAACGGCCGCCATGGCCGGCGAGGGCGCCGAGCGCGCCCTGATCGTGGTTACCGACGTCGGCGATCCGGAGTCCGTGGCCGGGCTTTTCGCCAAAACGAAAAAGACATTCGGCCGGCTCGATCTGCTGTTCAATAACGCCGGTATCTTTACGCCCTCCGTGGCTCTTGAGGAGATTACCGTCGATCAATGGGCTCAGGCGGTGGCGGTCAATTTGAGCGGCGCGTTTTACTGTACCCAGGAAGCCTTCAGGCTGATGAAGGATCAAAGCCCGCGCGGCGGGCGCATCATCAACAACGGCTCGATTTCCGCCGACCGGCCACGGCCCAACTCGGCGCCCTATACGGCGACCAAGCACGCCATCACCGGCCTGACGAAATCGACATCCCTGGACGGCCGGAAATACGATATCGCCTGCGGCCAGATCGATATCGGCAATGTGGCGACCGAGATGACGGCGGCCATGACGGGCGGGGTAAGCCAGGCCGACGGTTCGGTTGCCCCCGAGCCGACCTTCGATCTCGGCGAGGTCGGTCGGGCCATCCTGTTCATGGCGAGTCTGCCGCTCGACGCAAATGTTCAGTTCATGACCATCATGGCCACCAAGATGCCCTTTATAGGTCGTGGTTAGACGACTTTCTTGAGTTCGACCATGAAGCCGCCGATGGTCGATTTGAGCAGCACCGATTGCTCGGAAAACTCACCCGCGGCTGACGTCACCTGGCTCGCGGCACTGCCGGTTTCCACGGCGCCTTACGCGCTGTAATAGAGCGCGAACTCCGCCGGATGCGGGGTGGTGTCCACGGTCTTGACCTCTTCCCACTTGAGGCCGAGGTAGGCCTCGATCAGGTCGTCGTTGAAGACGTCGCCCTTCTTCAGGAAATCTCGATCGCCGTCGAGGGCTTCGAGCGCTTCGCGCAGGCTGCTGCATACGGTGGGCACGTCCTTGAGTTCCTCGGGCGGCAGGTCATAGAGATTCTTATCCATCGGATCGCCCGGATGGATCTTGTTTTCGATACCGTCGAGGCCGGCCATGAGCATGGCCGAGAAGGTTAGGTACGGGTTGCAGGTCGGATCGGGGAAGCGGATCTCAACGCGCTTGCCCTTGGGCGACGAGGCGTAGGGGATACGGCAGGAGGCCGAGCGATTACGCGCCGAATAGGCCAGCAGCACCGGCGCCTCGAAGCCCGGAATCAACCGCTTGTAGCTGTTGGTGGTGGGGTTGGCGAAGGCGTTGATGGCGCGGGCGTGCTTGATGATGCCGCCAATATAATAGAAGGCGCTTTCCGACAGATCTGCATAGCCGCCGCCGGCGAACAGGGGCTCGCCCCCCTTCCAGATGGACTGGTGCATATGCATTCCCGAGCCGTTGTCGTCGAGTACCGGCTTGGGCATGAAGGTCGCCGTCTTGCCGTAGGAGTGGGCGACGTTATGGACCACATATTTGTAGATCTGCACCCCGTCGGCGATTTTCATCATGGTCGATGCGGCGATGCCGAGCTCTTGCTGGGAGGGCGCCACCTCGTGGTGATGCTTCTCGATCTCAAGCCCCATTTCACCCATCACCGTCAGCATTTCGGCGCGCAGGTCGCTCGTTCCGTCAACCGGCGGTACCGGGAAATAGCCTCCCTTGACAGCCGGCCTGTGGCCGTGGTTTCCATCGGGATACTCGCGGCCGGAGACATAAGAACCTTCATCTGAATCAATGGAATAGAAGGTTTTGTTCATAGAAACTTCATAGCGCACATCGTCGAACACGAAGAATTCTAGTTCCGGTCCGAATAATACCGTGTCGCCGATGCCGGTGTATTTCAGATAGGCCTCGGCGCGATGGCCGACCGAGCGCGGGTCGCGGGAATAGGCCTCGCCGGTGGTCGGCTCGACCACGTCGCAGAACAGGATCAGCGAAGTCTGGGCGGCGAAGGGGTCGAGCACGGCGCTTGCCGTATCGGGCATCAGGGTCATGTCGGAATCGTTGATGTCCTTCCAGCCGGCAATGGAGGAGCCATCGAACATGATGCCCTCTTCGAGCATCCCCTCGTCGACGGTGCTGACCGCCTGGGCAATGTGATGCCACTTGCCGCGCGAATCCGTGAAGCGGAAATCGACGTATTTAACGTCTTCATCCTTGATTGTTTTGAGAACTGCTGCTGCGTCGGACATGCTGGTGCTTTCTGGTAGATACCCGGTTGATTAAACCGCGTCGGCGCCGGTCTCGCCGGTGCGGATGCGGATGACTTCGTCGATGGTCGAGACGAAAATTTTTCCATCGCCGATACGCCCTGTGGCCGCCACCTGCATGATGGCCTCGATGGCGCGCTCGACGAGACTGTCTTCGAGCACCAATTCGATTTTCACCTTGGGCAGAAAATCGACGACATATTCGGCGCCTCGATAGAGTTCAGTGTGGCCCTTCTGGCGACCGAACCCCTTGGCCTCGACGACGGTGAGGCCTTGCAGGCCGATATCGTGCAGGGCCTCCTTCACTTCGTCGAGCTTGAACGGCTTGATGATCGCTTCAATTTTCTTCACGGCGGGACTCCCTCTATTTGCTCTCACTAGAGTTTCTCTCAATAGAGCATGAGCCGTGCCAACCGCTAAGTAATTGAAAAACAAATATAAAAATTATTGAGCACTGAATGAAACAGATTAAATAATAAGCATTCGCCTATTTCATAGGCAGTCCCGGATACGCGCCATTGCCTCGCGGATGTTGTCGATGGAGGCGGCGTAGGAGAATCGCAGGTAGCCTTCGCCGTGGGCGCCGAAGCTGGTGCCGGCCACCGTGGCGACCCCGGCCTCGGTGAGCAGCTTGTCCTGCAGGGTCCGCGCGTCCAGGCCGGTGCCGGCGATGTTGGGGAAGGCGTAGAAGGCGCCTTGCGGCCGGGCGCAGCGGAAGCCGGGAATAGAGTTCAATTCCTCGACGATCACCGAGCGGCGCTCATCGAAGGCGGCGATCATGCGATCGACCGAACCTTGCGGTCCGCTCAGGGCTTCGATGGCGGCGTATTGGGCGGCCGCGTTGACGCAGGAGTGATCGTTGATGCAAAGCCGCGTGGCCCCTTCGACCAGAGCCTCGGGCCACACCGCATAGCCGATGCGCCAGCCGGTCATGGCGTAGGTCTTCGACCAGCCGTCGAGCAGGATCAGCCGGTCGCGGATTGAGGGATAGGCCAACAGGCTGGCATGGTCGAGATTGTCATAGACCATGCGGCTATAGATTTCATCCGACAGGATGGCCACGCCGGGATGGGCTTCGAGCCCGGCAACCAGACTGTCGATCTCGCTTTTTACGGCGACGCCGCCGGTCGGATTAGCCGGGCTGTTGAGAATGATAAGCCGGGTCCGGGGCGTGATCAGCGCCAGGATTTCATCGGCGGAAAAGGAGAAACCGTTGTCCTCGTGAAGCGGGATCGCAACCGGTGCGGCGCCCGAGAAGGCGATGGCCGATTCATAGATCGGAAAGCCCGGATTGGGATACATGATCTCGGCGCCGGCCTCGCCGAACATCATCATGGCGAAGAACATGGTGGGTTTGCCGCCGGGCACCACGACGATGCGCTCCGGGCTCACCTCGACGCCGCGATATTTCAGGATATCGGCGGCCACCGCTTCGCGTAAGGCCAGGATGCCGTTGGCCGGGGTATAGCCGTGATGGCCGTCAGCCAATGCCTTGCGGCCCGCCTCGACGATATTCTCCGGCGTCGGAAAATCCGGCTGGCCGATGCCGAGATTGATGATATCGCGGCCCTCGGCGGCCAGGGCATTGGCCCGCGCCAACACCTCGAAGGCGGTCTCGGTGCCGAGTTGGGACATCCGCGTGGCGAGTTTCATGGCACGGTTATGCCACTGATTCCGCCATGCCGCCAGCGAGGTCTCGTCATCGACTTGCCGTTGCATCTGTGTTTTCTTTTCAGGGTAGCGAAGGACAGGTGAAATGAGACGGATTCTGATGCTCTTGGCGATGGCGGTTTTCGCCGCTCCCGGCGGCGCGGCGGCCGAAGAGGTGACGCTCGAGTATCGTGGGCTGACCCTGAACGCCAATCTCGAATCCGTCGATGGTTCGGACGGTATGCTGGTGCTGGTCCACGGCACCCTGGCCCACAAGGATATGGAGATCATCACCGCCCTCCAGGCGCTGCTGGCGGAACGCGGCCTGAGCTCGCTGGCCATCACCCTCGGCCTCGGTCTGAACGACCGCCGCGGCATGTATGATTGCGCGGCGCCCCATCGCCACGCCATGACCGACGCCCTCGACGAGATCGACGCCTGGCTCGGCTGGCTTGCGGGGCGGGGGGTGAGCGCCGTGACCCTGGCCGGCCATTCCAACGGCGGGCGTCAGGTCGCCTGGTTCGCCGCCGAGCGGGGCCACAGGCTGATCGAGAAGGTGGTGCTCATCGCCCCCGGCCTGTCGAGCGCCGATGCTCGCGCCGCCGGTTACCGGGGCCGCTACGACACCGAACTGGCGCCGCTTCTCGCCGCGGCCGAGGCTCAGGTCGCGGCCGGTGCCGGCGACGCCATGATGGCCGGCGCCGTCGATTTCCTCTTTTGCCCTGACACGAATGTCAGCGCCGCGACCTTCGTCAGCTACTACGGCGACGATCCGCGCCTGGATACGCCCTATCACCTTCCCGCCATCGCCGTGCCCGTGCTGGTGGTCGTCGGTAGTGACGATCAGGTGGTCCGGGGCCTCCCCGAGGCCATGGCGCCGTTTGCCGCCAGCGGCGCTATCGACTATGTGGAAATCGAGGACGCCGGTCACTTCTTCCTCGACTTCTTCGCCGAGGACCTGGCCGACGCCGTGGCTGCCTTCGCCGGAAGCTGACGTCATGAAACCTTCCAACAGCGTGTTCTCCGGCCTCGGCACCACGGTCTTCGAGGTGATGTCGCGGCTCGCCATGGAGCATGGTTCGATCAACCTGGGCCAGGGCTTTCCCGACCGCGACGGGCCCGAGGACGTGCGCCGGGCGGCGGCCGAGGCCAGCATCGCCGGCCCCAACCAGTATCCGCCGATGATGGGCCTGCCAAGCCTGCGCCGCGCCATCGCCGATCACGGCAAGCGTTTCTACGGCTTCGATCTCGACTGGCAGTCCCAGGTGATGGTCACGTCGGGGGCCACCGAGGCCCTCGCCGCCTGCCTGTTCGGCCTGCTGGAACCGGGCGACGAGGCGGTGCTGATCGAGCCGCCCTACGACAGCTACCTGCGCATCGCGCGGGCCGCCGGGGCGGCCGGCAGGCCGGTGCGCGCCGAGCCGCCCGATCGGCGTCTCCCGCGGCGGGTACTGGCGGCGCCCGTCCCCGGCCCCCACAACCGCGTGCTGCCGGCTCCGCCCCCGACTGCG